>Ga0315902_10000756_pt1 | contig 54554 bp, 92 predicted proteins | sample LakEriMetagenome_9_FD_203523 | JGI IMG/M metagenome (GOLD analysis project Ga0315902, IMG submission 203523) | Freshwater fungal communities from buoy surface, Lake Erie, Ohio, United States - Buoy 12 MA117 | ecosystem: Environmental > Aquatic > Freshwater > Lake > Lake biofilm | place: USA... | reverse complement strand
TGATGTGCCGGTTTCAGATCCTTTGTTTGTAGCATCTCCAACAACCCAAACAACTATACCACCTTTTTTTGTGATTCTAAATAACTCTTTTGCTATTGATTCGAATGAAAAAGAATAACCGTTGTATTCTGTTTTATTACCACCAACATGTTCATTGTAAGTTCTTAAATCGTCATAAGGTGGAGAAGTTAATGTTAAATCAATGGTGTTATCATTGATTTTTGACATTGTGTCTAAACAGTTTTCATTATAAAGTTCATTGATTTTGATCATGAACTAATTATAATAAAATTTTAGAAATATTCAAATTTGAAGAAGAAAATAATGTATTATTTTTTAGGGTAAACTTTTGCGTCAGAGAATGATTTTATAGAAACGAATTCTGAATTTAAGTGTTCTACGATCTCTTCCATCAATTTATAATCCGGTTTTCCTTCTTGTTGTTCAACCAATTTAAGTAATAATGAAATCCCGGACACTAAAATGTGAGATGTTTCACTAAAAGTCAATTTTGGTTGATCAGATGGGTATTTTATATACACATTCGCGTTACGACCAAAAATTTCAGTTTCAACTATAACACTATATTTCATTATTACTTGTTTTTTAATAAGAACTTATTTGAATTTCTTTTTTGCGTAGTGATAGTTGTTATAGAACTCTTCGTAAAATGTGATATCACGAGGGTATAAAGTTTCTCTACCTAATCTTGATGTAAACTCATCAACGGTTGCGTCATCACCCTTCTCTTTGATATATTCATCGTAAATTTTATCCATTTTCTCTTCCCTTTCTTTTCGTGCAACTTCTTCAAATTCATATTCATCGTTACCAAGACCTTCATAGATATAATCCATAAGATCTTGATCATCAATTTCTTCCCATCCATTTTTATAAATCCAATACTCAGAAAATTTTGAGTTTTCTCCAACCCGGATGTCAAATGTGTCACCATTTTCATCCTCAACTGTAAATTGTTTTGTCTCGGCCCAATATACCTTTTCGGGCATTTCTTTTAATTTGTAATTCATATTTTATTTTTTATTAAAGTGATTTAACCAGTATTCTATCATTTCGTCAAGCATAGTTTCAAAAGTGTATTCATGTTCCCACCCCGTGGCTTTCTTCAGTTTTGTTGAATCACCTTTTAGATCTTCCAACTCTTCAGGTCTGAAATATTTTTGATCTTGTTTGATATATTGTCTCCAATCTAATCCCAATTTTGAAAAAACATATTCACATAAATCTTGTACTGAATGAGATATACCTGTAGAACAAACAAAATCGTCTGATTTGTCTAATTGTAAAATCATCCACATTGCCTTAACATAATCCTTTGCATGTCCCCAATCTCTTGTTGCATCCAAATTACCTAATTTCAATTCATTTGATAATCCAAGTTTAATTTTTACCGCTTCTTTACAAACTTTATTTGTTACAAAATTAGTTCCTCTTCTTGGGGATTCGTGATTGAATAAAATTCCATTTGATACAAACATGTTGTATGAATTTCTATAATTCCTTGATATATTATATGAGAAAACTTTTGCACAACCGTATGGTGATACCGGATTCATTGGTGTTGTCTCTCTTTGAAATCCATCAATATCAATACAATTACCAAACATTTCTGATGATGACGCTTGATATATTTTTGTATTTGGTTTGATCAACCTAACCGCTTCAAGTAAATTTAAAGTACCAAGTCCAGTAACCTGTGATGTATAAATTGGTTGATCAAATGATATTCTAACATGAGATTGAGCCGCCAAATTATAAATTTCATCAGGTTGTGTTTTCTGAATCACATAGATTAAAGAAGATAAATCAGTCATATCCGCATAAAATAATTCTATTTTGTCATAGATTTCATCTAACCTATATGTTTGATTTTCAGCGACAGAATTTCTTTTTAATATTCCAAAAACTTTATAATTTTTTTCAATCAAGAACTCAGATAAGTATGATCCATCTTGTCCATTTATTCCTGTAATAAGCGCCTTCTTCATTTTTATTTTATTTTTTATATGTTTCGTTGTAGTATTGTTCTCCTGTTAAAAATTCACCAAGCTCGTTTGTTGAAGCATCTTCATTAGCCTCTATTATCTGATCCTTAAACATTTGATTGGCATGTTCAATAATATGAGAAGGTATTCCCCTACAAGGTGCTTGAAGTTGTGCAGCCAACCATTCTACTACTGTGTGTTTTTTATTTTCCATAAGTTTCGTTGTAGTATTGTTCTACAATCTTTTGTCCATTTTTATAAGCATTTATTATCTGCTCCTTCTCCATTTGTTTGGCTTGTTCAAGTAAAGAAACAAGTTCAATATGATTAGACTCATGTATCATATCAGTAACCTTGTCTACTAACCATTCTACTGCTGTTTGTTTCATATAAGAACCACTGAACTCAGTCCTTTTTGGTGGGTCAAAGTTTTTACTCAACCACTCCCACGGATCTAACGCATCGGTAAATGGTCCTCCGAAGGGGGGAAATTGATCGTTGGAATATTCTTCTTTCAATTCTTCCCAAGTATATGACATAGTTTATTTTTTTACTTATTTTATTACTTATAGTCCCAATATCAGAACAAATATAAACCTTTTTATTCAATTACCCTCGGAATCATTGAGTCAATCATCCGGTTAACAATAGCTTGAGACATAGAAACATTTTCCTGACTTAAATTCTTAAGTTCTTCTAAACTCATCACAACAACTTCACCATAACTTGATATCATATGATCCGGGTTGTTGGTGTAAACTTCAACGATCCCATTATCACCATAATATTCATCACAAAGTTCCTGAGCGGAAAAAGAATTGGAGTGCATATCCCAAGTTATGGAACCATAACACCGGAGTTTAGTTAGATAGAGGAACCCATCGGAAGTTTGTCTAATTTGTTCCCTTACTTCGTAAAGTTCATCTTCTAATCTACGCAATTTCTTGATCAGGTCCTTCATTTCCATAATTTTATTTTTTATTAATAGTCGCAATTAATTGCATTGTCTTTGGTATTGAATCATCCTCACAAAAAACCGCATTATATTCACCATCGTTACTACACATTTTTGTGAATTTTTCTTTTTGTTCATCAGTCATTTTAACTGGTTCATTGGTCATAAGATCAATTACACCACAATATACTAATGGTTTTTTATCATTATCCGATTTCATATCTATTTTACAATTTTTTAATTGTTTATTTTACACTTTTTTAATATGGACACTTTGTCCTGATTATTGTCCATATTTTTATAATTTTGGTGTGAATCGGTACGCGGCTTCTTGTAAGATGGCGAATTGAACCATCATTAAATGTTCGTATTTATTTCCACCAACAATATCTTGAAGTATTTTACATTTCTGACGAACAACCCCATCTTCACGAATAATACCTTTAAGATTATCCTCTTTCATTTCTTGAATGGCTTGAGATAATTCCAAATCTGTCATCTCTGTGTAAATTTTTGTTACTTCGTTGATCATACTATTTGATTTAATATGTAAAAATACAACTTATTTTCAATACAACCAAATTTATTTTGTTGCGATTAGAAGACTCGAACTTCTGAGGGGGAGCTACCCAATTCGGCTCATGAGACCGACCTTGCACCTGCATCGCAATATTGTAGTCAGGACAGGATTCGAACCTGCATTAGCTTTATCATTCAGAGTGCCATTAGCTGTTATCTCAACCGTGAGGGTGCCGATTTACCATTAATCCACCTGACTATGGGGTCCGATATCCGCGTTTTCATCTCACTCGGACCAACATGAGCTTCCGACGGGTTGTAGTCAGGACAGGATTCGAACCTGTATTCTTGAATTATGACGACAGTTCGCGAGTCTGTAGTATCAAGATTATCTACTATTTAGCGTCTAACCAATTCCGCCACCTGACTAACCTTAATTACTTATTAAGATTCAATAATGTTGATGTATTACCACCCAACATTGTTGTCGGATACTTACCATCCCATCTTTGTGCCCTGATATACTCAATATACATCGGAGTCAAATATTGTTGTTCTTTTCTCACCGCTTCAGCCCTACCGGATGCTGCAATCACCGCTTGAGCACTATCACCTTTTGCCTTTGCGATCTGTGTCAAAGCCTGAGCTTCAGCCACGATCTTTTGTTGGATAGCGGCTTGAGCTTCTTGAACCGCCTTGGTCTTTTGGTTGATGGCTTCCGTGATCTCTTTTGGAGGAACAATATTTGTTCTTAATTGAGATACGTTGAACCACTTACTAACCCTCAAATTACATTCTTTTACAATGTCTCCTTCAAATTCAGCCCGGTGATTAAAAATTGAATCCACACTATATAAGTTTGCCACGTCATTTACGGCTCCTATGATAGCATTCTTAAGCCAAGTTTCCTTAATCTGATCCACATCTTGTCTCAGGTTCTGATACATATCAGCGGCATTTGCGGGATTAACAGACCAGTTAAAACTCGGTTTAATTACCGCTTGGAATCCACCCTTTGTGATAATTGCGGTTTCCTCATAATCAACGTGTTGTTGTGTTACAGGATACTCCTTGATACGAGATAACCAACTATTATAAAACACCCAACCCGTTACATACGTGGTCTTACTGACACCTTTTTCATCTCCGGTGTTGTTAATTTTCAAACCAACGTGTCCTACATCAATACGTTCAACTGAGAGGGGGTTAAAAAGACCTAATAATAAAGAAATAAAAAATACCGCTATCAACTTTATTACTTGTGAAGTGTTTGTCTCAGTTTTTGTTTCAGTTGTAACGTCGCCACGATAATTTGTTCGTTGCACTTCTCTTGTGGTCTTGTAACTTTTGAAGTTAAATACCCCTAATAAAATTCCTAAGATGGTTAATGATAAACCAAAAGTGATAATTCCAATCATAATTGTTGTTTTTTATTTGTTGAGAAATTTACTTATTAAGTATCCTATTATTAGGATGAATGCAAATGTAATGAATAAAATGACACCACCAAAAATATTTGCAATTGTATTTGGTAATGTTAAAAAATGTGCCGCTAATTCTGAAATGATAATAGTGGTGATAAATGTCGCGATGAACAACATCACACTAATAAAGATTTTTTGATACTTTTCCATACTTTTTTTTGTAAAGATAAGAAAGTATTTTGAAACCACCAAAAAAAAAAATAACACCCTAATTTATCCAACTTACAGGTGTTGTGGCTGTCCCCGGGGTGGGTTAGGAATAATCATTGACCCTTGCGAGGTTCAGGCTGACTTGCCCGATAGTTCTCCCTATACTATCTACGTTCCCATACGGCTATCACACCGTTTCTCATCATATTGGGCATACTATCCGATGATGAATCGGAACGTGTAGTCAGGAAAGGATTTGCACCCATACGTTTTAGTTTTGGAGTTGCGTATCACTAAACATAACGCGATACATTAACTGATGATATACGATTGCCTAATTCGTATCTAAAACTACATTTTAGCGTCTTCTCCATTCCGCCACCTGACTATTTACAACTTTTCCGGAGTCAGTGGGAAAGTTGCCAACCCATCCGGTTTACGATCCGGCTCCCTTGGGTCACCTGTGCACGACACGAGGTCGGTTCTGAGAGGTGTGGGAGGAACTACGTCTAGTGGCCAGCTAGAACATTGAAGTCAGGACAGGATTCGAACCTGTATTAAGCTACATATTGTGTGGGTGTCATCTCAAATGTCTTCCAAACAATCATCGCTCTACCGATAGATTTCACCACCTGACTATATAATTTTATCCGTGGTCGTACCAGCTCGATTCTTGTGCCCATATTCCATGTTTCGCCACTTGACAAACCCATAAAATATCTTCCACTGGTACGGTTTCACCGTTTTTGATTTTGTTTTCAATCTCTTTGATTCGTTCCTCATCTGAACGATAACGCTCAAAAGCCTCTCTGGCCGCTTGATTAGCGTGTTCTGTACTGATAAATTGACTCATATACTTTTATTTTTTGAAGTCAGGACAGGATTCGAACCTGTATCAATGATGTGTTTCGCTTCCACCACATTACCACGAATTGACTCCAATTCCGCCACCTGACTATGATTTATTTATTTTTAGAAATTTTATATGCGTAATTTAATTGTTTATCCCAAGCATCAATTTGGTAACCTGATGATTGTGAATGTAAATTTTTAGACATATGTCTAAAAGCGTCAGCACACCCTTCAGTAAGCATCCTATAAAGGGGTCTATCAATATCTTCAATATCTTTAGCTGTTTCTCTCACTTCAAACTCAATTTCATCCATCAACTTTTTAATTAAAAACATTTTTTCTGTTGTGGTCATAACATTTATTTTTTGAAGTCAGGACAGGAGTCGAACCTGTTTCTATAGAGCATAACTCCCTCTATCGTGATCCCCTTACACCACCTGACTTACCATTAGGACTCATTAATAAAATCTACCAACTGCAAAGGTTTTTTTTCCACCACATTCTTTAGAAGACCAATATAATCCCTCCGACCTTTATTATAATTTGAAATTTTTAGATCGTTTTCAATATTTAATGCAATGTCATAAAAAACATCAGGTATTTGAGTTCCTGAAACTTCAAGAGCCTTTTTTAACCATTCTACGGCCGATTCCTGATTCATAATAATTGATTTAGAAAACAAAAATAAACATTTTTACAATACCAACCAAATTTTTTTAGTTCTCTTCAGATTCTTCGATGTCGTACTTAAAATCTTCAAATTCATTGCTGTCTACATAATAGTTGACAGGTTTTGCAGTTCCTTGTGCAATTTTCTCTACTGCTTCCTCTGCTGAGTTAGCCTCTACTTCGTATTCCCAAACCTGAGTTGCAGGCTTTGTTTCTCTGATTGTGTAAATTGGCATATGATTGATTTAGAAAACAAAAATAAACATTTTTACAATACCAACCAAATTTTTTTAAGTAAGTGTTGGGGGTCGTATTATTCCCTTCATTATCCTTGTACTATTAAACCATGGGAAGCGAGCACTTACTTAATTGGTGAACCGGAGTGGGGTCGAACCACTAACCTACAGCTTCTCAGTAATACAAAATATAGACTGAGAAGGCTGTTGCTCTTCCATTGAGCTACCGGTCCAAAAACAAGGAAAACAGAAGATGGGGGAGTGGACATCTGTTTTTATGATTGGCGTTACTTTGCTACTGCGTGGCCCCGAAATCCCAATCAACCTAATAATTTGTGATAAGAGAATGTCCCAGCCGCCTCCTTCTCTTATCTAACATACACTGACAGCTCAACACGGCTTGACTGATTATGATGTATGTTATTTAATGTGACTTTGGTCGGAGTCGAACCGACACGGACATTACTGTCCAAGGGATTAACGGCTCAATGTTCTAAAGATCCCGTTAAGTCCCTCGCGTGCTACCTATTTCGCCACAAAGCCATTCTCTTTCAAAAATAACAAATAATCTGTATCTAAAAAAGGATTCCAGTTATTTTTGACTAAATAAATGAATTTACGAGAAGTTCCTTGTGAAATATTGTATCTGTTCATCAAAAAAATTCTACCAAATCCATATTTTGAAAAATCCCAATTTTCATTTATGAAATCTTGATAAACATCAATTATTTTAACCCAACTTGGAATATCTGAATTGATATTACGCCAAGGTTTTTTTTCAAAATTCGGGTTATTACTTCCTTTCATTTTTTCAGAAGCATTTCTTTGATATTCCGGATCCTGCCTTACCTTTTTCATTGATTCGGAAACTCTTTTTTTCAAAACTTCATCCCAAATTGTACATTTTCCTAATGCACGATTGAGACATTTTCGGTCTTGAATATTTTCTTTAATAAATTCATATTCTAAACCTAAAGCTTGTTTCTCATTATCACAAATTGTGATAATTTCAGGTTTGAAATAATCAATACCATTGGTGAATATCATTTCCTTTATTAAAGAAGATGATGTAAAATATTTTTTCCACAGGTCATCAATTGGATTACCCTCATAATCCCACCGGACACCAAAATAATATTCACCTTCCACAGAAGTTATTTTATAAACATAAGGTTTTGCCATATAAATAAATATCTGTGTTTACCAATTTGTCTACCAATATTTTTAATAATGTCAAAGAACAAAAGCTGCACTGAGAGGATTCGAACCATCCATGCAGGGATTCGGTAAAAAACAACTAGCCGGCTTCGTGGTCAACCCATATTTTCTACCTATTTCCGGTTCTGCGCCCCCGAGACGAGGGGGTGTGTCTGCCAAGGGAGCGACCCCTATTTCACCACAGTGCAATGTAAAACAATTATATAAATATACTACACAAAAGTCAAACTACGCCTCAATTTTTTCAATTTCTATTTTATTCCACCCATTTCCGGTTGAATATTTCCAACCTTCTTCTGTAAAAAGATAGAAATAATCAATTCCCGGATCACGATTATAGTCCTCTAATTTAGTGGTTGATCTACTACTTTGGAATTGTTCTCCCCGGTCTCTTGAGTAAGACACAGTCCAACCTTCTGTTGGTTTTTTGAAATCGTGTTTTTCTCCGATTTGTTCATCAAGATAACTCAGATCACCAAGTTCAAGTAATTGATTTACCTTATCTTTGTCGTTATAATTTTCGGATAGTAATCTCCCGTTGTGGGACAGATAACCATCATAATGACAGTAGATGTAAGTGACCGTGTTTGTTTCCGGATTTAGTTTCCCGATGTAAGATCTTGTTGCCATTGTGTTTATTTTTAATAGTCAATTTCAAGTTCCAATTCTTCAAGAATTTGAGTTTCCTCATCTGTAAGGTCATCATAACTCTCAACCTCGTAATACCATTTTGAGAAGGGGATGCTATCAAATAAATCATCCACCTGTTTTTTTATACTATCTTTAGTTCTTCCGTCAATTTTAACGGTTTCCGACATAGATTTTGAGGAGTTTTTATCCAAGATGTGTATTGTAATTGTTCTCATTTTTTTTGATTTAGAATGTAAAATTACACCTTTTTTCGGAACCGCCAAATATTATTTTACCAAATATCTGTAATGTGGTCTTTGAACTGTCCCTTCAGCTACGATTGTCCAAGCTTTAACATATTTGTCCCCATCACTGATTGTCATTTCAACATTAACACCAACGTAACCGGACACAACTTTCATGTTGTTGATGTCGATGCCTTTCATTTCAATACGTGAAGCAAGTTTGAGAAGAGATGATTCATAATGAAGTTCCGCCCTTTTAAGTTCCATTTCTTTGAACTTATCAAGTCCTTTGACTTCTAAGGATCTGATCTCATCTCTCATTCTACTATATTCTTTGGACTTTTTTGTATTATAGAAACCGGTAGGAAAAGAATAAAACTCACTACCACTCAAACCTTTATTTTTGAGTTCAGGGGTCAAACCGAAATATTGACACCAATCTACCTCTTTCCAATTTTTTCTTGACATAACCAAGTTAAAATAGGTTTGAGCCCATTTCTTGGTCATCTCAAAATATGTGTTTTTGAGGGTTTCTGTCTCGGTCCGAAGTATTTGATATGATTGTTTCATAGTGTAAAATTACACCTTTTTCCGGAACTGCCAAATTTTTTTTTTAATAATTTACAACGAATGTTTTCAGACCATATTTATTGGAAAGGTCAATCATATGTTTCGTTCCCTTGCTATTCCCATCCCAAAAACAGACGCTAGTATCAGAATACTTCGCCATTTCTTCATTTCTTTTATATCCCGCACTCTTTCCATACTTATCCCATTGGGCTGGAAACTTCTTTATTTCATATCCCAACTCGTCCGCATACTTTACCCCTAACAGGTCAGCACCCCGGGCCATTCCGGAGACAATTTCTATGTCAGATTTGTCACCAATGATCTCATTTAACTTTTCTTTAAGAAGTTCATAGTCGTTAAAACCACGACTTCCGGCAACGATTATTTTCATATCACAAATATATAAAAAAAACCCGGAAATAATCCGGGTTAATTTTTAATTATAATCATCATCACGATCTTTATCTTTTTTCGGTTTTTTATCCTTCTTATCTTTTTTGTCCTTTTTATTTTCAGAAAAAATCACCTTTTTTTCTTCATCATAAATTTTTACTTCGCCTTCCTGATCTTCAGCATAATCCTTAGCGTCTTTGAATGAAGGGAACAATTTCTGTAATTTTGTTAACGCACCGTTAACCCAATCAATTACTACAACACTGTAGCGTTTTTGTTCTTCTTTTTTATTTTCTTTCATGATTAAAATATTTAAGCCAGATTTTACGAGTTTTATTTGTATATCTTTTTAATAAATATTGGTTGGTTGTAAAATTGAATTTAGAAAACCAATAACTCAATAATAATTTCCAATAAATACTTGTTGTTTTGGTGGGATTTGCGGCAAATATTTTGTTTATCCAAGGAAGTTCTTTGGAAGAAACAACCGGGACACCCTGACTTGTTAGATCAGCCGCGACAATATTAAATGTCTCTGAAAACGAAACCTGCATCCCAATATCAATTGTCTTACAGATCTCCAAAAACTCTTCCCTTGGACACCAATTATGTCTTACCAACATGTGACCTGAATCTGATATGTGAGAAAAATAACTAACCAAATTTTTATAAACAGAATCTCCTCTCTGTTCAACCCTTCCGTGATTAATATGAAATCTTAATTTTTTCCCAATCGCATTTGCAAACTTAACAGCCGCCATAGCTTGAATCAAATGATTTTTCATTGGTCTGATAGCCCCAAAACAAGATACATCAATATAATCTTTAGTTTTATCTAACTGTTTTGATTTATAATCTTGGGGATAATAATTTGGTAGATAGATGATCTTTTTTTTGACCTCCCTTGTTGACCATCCGGTTTGATTCTTAATATAATCTTCCAAATCCTTTTCCGCACGTGGAGAGTTTGGTGATACATATACATTTTCAAAATGTATATAATCTCCGATCCAATCCATTGCCGATCCTTCGTTAGCAAGAAATGGAATTTCACTGTGTAATCTGATAATCCATTTAACTTGGGGATGTAGTTTTGTGAGAACCAAAAATTTGGACGGAACAACCCAAAGAGCCTCAATTATAACATGAGTGGGTTTATAATTTGTCACCTCTCTATCGATACTGTTATTATCAATAACTACTGACACTTTTGATTCTATACCACCTTCATTTAACATATCACTCATGAAGCTAGCAGAATTATACAATCCAGTACTCATACCTACGTGCGAGTCTCTGGTAGTGTCATAGTCACCCTTCCTTTTAAGGATGAATAGGACTTTAGATTTGTTCATAAAAATATTTGGATTTAACTATAAATACAACAAAAATTGATCCATGATAAAAAAATTTTATTAAAATTTTTCATCATCTTTTTCTGTTGGTTCTTTCCAAGGTCGGTCCAAATCCGCCCAATACTGAAGATTCAGAGACCAATTCATAAATTCTCTGTAAAGTGGGTATAATGATTCCCAATCTGTTTTTTCCATAATAATAGAAGTCCAATTGCCTAAATAAAAAAACATATAGGACCCTAAAAAACCTATAACTTTTCTCATATATAGATCAAATTTTATTCCACTTGCCGTTTGAATCTAACCGGAAACTCGCTATAAACTTCTGATTCCAACTATCCGGGGATATCATAGAAAGAAACAAAGATAAGTCTTTTCTTTCGTATAGATGATAAATATTTCCGATTGAGGGTTGAAAATTATATTGAACCTTGGAATATATAAGATCATTCCAATTATATTCTTCAATTAATTTTTCAACGTCTTTTTTTATCTCATCGTACTTTGCTTGAAAGTTTGAATTTATTTCGGAAACTTTATTCATTCTCCAAGTTTGAACATCATCCTGTTTTATTACAGGTGCCCCAACATTAGATCCATAAGTCAGCTCCCTAGCATAATACCCTCTTTCTTTGTCCCATACAATGAGATCTGATATCTTTTTTCCGTCTTTTTCCATTTTTATTTACCTCCGACAAAAAACAGGGCAAAAATTAAAATTGCTATGAATCCCAATATAACTATAATTGGGAACAAGTCTTTTTTCATAAATTAAATTTTATTACAATAATCAATTATCATTTTTTCCAAAAATTTTTCATCATCCACCCATGTTTTCCAAATATCATGTATTTTAAGTTTTTGCAAAACCTCTTTCGGGATTAGAACAAACCCTTCAGGGGCAACACCGGTGAATTTGTGATAATGTGAATCCTTGATTTTTTCTTTGATATCTGTCATTTAGATATGAGTTAATGTTTTTATTAATAGAGATACTAAAGTTACTAATAACATACCCAAAATACCATAAAAAACCGCGTCTTCACTGAACTTAACCTGATTTGGTCTTTTACCTTGATGATTCATTTTTATTTATTTTATTTTCTTTTCTTCTTTTCCATTCAACAGTTACGTAGGTTCCAAGAAAAGCTCCAATTACCGCGGCAATTATGAAGCTTTTATCTTCTGTGTATTGTGTTACCGCCACCGCTCCCAATAAATAAATCACAGATCCATAGATTCCGGACATTAGTGGATTTTTCTCCTGTATTTTAAGAAAATATAAAGCCCAAAATACATCAGCGACAAACAATGTTACCATAACAAGTAAAAACTTCAATGTGTATTCCATATATCTAATTTTAATGATTGAGCACAAAAATAGATCAATTTTATGAAATAAACAAATTATTTCTTTTTTCTTTTAGGCGGTGTAAACCTATTCAAAGTATTGATTTTCTCCCTTTTCTGTTGTAAAAGACCTGGGGTTGTATTAGTTGAAACTTTTTTATTTTCCAATATTGAAAGTAATATTTGTCTCTGAGTTGTGACTGTAGGTTGATGTGGAATTGTATTATAGTTTGTATTGTTTTTTATTTTGGATTGGTTTGGTATTTTATAGAAGATCTCAGTGTGTAATTTGTCCAATGGACCAAAATAAGTTTTACTATTCATTAATTCAACATATCTCCTTCTTTGTTTTGAATAATATGAGGTTTCTGATTTCATAGTTATACTTTCCGGATGTATTCTTCTGAACATACGGACGGTATTTGTTCCTTTAAAGGTATAATTATTTTTATATAATCTTGATATGAATTCGCTGTCCGCAGCACATCTCCAAGGTTCAAAACCATTCAAACTTAGAAAAATACTTTTTTTGATCGCTAAAATACCTTCACCAAATTCTCCCTTACCATTTTTATTGATACTACTACCATTATTAAAATTTATCATCTTTGGTTTACAAAAATCATAATAAGGACCATCAGTTATTAACTCATCAATAAATCCCTCTTCCATTATATCATCAGAATCAAAAAAAAGAATTATTTCAGATTTAGATATTTGAGATAAAGAATTTTTTACAACATATGGACCACTATTAACCTTGAAATAATAAAATTTAATTCTTAAATCATATTCTTTTTTTGTTATGTACTCCAAAGTTGTTTCACAACCATCAATACCAACTAAAATTTCACCGTCCAAATTTTTCATTGATCTTAAAACAGAATCAAGACATTCATCCAAAAATTCAATATTATTGAAAGTTGGAATTACAACCGAAATCTTCTTTTCAGAAAATATTTCATTCACTATTTCAGTTTGGATAGAATCGTTAGTAGAATAATTATCGTAAATGGATCCGTCAATCGGTTGTTGTTTTACAAAATTATCCAAATGTTCTGAACAGATCAAATCAATTTTATTTTCAATTGCGTACTTTCCAATCCAAATATCAGCCATATTCGGATAGACAAAATAATCTATTGGAAGTTTCAATAGGTCTGTGTGAAAACACATAACTCCGGTTCCACCGAAATGAACTTTTGTGTCAATATCATTTCTATAAATGAAATGATTGATATATGAATTACCTTTCTTGTAAAAGCTGTCAATAGGAAATTTATGAAAAGTTCTACCATGTAATGTTATGATTGAATTTCTATTGTATTTTTCAACTTTATCAATCATGAATTCCGAGTAGTTATTTGGATATATTAGATCATCATCAATTGTAAAATAATAACCTAAACTTTTTTCCAAATTAAGAAACTTATAAGCATCCCCCTTTTCATTATCAGACAAAAAAATGTTTATTTTATAATCCAATAATTCTTTAGGGATCTCATTATAGTTATTCAAAACAACATTTATTTCATCCGCTTGATCATAAATTGATTCTATTGTTCTTAAAAGAGAAACTTGTCTGTTGTAACTTGTTATATTGAAAATTCTTTTATCCATTATTTAGAATCTCATTACATTTGTTTATAAAGTAAGAATCTTTCTTCTTGAATCTTGATTCAAATGAGTGATAAATTTTATTCTCATAATTTGTTCCATAACCAAAATCATAATATTGATCCAAATGCCATGCCGGAATCTCAGATGAGGTTGGATATAACAACCTAACTTCAAGTCCCTTTTCTCTTGCTGCGTATGTCATCTCACCACCACAATCAGATCTTTCAGTTTCTACGAAAGAGGGTCTTCCCAAATAATCATAAGTTTTTTTACTGAAAACCATGAAAGATGGTGCCGCAAGTATTGTTGAAGTTAATTTAGGTGATTTTTGTGCAACTGAAAAAATACCCAAATTTTCGGAGCACCATTTTTCTGCATAAGGAACTATCCAATCGTTTAATGGAATACTATCTATATCAAATAATACTATCACTTCATTTTCATTGGTGACTTCGTTCAAAAAGTTATCAATACATGTTCCATGATTTATCCATGTTTCAGGTTTGATTTGGTTGATCTCCAACCTAAACTTTTCAAAAACTTTTTTTTGCAAATCAACCACGTGTTGCGATATAATTTCGTTATAAAATGTTATTATCATAATGCAATTAATTTTTCTTCACCCCTATATTCACCAAATAGGACTGATTCATGATCACCATGTTTCATCAGTGAATTTTTTACTTGATATTGGTTATATCCTAATTTCAAAAGTCTTTCACTGATTTGAGATCCTACTCCGGTACTTAAGTAAGGATTAGAATCCCATCTTTTATTATTTACCGGTTCCACCTCATAATTTAAAACCTCAAAAAATTTACGTTCAGATATAAAAAACAATTCAGTCCATTGTGTTTTATAATATTCATCATATTCTTCAGGATCAAAATTTGTCCACTTTGGTTTTCCTCTTTGGTTTTCTAAAATAAGTGTATTCAAAGATATTTTTTTTGGGTCTTCTATTTTCTCATACAATCTTACAGCTTCTTGAAAAAAATTTTCTTTCAAAACCACATCATCTTGAAGATAGATGTAATATTTTGAATTAATATTCTTACATAATTTGTATGTATCTGAAATTATTTTCCAAAATTTTTTCTTACCATTATTTTTGACGTAAGTAATTTTAAATACGTTAAACTCTGATATATCATATACAGGAAAACTTGAATCGTCAAAAACAGAAACAAAAATTTTTAAATCTTTATATTCCGAAATTTGATTCAATAAATTTTTTAATTTTTCCTCTCTATTGTATGATGTTATTATAACACAGAAATCATAGTCAAAGGCCATAAAAATATATAATAGTATTTGTCTCTTTTATAAATAGATTAAAATTAATTTTGACTCAATCACAAAAAAAATATATTTTTGTAAAAAAGTAATTATGAACTACAAACAAGAATTTCAAAGTTATTACACCAAGCATTTAGGTAAATCATCTTCAAATTTAGATTATTACAATTCTCAGGTTGAAAACTCAATGACTCCTTATATTTTGGAAGAAAGGGAAATGAGAGTAACACAAATGGATATCTTCTCAAGATTGATGAGAGACAGAATCCTATGGGTTGCAGGTCCGGTTAATGATAATATGTCTACTGTAGTCCAGGCTCAACTTATGTTCTTAGATTCTGTTGATAATTCAGATATTACAATGCATGTTGATTCCCCCGGAGGTTCGGTGAAATCCGGATTAAGTATGATTGATGTTATGCAATTCATTAAGTCCGATATTAGAACAATTAATACCGGTATGGCGGCTTCAATGGGATCGTTACTTTTAGGTGCTGGAACCAAAGGAAAAAGATTATCATTACGATTTTCAAGAACAATGCTTCATCAGTCATCAGGAGGTTTCCACGGAAATATTCAAGACGCGGAAATTGATATGAAAGAATGGACTAAATTGAACGATATTCTTTTTGAATTATTAGGTGATTTTTGTGGAAAAACAAAAAGTCAGGTTAAAAAAGACGCTCAAAGAGATTTATGGTTAGATAGTGAACAAGCTTTGAAGTACGGAATTATTGATGAAATCGTAAAAACCAAAAAAGGAGTGTAAACTCCTTTTTGGTAGATTAAGAAATACCCCCTTTCTTTTTTCTCATTTATGATAACAGATTTTTACATCTGCTGATCTTCAATGTCAATGGTTGAGTTTTCACCTCCAACCAATTTAGATTTCATATTAGCCAATTGTTCTTCAAACTTAGTTTCAATTTCGTCAATCAATGGACAAATAATATTATAAATATTAGACTCCAATCTTGTTTCAACATCACTATTTTGAACTACATTATGAAATGCATCTTTTACAACAATCATGAATTTACTATTCTGTGTATCTTCCAAGTCCTTCAAATAATTTTCTTTTACAGATTGAGCAATTTTTTTTGAAAGAAAGTTACAATCTGATAACAATTGTGGAACTTCACTTAACTCTGTTTGATTCAAAACATCTCTTAAATATTCACCCAAAGAATCATTACTACTTATTTCTAACTTTTCTAATATCCAATCTATACCTTTCTGTTTGAATACCTCAACTACTTTGTTTTCTGATCCACCAAATAAATTTTTCAATACATCAAAAACATTGGTTACATTTTCCGAAATTACATTCGGATTATAACCTTTTTTATATAATTGAACCATTTCAACTAACATGTTAATGAAAAAAACATTTACATGTCTTTTGGTGTGTAAATTATGGTTTTCAAACAAAAATTTAAATTTGGACCTAACTATTTTATCCTCAACAACAAGATTTTTTTTATTTATCTTTGTTTCAATTAATTTTTCTCTTATTAATCTTTTAATCATAAATTTTTTAATTAAAATTCACTTTATATGGATCTTTTACAGATCTGAGTTGATCTCTACCCTTTCTGAAATCTTTACCATCATAAAATCCTGAGTTATTACATTGTATAATTTGAGTTTTAAAGCGGTTCAACGTATTTTGGTCAATACCTGAACTTGAATACTTATCTGAACCTTGATACTCTTTAGGGATATATTGAGATAATCCGGAAACTCTTAAATATGTTGATAACAGTGATTTACAAGCCCTTTCATCCAAACCTCTTTCCTTTTGCTGAGATTCAAAGTCAGATTGGTCTTTCATTTTCTCAGCCGCACTTCCCTGTAAATCTTTGTTTATATATACCAAAAACTTTGTTTTATCAAATGGTTCAACACTTGCAAAATCGTTTAGTTTATAATTATTAAAGTTTGTTCCTGAGGGGTCTGTTTTTGAATTGAATTTTTGATCATATTGTGTATATGTTGACTTGACATTTTTCATACTTTCTTCAGCGTCAGTTATCATTTGTAATAAATCATCAGCGGGATTTTCTTTTTCTAAGAAAGCTCTCATCGCAGGGAAAAGATTATAAAATCTTCCTATTGCATTTCCTCTGAAACCTGCATTAACTAAATCAGTGACAGTTTCTAACGCATTTTGAAATAAATCCCTTTTTATATCTAAAATTCCAGTTTGATCTGCGGTCAACGTGAAAAGATTAGGAATGTCATTGTAATATTTTAATACAGTTCCATAATCCGCAGTTGATCTATATTTCTGAGCACTTATTTTACTTGCAGTGTAGGATACCCCATTCTGATCAAGTATAATTATTCTCGTCCCAACACATTTGTAAAAGGCTGGTATCCCTTTAGATCCATCTTTTGGCGTTATAAATGCCGCATTACCATTTTCTCCTCTGAAAACCTTTGTTTGCGACCCATATTGGACAGTATATTCAATTCCCTCATCATCTGTGGCATTACCATAGAAATAACCACCAACTTGCTGTTGATCAGTAACACAGTACGGGTATGTACCATCGTTTGATCCTTCAGATTCTGAGTTGACCGATCCTCCACCTGATGTTTCGTTACATGAGATTGTTATATAAGTTTCTTCCCCTTTACATTGCCACTTACCGGTACAATTGGGATTTGCATCTTTTTTTGCATCACCATTTTGATATAAAGTTGTAACTTCTCCTTTTTCATTTTTATGTTTGACTTCGCCGTTTTCTGCGTATGCTGTACTTTTTCTCAAACATTCAGATTTGGCAGCCCAATCTGGTAGAGTTAATGTGACATTTCCTCCTCCACCTGTTTGACCACCTGTTTGTCCACCTGTTTGACCTCCTGTTTGACCTCCTGTGTTTGTATTATTTTTCTCTTTTATACAATATAAACTACCTACTATTTGTGTTTCATAGTTAGGGTCATTAACCACCTGATTATACTTAACTTTGGGTACGGGCCTAAATCCTGCTGGACACTGATCAGCTTCTTTTATTAATGTTTTTTTTCTTTCGTTGATATTTTGATTAGTGATTTCGCTTTTCAAAATTTCATTGACTATTTTTTTTATTTTAAAATCTAAATATTTTTTTTCCATAAATTTAAATTAAAAGTTTGTTACATTTGTTTTACAATAAGATTTTTTGTCCTCCTCACTAAGAGAAAATGTCACCCAATCACCTATATCCCCATCAAATGCGACGTAAGAACCATCAGTAAGAACACCAACTAAATCATCACCACACCATTTTGAAGCTCTTGAACCAAATTTTTTTGAGAAATTTTGTGCGGTAGATTGAGCCATCGCGTTTTGTTGATTCGTTGTACTATCAATCATTTTTTTATACGCCTCCACTTTAGTTTTAGCTTCTTCCATGGCCTTGAAAGCACTATCCTTTTGTCTGTTCGCTTCTTTGATTTGTTCTTCTGACAGTTCCTTAGCACCATCAATTACTTCAGTAGTTTTCTTTTTAAGTGTATCTATAACTGGTCCAGGTTTAAATTCTGGAGCGTTTATCTTGTCATCTTTAATATCTGTAAGAACTTGTCCTAGATCAATCCCCCAACCCACGAAGTTTAAATGTATAGGTGTTAGAAATGTTACTAAATCACTTTGAATTATTGCATCCGCCGTAGGTCCAAATTTCACGTCTTTATCAATAATACCTTTGTTACTTACCGATTTACCCCACAAATCATCTACAAATTGTCCCCAAGTAATACTGTCAGGATTACCAAGTTGAATCCAATATCCCCAAATGTCTTTTGCTAAATAAAAAGCAAAGTAAGTTATCGGCATTCCAATTTTGGTTGATACCCACATTTGCCCAAATAATTGAAGTACCTTACTTTTATACCAAGGACTTCCAAAAAGTTGACCAGTTCTTATAAAACTATTAATTTCAAAAGCTGATTTAGGGGTACCAATTAAAGTAAAATAAAGTGCTCTTTGCATAAATTCTTTCAAGCTTTCTTTAGCCTTTGTTGCGTTACCCCTGAAAATTGATAACATCCCTAAAAAGTTATCTATAGTTTTCGCAGTTGCGGTGCCCGATAAAAAATTATCAACATAATTTCCTTTATAATTTATAGTATCAAAAGGATCAACTTTTCTCAATTCTTGCATTATTTCAGGTATTTTTGCTGCTTGGTCTGCCGGTAAAGATTCTTTCAAAAGTTTTTCAATTTCTAAATATAAAGATTCCACATCTTCAGCTTTTGATTTTGCCAAAATTGATTGTGAACCATATGCCGCTCTTGTCAGTCGTACTACAACTTCATCTGATGATATAGTTCCAATATCTTGTGTTACAATTCTATTAGCCTCAATTATATCCCCTGTAACCGCTTCAATTTGTTGTTCTAAAGTTTTCAGATTTGCAGATGCATCGGCAACCCATTTAGCGTAGTATTTTTGAATACTTCCAGCTAGCAACGCCCATTTAGGTAAAGTTAACCATGTGAAAACGCATTTATGAAAAAGTGATAATCCCGGAGGTGGTTCAACTATAACTTTATTAATTGCATTTTGAATTTGAGGTTTCAATCTTGTTCCTTTCGGATTCAAATCATCGAATGTTGTTCCCAATTTTTTTGAATTAACTAGTCTATCACTTAATTTAGCTCCTAAAGTTTTTGTAAAAAATGGATTATCAATTCCCATCAGAGCCAATTGTCCGGTCAAACTCGTGTTGTTTCTTTTGGCTAAAGTATTAAGAGCGTCCAATAATTCAGCTTCACTCACATCACTTCTTCTACACAATTCACCGATTAAATCCTCGTATATTGTATCTACAACTCCTGGTTTGTTTGGATTATAAGAAGATTTTATCAGATAATAAATTTCATCCATTATTTTTGGTGGTCCATTGACCCAATCATCCGCATTTGAACTTTTCATAATTCTCTGTAGTTCGTTAAACTCAGATTCATCTAAAGCAGTACCTCTACCTGGTACGATGACTTTTTTCAAGGCTCCGGTTACTTCATCATAAGTCTTTACAAAACTTGGAATTATTTCATCAGTAAAAGAAACAAGACTATCCCATCTATTTTCAAGAATCAATCTTTTTTTTGGAATTCCCATTATTTCATGAATTCTTGTTATTTCTTCCAATAATATTTTTTTGTTATTCATTAATAATAAATATCAATATTATTTGGAAATAAAATCCACAATAAACGTTAATGTTGAATTTAATTTATTTTTTAGGTTTTGTATTTCAAAAAAAGTAAAAAATTTATAATTTGTGTGTTCTTCATTAAGTTTTATCAAAGTTTCATCAAAATCAGATGAAACTAAAGTAAAAACATACATGTTATACCCATCAATGTTATAATCATTAAAAAAATGATAATTAGAAACACTTATACCAAGTTCCTCTCTTACTTCTCTTATTAATGCTTCTTCAGGAGTTTCTCCTTTTTCTATACTTCCACCAGGAAGTGCCCATTTACCCGGATGATTATCATCATCAGGTCTTCTTTTGAGTAATAAGAATTTGTTATCTTTAACAATCAATAATAGTGAAACCATACTATATAATAAATTTTAACTCCAGAGAATATTTTTCCTTGATATATCTTTTGAGAATTTCGGTAAATTCAGTTCTTGAGATTGAAAAAAGGTCAATTATATGACTTAATATTGGTCCGTGATAAAACCAAGTATCTTGATCTTCAGGACCTCCAATAAGAATCGCATCTTTACCATCAACATCCAGAATTATAGCATTCCATGGTTCGCTTAAATCTATATTCCTGTACCCTTCAACAAAAGTTGCGTCCTTAAATATTTTGTTCAAATATCTGAAAACATTTCTATCTAAAAATTTATCTCTCATAATTATAAATATAGATATGTTTCTGATTAATTAGTATATATTCATTTGAAAAATTAAACATATGTAAGTTCAAAGAGATATTAAAAGAGTGCTCCAAATTATGGAGCAGGTTGTAAAAAAAGACGCAAAAAATTATGTTTATCAAATCAACCTCCTTGGTAATTAAACAAGTCTTGTTTCAACGAACAAAACTCTTATATCCCATTTAGATCCATATTCATAAATTCCGAGACCAAAAGCGTCATTTACTTGTTCTCTGATCTTACCTCTTACCTGAGCGTGATCTTCAAATTCATTAGTGTAATTACCTTTACAAATTCCATTAGGATCAACAACGACAATAATTGTTGTTGCAGTAATAATTTTATTTTCATGTCCTAAAAGAACTTTCTTTTTTTCAAAATTAACAGACACTATATCATCAAACTGAGATTTAATATACTTCTCAATTAGACCTTGCATTCTATCCTCTTTCAACAGATATTTCATATAGTATAAATACAAAGATAAAAGTATTTATTTAGGTATGAATGTGAAATCTATCAGAGAAGATAAAGAAAATTTCAATAAAACTACTTACAAGTATTCCATACCACTGCAAGTTAAACGTAGAATAAGTGCAATTGATTCCGGACTTGAGTTTTTTTTGGAGAAGGTTTACACCATACCCAAAATATGTGATTTGTACGTCTCATATGATGAATTTATTCAGGTTATGAGCGACACAATTGCTGAGAGAATGTATAATTATCATTTTTCAGATCTTGATGATATGAGTGAGGAATGGGAGGAAATTTATCATGGTATTTTGGAATATGTTGACATCGTTTGGGGCGACAGATTAGAAGAGTATTTTGAAAATGGTTGCAATAAAGGGGAAGTTATAAAAGAAGAAAAAATAAATAATTTTATAATTTCCAAGTTTGATAGAGTATTTGACAAACTTAATTTGAAAATTGAAAACCATAGAAATACAATATATGGTAAATGGTTTAATGAAATGAATAAAGTTGTGTTTCATAGAAATGATTGGGGTACCTTATGGATAGAGGATTGTGAGACATACAGAGAGCTAAGATCTTATACTAAGTTTATTGGATTGGATTTGGAGGGATTCAATGAATTGTTAATTAAATATTTGAATGACAAATACCAAGAACAATTTTTTGATAGACCAATTAAAAAAGTTGGAGATGAGAATAATTGTTTAGAAGAATATTAAAATATGAACCTACAAGAAACCATAAGAAAAATTTTACGTGAGGAATTATATTCACCCGCAGGAGATGAATATATACCTGGCAGAGTTGTTGTTCATAAATCAAATCCGGTTTGGAGAGATAACATTAAAGAAGTGGGATTATCCATTTCAGTTGGGGATTGTTATCAACAGCACGTTGGTGGTGATGTGGAATGTGTGGAGGCTATTTTCGCAACAGATTCTCTCAATGAAAAAGATATGTTTCATTCAACCTATGACGATGATATTTGGTTGATAAATACTGAATGTGCTGGTGTAAAATGGTATAGGGATAAACATTTTGAGTCCGGTGATTATATACATCACATCGTTACCTTTGAAAATATATCTCCTGAATGTATTAAACTTATTTACAAAGGCACAGGAAAAAGTTATTGATATGAACCTACAAGAAAACATACAACGAATTAAAGAAATGATGGGGATCATTACCGAAACTAGAGAAGGTTTGATGAGATATTTGCTAGATTCTAGTTATAAGATAACAGGAATAGAGTGGCCTCAGTATGTTATTAGAGATTGGATGTATAGAAATACCAAAGAGGTTGGAGATTCAAATCCTGAAATGTATAAAGGTTTGATAAGTGCATTTCTTAAAAACTTTATGGAGGATTATGGAAAAGGACATTGGGAATACAGAAGATTGGATGTATCAATTGATATATTTACAGAATTTGTTCAGAAGGATTTGAAAGATAAAATGGGTGGTTATATAAATCCAAACGTTCAAAAAGATGAAGAAAGACATAAAACACAATCATCACAGATTGAAAAGGTTGGAGTTTCACCGGAACCAATAATTCTTGCTCTGACGCCTGATGGAAAATATGATTTACTTGAAGGTTGGCATAGAACAACGAACGCATTAAAAAAATTCGGAAACTATAAACAGAACGCTTGGGTATATATAATGGAGAAATGAAATTACAACAAACCATAAAACAAATTATATTGGAGGATATAAATAATAAATCTTACAAGATAGAAAAACTTCTCAGCAGAATGGTTAAAGAAAAATACCCGAGGTTTGTTTGTAGAATTGAGGTTATTCCGCCGGGTAATGAATCATTTTATGTTAGTGGTCAAAAAACAAAAAATTACATCGTTAGAGTGGTATTTAAACCATTACCTGACGGTGGATGGGTTGCAAGAGATTATGAGGAAAAAGTTATGAATGAGTGTTGGGATATGGTTTATGGCTTTACGGGTATTCCTGTTGATGTTTATTCAAAACATGATCCGACTTGTGGACGAGATTCTATGATTGGAATAAGTGAATCAAGATTTCTAAAAAGAAGAGTCGGTCCGGAATTAATTGAGGATGGAATAAAAGACGCATTGGATTATGTGTCAGGTAAATTCTACAATAAGAGATCATCTTGGTATAGAGCGGATCCGGAAGTATTTAGGAGAATAGTTATTAACATCTTGATGGATCATCTTCATCCTACAATATCAAATTGGGGGACTGAGGATTTTCCATATGATGAAGTTTATGATTACCTTACAGATTACTATTCAAAAAGAATACTTGAAAGATACAAAGAACTTGATGAAAATCCACCAACACAGATGGAAACAAATGAATCTGAGATAACTGAAAGATGTTGGAAAGGTTATACCCAAAAAGGTATGAAGACAATGTTTGGTAAAAGATATCCAAATTGTGTTAAAAAAACAAAGAAATGAACCTACAAGAAAACATACAGAGAATAAGACAAGTAATTAATCTTATATGTGAGGAGAAACTGCCAGCAACACCGAATGCTTTAATCAGAACCTTACCGGATGATTTAAAGAAATTGTTATTCAATCAGTGGGGTGCAAAACAAAATCCTAAATGGCATCCCGAAGGTAATAGTTTAAAACACATATTGGTAGTTATTAAAAGAGCATATCATCATTATCCTGATGACCCAAATATGATTATGGCGGCGCTATTCCACGATTTGGGAAAGATGGACACATACGCAATAAATCCCAAAACGGGAGAACCAACCGCATATGGACACGAAAACAAATCTACCGATTATGTGGAACAATTCAAAGATTGGATATCAACATTTGAAGGAACAGATATTGATGAGATAAAGTATTTGGTTCAGAACCATATGAAAGTTAAACCTAGCACTTGGGATTCAATGAGAGATACCAAAAAAGAACCGATAAAATCACACCCAGCATTTGAAAAACTGATGGGTTTTACAGATAAACTAGATGGTGGAGGAATAAATATAGAAAAATAATATGAACTTAAAAGAAAACATACAAAGAATTAAAGAAATGATGGGTTTTCTTAATGAAAGCTTGGATGATGAAATAATTTTAATCAATAAAGAATTTGATATGACTTCAAAGTTTAGTCCTGAGGTTATGAAGTTGCAAAATATTTTAATTGATAAAGGTTATGATATTGGTGACTTCGGTCCGAATGGGGATGGTGTAGATGGTTTATATGGAAAGTTAACTAAAAAGGCCCACATGGACTTGAAAAGGGAAATTGGTACTGAAACTACAGATGATGAAGATGAATTAAATGATTTTAATGATGTTACGGTAATCATTGGTGGGTTGTCATATGCAACACCTTCTTGGATGAAAAAACAATGGATTGATGCGGGACTTCCGGTAACAGATAATGTTAAATTTATATCTTGGGATTCAGGATTGTTGAGTTCACTAAAAAGACAGTACAACGTGACTAAAATCGCGGGATTCTCAAAAGGAGGACAAACAATTTGGAATGAAATTGACTCCAACCCATATCAATATGATTTTATTGGACTCATTGATCCATCAACGTCTAAAACCTATTATGATCTTCCAGATAATGTGTTCTCACTTACTAATAGTAGTAATTGGGGGTCATATCCCAATATCAGAAAAAATCTGAAAGAGATGGAGAAGACAGGTGTTTTGACAAAAACAAACTCTAGTCACGAAATGATTCCTTATGAATTCTTCAAAAAATATAAATATAACTTAGTATGAAGCTAGAACAGACCATAAGAAAAGTATTATCTGAACACAACAAAGGTAAAGATAAAAAAGTCAGAGATATCATTCTAAATGCAACAGAGTGGGATGATTTTTTAAGTGCATTAGCAGTTAAATACGGAGATACTGTTCCACTATATCATGCTACTACAAAAGAAACTGCTGAGATTATAGACAAAGAGGGGTTCAAACTCACATACGGAAAGAACTATAAATCATTTACCCCTGAAGAATTGATATATTTTCAAATAGGTCATTCTGATTATCAAGCGTCAAATAGACCGGTTGTTTACAGAGTAGATGTCCCGATAGATTTCATTGCTGAATTTGCCGATATAGATATGGACAATGTTGATATAAGTGATGAAGATCTTGCTGATGTTGGAGTTGATATGGAATACTTTGAGGAAATGTCGTATGAAATTAAAGATGCGATTAGATATTACGTTTGGAATAATATGACACTTGATGGTATGGAATTATTAATAACTGATAGGAACAATGTGGGTAATATCTTCAAAGGATTGAATCCGGTTAAGGTATCTGAACTTAAAGATATCTAAAAATTTAAGTCTACACCATGTAGATATATTAGTCTTTTGATCTATCAGAAACGAATTCATATTATTCAAATGTCCAATTATGTAATTTATTACCTCTTTTTGTTATATTAAGTCCAAATTTCCATTTTACAAATTCCTCAAAGTTCTCCTCACCAAAAAAATCATAGATTAATTCAAATTGTTCGTGAACGCTCCATTTTTCATTACTGAAAGTATGATTATCATCCCACTTAATAAAAAGAGGATCTTCGCTTGGGGCGTGATCTGAGTAATAATAATAGTTGATATATGTATAATCATCAAAACTTGATCCATAACCACGATTGCCGCGACCAACACTTTTCTTTCTTATCAAAGGCAATTCAATTTCAGGAAAGTTCTTTTCAAAGAATTTATCCATAGTTTCCATTAATTTACTTTCGGTGATAAGATATTTCATACATGATAAATATATTTGCAAATGTATTGATCGGTTTTATTTTCTCTTATTATAAACTTCATATCCAATAAATATTATTCATTTCCATCTTCATAACCATAGAACTCTTCATCACCTGAAGTGTCATTGGAAAAAAATTCGTAACGGAACGTCACACAATTATTGTTAAATTTTTCATTGAACCACTTTATCAGAAACCAAGGATCGGTTCCGAAACCAAAAAAACCTTTGAATTTTTGATCAAAACTATCACTGATGTGTAAAATATATTCTTTTTTGTCATTATCAGTGCGATATCTGTGACTAGGGTTATCCACAGCTGAGGTATAAAATACTCTTTTACCAGGATAGCCGTCATAAACTGAAACTTCATCATCACTGTAGTTCCAAACTTTCCAATCAAAACTATTGAGAAATTTCTCAACCAAAGAGTTTATTCTACTTTCTTTAATAAGGAATTTCATAAAGAATAAAAATTGTTTATGTCTGTTTTATTCATCAATTGTATATTTGATATACCCCTTACAAAAACTTGTTTTATTTAAAATTAATTTTAGAAAAATTCGTTTGTTTTCCAACAATTTACTTCCTGTCAGAAGTAGAACATCTTTCCATAAATCACCCATCACACTTCCAATTCCCCCTTTTTTTTCCTCTTTTTCTATTTGTTCATCGTTATTGTATTCTTTACTAAACCAATCCGCACAGATTTCAACGTCAACTTCATCATAAGTAAATCTATCAACCTCTTTACCTAAAACGCTGTTGAAATCTCTTTTATTTACTTCAATACGTCTTATATATGGAAAACGTTTTATCATGACGGCTGAAAAAATTTTGTTAACCATATTATATAATTTTTCAACTTCTTCAGATACCCACTCAAATTCTTGTATATTTTGTTCTTCCATATAAAGTAAATATTTTTAATTATTCAAAATATAACCTAATAGCCGAAAACCTTATATCTTTGAATGTTTTACCATAAAAAGAATTTAATATTGTCAATAATCTTTGTCTAACTTCATCCGCCTCTTCTCCCCCAATTATATCACCAAAATAAGTGTATGAATAATCGTTTTTATCATCCCAAGCGGAATTTCCCGGAAAAGGATAGGAATAATGATAGTGTTTCCATTGACTTTCACCCCAATCATGATCTACCCTTAATTTACCATCAATAAAGTAATAACCTTCACGAAATCTACCTTGTGGAAGTTTAAGATCATATATTGATAATTCCTTCCACCAATCAAACTTTTTACTCATTGACTTGTTTAGTACTCTCTCAATTATTTTATAATTAGGTTCATCATCCGGATTATACGTTTCGTTAATTGTTTCATTTTCATTAAAAAACATATCTAATAATTGATCAAATCCCAATCCGAGTATATCAATACCCAATATTTTCATAAATTTGGACTCATGAAACAAATCACCATCTTGATATGAAACCCACCAACCTTTACCCTCTTTCTCCGCATCTCTCGGAATTACAAGATACTCTTTTTTACCGTATTCTACTAAATAAAGAGGTCCTCTATTATTCAACATTCTATTTACTTGCGAAGGATTAAAATGCCTATCCCAATGCATTGGTAGTTGATATGTATTCGTAATAATAAAGATCTTGTTAGTTAGATCAAGACCAAACCTATCACTTAATAACTTCTTTAACTTACTTTCAAATAATAAAATTTTCATCTCTTCTTTTTACTGTATTAACAGGTAGTTTATATGTTTGCTCAAACCAATTCTTGAATAAATCATAACTTTTTTCACCAAACATTCCTTTAAGTTCACTCATAAGTTTTGTTGTCGGTGCTAGTTGTGGAAACCCTTTTGATTTTTTCTCATCATCAGTATAATCATAATGTTCATCATCCATAATATAATAAAAATACATATATATTTGATCTTCCGGTTCCAAAAATTGATAACCATATATTTTACGATTATCATCTTTATGTAAAGGATCTTGGATTAGATTAAAAAGATGGGGGTGATCTTTACTCAAATACTTATCAAAAAGACTTTGCAACTTTGATTCTGTTATTAAAAATTTCATTGTACTTCTTTATTTGCTAATTTATGTATCCCATCTATTTTTACGTTCATCAGAAAAAACATCAATCGTAATATCACCCATAATATATGGAGCTGACATCTCAAAATCATTACCCCGTCTCTCAATGGACCAACCAGTTGTTTGAATCGCAAAAAATAACTCCAAATCTTTTCTGATTCTCATTTCTAACTGATCTTCTTTATTTCTGATTTTATCGGTTGCCATTGGATTTCTTAAATATGAATCGTCAATGTGTTTGAAAAACAAATCCAATTTTATTTGAATTCCGGTTCCCCAATAATCTTTTGAAATTTGGACATCGTCAGGTTTATAAACCGACATTATGTATTTCATTATGGATTCAATAGGTAAGTTCATATTATTTAAATCTAAAATCACCGGTTATTTTTAATCCGAATTTCCACTTAATGAACTCAATAAAGTTTTCATTACCGAAAAAATCCGCCATTGGTTTTAACATGCTATTTATAACCCAAAATTCCTTTTCGTGAGGGTGATTCACGTTTTGTCTCTCAAATACAGATTCATAATACAGATCATCTTGTTGCCAATAAGTATAGATATCATAATATTTTCCATTGACCCAACCTTTTTCCTTTCTTTCGTGTAGTGGTAATGTCAAATCCGGAAGGATCTTATTAAGCAATGAATCCATGAGATTCATCAATCTGTTATGTTTAATTGTGAAGTTCACATTTATAAATATTACGGGGGATCAAATATACCAATCAATAATCATACGGCAAAGTATATTTATATTATATGAAATACATTATCGCAGAATCTTATAAAGAAAAAATAGTATTCAAATATTTGGATAAAAAGAATTACAACCTATATAAACAAAAACTTGTTGATCATCCGGGGGTTAAAACATCAAGACTTTATTTTATGTATGAATCAGAAGAATATGCGGACATTGTTTATCATTATTGGAGTGGGAAGTTATTCATCAATGGTGAATTACAAGAAGAAATAATGAACTTTTTTGGTATGGATGATTTAGATGCTGAAGTTGTCATATCACAATGGGTTGAAGATAAAATAAATAAAAAAATTGAAATTATAAACGTATCGGTGATGTATAAAACGTCCTTTGCGGGGGAATTATTAAAACCTGATAGATGGGAATAAAATATATTATAACAGAATCGCAGGCGGATTATCATAAAAGATGGAATAAATTTACCACCTTTATGAAAAGAAGACATTTTGGAATAATGGAAGTTATTGATGAAAATTTAATGATTTTAAGTAAGTACAATGAAAAAAATGCATTTACTGTTGGCACGGTTGTAAAATGGACGGGGGATGATATTACCATACGTAATGAAATAGATTCTGAATCAGAGATGTATGATTGGGTATACATTTATTTGGAAGATTATTATGGTGAATTAATACAAGAAAAAATAGACAACTATAAATGAAATACATTATAAAAGAATCAAAATTACCAATCTATATATTACGTAGGCTTAGTATGGTTAAAGATAGATTAGATATAATAGTTCAAAATATATTTGATGATGATGAGATGCGATTTGTTCATTTTGAACATTTTTTACTTACCGTATCAGATTATGTTGCGACTGAAATAGCGAATGGAATAGGGGGAGAAGATTTTGTTACTATTAGAAACCAATTAAAACAATTCATTCGTACATACTTTTATGATTATTTAAAAGAGTATTGGGAATCAAAACAAAACTAATGAAATACATTATAACAGAAAGCAAGTTGAATAAGTTTATGAAAAATTACTTGGATAACTACAAAGAAAATAGGGATGTGCATTATATGGACTCTTACATTATAATACCAAAATTGGGGGATAACGATTTTGCTACCGCAGAATTGGAATATGATTCTTGGGATGGTAGATTATTCATAGATAGATCTTTTTTAGAGACATTTATTAGTTGGTTTGGTGGAGATGAAGAATACTCTCAGTCTTTCATTGCAAAATGGTTTGAAAAAGAATTTGATGTTGAAATAAAATATACACAATCATGAAGTACATAATAACAGAAACTCAACATTCTGACATGATCAGAGGTGACAAAATGAAAAACATTTTGATTTCTCACTATAGAAAAGGAATGTCAATTTCGGCATTATCAAAACTTACACTTTTGTCATCAAGGGATATCACTTTGCAATTATTAGATGAGCCACTTGATTTATCGGAATATCATTTATGTCACGATTTGAATTATAATTTATATTCAATTTTATTTCCGGCTAAATTGTTAGAAAAAAAACATGTTTACGATGATGGATCAACATATAATTGGATGTTTGATAGTTTAAGTGGATCAATAGATTTTGCTTATACCAATCCTGAAGGTATAATTGTTTATGGGTGGGCAACAATGTTTTGGGATGGTAATTGTGATTTTCCGATTCAATTATCAAATATATACAACAATGGTGAAGATACACCGAGTTCACAACAAGTAATAATAAATGTATCAGAATATTTGGAAGATATAAAAACACTCAGGGATCTTGCTAACTTCTTTAATAGTTTTTACTTTGAAAATGTAAAAATAGTAATTGATGAGATGTTGTTGGAATTTAATTTTTGAAAAAGTAAGAAAAATTATGCAACAAATGAAGTATAAAATTATTGTTCTTCTGCGGGGTAACCGATATCTGGTTTTTCCTCATAAGGCAAAATCTCCTCTTGTTTTGGCTTTTCTACAGGAAGTGGTACTTTTTCTTTTTTGTCGTCATTAGGATAATAACCAAGAAAATACCATTTTGTGGGGTCTGGTTTGACCCCCTTTTTATTAATTTCATCGTGCTTAATCCAACCTGTATATTCTTCTCCGTTAGGAAGATTAAAACGTACTACGGTCGGACCTAAACCTAATGGAACACCAAGTATTTTTTGAAGTTGCTCAGCAGTAGGAACCCACTCTGGATTTTTTTCATTCCATTCTAAATGATGAAAAAAACTTCCTTTACCAGGTTTGGTATTTTCATCAGCGACCTTTGTTATTTTAGTACCATCGGGAACTAAAGTTATTTCACCATCGGGTCTCAAAATTCCTACCTTTCCAGGAGTTGAAACTCTTACATACCCATCATCTGTGATTTTTTGTTCATTCAATAATCTTCTCCTTTGGCTTTCAGTTATAATATATTTCATAACACATATAAATATACTGAAACTATCATAATTTGACAGCTAAAATATAATTTATTGTAATTCTCTTATGGTTCATAGAAGAGGCAATCTTCAACAACGGAAGATGTTATCGGCGAAATAGATTAAACCTGTGTATTGTTTTTATTTTGATATTCAAAGGCTAAACTATTCAATCCATTTAGGAATGTATTGAAATCCGGATAACCTTTTTTCTGCCAACAACATAACAATAAAGCAATGTCTGTGTTGGTATGACTTTCCATGTAAGGTAGAAACATTTCTTTTTTCAGCGATTGATGTGGTTTTAATCCAAAAAATGCTCTTATGGCATATAAATTTGATTGTTTTTCTGTAGATTCGCATGTGTATTCTGGACCGGAATTTTTATCTGTTTTTTTACAATAATCCGTTAACCAATTCATGTTCAACCCGAATTCATTTTTTGTTGCGTTATTTACTTGTGGGGATTCATTTGATTTGTTTGATTTATTTGATTTACTATTAGTTGGTATTGAAAATACCTTATTTACTTTTTGATCCGGATTAATTGGAAAATAGTCATACAAAATGTGTTGTATTTCATGTATAAGAAGTTGAAAGGGCCAATCATCAGGAAAAAGATCATGGTGACAATTAGCATATATTTTTTGAGTGTTATCATTGGCAAAACCACCTATATTGAATTTATAATGATTGTCAAGTTCAATTCCATCAATTACATTAACTTTTCCATTGTAAAACCTAAGTGGTGTACGATCAATTATCATTTTATAGTTATCAAAAATATGTTTTACATCTTGCGGACTGAAGGTTTTAATTCCTTTATAGTTATTAATAAATTTTTGTTTTGTTATATCTGAACTAAGCCAATCATTTAACCATTTTTTGGCTTTGGACAAAGATCTATTGTAAGCACTCATACATTTTCCACTTATCTTGACATTTGACGGACTAATACTATTAGATGTTGATACGGGTTTGGGTTCTTTAGGTAAATCACTGAGGAAGTTAATATTTTTGGGGTTATTAATTTTAAGGATTGGCCAATGTAATGTTTTACTATAAGTTATACCATAATCCACCCCCAAAAAACTTAATTTATATATAATTGAGTTAAATTGAGGTTCGTTATCAATTTTTTTAGATTTACTATATTCAAATTCACCATTAATCATTTCATCAAATGACGAATACCCGGTTTTTTTATCTTTGAACATTGTATTTAATCTATAAAATTCATCATCACTTGTGAGAGAATTAATTCCGTTAACAATCAAATTGGGTTCAGAACCCAATCCCTCAGATCCTTTAATCATTAATTTATAAACGTTTTTAATTCTTGCTTCCGCCTCAGATTGTTCAGATAATAATCTTTTGTATTGCGATTCGTTAATAATGAATTTCATGGTATAAAGTATTAATGATTCAAGACCAATGATACATCAATAGTGGCGGTCTTGTCATTAAGTTTATGTAAAAGAAACATCTGCAGCATGAAGTTTGTTTCATCAACAAGTTCTCTATGAGTTTTAGCGTCGGGTTCTTCATTAACAAAAAATGTAACCTTTATATCTATATCACCATATAAATAACCACCTTCAATATCGGCGACGCTATCCAAAAAAGGGTATTTCTTCTTCAATATTCTAAATATAACACCTTCAATATGTCTTTTAACCCTTTCAAACCAATCTTCATTTCCTGAACCTTCTAATTCATGATCCATATAATATGTTTTAATATAAATATATGGAAATGATATAACATATTCACTAACCTATTTCCGGGGGGACAAAACTATATTTTCAATATATTTATTATAAAAATAAAATACTATGTCAAAAAGATTTGTAATTACCGAAGAAGAAAAAAATCAGATCCGAGGGATGTATAATCTCATAACTGAAGCAACAGAAGAAGATATCAAAAAGATGTTTGAATCTAAGTTTCCAACATGTTTCAATTTTAACGCACCAAATTCTAAATTTTATGAAGAGGGTGGAAAATTTTATTACCAACATTATAGTAAGTTACAAAAAGGGGATGTCAAAGTTGATTTGGATGGTAACATATATATATTAGGTGGATTGATGCAAGGTTCACAACGAAAAATTGATCAAAAGTGTGATAAGACATCTGTAAAAAAATCTCCGAACGAGATAGAAGTAGAAAATTTATTTAAGAAAAATCTACCATGTTATAATATTGAAGAAGAAGTGCCTTTTAAATTTCTCATCAAATCCCCTGAGGGGCATTTGATGACAGCACTACAGTTAAAACCATATACATTATATACAAATCCCATTACAAAACAAGTGATTACAAAGGGAGGACTAAGTGATGGAATGGTTTTACAATATTCGTGCGAAAATGGTAAATTAATTGAGAAAAAAATAACCTCTGGAACCGAAAAAAATGTTCATCAAAGAAACCCTCAAACTTATTTTAAAAATGTTACTAAAGAAGAACCAATAGTTTTTGGTATGAGAGACCGATTGCAAAATGAAGATGGAATTATATTCCAAATTCAAAAGAAATTAAAGGAATTAAATTATTACAAAGCAGAACCGGATGGTCAGTTCGGTCCCAAAACATATAACGCAATTATACAATTCCAAAAAGCCAACAAAGATACAGAAGGTAATCCTTTAAAACCTGATGGAAAGGTAGGACCTCAAACAATACAAGCTTTAGGTTTAAAGGATTAATAAACAATTAACTTATTCATTCGGACAACAATTCCCCCCATCTAACGATGTGGGTTGTCCTCATTCATAACTTAATTGTTTATTCCCCCATTATATACCTGATCGGGTATAATATCTCTAATTATATATAGTTTATACCCTTACGGGTAAAGTAAAGATATAAGTTTACATTCCCCCCATTTAAGTAAAGGTATAACTTGACTTACATATGAAGTGGGGGAACTATAAGTTAGTTGTAATATTCTAACTGATCCATCGGATTATTTCCGATATTTCACACTATAACTTACATACTATGAGTTATATTATATATCAGTCATGTCAGGGTTATCCTGACAATTGTGATATGATTAATAACTCCCACATATTCCCACATGCACTATAAGTCATGCACTATCAGTATAATTGGGGGATAATGCCCGATATATCAGACATTACCCGGTTCTCGTTGAGGTAAATATTCGTTCCATTTAGTGTCATCTAAATACACTTATTCCTTCCTAATAATGTTCCTAACATTCACTACGTTCATTTCCCCCGCTAATGTTCCATTACTCCCCTTTTTCTCTGGGTTTCAGACATAGTGAAATAATTGGTCTTCTCAGTATCATCAGGAGGGGAAAATTAGGCTGGTGATATCAGGAAGGGGACTTTCAGTAAGAAATGGGGAAAAGTGGTAGAAAGTGGGAGATATAAAAAGGTGGGAAAGGGACTATCCCCATCGTGAAGCATGACTGACATTCTGACAAATCCAAATATTTTAACATAAAGTTATCCACACAGACATAGTGTCAGGACCATTTTCCCCCAAGTTATCCCCAATTTTAATGTGGACAATTATGACATCTTAACATATATTTATTTTTATGTTAACAGATAATTTCGTATACAAGGTTGTTGGTTATGGTGAGGGGGATTTCAGTGTAAGATATTACCCCAAAGAAGAACCGAATGGAATGAGCGTGGGGATTGTAAGAGTAAGGGTGATACACAATATGGGGGTTCACAACAAAGTGGTGGTACAGATATTAAGTATGGACATTAATAAGATGTTGGGGATCTATGATGGGGATAACCCGGAAGAATTTGTGAGGGGGATCAGATCACACTCAACCTCACTGTTTACCACTGAGCAGCCTGCCTCTGATTAAGCTCCAAGGGTTGTTAGCCCCAGCCCGTCTTAACTACTATCGTAAGTGACAGGTCAAAGATATGACCTTATTTTCAAACCACCAAATTTATTTATGGGGTTATTGATTGGACCGCACTGTGAGCCATCGCCCACACAAAGAAATAAAACAGCAAGAACATCCACACGATCCGGACAAGCCATCCAAAGACTTTCCCAAATACTTTAACTGCGATCCCCAACACGTAGAAGGTGAGGGCGAGAACAACAACTGCTAATACTACTGACATATAATATGAATTTAATATCATACAAAGTTAGATCATCCGGATCACATAATCAAATATAACTTATCCCCACTTAATTAACATGACAATATAACAATGGGGATAACTTTATTTGGTATTGTCAATATGACCGGGGTATGTAGGGTGGCATACCCCCCCTGATACCCTATTGGGGGGTCCCCCCCTCCGTATCCCCCCTCTTTTAGGACATTCTGACAGGTGTAAAAGGGGGGTTAATCCCCTTTGCAAAGTCTGGACAAATTTTTTGGAAAAATGGACCCCCCTTCTTAAATTAGCCCGGAAATCAGAAAAAAAATTTTTGGAAAATTTTTGGTATTTATGTAATATGAAATTTATTATAACAGAGAATCAAATTAATAGATATAAAAGAAGAACTAACTTTATTAGTGAAGTTGTTGAACTGTATATCTCACAATTAAAAAATAAAAAGAATAACTCTGAATATTGTTCAAAATCGTTTGCAACTTTTTATAATGGTGTTATATCATCATCTACTTTTGACATTATTAATAGAGATCAAGATGATAGTTTTGAGGGTTTAAATTATATGGAGTATGATCAAATAAGGGAATTCGTAAAAACATATATTGATAATATTTGGAAAGAAAAATTATTTGAGGTATATAAAAAATATTGTTCAATAGAGTATGATCCAAACGATGATCACACAGAAAATTATGATGATATTTGGGGGCCTGATGGTCCTCCCCCACTCCCACGTATTTAACTTTTTCCAAAACTCAACCCCTTATAAAAAAAGTCCGGAAATCGGAAAAAAAATTTTTGGAAAATTTTTATATTTATTGGATATGAAATACATTATAACCGAATCATCTCTGACAAGTTCAGTTGAAAAAATTCTTGATCATGTTGTTCAAAAAACGCAGAAGATTGTTTTCCCTCATGTAAATATTGGGGAGACTCAAGGAATTATTAAAATAAAAATTCATGATGTTAGATATGGGGGAAAAAATGACGATGGGACTTCTAACATTGATGTTGATATACTAATTGAACAATTTTTGGTTAGAGATCCTGAAGATGAAACAAACGAATATTTTGAAGAGGATCCATCAATGATACCGGGGCTTTTTCTTCTTCTATATGAGTCAGACATTCAAGATAAGGTTGCAAACTTTATGCCCAATGTTTATCTAACAATTCATTTTTTGGATCCGGATGATATTTGACCCCCCCCCTTTAATATAGGGGGTTTTTTATTTCCATATTTTTTTATATCTTTATTCAGTATGAAGGAGCTTGTATATAAATTTTTGGATAAGTATGCTGGTAATGGATATCAAACAGGTAATAGTACTCCATTGTATGATCCATTTACATTTCAACCTTGTGTGTCTGTTATGTATAGTAGTGATGGGGGACTTTATATTCTTAGATTAATAAGGAATGATTTGGGAGTTACTTTCAAAGTAAATAACATCCTTGTAGATATTATTATGGGGTTTATACCTGTTGATGACGAAAATTGTCGTTCATATGTAATAAATTGGTTCTGTGATAGAAATAAAATTAAAAAGGAAGATTTGATATCTAATTACATTAAAGAAACCGAAAAGTTATTTCCCGCCGTGTATTGATAAACCGGACCCCGACTCTCGTCGTCTCCCTTCGGTCGGCATCAAATCCCCCCGCCCCCTTTTTTTTTGGATGGTGATATTTATGTAATAATGAATTTACAAGAACAGAAACATAGGATAAAAGAAATAATGGGATTAATTTTTGAAGATCAGCAAAAAGAATTAACCCTTATTAAAAATAAAATTTCATCTCTGAAAAGTGTTGATGAAATAAATAATTATTTTGAAGAGTTAAATGAAAAATATGCTCCGGATTCATCGAAATTGGTTTTGATTTTTCCGGGTTATGGTCAATACACAATTGCGGCCACCGCAATTTTTTTGGCCGGAATCAACGCCCATGTCTTTACATCCATTAATGATTGTATTGATGTAATTAATAATTTGGTATCAAAAGGAAAAAAATATCTACAGATATATGTTGGATCACATGGTGGAGGTCATGAGGGTTTATTAAGGACAATTGACGAAGAAGATGATGTTTCAATATTTAATGGGTTTTCCAGTTCTCTTGCTCAGTTAACAATTCCAAATAAAACTCTTATTCTTTTTTCCGCTTGTGGGGGTGCTAATGATATTTCTTCGGGTTACATTTTGAAAAAAATTGCAGAGGAGACCGAATCTTATGTATATGCTTCCGAAGGTAATTTTAATTGGGTTGATAATAAATCTGAAGGAACTTTATGGATGTGCCCGCCAAATCCTAAATTGCATGGTAAGTATGCCACTAAAGAATATAATTTTTGTTATAAAGTAAGTTCCGCACCATTTAATTTTCGTTAATTATAATTCCCCTTTTTTTTTGGATGATAATATTTATTATAAAATAATTTTATGAACAGAAGTTATAGTAAAATAAGACACATTCAAGAATCTAATAGAATATTGGAAAGTAGATTAATTAAATCTGTATTGAGCGAAAAAAGAATACCAAATGCTGGTGGAATGGCTGATATTGTGGATTTGCAAACTTGGATTTTGGAGTACGAAATAGATGAAGGAATTGCCGTATTCATTGATAATCCAAGTGGATGTAAAAAACCATATTATACTCTATATGATCCAGGTTTTCCAAATCAATGCATGATAACGGGATCAACTTTATGTTCTCCCGGCAAACCATGTTATCAAAAACAAGCTGTGGACGGAATATATGGTAAGTTGACTCAAGCGGCGTTTGATAAGTATGCTGATGTGATTAAAGATGTTGATGGACAAACACTTGCAGACAATTTTAATGATCCAAATTATGATACTGCTAAAAAGATTCCAATGTGGTCTAATTCGCGAACTTTAGACTATCAAATACCTGTGACAATGGACACAATAAAAGGTTTTCAATATTGGGTGTGGAAATCTGTGGAAAAAGATAATGAAAGTTCTTGTGATTCTAATGGTAAAAATTGCTCATATAAAAGTATATTATGTGGTGATAATTTTTGTAAAAAAGATAAAGCGGTTGATGGATCGTGGGGAACAAATACCAAAAAAGCTTGGAAAAAATATAAAGAACAATATTATGATGAAGGACATGATGTTACATCAACATATGATAAAATGTATAAATATTTAAATGAATAAGATTTTTATATAAAATTTATTTTGGATAACCCCCATCTTTATCGGAGGGGGTTTTTATTTTATATGATATTTATATGATATGAAATATATTATTGGCGAATCGCAATATAAAAGGGTTATTAAAGAAGGAGATGGATTATATTCATATATTGGAACATGCGTAAATTCTTTCAACAAATACGGAGAATGCAAACATGACGCATTTCATGACGAAGAGCATTTTTTTAATTCTTGGGAAAACGCAAAAGAAATATCAAAAAAAGAATTTTGGAAACATATTAATCCGGGTAGTGAGAAATATAAAAAATTAAAAAAACTAGAAATGGATCCTGAATATCCTGCGGAATATAGATACTCCGAGGAAGATGACATATATTACATATTTGTTAATGAAGATACCCACTATTTTTTTGTTAGAGAATGATTTAATTCCTTTTTTTGGATGATAATATCTATATATTATGTGGAAATAAATTTTGTAAAAGAGATAAAGCGGTTGATGGTTATCGGGGACCGGATACAAAAAAAGCTTGGGAACAATATAAAAACTCATATTATAAAGAAGGATATAGCGTAGAGTCAAAATTTGAGGATATGCATAGGAATTTTCGTTGAAAAAACTTTCATTATATGACTCCTCCAAAAAGAGAGGTTTTTTATTTTTAAAATATTTCCATATTTTTGTGTTATGGAAAAAATTATTGAAAAATTCTTTGCTGTGGGTGAGGTGGTTAAGATGGACCATAAGGTTGCATATTCTATGGGTAACATGTATGGCAAGGTTCAGTTATTTCCGAAGAAAACTAAGATTTTTTTTAAAGATGAATATCAATATGTCGGTGTATTTGATAATGAATACCAAGGTATTGTTGATGTTACTTATTATTTCAAGGTTTTTTTTAAATACACCGGTATCAAACCAATTGAATTATATAGATTTGTTGTAAAACAGTACGAGATGCGGTTGATCTCATAAAAAAATTTGAATTTTTTATTTTTTTGGAATATTTATTTGTAAATAAAATTTTATGAATAGAGTACATCGTTTAACCGAAAGAGATTTAAATAGATTAGTAAGAAGAGTTATAAGTGAACAAGATTCAATTCCGCCAAGGAATAAAGTTAGTCAAGGATCACAATCTTTACCTGATTGCAAACAATTCATCATCAGAAATGCAAAAGGTGGTGACAGACGCCCCGGATCATCTCCGATGTTGAATAATGTTAATGTTGAATATTTCATTGATGGTGGACCGGGAAATGAAACAATTTTCATTCACGTCAATGGAAGAAGAGCTTGTAAAATGAGATAATCTATTAAATATAATTTGTATCTACCCCTCCCATAAAGAGGGGTTTTTTAATTTTAAGTATATTTATATGATATGAAATTTATTATAACAGAAAGACAATATAATAAGATCTCAAAAAGAAATATTTTTATTTTGGAATCAGAGGTTAAGGACGACCCCTTCGGTTGGAAGGAAATGGTCAAACACTATGGTAAAAAACCTTATGAAAAAAAATTCGAGGGTTGGAGTAAAATTCTCAAAGTATTTGATATAACTATTGATGGTCTTCCAGTTATGGTGCTAAGTAATTATCAATTGTGGGCAAAGGATACAGAAATTCTTATTGGTAATTGGAGATGGACTCCTTACGGCGGTTTTGAGCTTGAAACTGATAAAGAACAAATAAATAGGTTAAAAATTCGAAAAAACCTAGAAGACGCAGCTTCTTATTGGGGAGGTACAAAGGCGAAAATTTTTGTAGACAATATTAGACAAATTAAAACAAAGTATGATATTTTTGTGATGGAAGACGAAGAGTGGCTTATAAAACTTATCAAAAGGGAATTTGATCCCAAAGATAAGGATGATCAGTATTGGTTAAAAGAAATTGATAAACATTTTTATAAACAAATGAATATCATAACAAATTTCGCGAGTGGAAAACATAACAATGACAAATCTTTAGGTGAGCCTGAACCAACTAAAACACCTACACAACCAAAAACTATTGCAAAAGAAAATAAAGAAGGGTGGGAAGAAATTAAAAAATATTATAAGGCAACACCATTAAAAAAACAATGGGGTAAGGAACTTTATGAACTAATTGAAATAACACACCAAGGTAAGAAATTTTTTCTAAGGAATGATGGTGAAATAACTAATTCAAATATAACTTTGAGAGTAGGTAATTGGTCTTGGAAAAACAACAAACCCATTCTTAAAGGATTGGAACCCACAACAAAATCGGTTGGTTACATCAAAGGAGAAGAAGATGAGTGTGAAAAATCATTTTGTGAAGAAGATAAAATTGTTGGTCGTGGTGCTAGTGGTTATTGTGTGAAACAAATACAAACAAGATTATTGATATTCGTTGATGGAATACAAATAACTAAAGACTTGCAAGGTTGTAAAAAAGATTCAGAACTTTGTGATGGGGTATATGGTAAAGAAACAGAAAAAGCTGTAATCCAATTCCAAAGAAAAAAAGGTATAAGTGATGATGGAGTTGTAGGTTGTCAGACATGGCAACATTTAGATTCAAGATTTGACTGAATCATTTAGTTGAATAAATCCCCCATTTGATAAAGGTTTTTTATTTGATGTAATATTTATAGATTATGAATATAGAAACAATACCTAACAAGTCATTATATAAAATGGCCGTGAACTTTATTAAAAAACACGGAGATGGTATAAATGATTTATATGATTCATATTTGAATGATAAAACTGATTTTGGAGTTGAAATGACCGAATTTTTAAAATCTTTGGGATTTTCGGATTCATCTGAAGAATATTTTTATATGTTTTTGAAGTTGAATTATGAAAATATAGTAGATGGAAGTTTGACTAATTATACAATTCTGAAAAGACCTGTTTTGAAAACCTATTCATTTATTTGGGAAACAAGACAAATTCAAACAGTTGGTGTAGATTATAAACATACATATAATACATATTTGGATGAAGATCAGGCTTACTCGGCTATTGAAGTTATGAGATATAACGGAGAAATTTATCCGGGTGATGGAGAGGAAATTAAGTACGAACTTTATGATTCTGATATGGATGAAGAATCTATAGAAAAATTCAAAGAAGTAAAAAAAAGAAAATAATATCAACCCTCTGAATAAAATTGGGTTTTATTTATTTAAATGATATTTATATATAAATAAAAAAAAACAATGAAACATTTATTTAACGATATTTCAAAATCTGAAAAAAATAGAATACTGGAAATGCATGGTGTAAAAAGAGTTTTGATTGAAGATGAAGAAAAAAAATCAGATAAAGCCGATCCCAAATTAGATGAAATTGATAATTACCTGAAAGGTAAAAATTACAATAAGACAAAAAATGGATATATAACAAGATGGGAAAAGACTCAAGGAAGTTTAGAAAAAGGAAAAACCAAATATGAAATAGAACATGATGGCGATCCTAAAGGTTCTTGGAGAAGTAGTAACGGTAAATCAGGAACCGGAGCTTACATCAGTATTTGTATAGGAAAGGTTGAATGTGATAAAGTATTTGATACGATAGGTATGTCAGATTTCTCTATGGAGAAATTCAAAAAAATGATTGATGTATAATTGGAATAATCTGATATTTATATTAAAAATATTACTATGGGAAAAATTATAAGATTGACAGAAAGAGAATTAACAAGTATAATAAAAAGAATGGTTAGTGAGGTATCGGCAGATACTTTCAAAAGTGCCGTAAACCTTTCAAAAGAAAGAGGGACAGATAAAAGAACCACTAAATTAGGTAAATTATATTATGATAAATTCATTGGTAAACCTCTGATGGGTGGAGAAATCACAGATATTAATGTTTCTAAACCAAGTCAGGGTGATTATTTTATAGTAACTATAAAATATGAAAAAGAAAATGATGGAGAAAGAGCAATAAAATATATTGAATATGATGTTGATAATGATGAATTTAACATTAATAGACCGATTGAAAGATCTGATGCAAGAGTTTTATCTTTAATTGCAAAACACATTAATCCCGATACGAAATATGAAAAGACCGGGCAACATTTTTCTATTAAAGGTTGGCAATAATGGCAAAGAGAAAGAAAAAACTACATAAGTTAAAAAATAGGAAGTCAACCATCAAAACTTTAAAGAGAATTACTGAGAATCTGAAAGTTTTGAATAGAATCGCATAAAAAAAACCACCATTTAGGTGGTTTTTCATTTTAAATTATTAATTATTTTTCAATAGGTTTTTCATCCTGATCTTTGATATCTGTATCAACTTCAGAAAAACCACCTGATCCGCCACTTGTTCCTGTTGTTTTTTTGTTAGATTTAACAACAAAAATAACAACTAAAATAATTAAAATTAACACTGAAATAATCGGAACTACCATGATAAATTTTATTATAAATATATGTTTTTTCACATTTTAATATATTTATAATAAAAAAATATGGCAAAGAAAATTATTAGATTGACTGAATCTGAGTTAGTTAATTTAGTTTCAAAAATTTTAAAAGAAGAAGCTTTAGATGGTGATCCATTAAAGGAATGTATAAAAAAACAAATTCCAAATTTTGATAAAGAGGTTCCTCAACCTTGTATTGAATTATTTAAAAGTGCGGCAGATCTAAACTTGACAATGATACTTAAAAATGGATTTGCTTGCGCTAAAGGATTAGGATTGACAGGATTTAATTGGGCTCAAAATCTTAAGGTTATTTACGATTGCTATAAAGAAAAAAATAAAGGGGGATATAAACCACCGGTAATGTATTAAAAAAAAATATATGAAAAATATAAATGAAGAAATCAAAAGGTTTAAAGATTTAACTAACCATGAAAGAGGTAGAGTTATTTCAGAACAAAAAAAAGTTGATAACTTAATCAGAAGTGTTCTTAATGAAGCTAGTTTTCTACCATGTATCCAAGACGGAGAAGGTCTTTGTAAAATTAAGTGTAGAATTAAACAAGCAAAAAAAGGTTGTCCAAAAAGTAAAGAAGTAAAAGAAATTCAACATGCATTGGCTAAATTAGGATATTTCGAAGGAGAAGGTGGAGGTATGAGTAAGGAATGTGCAACCAATGTTGAAGCTTGTGATGGAATTTTTGATTGGAGAACAAAAAAGGCTGTTGAGGATTTTCAAACAGATAAAGGATTGACAAAAGATGGTGCGGTAGGTGAACAAACTATCACAGCTTTGATAAATCCAACATGTGAATGTCAGAAAGAAACAACAACCGGTGGTGAGCAAGGTGGATCAGGAGGCAGGGATGGTACCATAACCGATTCAGAATGTCAAAGATATAAAGATTGTATTTCAAAACATATAAAACAGGGTGTTCCTGATATTCCCAATTTGTTGAAATGTTTGGGTTTAGATGAATTTGTAGAACAACAAGGTGGAGATAAAATTGAGCAACTACCCTCATATTGTGTTATTGATTGTCAGCCCAAACCCGCTGATAATGTGGAATTACAAAATTTGAAAAAAATATGTTGTGGGTCAAAAGATTTCAAATCGGAAGGTTGTAAATCTTTAATAAAATACTTTTTAAAAGATTTAGCGGGTTGTCCAAATGTAAAATTTGTATATTAAAAATAATCAAACCATTAATTACCCACCCATAATAAGGTGGGTTTTTTTATTTTCATTTATATTTATATTAATATGAAAGAGGATAAAAGTATTGCATTAGAGAAAGTATTGAATGTTTTTTTGAAAAAAAAATTTCCACATATAAAAGAATTTTATGTTAATTGTGATGAAGATAATCGGTGTGAAGTCGGAATAAACATAACCTATAATGATCTTTTGGATACCGATCAGTCAGAATTAGAAAATGAAGTTAAACGTCTCTCAAGAATGATCCTCACAGATAAAGGTGAAAGAGTAAACAGAATTTTTTTTTATGAATAAAATTAGAAATTTAATTACGATAGTTTTACTAATCCTACCCACCTTACTTTTTTCACAGAAGTTAAGGGATAAAGTTCACATTAATGCGGGTATATATGAGATTATATACTCTGAAGTGTTGGAGCAACCACTATGGGTTAAATATGTGGTTAAATGCCCGAATGGAGACGCTTCAAGGAAGGGTATGGACTTTTACTTAGTTGATAGTGTAAAAACATCAGACCCCTTAGATTACTATAATAATGAATATGACAAGGGACATATGGCCCCCGCCGCTGATTTCAACTGTACGAGAGAAATGTTATATAAAACATTCAGTTATTTAAACTGCTCATTACAGAATCAAGATCTAAACAGAACCACTTGGAGACTGCTTGAAGCAAGAGAAAGATTGTTAGCGGGAGAACATCCGGTTGTGGTTGTTGAGATAAATTGTGTGTTTTCAAAATCATCAATAAAACTACCAACAGGGGCAACAGTTCCGGATGGATATTATAAGACAATAAAATATGGAAATAAGGTTGAGAAGTATTATTTCAAAAATGATAAACCGACTACATTAGATTATTCAAAATATTTATTGAAATAACATGAAATACATACTCACAGAATCAAAACTTAATTCATCAATTAAAAAACAATTAGATGTGATGTTTGATGTTGAAAATATCAATTCAACCAATCCATATGAATATGATGACGATGGAAATGAATATGAAGATGAAAATAGAGTTCAATTTTATATAGGTGATTATGGTAATGACGATGATGTATTTCTGTGGTATGCAAAAGAATATTGGGGTGGAACCGAATCGGAAAGTTATATGGGTTATAAACAAGCATCACCGCTAGTAGAAATAGTGAGCCCTTATGATCAACAATTAAACGGACTATTTGGTCATCATTGGTTTGAACCGTTTAAGGAATGGTTCACAGAAAATTTTGATCTACCGGTTAAATCAGTAATGAATGAAATTTATTATAAAAGAAAATCAAGGGAATAGATTAAGTTCAATTTTACAATCTAAAGTGAATAGTTTGGAAATTGAAGGTTTGTGTCGTGTTGAGATATCAAAAATGTCAATTAAAAATGACATACTCTTATCAATTGACGTACATTTGAATGAAAAATACGTTCAAGAGCTCCATGATGATAATAGACCTGTACGGATCCATTTAGATTATATACAATATCAAATCAAACAAGAGCTAAAATCTTATGGTAATTTTAAAATTAAGTTTTATGAATATCGGGAAAAGTGTTAAATTAAAAAAAACCTTTATTCCAATATTTCACAGGTATAATTTCACCCAACTTACCATAATCTTCAATAATTTTGTTGAGAACCTTTTTAATTTTTTTCATACTTATAATTAGTGAAGATATTGAGATTAGTTAGTCAAACTTTTCCTTCTCAATATGATCTCCAAAAGACAAAAAAAAATATCTTTTCAAATTAATTTATTTTGATTACCTTTTAAATAAAGAAAAACTAAATATGGAACAAACAAAAACTATCAAGTTCACCGAAAAAGGCGCTGTAACAAAAATTTATGAAAATTCAACGGTCACAATTGAAAATTGGATCTCATCGTTAGCAAACTCAAATATTTTGTCTAAAGAATTTTTTATTTTTGAAGGTATTACTTATTATTTAACTTCAAAAGTTGTAAAAGAAATTTATTGATAAAATACCCATATTTGTTTATACTTATTATATAAACAAACTTATGACAGAACAACAAAAAGCTCAAGCTTACGGAGAATTATTAAATGAACACACAAGAATTAGTAATAAAATATCCGAAATAAAAGGGCAAGACTATGAATTAAATCAAGAACAACTTAGACAAATTTCTATCTTACAACAAAAACAAATACAAATAATGGAAAAAATAAAAAATCTTTTTGGTTAATATTTTTTTTATTATATTTGTTCAATATGAAAAATCTCAAACTCTTTTTTGACCTATCGGCAATCATACCTTGGCCATTTTTGGTTATTAACTATGATAGCCTTATTTTAACAAGTATTATGTTAGGGTTTCAGCTTTTTTGTTTGTTCGCAGGAATTTATTTAGAGAAAATTGAATCAGAATAATTTTATGATTTTTTTAATTTGTTCTTTCGGATTTTTTGGATTATATTTGACTTGTAAACAAAGATATCGTAACAGAAAAAATTGGTAATTTTTAAATTTAATTTTTTATGAAACATCTATTATTTTTTTGTTTTATATTTTTCAGTCTACCTTCATTTTCTCAAACAAACGATGGTATTGATTATACAACCGGGTATAAAAAAATCAGTGAGATATCTGACAATATTTTCTTATCAAATTTTTTCAAGTCAAATTGTAGAAATCTTTCGGAATATCAAATCGTCTCCTTTGGAGATTTAGTTGATTCTCTCAATTGTTATAAAAACAACAATTTAACTTACAAGTTAGAAATTTTTAAAATAAATAAGCCAATAGAAAAAAATACTTTTAACTATGTGAATCATAGTTTTCCATCTGATAATACTAAAACTTATAATCCAAACAAGTTACTTTTTGGAGATTGGTTTGTTAAAGAAGGAAAGTATTTTTTTACTTTTTACCTTGTGAATTGATCTAAAGGAAGATATTTTTCTCCTTCACGATGCCACGTCCAACCTATACTCTTTTTAGATTTTAATTCGGGTTTTAAAATTTTGAAAATACCGAATCTCATTGTGTTGTCAATTCCAATTGAGTAACTAGGGTAAAATAAAAATTGTTCGTCAAATGAAATTTCTTGTGAAAAAGAATCAATCCAATCGTTTTGAAGGTACTGATACGGATTTCTTTCAACTAATTTCATTTCAACTAATTCAACCGGGGGATTAATAGGGGATTCCATAGTACCTGTTAAATAACATTTTCTATTAACTGTATCAACCTTGAGTTCAATTCCTTTATTAGGTCTGAAACCTTCAAATTTAAATAGTCTCACGTTAGCGTAATCACCTACCGAATCAGTTGGTGTTGGTAAACCTTCCATTTGTTTTGCATCTTCATGTAATCGTAAAATTCTTCTTTTTTCATTCAAATCTATTTCAAATAGTCTTTTCATAATCAATCAATTAAATCAGTTAATAAATCTTTATTTGTTAGATCCTCAATATTTTTTTTAGATCTTGATTCTGCTCTCTTTATTTCATTTTCAGTAAATAAAAGGCATCTTTCATTTTTACCATTTGCATCTTCAACCCAAACAGATACGTATCCGTCATTTTCACTTTTCTTTTTTTGAGTATTATATACTCTAATTAATCTTCCGGGTTTAATTTTTACTTTGTCAATTAAATTTGCCATAGTTTTTTTAAATAAATATCATGGTTTAGAATAAAAATATATAATATCAAAAACAACGAATAATATTGTTGGAACCAAACCACCAATTGTTGTCCATTTAACATCTCTCCAATTGAAAATTGTTTTTTTAATTCTAAGGTCATAAAATTCTTTAGTCAAACCTGATATGAAAGAAATAATGAATCCAAGTATTGCGGATATGGACTGGTTAAACCAAAAATTTAGTATCATAAAACTAAAAAACATAATTAGTAATCCGGCCCAAAAATGCATCTCGTCGTCTAATTTTTTAAAAATCATAATTTTATTATTTTTTCTGTGTATAAATTATACCGATCTATTAATTGTAAAAAATAAACCCCTTTAGTAAAATTTAAATCAATTTTATTTTGACCCAAAAAAATAGAACCTTTGGATATAAGTTTACCATTCACATCATAAATAACCCAACCATAATTTTTATTTGCATTGATGATTATATTATTATGAATAATATTGGAAATTAATTCGTAATCAGATTTACCTGAGTTATGATAAATTATTTTTGAATATTTTATTGATCCTGATGAAGTTATAGCTACTAGTTTATAATAACTATTTTCTTTTTTTGTATCTAATGATCCACTTAATCCTATTAGCTCCTTGTATAACTCAAATTTAGATCCGTCTTTGGAATATTCTATATAAATTTTTTGTATAGGTTCATCTGTAACGACATTCCAAAATAATTTATTATTGCGAGCGTTTAGATTTATTTCATAAATCGGTACTACCACGGATCCGCCAAAAGATCCTGATATATTGTAACTCCCAATCATCATACCTTTGAAAATGTTTACGTTTGCAACACTATTGACTCTAAGATAATAGATACCGGGTTCTAATAGAGTGTCTATCGTTACGTTCAGAAGTGTAGATGGATTATATGTGGCAATCTGTGTGTTGTTTTTAAATAGTGTTACCTCTAAATCAACATTACCATTGTAATTCACAATTCCTGTTGATGATAAACCTTGAATAGGTGGACCGGAGTTGTATGGTCTAATATTTGATATAAATCTACCCGGGACGTTAAATTGAAACTGAAAATGATCAGTATCAGTACTGTCAGTTATCAAACCATTTACGTCATATTCTCCATTTGTTGTATTAACAATAGTAGATGTGTTTATATTATTTCCGTGGTCATCTGATCTATAAGTTATGCTATTGGAGGAACTAACAATAATACTTAAATCATTTTGTAAAGATGAACAACCAAATGAATTTCTACCATTGTGCCATAAAGATAAATTTCTGTCATATGAAACACCCATTATTGGGGACCACCCTATATCGCGGGAACCCCTCCCTGGGTTATATTCTGTAACATATCTACAAGTATCAGTATTTTCATTACGATATTGTGATTGATGGTAGAGTCCTAAGGTATGTCCTATTTCATGAGAAACTGCTTCTGCAATAAATTTATCATTGAATTTGAGTAAAGTGTCAAATACAAAACAAGGTGTATTTAAACCCCATCTAAATGATTCAATATAAGCAACTCCACCTGCGGATCCATACCATTGCCACGTTGGTGTAATTATAACTCTTGTTCTTCTTGTTATTGGTGCCGCAAAATATACTGACGAATCAGTTGTAATATTAAGGTTGAATGGTTTGAAATCTTCTGCAACATTATTAAATACTCTTATCATCTGAGCATTTGTGAGCTTAGATGGTTTACAAATAATAATAGAATCTGTTGAGAAGGGTCTCCAATAAACGTCATCTACAGTCTGTCCGTCAAAATCTAAAAAAACTGTAGGTCTTGAGGATGGGTGACTACTGAGTCCATAAGGGACTTGAGATTTAGTTCCCAAAGAAAAAAGGAGAAAAAAAATAAAAAAAAATTTCATATTCAGTCGGGTATTAGATCTGCATATTCTTTTTTTATCCAATAATATTGATTATTTTCTTTTTCATATAAAATGAAAATATCTTTGTGTTTTACACATCCAATTACGCCTATATATTTACCTTCAATGTTTTTGGATATTATTAATCTCAATCCCGGTTTTTCTTCTGATTCTATTGAAATACTTTGATATTCAGGGGTTGTATGAAAAATATTAACTTTACCTTTTATTATCATATTGTTCATTACCGGTAAAGTCACCTTTTGATTTAGTTGTGTATTGAAAACTATAGTTAATAAACCAGGATGAGTATCAATAGTGTCTGCAAATTCTTTAAACATCAAAGGTTTATTGACATTTTTTTCTTTTGCCGAATTCCAGTTTAAATCTTGAGAATATGAGAAATAATTAATAAATATGAAAAAAATGAGTAAAAAAATTTCCCTCATGAAAAGTATTTACTTATAAATATCTTCAGTTATAATAGAAAACATTTTTAGTCTAAAATCTCAAATGAACTTAAACAAACAAAATTTTCGTTTTGACCTAAAAATTTCCAACTTTCTGAAATTAAGAACGATAGACCTTCCGGGTACGCCTCTTCAAAATTATCGGTCTCTTTGATAAAGATCTTATTATGAACTAAATACTTCTTTTCATTTGTGCTCCAAGAAACTTTTTCAATTGATATATAACAATCCTTTCCGAATAAAGATTCAAGTTCATTTCTATATGTATTATTAACGATGAATTCTAAAGCCTTCCTCATATCAAATGAGATATTCCTTTTTTTTGATTTTTTTATATCTCTATAATATTTATAAGAAAATATATTTATGAGGAAAGGTTTTTTTCTAACAGAATCTGAAAAACAAAAAATTAGTTCATTATACGATAATGGTAGTAGATTCATTCTTCTCGAGGAGGATTTTCCTGAACCTACAGACCCGGAAGTGGTGAAGAAGTTTCAAAATTGGTTGGATGGTAAATATCCGGATGGATGGGCCTATAGTGAAAAATACAAAAAAAAGTATAAAGTTAAACAGGATCCAGGTAGGGGGTACGGACTTTTACCAATGAGGGCTCAAACAAAAAAGTTTTGGAATGATCCCGAGAATGGAGGTAAATGGAGAACTGAAACAAAATACCAAGGAACAGGTGGTAGTGGAGGATCAAATGTTTCAGCGGAAGACAAAACTGAATGGTACTATTATTCTGGACAAACTCCAGTTAAAATAACCTTGGGTGAGCTTAAAACCAAATTAAATAATGGTGACTTGGATAGAAAAAAAACTTACGTTTGGACTGCAGATCCTAATATGAAAATGGATCAAACTCCTAGATTAGCATATCTTTTTTCTGATTATTTTGGTTTAATTCCTCTTCCACCTTCAGGAGAAGAAGGTGGAGCATCAGGTGGAGCATCAGGTGGAGCATCAGGTGGAGCATCAGGTGGAGCATCAGGTGGAGCATCAGGTGGAGCATCAGGTGGAAACAGGGCAAAGGAAGAAAAAACTAATATATTAGGAAACGACGCAAATAAACCATTGGGTTCTGGTGGTATTGGTGCTAAAAATAACCAAGAATTAGTAAATCAACCATTTGATAAAAATGGTATTACAAGATGGTTAGAATTTGAATTCGGATCATATCCGAAAGATGTTAAGGATGATGACATTAGATTTGATAACGAAAATAAAACCGCAACAATTGTTACCGGTGGTAGGGAATTAACTTATACATGGTCTAATGGTAGATGGCAACAAGACTATTCAAAAGTTAAATATGTTTCTGATCCGGAATACAATAAGGGACAAGAAAAAACACAACAACCTAACACAAATCCAAATCAAGGAAACGATAAAAACCAAATAACGGTAGGGGGTAAAACTATACCTGGAAAAATAGAATTCAAACCGAAATATAATCCTCAGTAGGTAAAAAAATAAGCCATAAACGTTAAATAAAGTTGAATGGAAAGTGACAGTATAAAGAATGAAAAAACACAAAGTAGAAACCCTATCCCAATTTTTTTTAATGTTATCTCTCTTCTTCAATCCCTTCGGATTCGATGCCGTTCAGTATACACTGATGTTATGGACCGGGAGTTTATTGAAAGCCAACCTTATTATGTATTTTGTTGCGGCCTTATTTTTTGGATTATATTTATATTCGCGTTATTTGTATAAAAAATTAGATAAATAATTTTTTGATTCTAATAATTTCTTCATTAATTCCTGACAGTATAGGATATACTTCATAATCTTTAATAACATCAATATTACTATTGATGAAGTGACTATCAGGCATATCAACTTTCACTCCATTTATATATTTTACTCTCAAAGATGCATATCCCCAAGTATAAGTTGTAAGTGACGGAGTATGAATTTCACCATTCATTTCTTCAGCATAAGAATCAACCCATTTAGCAATTATTTCGTAATATTTTGGATCTAATTCCGGAACTAATAGATCAACATTAAAATATCGGTAGGACGCACCATCATGATTATCAATGTAAATGTTTCTTATAATAAATTCAAATTCATGCTTTTCTCCATTTTCATCTTTGAAACTATATACACCCTTTAATTTTTTTTCTAATTTACTTTTAGCTTCAGGATTTTTATCAACTATTTTTTTTAGATTTTGAAAACCTCCAAAAAGTTGGATCAATTCCATCAAATCCTTGTCAATTATTTTCAAAAGTTTGGACATATAAATAAATATAACTTTGGCGTGAATTTATCACAAAACGAAGTATTTATAAACGAATAGATATACATATGAAAAGAAGAATAAAACTTACGGAAGCTGATTTATATAGAATTGTTAAAAAAGTAATCAGAGAAACGGAAGAAAAAGAAAAATCTGGAACATATTTCACTTTGGGTAAAGAATATTTCTATGTTAGAGGTAAAGAAATGTTCTTAGCCGATAACACATCAGGCGAATTTTCTGAAAACTTAACGGTTGAATTACCTAACACAAAAGAAATTTCAGCAATATGGGGATTTGAAACAAGAGAAATTAACGATCCTGAAACCAAAGGGGACGATCTACAAAATTTGGATTTTGATAAGAAGATGAGAAATGCCATCAAACTTGGCAAAGAAATCTATACAAGAAGATACGACACACAAAATGTTGGAGGTGGATACATTCCAATAGTTTATTATTCTTTATCAGAGGACGCACCTGTTTTGGCCGGTATGATTATTAGTACTTCTTTTGAGAAGAGCCCTTCAGAAGAGGAGAAAGGCCCTGTAGGGTTGAGAGTTATAGAAAATCCTGTAAAAGGAGATAAAATTACTTATAAAGAAAGTGTTTTCAAACCATCAAAAAGAAAAGAAAATTCAGGGGAAAAAACAACATCCTCGGGAGGTAAAACCTACGGAATTTCACTTCAACATATAATGAGTGGAAATGAAATTGATTTAGAAAAATTAGGTTTGAAAAATAGAGACAGAATCAAAACACCCAAAAAAGTTAACATTGGTGAATTTTTTGATGAAAACTCCTCAGAACCTAAAAATTTTGAGAGAGCCTCATTTTTGGAAGATATAAGAAAACATATTAAGAGTGGCGGTAAAATTAGTAAAATAACCATAGAGGCATCAACATCAAAAATGCCTGCGGGTCATAAAAACAATAATAAGAACGATAAAAGGTGGAAAGAATTAAATGAATATGACTCCTATGTTATGGGTAATAATGATGATGGTACAGGAAATCTGCAATTGTGTAAACATAAGGCGATGAACACTTACAAGGCACTAACATCTGCAATCCCCGAATTGGCAAGTGCCCCATATGTATTGAAAGCCGCAGGTCCGGTAGGAGAATACGTACATATAAAATTTGAATAATAATGGCAAAAGCAAAAGGATCAGTTGACAGCCGTAAAATTTCTTTCGGAAAACGTAAAAAAGGAGCAGCAAAGAAAGCTTACAACAAACATACCCCAAGACCAAAAGAATATAGAGGTCAGGGTAGATAATATTTTATTTTAAAAAAAGTTTTGGCGGTTTCGCAAACTTTATTATCTTTGTGATGAGTTCACACTTACAGGCGATGAAAGATACTCGGTAGTGGATTCAAAAAAAAAGATTTGGAAGTTTGAGAAACCTTTTTT
>Ga0315902_10000754_pt1 | contig 54610 bp, 54 predicted proteins | sample LakEriMetagenome_9_FD_203523 | JGI IMG/M metagenome (GOLD analysis project Ga0315902, IMG submission 203523) | Freshwater fungal communities from buoy surface, Lake Erie, Ohio, United States - Buoy 12 MA117 | ecosystem: Environmental > Aquatic > Freshwater > Lake > Lake biofilm | place: USA... | reverse complement strand
CCGGGCGCGATGGCCTCGATGTAGCAGATTGGCAGCGCATGAGCGCGCTACTCAAACAACACGCGCCGAACCGACTGGTCGTCGGCTGCCCGTATAATGTCGACGGTACCGAGCAAGCCCTGACGGGTAAAGCTCGGCGGTTTGCGCAAGAGCTGAGCGAGCGCTACACACTGCCTGTCGAACTCGTGGACGAACGCTACTCCTCGCTGGAAGCCGAGGCGGCGTTGCGCGAACGTCGCGGCGCAGGGCAACGCGGTCGCATCGATCGCGGCTCGATCGACAGCGCTGCGGCAGCCATCATCCTCGAGCGCTGGTTCAGTTGAGAGTCGCTGCATGTCAGAAATGAATGTCACCCCGTCGAACCCCTGGCGCAGCGACGGCTCGTTACGTCACTTGCTGACGCTCGAGGGCTTGTCGAAACCCCTGCTCGAAGCGCTGCTCGAACGCTCGGCGCACTACTCAGCGCCGCTGTCGAAACCGGCTGCACGCTCGAATGCGCTGATCGGCAAAACCGTCGCGCTGATGTTCGCCGAGCCCTCTACGCGCACACGCGTATCTTTCGAGCTCGCCGCTCGCAGACTAGGTGCCGATGTCATCAACATCGAGGTGCAACTCTCGTCCCGGCTCAAAGGCGAAAGCGTTCTCGATACGGTGGCGACACTCGAGTCCATGCATGTCGATGCTTTCGTCCTGCGCGATTCGGATGCCTCGATACCGGAAATGGTGGCTACGCACGTCGCGCCACGCGTCAGCGTGATCTCCGGCGGAGCGGGCAGCTTCTCGCATCCAACGCAGGGACTGCTCGATGCACTCACGGTGCAACAGCACCGAGGTCGCATCGAAGGCCTCACCATCGCCATCGTGGGCGATGTGAAGCATTCACGCGTCGCGCGATCGGCAGCGCAAATTTTCACCGCGCTCGGCGCCGGTGAGGTACGCCTCGTTGCACCGGCGGGCTTGATGCCAGATGCTGTGGAGTTCGCAGGCTGTACGCGCTTCGAGAACCTCGATCGCGGCATCCACGACTGCGATGTCGTGATGATGCTGCGCATCCAAAAAGAGCGCATGACCGCTGCGGCCATTCCAGACGAGGCGCGTTATTTTCAGGAATGGGGTTTGACTCGCGAGCGCCTGCAACGAGCGAAGCCGCGCGCACTCGTCATGCATCCGCAACCGATGAACCGCGGTGTCGAAATCGCCTCCGACGTCGCGGATGGTCCGCAGTCGGTCATTCGTGATCAGGTGCGCAACGGCGTCGCCGTGCGTATGGCTGTACTTGAAACTCTGTTGGCAGGTCGATGATGAGCACTCACCCCGCACACCGCGGCACGATCGCCCTCGAAGATGGCGTCGTCCTCTCTCAACAAGCTTTTCCTGGCGAGCAGTTCGTGATCCGCCTCGAGGCCAAAAAATGCGCCGCTCGCGCCGAGCCCGGCAGCTTCGCGCACCTGCAAGTTGACGATGACATTCCGATGCGTCGACCGCTATCGATCATGCGCGTCGATCGCGAGGCGGGCTGGATCGAGATTCTGTACAAAATCGTAGGACCCGGCTTGGCCGCATTGTCACGTCGACGCGCGGGCGATCGCTTGTCGGTGCTCGGCCCCATCGGCAAACCCTTCGAACTGCATCCAGCACGAAAAAAGCCTTTGCTCATCGGCGGCGGCGTCGGCATCCCGCCGATGGTGTTTCTAGCCGAATGCATGCCGCAAGATTGGCAGCCACTCGTGCTCATGGGTTCGGAGATTCCGTTCCCTTTTGCGACGCGCCCATCGACCATTCTGGTGCCGGGAATACCCGAGGGTGTCATCGCCACGATGCCGTCGCTCGATGAGAGAGGTATTGCTGCTCGGCTCGCTTCGCGCAGCGGCTTCCCCGGCTGCTTCGATGGGTTCGTCACCGAACTGGCGAGCGCCTGGCTCTCGACGTTGACCCCTGCCGCTTTGGCCGAAGTCGAAATCTTTGCTTGCGGTCCCACACCGATGCTCGAGGCCGCGACTCGCGTCGCCAAGCGCTTTGACTTGCCGTGCCAGGTCTCGCTCGAGGAGTTTATGGCATGCGCCGTCGGTGGTTGCGCGGGCTGCACGGTCAAGGTCAATACGCCTGCGGGGCCAGCCATGAAGCGGGTGTGCGTCGATGGCCCGGTATTCGATGGCTACAGTGTCTTCGACGTCTGATCCCGCACGCCGCTTGGCTGCGATTCGCAGCCAGATCGCAGCAGCTGCAATCCGAGCGGAGCGCCCGAGCGACTCGATCACACTGGTCGCCGTCAGCAAGACACAACCGGCCGCCGCCATCGCGGCGCTGGCGGATCTTGGGCAACGCGACTTCGGCGAAAACTACCTGCAGGAAGCGATCGGCAAGATCCAGAGCCTGACCGATCGCTCTCCGAAACTGGTGTGGCATTTCATCGGACAACTGCAATCGAACAAGACGCGCCCGGTAGCGGAGTATTTCGATTGGGTGCATACCGTTGATCGACTCAAGATCGCCGAGCGTCTCTCGCAGCAAAGATCGCCACACGCCCCCCCGCTACAGGTCTGCCTGCAGGTGAAACTGGGCGACGAGGCGACGAAAGCCGGCGTCACTCCGGCAGAGTTGCCCGAACTCTTGCGAGCCGTTGTGGCATTGCCGCGACTGCAGATCCGCGGACTCATGGCGCTACCCCCGGCGGAGCGCGATGAAAGCGCACAGCGGCACTGGTTCGCCGAGTTGCGTCAACTTTTGATGACGCACCAGCCTGAGTTCCCGGGACTCGACACCCTGTCGATGGGCATGAGCGCCGATCTCACCGCTGCGATCCTCGAGGGCTCGACTTTGATCCGAGTGGGCACCGCCCTCTTCGGTGAGCGTCTACAATCGTCGTCATGAAAACGGGATTCGTCGGTGGTGGTCACATGGGCCGCGCCTTGATCGCAGCCTTGCGACGTAGCGGCGTCGACGCGCAAACCTTGTTCGTCGCCGAGCCGAACGCTGATTTGCGCACCGCGTTGTCGACCGAGTTCGGGATCCATGCGACGAGTGACGCCAAAGAATTCGCCGGCGAGATCGACTGTCTAGTGCTCGCGGTCAAACCCCAGGACATGGCGGCCGTCCTCACGCCTCTGCGTACCTATTTGGAGCGATCGCAACCACTCGTGATCTCCATCGCTGCCGGGCTCTCGACTTCGCAATTGCAGCACTGGTGCGGACCTCAGGCGCGTATCGTTCGGGCGATGCCAAACCGACCCGCCTCGCTCGGCGCAGGCGCCACCGGTCTCTATGCGGATAAATCGGTGAATAACACAGATCGCGAACGAGCCGAACGCGTCCTCGCGCCTGCCGGCATGACCGTATGGGTGGAGGACGAAGGACTGATGGACGTCGTGACAGCCTTGTCCGGCAGTGGTCCTGCCTATTTTTTCCGACTGGCTGAGGCACTTGCCGATGCCGCCGTCCGGCACGGACTCGATCAAGATGCGGCATCGAAGCTCGCGGCGGCGACCCTGCACGGAGCTGGCTTGATGGCGGCAACCGGCGAACCGATGTCGAACCTGCGCGGCTCGGTAACCTCGAAAGGTGGGACCACGGCTGCCGCCCTCGAGGCCTTCACCCAAGCTAACCTCGAGCACATCGTCGAGCAGGCGGTCGCAGCGGCGATCGATCGCGGCCGAGCGCTCTCTCGGCAACAAGACAACACCGGAGGCTGACCGATGCAGCAGGCCATTTTGTTCCTAGCTGACACCCTCTTGTCGCTATTGCTGTATCTGTTTCTGATTCGCCTGCTGCTGCAATGGGTTCGAGCCGACTTTCGCAACCCCATTGCCCAGTCAATCCTCAGACTCACCAATTGGCTGGTTTTACCGCTCCGGCGCGCTTTGCCTGCCATCGGCCGCTTCGATACCGCTTCGATCGTAGCGGTCTACGCCGCCGCGCTCGTTCAAACTGCTGCAGTCACGCTCATCCTTGTCGGCGCGCTCCCGAGCGCCTTGGATTGGCTGCAGGCCGCTTTGCTGGTGTCGGTGCGCGATGCCTTGTGGCTCTACTTTTGGGCGATCTTCATATACGCACTTGCCTCGATGATCTCCCCCGGTGTGCGTTCGCCGCTTCAGTCACTGCTGGAGTCGCTCTGCGAGCCGGTTTTGGGCCGGATTCGTCGTGCAGTGCCGGCGATCGGCGGTCTTGATCTGTCGCCGATGTGGGCAGGAATCATCATCCAGGTGCTGCTGATCCTGCTGCGTGGTTGATAAAAACCCCCATTTTTTACGGGGAGAAACGTCGAAAAGTGTTTGCGCGGAAAGATCCATGTGCTATGTTTCCGCCCGAATCGAAACGCGCGCGAACGCGCGCAACACTATAAATTCAGGAGAATTCCACGATGGCGAAAAAGGGTGGTCCGCCGACCAAGTCCGAAATCCTCAATCAGATTGCGAAGGACACCGAGTTGTCGCGCAAGAATGTTTCTGCCGTTTTCGATTCGCTGAACGGCATCATCAAGAAGAGCCTGCGCGCCAACGGCCTGTTCACCCTGCCGGGTCTGGCCAAGCTCAAGGTCGTCAAGAAGCCGGCCACGAAGGCTCGCGAAGGCGTCAACCCGTTCACGGGTGAGAAGATGATGTTCAAGGCAAAGCCGGCCTCGAAGAAGGTTCGCGCTATGCCGTTGAAGAACCTCAAGAACATGGTCAACTGATCAGTTCGTCAAGTTCAAGAAAAAAGCCCGGGGTTTTGCCCCGGGCTTTTTTTTGGCTACATGACGCAGAAGCATCTGCACTTAGTCGCGCTTGCGCTCGATCCAGATCGCGGGACGCTCACCGCCCTCGACACGACGCTCGATACGACGCTCGATTCTGACCTCTGGCGCTTTGCCCATTCGCTCGCGCATCGCCTGCTGACGCTCAAGCATCTTCTTTTGCTGTTCCGGAGTCAGCACGCTCCACACCTTGCTGCGCAGTTCGGCCGATTGGGTCACCATCTTGGCCGACAGCTCGCCCACGCGTTTGGCCGTCTCAGCGACTTTGCCCGAATACTTGGCATCGCCCGGGTTGATGTCGCGCAATGCACGCCGCGCCTGCTGTAACTCTTGTCGCAGCTTGCGCAGCTCAGGCTGATAGGTCGCTCGGTGCTCGGTGATCTTGCCGCGCTGCTGGGGCGTCAGATCGAGCTCGTCCATCATGCGCTCCCAATTCCGCATCACCTTGCGAGCGCCGCCCTCGTCATGCATTCCACGATGCATACGCAACGCCTCGATCGGATCTTGATCGACGCCACGAATGACGATGCGACGAATTTCATTGGGCGGCGGTAATCCGTCGACCGACAACGGCGCGCCTGGCGGTGGTGGTGGTGGCGGCGCAGCCTCATCAGCCATGAGCGAGGCACTCGCGGTAAGGGCAGCAATCAGAACTAAAACTTTTCGGGGCTGCATCGTGAACTCCTGTGATCTTTCGGCTTGAGGGATATCCTCGCCGATTTCGACCGTCCTCGCCTGCTATCGTCCGCCAAGAGACAGCAAAGGTGTTGCAAAGATCTGTGAAGTTGCGAACCCAAGGCTGACAATGACGGATCTTCATCGCACCATGAACCCTATGACGACGCGCGTATTGGTCATCGACGACGATCAGGAGCTCACGTCGATGCTGCAAGAGTTTCTCGCCAGCGAGGGCTTCGACGTTGAATGTGCCGCCGATGCTGCGGCAGGCCTGACAGCCATCAGCGAACGGACAGCCGATCTGCTCGTGCTCGATGTCATGCTGCCTGGCTCTAGTGGCTTCGACTTGCTTCGCTTGCTGCGTCAAAGCCACTCACGATTGCCGGTACTCATGCTGACCGCTCGCGGTGAGGCCGTGGATCGCATACTCGGCCTAGAATTGGGTGCCGACGATTATTTGGCTAAACCCTTCGATCCGCGTGAGCTGGCGGCGCGATTGCGCGCTATCCACCGCCGTGCTCAGAGCGCGACCAACGACACCGCTCAGACGAGCATCGAACTCGGCAAGTTGAAGATTGACGAACGGCGTCGGCGCGCAACGTGGGCAGATGCCGCGCTAGAACTGACGGCTGCGGAGTTACGTATCATCACGCTCCTTGGTAAGGCTGCTGGTCAGCCGATCGAGCGAACCGAACTCACCGAGCACGCGCTCGGGCGAAAACTCACGCTGTACGATCGCAGCATCGATACACACATCAGCAACCTCAGGCGCAAACTCGCCCAAGCTGGAGCCAGTGGTATCGAAATCCGCTCGGTTCGCGGCACGGGCTACGAGCTCTTGTTGGTGGAGCCCTTGTGAGTCGTCTCGCTTGGCGAATTTTTGTCACGATCTTTCTGACGCTGCTCGCCACGGGGCTCGGCGCTATCGCCATCACTTCCTGGTACATCGAGCAACGCGCCACTCGCTCAGCGACAGAGTTGACCGTCGGAGCCGAAACCGCTGCCGAGGCACTCGCTGCAGGTGGCCGCCTCGGCCTCACCGATTGGGCTCGACGACAGGCAGCAGATCGAGACAGCCTGCTGATTTTTTTGGTCGTCGACGAATGGGGTGAAGAACTGCTAGGTCGCCCGATTCCACGCCGCGCCTCGACTTCAGAAGCCAGTACGTCCGAATCCAGCTCGGGCAGCCCCACTGGGGAACCACTTCTCGGCGGATCAGTCGTGACGCTCGATTTGCCAAGCAGCATGCCAATACTCTCGGGCGCCGACGGTCAACGTTACCTTCTAATGACCGTCGCTCGCGATGGCCGTCGCGGTGTGTTCGGCTTACCAGCAACTCGCCTCTCGCTGCTCGCGCTTGCCTTGTTACTGACCGCAGTAGCCAGTTACTGGCTCGCCGGGTCGATTACGCGACCAATCATCGATCTGAAGCGGACGGCCGAAGCATTGTCCTCTGGAAAACTGGAAGCGAGAGTCACCCGCGCCTCGCTGCAACGTCGGGACGAGTTGGGAGAACTCGCTTTCACCTTCGATCGAATGGCGGGTCGACTCAGCGCGGCGCTACAGGCAAAGGAGCAACTACTGCGCGACGTCTCACACGAACTGCGCTCGCCCCTCACCCGCATGCGCTTGGCAGTGGCCCTGTTACGCAAGCGTACGGATATGCCTCCGGAGCTGGATCGGCCAGAACTCGATCGGCTTGAGCTCGACATCGCACGCCTCGATGAACTGATCGAGGACATCCTGTCGATATCACGCCTGCAGTCGGAGCCTTCCAGCCTGCACAAGGAGTCGATCGACCTGCGTCACCTGCTCGAGCGTATCGCCACCGATGCGGGTTTCGAGGCCAAAGAAAAGCGCTGCCGAATCGAATGGCAGATGGGCGATACGCCCTGCATGTTATCGCTCGATCCACAATGGGCCTCTGCGGCGATCGAGAACGTGGTGCGAAATGCCATTCGTTACACGCGAGAACAGAGCGTCGTCGCCATCACGCTCGAGCAAAATGCGCACGAAGCATGCCTCACCGTTCGCGACGCTGGTCCGGGAGTGCCGGAAAACCAACTCTCGCAAATCTTCGAACCTTTCTATCGAGTCGAACGTGATCGAGGCCGCATGAGCGGCGGCACAGGATTGGGGCTCGCCATTGCTGCCCGAGTGCTAGGCGCTCACGGTGGGCGAATCGAAGCTCACAATCTCTCGGCGCCTGCGGCGGGCCTGATGATTCGGATGTGGTGGCCAACGCATCACGCGTGACCGAAGCGCAGTCTGACTCGCAGGCCTGGATCTGCACTTTCGAGCACCAGCTTGCCACGATGCAAGCGGGCCACAGCGGCAGCGATCGCAAGACCCAAGCCACTACCGAATTCGCCCGACGCGCCCTCCAGTCTGACAAAGGGTCGTACTGCCTGCTCGCGCGCATTCACCGGAATTCCGGGACCACGATCTTGCACCACGATCTCCGGCGTACCGTCATCCATCGTCTCGACCGAGACGCTGAGTACCGCACCAGCCGGTGAATACTTGATGGCGTTCTCCAGCAAATTACCCACGGCTTGGGACAGAATTTGCCGATGTCCCGTGACCATCACCGGACGAATGCGACGCTCGAGTTTTTGCCCTCGCTCCTCAGCCAGTGGCTCGAATAATTCGGCCAAGTCGGTCGCCAAAGTGCCAAGATCGAGCACCTCCATCGATTCGTAGGCGAGCCCCGCCTCGGCGCGAGCCAGGTCGACGAGCGCGTTGAATACCTGCAGGCTGCGGGTGATACCAGCCTCAGCTTCGGCTAAGTGCGCTTGGCGCTCTGCCTCACTCGAGGTAGAGCGAGCCGACTCAATGGATCTGCGAATGCGCATCATCGGCGTACGCAAGTCATGGGCCAAGCTCTCGGTGATCGTCCGTAAACCTGTGACGAGCGCCTCGTTCTGATCGAGCATTTCATTGAGCGTACGAGCTAACGCCCCCATCGCATCCACGCGCTGTGACACGGGCGCTCGAGCCGTCATCTGACCGCGTTGGATGCGCCTTGCGGTGTGCGCCATATGACGAATCTGGGTCAGTGCGTAATGGTTAAAAATCAAACCGGTAGCGATGCCGATCGTGACAATCAACAAGACACCTAAAACCGCGGTCTGGCCGAGCGTTTGGGCCATATCGCGTCGGATGGGATCGCGATAACTCATCAACAGCTTCGCGCCATCATCGAGTGTCAGTCCGACCACGAAGATATCGGGGCCTGCCTCGTCACTGACGCGAAACCAGCCTTGCTTGCTAATCCGCTGCAAACTTTCTCCCGGCAGCATGGCCGGGTTACCGACGGTTGGTTTTCCGGCCGAATCGAGCAAAACCAGATAGCGAGTGGCGTCGACGATCGAGCTACGCCAAGCGAGCCCCTCGATCAGCTTAGCTCGCCCGGAGGTCCGATCGAACTGTCGTCGCAGTTCAAGCTCACCCAGCAACGTGCTACGCAGCTCCTCGTCGTGCAGATGCATCACACGATGCTGTACCCACATGAAGGCCCCGACGAAAGTTAGGACCATCACCGCTAGGGCGATCAAGCCAGCGATAAAGGCTCGACGGTCGATTACCGCGAAGGATTTCATCCGCCAAGCATGCCACGATCCGAGCTTTTTCCCCTACACTCTGCTGCCGTGAGGAAACGATGAAAGTGCTGCTGATCGAGGATGACGCGCGAGTGGCCGAAGAAGTCGTGCAGGCTCTTGGCTCACGCGGGCATCTCGTCAGCCACATCCTCGATGGCGATCGTGGACTCGAGGCCGCCCTCTCCAGCCCGATCGATGTGTTGATCACCGATCGGATGTTGCCCGGCCAAGACGGGCTCGAAATCGTGCAGGCGCTTCGAAAAGCCGGCAGAACGGTCCCGGTGTTGGTGCTGTCAGCTCTCGACTCGGTCGACGAGCGCGTCCGGGGTCTGCGCGCGGGTGGCGACGATTACCTAGGCAAGCCGTTCGCCATCGAAGAGCTCATCGCACGAGTTGAATCGTTGGGTCGCCGCAGTCCGCCCGCGTCGGAAACCGCGCTGAAGGTCGAAGACCTTGAACTAGACCTGCTGGCGCGACGAGCTCGACGGGCCGGCCGAGGCATAGAACTGACGGCTCGCGAGTTTCGCTTGCTCGAGTGCCTCGCTCGACATGCAGGGCAAGTTGTCACCCGCGCCATGTTGCTCAAAAACGTTTGGGACATCCACTACGACCCACAAACCAACGTGGTAGATGTACACGTGAGTCGTTTACGTCAGGCCGTTGACAAAGAATTCGAAAAGCCACTCATCCACACTGTGCGAGGTGTGGGCTACTCGCTACACGGCTGACTTCATCTTTTACTTCATGCAACCGACCATGGAAGAAATGGTCGGCACCTTCGATCTCGACGTAATCAACCGATGGGTCGAGCATATGCGCATAACTCCTTACCGCCTGCGCTTCGACCAACTCATCTTTCGAGCCCTGCACCACGAGCCAAGGGCAGTGAGGTTTTTGAACGTCGTCGAAACTCCAACGCCCGACCGGCGGCGCTATCGTCACCACGAGCTGCGGCGCCAACAACGCGTGTGCTCGCAAAACCATCCAGGCGCCGAATGAGAAACCACCTAGCCACAAAGGCAAGGACGGCCAGCGAGCACGAGCCCACTCGACGACACGGATCAGATCAGCCAACTCGCCTTGACCCGCATCGTGCACTCCGGCCGATGCGCCAACACCACGAAAGTTGAATCGCAGCGCAATCGCACCATTGGCGACGAAGCTACGAGCGACGGTGTGAATCACTTTATTGGTCATCGCGCCACCGAAAAGTGGATGCGGATGACAACAAACGGCGACGGTCCGCGGTTGCGGGTAAAGGTCGGGATCCGGAAGCTCGATGAGGGTTTCGATGTCGCCGGCTGCACCGGCTAGCATCGTTCGCTCAGGGGCTGCGATGGACAACGCCGTCCTTCATGACGAAGTGAACGCGCTGCATGGCGCTAATGTCTTTGATCGGATCACCCGGCACAGCAACCAGATCAGCGACTTTGCCAACTTCGACACTGCCGAGCCGATCATCGATCTCGAGATATTTGGCACTGACCGAGGTTGCCGACTTGATCGCTTCCATCGCCGGCATACCCGACTCGACCATCAGCACGAACTCGCGTGCGTTTTGACCGTGCACCGACACGCCCGTGTCGGTACCAAAGAGAATCTTCACGCCGGCCTTGTAAGCCTTGGCGAATGTTCCCTGAATCTGTGGCCCGATCATTGCCGCTTTCGGACGAACCAATGCCGGGAAAAAGCCCTCTTCCTTGGAACGATCGAAAACCCACGCACCGGCCGTGATGGTCGGAACGTAATAGGTGCCGCGCTCCTTCATCAATTTGATGGTCTCGTCATCCATGAAGGTGCCGTGCTCGATGGTATCGACACCGGCGCGAACCGCGCGCTTCATGCCCTCAGCGCCGTGCGCATGCGCGGCCACCTTGAAACCATAATCACGAGCAGTCTGCACGACGCTGCGGATCTCTTCCTCGGTGAACTGCGGGTTTAAACCATTCTTGGCGACCGATAACACGCCACCTGTTGCCGTGATCTTGATAAGGTCGGAACCTTCTTTGTAGCGCTGACGCACGGCTTGTGCTGCTTGCTCTTCACCGTTGACGACGCCATCGAGTGGCCCGACGTTGGCGCCGCCCAAATGATCCGCCCAACCGTTGGTCGGATCCGCATGGCCTCCCGTAGTGGCGATCGACTTGCCAGCAGCAAAAATGCGCGGACCAGCTAGCTTGCCCGCATTGATCGCATTGCGCAGCGCGAGGCTCGCACGGAAACCATCACCGAGATCGCGAACAGTGGTGAAGCCGGCCTGCAATGTGCGCTCCGCGAACATCGCGCCGTCAAGGGCGATATCGGGACCATCCTTCTTGAAACGATCGAGCTCGCTCGTGCGGCTGTATTCGCTCGTGATGTGCACGTGCATATCCATGAGACCCGGCATCAGCGTCGAATTCTTCAGATCAACGACGCGATCACCAACAGACGGTGCACGGTAACCACTCTCGATAGCAACGATACGCCCGCCATCGATGACAATCGTTCGCTCCGACATAGCCTGATTGGCAAGGCCATCGATGACACGTCCTGCGTGAATCAGCGTGGCGGCATCCGCCACACTACCTATCGCGATCGTTAGTGCTATCGCACCAATCACCCTGCCTTGCACTAGCGGATCTCCATCAACTCGACATCGAACACCAGTGTGGCGCCGCCCGGAATGACACCTCCCGCACCACGCGCGCCGTAGCCAAGTTCAGCGGGGATCACGAGTCGGCGTTTGCCACCAACCCGCATGCCCTCGACACCGAGATCCCAACCGCGGATCACCTGGCCGCCACCCACTTTGAATGCAAAGGTGTCGCCGTGATCGTGCGAACTGTCGAACTTGCGTCCCTTACCCTCGTTTTGGGCAGGGTCGTGCAACCAACCGGTGTAGTGAACGACGGCGATCTGTCCGGCATTGATGGGCGAGCCGTCTCCGGCTTCGATGTCTTCTTTAACGAGCTCTGACATGGCGGACTCCATTGACGATTGATCGCTGCTGCTCGAAGCCAGTAGCGTAGGAAGAAAGGCGGAGATCAAAAATATGCCGGTGACTGCCAGGATGAGCGACCAAACGACCGATCTCATCGTGACTCACCTGCCGAATCGGCCGATCGAAAATCGAGAGACACTGAATTGATGCAGTAGCGCAAGCCGGTCGGCTGTGGGCCATCCTCGAAAACGTGTCCGAGGTGGGCGTCGCATTGTGCACACACCACCTCGGTTCGGATCATCCCGTGACTGATGTCGCGATGTTCGCGCACCCGCTCGGATGCGAGCGGCGTCCAAAAGCTCGGCCAGCCGGAGCCCGAGTCATACTTCGTGTCAGAGGAAAACAATTCAGCCCCACAACAGACACAAGCGTAAACGCCCTTATCTTTGTTGTAGGTATAGTTGCCCGTAAAGGCGCGCTCCGTCCCCTTCTTTCGAGTGACCTCATAGGCCAGCGGCGATAGCCGCGAGCGCAGCTCTTCTTCGGTCGGCATGGGCTTTTCCATACGCGCTGATTATGGCACGAACAACTAGGCCATCAGTTGCCCGAGCAGACGGTTCAAACGACGAACGAATTCGCCAGGATTGGCCACTGAACCCGCCTCGGCCAGCTTTGCCTGATCGTGAATCAGCAGCGCCAAATCGGCGAAATCGTCCTCGGCCATGGTCGAGTCGAGCCGCTTCAGCAGCGGATGGCTCACATTGACTTCGAGTGCGGGTTTGGACTCGGGCGCCGACTGACCGGTCGCGGCAAGGATCTTGCGCATCTGGGCCCCAAGATCATGCTCGGCTAGCACAAGACACGCGGGTGTATCGGTCAAGCGAGTCGATACTTTGACCTCGGACACACGCTCGCCAAGCGCATCCTGAATACGCTTAAGCAATTTCTCGTTCTCTTTGGCCACATCGGCGGCAGCGGCTTTATCCGCTTCGCCTTCGAGGCTACCGAGCTCCAGATCGCCACGCGAAACGTCCTTGAAGCGCTTCCCCTCAAACTCGCGAACATGACCCATCATCCACTCGTCGACACGATCGGCCAGCAGCAATACCTCGATGCCCTTGGATCGCAACTGCTCTAGGTAGGGACTTCCGCGTGCCGCGGTGATGCTATCGGCAATGATGTAATAGATGCGCTCTTGCCCTTCCTTCATACGGCCGACATAGTCGGCGAGCGTCACCTTGGGCTCATCTGATTCTTCGTGGGTACTGGCAAGACGAAGCAAAGGCAGGATCTTGTCGCGATTACTCGGATCCTCACCGAGCCCTTCTTTGAGCACTGGGCCGAATTCCTTCCAAAAGCCTGCGTATTTCTCGGGCTCGTCCTTGGCAAGGCGCGCCAGCAAGTCGAGCGCGCGCTTGGTCAACGCCGACCGTATTGCCTCGACTTCACTGTCTTGCTGCAACAACTCGCGCGAGACGTTGAGCGGCAGATCGTTCGAATCGAGCACGCCACGGATGAAGCGCAGGTACATCGGCAAGAACTGCTCGGCGTCATCCATGATGAAGACGCGCCGCACGTACAGCTTCAAGCCGCGCGTAGCATCGCGTTGGTAGAGATCGAACGGAGCGCGCGCAGGCACGTACAGCAGCGAGGTGTATTCGCGCTTGCCTTCGACCTTGTTATGACTCCACGCAAGCGGCTCGGCGAAGTCATGGGCGATGTGCTGATAGAACTCGCGATATTCCTCGTCTTTGATGTCGCTACGGGCGCGCGTCCACAACGCTTGCGCTTGGTTGGCCGGCTCCCAATCGAGCGTGGCCTCACCTTCCTTTCGCATCAAGACTGGGAAGGCGATATGGTCGGAGTAACGTCGCACCAATGAGCGCAGTCGCCAGCCATCGGCGAATTCCTTGGCTTCATCCTTCAAGTGCAACACGATGCTGGTGCCGCGTTCAGCGCGCTCGACCGTCTCGACGGTGAACTCGCCGTCGGCCTTAGATGCCCAGCGCACGCCGCTCGAAACCGGCTCACCCGCCTTGCGCGTATGCACTTCCACTTCGTCCGCCACGATGAAGGCAGAATAGAACCCCACGCCAAATTGACCGATCAACTGAGAATCTTTTTGCTGATCGCCGGTGAGCTTCTTGAAGAAGTCAGCAGTGCCGGATTTGGCGATCGTGCCTAGGTGGGCGATCGCTTCTTCGCGAGTCATGCCGATTCCATTGTCACGAATCGTGAGCGTCTTCTTGTCGGCGTCGTAATCGACCCAAATCTTCAAATCAGGCTCGCCGGCGAGCAGCTCGGGCTGCGCCAGCGCCGAGAAGCGCAGCTTGTCGTTGGCGTCGGAAGCGTTGGAGATCAACTCCCGGAGGAAAATCTCGCGGTGACTGTACAGCGAGTGAATCATCAGCCGCAGCAGCTCACGAACCTCGGCCTGGAAGCCGTGGGTTTGGACGTTCTCGGTCATGGGTCTCTCCAGAAAACGGGATCCGGCCTTTTTGGGGCCGGACGACATCTTTTCAAGGGCGAACGCTCACTCCTTCACGAGTCGATAGCAGGGGACATATGCAGACCCCGGCAGCTTCATTCGCTGCTGGGCAACGAAGCCCGAGAGAAGATCATCAAGCATATCCATCACGCTGCGATCACCGACGAGCTCGAACGGCCCGTGCCGCTCGATGGCTCGGATACCCGGCTCTTTTACGTTGCCGGTGACGATCCCCGAAAACGCTCTTCGCAGATCAGCCGCCAATTCGTGGGCCGGCTGATCGCGATGCAACCTCAGCGTGCGCATCGAGGCATGGGTCACCTCGAAGGGGCGCTGGAACTCCGGATCCACTCGCAGCAACCAATTGAAGTTGAAGGAATCGGAATGACGCCGACGATACTCGCGCACGTCGTCAATGCCGCGATCCATGATTCGCGCCACCTCAGCTGGATCATCAATGACGATCTGCAAGCGTGACATCGCGACCTCGCCCACCGTGTTCACGAGGAAGCGACGAATCTGCTCGAAGTAGGCGGCACTGCTGCGCGGCCCGGTCAATACCACCGGAAAGGGCTGATCGGTATTAGCCGGATCGAGCAGGATGCCGAGCAGATAGAAAATTTCTTCAGCCGTACCGACGCCACCTGGAAAGACGACAAGACCATGTCCGAGTCGAACGAAGGCCTCGAGACGCTTCTCGATGTCGGGCATGATCACGAGGTGATTCACGATCGGGTTGGGCGGCTCGGCGGCGATGATGCCGGGTTCAGTCAAGCCCACATAGCGACCCGGCGCGATTCGCTGCTTCGAATGCCCGATGGTCGCCCCCTTCATGGGCCCTTTCATCGCGCCCGGGCCACAGCCCGTGCAAACATCCAGGGCGCGCAACCCGAGCTCGTATCCGACCTTCTTGGTGTACTCGTACTCCTCGCGACTGATCGAATGACCGCCCCAGCAAACCACGAGATTGGGTCGCGACTTGTGATCGAGCAAACGCGCGTTGCGCAGGATATGGAAGACGGCGTTAGTAATCGACTGCGGCCGGGCAAGATCGAATCGACCGCTCTCGACGATCTCATTGGCTGTGTAAACCACGTCACGCAGCACGGCGAACAATAATTCTTTGGTGCCGCGAATCATGTGCCCATCGACGAAGGCCATCGCTGGAGCGTTTTTGATTTCGAGCTTCACACCCCAAGCGTGCCGAACGATCTGGATGTCGAAATCCCGAAACTTGTCGAAGATCTCACGAGCGTCATCCGTGTGGCTGCCGGCATTCAGGACCGCGAGCGCACACTGGCGAAACAGCGGATAGAGGCCGCCCTGCCCGGAGGAGAGTAGTTTTTCGATCTCCTCCTGCGAGAGGCTCTCGAGCGCGCCTCGCGGTGCGACGCGAGCATCGACGAACTCGGGGATGACGATACTGGTTTCCATGGCGAGCCTTCCAAAAAATCCGAGGCGAAAAATCTTAGGGCCGGATGTCGATGGGCGTGCCGGTTGGGACCAGCATCCACACCTCCATCATGTCCGCATTACTCAAGGCGATGCAGCCGTCTGTCCAATCGTTCTTGGCGTAGTGTTCAGGCGACCATTTCGGCTGGTTCGGCAGTCCGTGGATCATGATCGCACCGCCCGGGGCGACTCCTGCCTGACGTGCGCGCGCGACATCCGCTTTGTCGGGATAAGAGACGGCGAGCGAGAGAAAAAAGTCACTGCGGGGATTACGCGCATTCAGTCGATAGCGCCCCTCCGGCGTGCGAAAGTCGCCCTCTTGTTGCTTGTGCCCATCGGGGTTGAGTCCGAGGGAGATGCGGTACGAGCGCAGCAATTCACGGCCCCGCCACAACTCCAAACGTCGCTCACCTTTGTGCACGACGACCTGATTGGCTACTGGCAGCGGATTGGCTGCGAAGCGATTGCCGGGCAAAGAAGTGACTGCCGTGTCAGCGTGAACCACCACTGCGGGCCATGCCAACAGCATCAAGAACCACGGCGCGCGTCGATTCCCCTTCAAAGCGCATGAACTCATGCGGCGAATCGTATCAGTCTGCGGCAGCCCTAGACGATGGATTCGAAGCGCCATCGGGGAGGAGCAATCTCTGTCCCTGCCGCAGATGCGAATTGATGCGAAGCCCATTCAACTCCGCCAGCGTGCGTAAACGCACACCGTAGCGCTTAGCCAAACCGGAGAGCGTCTCGCCCTTACCAACCCGATGTGTGTTCGGTCGAACCTGGTTCGCATGCAAAGCGGAGCCACCCAGTCGGTCCGCAAACTCGGCCGCGGTCAAACGCAAGTCTGCAGGCAAGCGTAGTTGGTAGCCGCGCGGTACTCGCCGCGAACCAGCCCACACCGCAGGGCGCAGCGCCGGATTCAAGTCTTTCAGAATCCGCCGATCAAGACCGAGCCCGCTCTCGATCGCCTCCACAGACGCATAGGCTGGCATCTCGATTTCTTGGTAAGCGAGCTCTGGGGCGCGCTCGAGCTTGCCGAAATAGCGCTCGGGATTCTGATCGATCGTTAGCGCCGCCAGGAACGACGGATAGAAATTACGCGACGCGAAGCCGAAGGTTTTGCTCTTGTAGCGACGCGCAATCACGCCGAAATCGTCGGTACCGAGGGTGTCTCGCGCACGACGCATCCCGGCGGCACCATGGTTATAGGCCGTGATGGCGAGCGGCCAACTGCCGAGCACCCGGTAGTTGTAGAGCAGCAGTTTTGCGGCGGCCTCAGTCGCACGGAAAGGATCCATGCGTTCGTCGAGCACGTCATCCACTCGCATGTAGAGCCGCGCTGTACCCGGCATGAATTGCCACAACCCCGCCGCGCCGACCTTCGAATAGGCCGTCGGCGTAAAAGATGATTCAACGTGAGGCAATGCCGCCAATTCGGGCGGCAAACCAAGACGGTCGAAGGTGCGGGCGATGTGGGTTTCCCAAGTGCCCGAACGCACCAGCCCCTCGCGAAACCGATCGGCCTGGCCCAACTGGAAACGCACAGTCTCGGTCGCCGCACGCAGACGACCCGGTGTGGCTTTGTCGCCCCACAACTCGAGTACGCGCTGTGCATCGGTCGAATTCGTCGATGCACCGCTCTCCAGCGCCTCGGCAGCGGTTCGCAAGGCGCTGCGCCAACGCTCACGCTCGAATGAGACGGCATTCCGGCGTGAGGGCGAACCCGCTGGAGCGGACGGCAAATTCAAGGTGCCGTAGACGATGGACAGATCGGCTTCATCGTGGAGGAAGCCCTGTTGGGTCGTGATCTCGCTGTAAACACGAATCCAGAAATCGACGTCACGCTGCAGTTCTGCGGGACGTGGAATCTCTCGCGAGGGTGGGCCCATGGTGGGCGACACCCCTGCAGGGATCGGTTGAGTGCGGCCGACTATCGCGGCCGTAGCGAGTACAGCGACGAGGAGAAGCGTCGTCAGCCGCAATGGGTCACCCGCACTTCGAATCGCCACAGTTAAGGCAGGTCATGCAGCCATCCATCATCACGACGGCTGCCGTGCTGCACTTCGAACACAACTGCGCGCCTTCAGGAAAATGCGAGTTCGCGAAGGCGTCGGTCTGCTTGGCGCGGGCTTCGAACTCTGCTCGCTTCTCGTCGACCAATTTCTTCTGATGCTCGTCAAGCTCGAGCGGACGCAGCAAGCCGATCGTCTGCAGATGTTTCTCGATGACATGACCGAGCTCGGCAATGATCGAAGGCATGAACTTACCGCCCGGCTGCCAGTAGCCACCGCGCGGATCGAAAACGGCCTTCAATTCCTCGACGAGGAACGTCACGTCACCACCCTTGCGGAAGACCGCCGAAATAATACGAGTCAGCGCCACGATCCATTGGTAATGGTCGAGGTTCTTCGAGTTGATGAACACCTCGAAAGGACGACGCTGTTCGTGCTCGGTTCCCTCGTTGAGGATGATGTCGTTGATGGTGACGTACATCGCGTGATCCGACACCGGAGTTTTGATCTTATACGTCGAACCGATCAGCACCTCGGGGCGCTGAACCTCTTCGGTCAAGCGCACGACCTTGCCGCCATGCGTCGTCGGCAACTCGGCGGGAGACGGCGCAGCGACAACGGGAGCCGGCGTCTCGGTGCCCGGCTTCAGAACTCGATATTTTGCGATCTTGCGATCGATCTTGATAGCAGCCATGGTCTAAAAAATCCTCAGAACTTGCCGTAGTAGCCTTCTTTCAAGGCGTCGTACAGATTGGCGGCGGTGTGCAGTTCACCGTCGTATTCGATTTCCTCATCGCCGCGCAGCGACACTTCGCTGCCATCTTCGAGCGTAAACACGTAGGTCGTGTTCTTGAGGTCTTCCTCTTTCACGAGCACGCCTTGGAAGGCCTCCGGGTTGAAGCGGAAGGTGGTACAACCCTTTAGGTCTTTTTCGTGAGCGTAGAGGTAGATGTTCTTGAAATCGTCGTACTTGAAATCGGTCGGCACGTTGGCCGTCTTCGAGATCGACGAATCGACCCACTTCTGCGCTGCCGCCTGGATGTCGACGTGCTCGGTCGGGGTGATGTCATCGGCCGTGGTGAAGTAATCCGGCAGCTTCTCGGCAGCACTCGTCGAGTTCGGCATCGCCTTCTGATTCACGAGCTCACGGTAAGCGAGCAACTCGAACGAGAAGACGTCCACCTTCTCCTTCGACTTCTTGCCTTCGCGAATCACGTTGCGGAAGTAGTGATGCGCAAATGACGGCTCGATACCGTTGCTCGCGTTGTTGGCGAGCGAGAGCGAAATCGTGCCAGTCGGTGCAATCGAAGTGTGGTGCGTGAAGCGCGCACCGACGAGCGCCAACTGCTCGACCAGCGCCGGCGACACTTCGGCGATGCGCTGCATGTAGCGGCTGTAGCGAGCGTGCAGCACACGACCTGGGATCTTGCTGCCGACTTTCCAACCATCGCGCGCCATCTCCGGGCGCTTGCGCAGCATCTCGCCGGTCACCGTGAACTCCTCGTTCATGATCGGTGCCGGACCTTTCTCACGAGACAGATCGAGCGCGGCTTCCCAGCCCGCCAGGGCCATTTCACGCGAGACGTCTTCGGTGAACTTGACCGACTCGCCCGAGCCGTACTTCATGCCGAGCAGTGTCATCGTGCTGCCGAGCCCCAAGAAGCCCATGCCATGACGACGCTTACGCAGGATCTCGTTGCGCTGCCCTTCGAGCGGCAAGCCATTGACCTCGACGACGTTGTCGAGCATGCGGGTGAATACTTTGACCACCTCACGATACTCGGCCCAGTCGAACTCGGCTTCGGCGGTGAACGGACGACGAACGAAGCGGGTCAGATTCACCGAACCCAACAGGCAAGACCCATAGGGAGGCAGCGGTTGCTCGCCGCAAGGGTTGGTCGCGCGAATGTTTTCGCAGAACCAGTTGTTGTTCATCTCATTGACGCGATCGATAAGGATGAATCCAGGCTCCGCGAAATCGTAGGTGGAGCTCATGATGACGTCCCACATGCGGCGAGCCGGCAGCGTCTTGTAGATCTTGCAGGCAACGAGGCCCGTCTCGTTGACGACGAAATTCTCGTTGTACGGCCAGTCGCGCCAGACGAATTGGGTTTCGTCCTTCAGATCGGGCTTGTCGGCCTCGTACTCCTTACGCAGGATCGGGAAGGCGAGCTGCCATTCGAGATCGTTGCGCACGGCATGCATGAACTCGTCCGTGATCAACAACGATAAGTTGAACTGACGCAAACGACCGTTCTCGCGCTTGGCGCGAATGAACTCCATGGCATCCGGGTGGCCGACGTCGAAGGTGCCCATCTGCGCACCACGACGACCGCCCGCAGACGACACCGTGAAGCACATCTTGTCGTAGATATCCATGAACGACAGCGGCCCAGACGTGTAAGCGCCAGCGCCTGACACATAGGCGCCACGCGGACGCAGCGTCGAGAACTCGTAACCGATGCCGCAGCCCGCCTTGAGCGTGAGGCCGGCCTCGTGAACCTTGTCGAGAATGTCGTCCATCGAGTCGCGGATCGTGCCGGACACCGTGCAATTGATGGTCGAGGTGGCCGGCTTATGCTCCTGTGCGCCCGCGTTCGAGGTGATACGACCTGCCGGAATGGCGCCACGACGCAACGCCCAAAGAAAACGCTCGTACCAATGCTCGCGCTGCTCAGGCGATTCGACATCGGCAAGCGCACGAGCGACACGGCGATAGGTGTCGTCCATCGACTTGTCGATCGGGTCGCCACTCTTGGAAACCAAGCGATATTTTTTGTCCCAAATATCGAGGGAGGCTTCCTGGAACGGAATCGAATCGATGTCGTTCGTTGCCAACTTAATCACGCTGTTCATTTGGGTTCGGATCCCCTGAAAATCTTTGATATGTCAGTGCAAATTCGGTTCGGCAGAGAACAAAACCCGCCCGTGCCGGCTTGTTTTCACAAGTACCGAACCACCGACGGAGGAAACAACGCCTTTGAAGACGATTTTCTTGCTCTCCCCTCTTTCGACCCTGAAACACCTTGTCACCGGAGCCCCTCCGACCGCACTCGAGAGTGCACACAAGATGTTGTGTCGAGGGAGCGAGATTAGGCAGGGGGTGGGTGGGCGTCAAGACATGGATTCCAATTCGGAGGCAACATTTTTTACCAATTATTTCATATAGTTATGCGAAATCGCGCGGCAAAAGAACATCTGGAAAATTACCTGCCAACTCGAACGGCACCTAGGGCTAGCCCCACTAGATGTTGTGTCCGCGCGTGATCCACACAACTTTCACAACTTATCCCCTTGAAACGCCTCCCCCAATCCGTATATCCCCTTCTCCTTCGACGGAGGAATCCCCATGCGCATGTCCATCCCCGCCCCGACCCGAATTCTGTTGCTGCTCGGTGCGTTATTCGCCCCTTGGAATAGCGGTAACACGGCGTCGGCACAACCGAGCGAAAGCCCGGCCGATAGCCGAGCTGACAGCCGGGAACGGTCGGTGGCCCCTATGCCTTCCCTCGCACCGATGATCCGGCGAGTCTCGCCCTCGGTGGTTAGCATTGGCATCCAGGGCACCGTACGCGAGCAAGGCCAGCGCAACCCCTTGCTGGATGACCCCTTTTTCCGACGCTTTTTTAATGTTCCACCGGATGCGGGCGCGCGCGAAAGACCCTTCCAGTCGGCTGGCTCTGGCGTCGTGGTCGACGCCAAGCAGGGCTACATCATCACCAACGCCCATGTTGTCGAAAATGCCCGCGACATCACGGTCACGCTCTCGGATCAACGAGAATTCCCGGCCAAACTGATCGGCAGCGACCCCCAAACCGATATCGCCGTCATCCAGATCAAGGCCGAGAGCTTGAGTCAGATCGGCTTGGGAGACTCTGACGCACTGGAACCTGGCGATTACGTAGCCGCCATCGGTAATCCGTTTGGCCTGCAACAATCGGTGTCTTACGGCATCGTCAGCGCACTTGGGCGCTCAGGGATGAACCCCGACGGCTTTGAAAGCCTCATCCAAACCGACGCCTCGATCAACCCGGGCAATTCCGGCGGCGCGCTCGTGAACCTGCGCGGCGAACTCATCGGCATCAACAACATGATCCTCTCGCGCTCGGGCGGCAATATCGGTATCGGGTTCGCAATACCGGTGAACATGGCGCGTAGTGTCACGGATCAGCTGATCAAATATGGCTCGGTCAAACGCGGACAACTCGGCGTCACCATCGCGCCGGTCACGCCGGATATCGCCCAGGCGCTCGGTATCGCGAGCAATGGCGGCGCCTTGATCACGCAGGTGGCCAAAGAATCGGCCGCTGCACGCGCAGGCTTGCAAGCGGGTGACGTGGTGACGGCGCTCAACAACCGTAAAGTGAAATCGGCAGCGGAACTACGCAACGCCATCGGCTTGCTGCGCGTAGGCGACAAAGTACAGATCGCCCTGCTGCGCGAAGGCAAGGCTCGCAGCGTGACCGCAGAGATCGCCGATCCGGCGGCCACCACGACAGCAGCTGCAAGCACCGAGCCGGGCGCGCTGCCTGAAGGCACGCAGCATCGCAGCCTCGAAGGCGCCCAACTTGAGGATGCGCCGGACAATGGCGGCGGCGTACTCGTACGCAACATCGCACCTAACAGCCGCGCCGCGAGTGCGGGGCTACGCCAAGGCGATGTCATCGTGGCCGCCAACGGCGTGCGAGTCGCAAGCACAGCCGCCTTGAGCGCCGCTTGGCGCGCTGCGGCCGCACGTGGCGGCAGCACACTGGTGCTGCAGGTCCGTCGCAGCGGCGATATCACGATCCTCGTGCTGCGTTGATGGCGCATCCCAGCATGCTCATCACGATACTTGGCGGTAGTGGCTTCGTCGGTAGCGAACTGATTGCAAGACTGATTCGCAGCGGGCATCGCGTTCGCCTACTGACGCGGGGGTCGCGGGCGCCCGCGCATCTGGCCGTGCTCCCGAATCTCGACTTCCGTCGCGTCAACGTGCATGACGAAACCGCGCTTCGGCGGGAATTCTCAGGCAGCGATGTCGTCATCAACCTCGTCGGCATACTCAATGAAAGTGGCTTCAGTGGGCGCGGCTTTCAGCTCGCGCATGCCGAGCTTGCGCGTAAAGTCGTCGCTGCATGCGTCGCCTCGCAGGTCCCGAGACTGCTGCACATGAGCTCATTTGGCGCCGGTCCCAACGCTCCGAGTTTCTATCTGCAATCGAAGGGTCTCGCCGAGCAGCACGTGCGCGCCGCACCTGCCGCCTTAGCGTGGACGATCTTCCGTCCGTCGGTGATCTTTGGTGCCCACGACTCGCTGCTCAACCGCTTTGCGCAGCTGCTGCCGTTGTCGCGCGGCTGGATCCCGCTCGCACGAGCCGCAACACGCTTTGCTCCCGTCTGGGTGAGTGACGTCGCCGCTGCATTCGAACGCGCCTTGATCGACCCCGCCACCATCGGGCACAGCTTCGATCTAGGCGGCCCTGAGACACTGACGCTCAAAGAGCTCGTCGAACTCGCCGGCAAGCTCTCGGGAACCCCCGCCAAGGTCATCGCGTTGCCGGATTTCATCGGTCGACTGCAAGCGGCGATACTCGACTTCGTCCCGGGCAAACCCTTCTCCTCCGATAACTTTCGCTCGCTGCAACTCGATAACGCGCCGACGACATCCGGCTTGCAGGCTCTTGGGATCACACCGATCTCGCTATCGACCATCGCGCCGACCTATCTCGGCGCAGCGCGACAAGATCAAAACCGCTACGCCGCGTTCCGACGACAGGCCGGACGCTACGGTACGATGCGCGAGTGAAGGTCTATCTCGTCGGCGGCGCAGTTCGCGATTCCCTGCTCGATCGTCCCGTGCACGAACGAGACTGGGTGGTCGTGGGCGCCACTCCCGAGGAAATGACGGCCCGCGGGTTCCGTCCGGTAGGTCGTGATTTCCCCGTATTCCTGCATCCAGAGTCCCACGAGGAATACGCGCTCGCTCGTCTTGAGCGCAAAACGAGTCCGGGCTATCGCGGCTTCGTCACGGAGTTCTCACCAGAGGTCACTCTCGAGCAGGATCTGCTGCGGCGTGATCTGACCATCAACGCGATGGCGCAATCCGGCGATGGCACTCTGGTCGACCCTTATGGCGGACGAGACGACTTACACAACCGGCTGCTGCGACACGTCTCCCCTGCCTTCGCAGAAGATCCGGTTCGCATCTTGCGCGTCGCGCGTTTTCTCGCGCGATACGCACCGCTTGGCTTTAAGGTTGCGCCCGAGACGCTCGATGTGATGCGCACGATGGTCGCGGCGGGCGAAGTCGATGCACTCGTGCCCGAGCGCATCTGGCGCGAACTCGATCGCGCCTTGAGCGAACCCCAACCACGAGCGGCCATCGAGCTTTTGCGAGACTGCGGCGCATTGCAGGTGATCATGCCCGAACTCGATGCGCTTTTCGGAGTGCCGCAGCGACCCGAGTGGCATCCGGAAATCGACACGGGCGAGCACACCTTGCTGACGCTGCAGGTCGCTGCTGCGCGCGGCGCGAATACGCCGATCCGATTTGCACTCCTGATGCACGATCTCGGTAAGGCGCTGACACCCAAGGATCAATGGCCGCGCCATCATGGTCATGAGCAGCTCGGTGTCAGCGCGATCGAAAATCTTTGTGCTCGATTGCGCGTGCCACTGGAATACCGCGAGCTCGCCGTCCTCGCGAGCCGTTATCACACGCATGTACATCGCGGGCTCGAACTTCGTGCCACCACGATTCTCGAACTCTTTGAACACAGCGATGCGTTTCGCCGCCCAGAGCGATTCGCCGACTTTCTGGAAGTGTGCGAATGCGATGCGCGCGGGCGTCTCGGTTTGCAGGATCAGCCGTATCCACAAAGAGCACGTATCGAATCCGCGTGGTCGGCGGCGCGTGCCGTGGTATTCGGCGATCGCGAACGAGCTGGCCTTGAGGGCCCTAAGATAGGAGAGCGGCTGCGCGCGCTACGCCTGGCCGCCATCAAACAAACCGTCGAGTGACGCTACAGCGTGTGACGCAAGTCGCGCAGAGCGAACGATGGTAGATCGATCTCGTCGCCGCGACCCAACATCACGAACTTCACCGACTCACCCATTTCGCCGGGCATGAGCAAGCGCCGCAGACCGCTGGCGAGCTGAGCTTGCTCGGTCGTGGTCATGCCTGGCGAAACCGAGTTCGCCGTCTCGAGTGCGCGCGACATCGCTTGCTCGATACCGCCGCCAGCGAGAAACGCCATCTGCGTAGTGAAACCCTGCACTCGCAGCCCTGCGCGCTCAGCCGCCTCAGCGACACGAGTAAAATCAACCCACGCCGTGATGTCGTTAAGCCCGGGCCAAAGAAATGGGTCATCATGCGCATTATGGCGGTAGTAACAACGCAGACTGCCACGCGTACGCTCCGGATGGTAAAGCTGTACTCGAGGCAATCCGTAATCAGCGAGCAACATGACCCCCGCTTTCAACGAGGTTGCCATCGACTCAAACCATCCGTCGAGACCTGCTTGCCACTCGCCGCAGTAATCGTTCGGCAGCTCGATACCTTGCAGGCGCAAGCTCTGTTGCAGATGCGCCGCTTCTTGTCGGAATTCATCATCGCCCGGCGCCGAACCATCGGCCGCGCGAACTCGCCACTCGAAACGCGGCTCACTCGAGCTTGATTCGACTGCGAGCCCGACACCCAAGCGCCAGTACTGCCCGTCGCGTGTCACGAACCGCTCGCAAGGCAGAGCATCCAAAATTTCGTTACCGAAAATCACACCTGAGAAAGTCTCAGGCAAGCGATCGCACCACTCGCGTAGCGGACGCTCCTGACCAACGCGCTCGAGGCGCTCAGTCTGTCGCTCGCGCAGATCCGCCGAAACCTCCAGCATGCGGTAACGCTCAATCGGCGTGCCGCATCGATTGAACACGTCGATGGCACCGGCTGCAAACGCCCCCGTGCCCGGACCGAGTTCAAGCAGATCGCCAAGCCCTATCGCTCTGAGCACCACGTCAATTTGACCTGCTACGACCTCGGCAAAGAGCGGCGAAATCTCGGGCGCCGTGACGAAATCGCCGGCGCCGCCAAACTTGCTCGCGCCGGCGCTGTAATAGCCAAGGCCCGGCTCGTACAGCGCGAGCCGCATGTATTCGGCAAACGACAACCAGCCGCGGGCCAAAATCAATCGCTCGGCGATCCGCTCCGATACGCAGATCGAATGGGCGAGCGCCTCAGGTTGCGGCTTCGGCAAATGGTTCATAATGATTCACCATGACAACCGACACTCCACGCCAGTCCCTCGCCGGCAAAGTCGCCCTTATCACCGGTGGAGCACGCCGAGTGGGCGCGGCCATCGCTCGCGAACTGCACGCAGCGGGCGCCAATGTGGTCATTCATCACCATCGCTCGGTCGATGCCGCTCAAAAATTGTGCGCCGAACTTGAGCAATCGCGACCGAACAGCACTCTCAGACTGTCTGCCGATCTTCTCGATATCGCCTCGCTCGGTGCGCTCGTAGAAGATACCCGCCGACACTATGGCCAGCTCGACATCCTGATCAACAACGCATCGACCTTCTATCCGACACCGGTCGGCGAGATCACTCTCGAGCACTGGGACGATCTGATCGGGTCGAATCTCAAAGCGCCGTTGTTTCTTTCGCAAGCCGCTGTACCCGCGCTGCGTTTGTCGAACGGACTGATTCTGAATATCGTGGACATCCACGGCATGCGCCCATTGCGGCGCTATCCGACCTACTCGGTTGCCAAAGCTGGCCTCATCATGCTGACGAAATCTTTGGCCCGAGAGCTTGGTCCGCATGTTCGTGTCAACGCGATCGCCCCAGGCCCCGTGATGTGGCCCGCCGATGGCGTGGCTGATGCAGCTCTGCAGAAAAAAATCATCGATCGAACAGCGTTGAAAAGATCTGGCTCGGCCATGGACATTGCCCGTACGGCCTTGTTCTTCGCCGCAGATGCGCCATTCATCACCGGTCAGATCATGGCCGTTGATGGCGGCCGCAGCATCGGCTGGTGACGATCTCACGTCTCTCACTCAGTCGCCGAATCAAGCCCTATCTCTACCCGCACCATCGAGTGTGCAGCTCGATCGAAGTTCTCCCACAACTGCGCCATCGTCGATAGGCGCGTTGGATGGAGAAAATCGGGAGCGAGCTCGGCCATCGGCCCGAGCATATACGGGCGCTTCAATAAATCGGGGCGCGGCAATACGAGACCTGGCAGATCGCAAACACGATCGCCGAACACGAGAATATCGAGATCCATGCTGCGCGGCGCCCACTTCGGCGCGTCACGAGTCCGACCGCAAAGCCCTTCGATGCGCTGCAACTCGGCAACGACCGCCTCGACCGGCAACTCGGTCGAAAATCCGACGACGAAGTTGATGAAGTCTTCGCCTTCGAAACCGACGGCAGCGTTGCGATACGCGCCAGAAAAACGCGCTCCGGGAAAAACCCTGGCGATTTCTTTGGCTGCGATACGAAGATGACGCTCTGGGTCAACGTTACTTCCCGCGGCAACGTAAACCTCGCTCATCGAACTCAACCGAGATCGGCGCGCGTTCGCTCGATCGCGACACCGACATCACGCGAGCCACGAATTGCGCCAGGTTTATTGACCGAAATTCGGATCCACTCGATGCCAAATTCTTCGAGGATCATGATGCCCATCTTGTGCGCCATCGTTTCGACCAACATGAACTGCGAACCCTCGACGAAAGCGATCACACGCTTAGCTACCTGCTTATAGTCGAGCGTGTCGACGACATCGTCATTACGCGCGGCACGAGCACAATCGACCGGCATCTCGAGATCGATCTCGACCTTCTGCTTAATGCGGCGCTCCCAGTCGATGAAACCGATGATGCACTCGACCTCGAGGCCACGGAGGAAAATCTTGTCGGGTTGACGAGCACTCATGATGTTGTCGATGTGTCCTGTATTTGCAAAGAATTCTTTGGGGGCTGCAAGGTTTCCAGCGGCCACTGCGCTCGCGCAGCAATTCGCAAACCATCGCGCTCGCCGGCCTCGAGTCGCGCCAAACCCGCTACGGCGATCATGGCAGCGTTGTCGGTGCAGAACTCGAGGCGCGGATAGTACACGCGGGCGCCGCGGCGAGCCGCCGCCTGATCGAGGCGCTCGCGCAAACGCAAATTGGCGCTAACGCCACCAGAAACCACCAGCGCATCGAGACCCGTTTGCTCGAGTGCCCGAACGCATTTACCGACGAGCGTATCCACGACCGCCTCCTGCAGCGCGCGGGCGATGTCTGCTTTGTCGATGTCGGTCGCCTCACCGATCGCGCGCACCGCGTTCAGCACAGCCGTTTTTAGGCCCGAAAAACTGAATTCGAGGCCCGGCCGATCCAACATCGGCCTCGGAAACTCAAAGCGACCTGTCCGTCCCTGCGCAGCCAGTCGAGCGAGCTCGGGGCCGCCGGGATACGGAAGCCCAAGTAGTTTCGCACTCTTGTCGAACGCTTCGCCCGCGGCGTCATCGCGAGTCTGCCCGAGCAGCGTGTAATCACCGACACCACGCGCCTCGATCAACATCGTGTGCCCGCCGGAGACGAGTAGCGCGAGATGCGGAAAGGCAGGTGGATTTGGCTCGAGTAAAGGTGCAAGCAGATGCCCCTCGAGGTGATGTACCCCGACCGTCGGCAACTTCCAGGCGTAGGCCAGCGAGCGGGCCAGCGCCGCACCGCTTAACAAAGCGCCGATCAAACCAGGGCCTGCTGTGTAGGCGATACCATCTAGCTGCGCGGGGTCGGTCTTAGCCTCGGCAAGCGCTGCCTTCACGAGTGGCAGCAGACGCTGCACATGATCGCGCGAGGCCAACTCCGGCACGACACCGCCGTAAATCCGATGCAACTCCACCTGCGAGAACAACTCGTGGGCCAATAAACCCTCGCGGCTGTCGAGTACGGCAGCAGCGGATTCGTCGCAGGAAGATTCGATGGCCAGGATGCGCATATACCGGGAATTTTGCCTTTTGCAGCGAGGATCATTAGAATCCCCGCCCCTGCTTCTGCAGGACGTTCTGGGAATTCCTTACTAATCAAGGGGTTGAGGTTTTAGATGCCGAGCGTTCGTGTTCGAGAAAACGAGTATTTCGACGCTGCACTGCGCCGTTTCAAGCGCGCCTGCGAAAAAGCGGGGGTGCTGACGGAGCTGCGTCGTCGGGAATTCTACGAAAAGCCGACCCAAGAGCGTAAGCGCAAAAAGGCTGCGGCCGTTAAGCGCCACATCAAGCGCTCTTCCCCCCGTATCGCCCGCCCCCGCTAACGATGTCGCTCAAGGAGCGCATCACGCAGGAGATGAAGGATGCGATGCGCTCCGGCGAGAAGGAGCGCCTCGGATACATCCGCATGCTTCAGGCTGCCATCAAGCAGCGTGAAGTGGACGAGCGAATCACCCTCGACGATACGCAGGTGCTTTCGGTCATCGAAAAGATGATCAAGCAGCGCCGTGAGGCCATTGCGCAGTTCGAGGCAGGTGGCCGGGCCGATCTGGCGGCTAAGGAATTGGCCGAGGTCGCGCTACTGCAGACCTACATGCCAGAACCGCTCTCGCAAGCCGAGGTCGAAGCATTGGTCGCAGCAGCGATCACCGAAACCGGTGCGGCGTCGGTCAAGGACATGGGCAAGGTCATGGCGCTGGTGAAGACCCGCGCAGCGGGCCGAGCCGACATGAGCGCGGTCAGCGCGATCATCAAGAGCAAACTCGGCGCCGCGGGCTGAGGCTCGAGGCCGTATCCTAATCGCCCATGAGCGGGCGAATTCCTCAAGGCTTCATCGACGAGTTGGTCGCACGGACCGACATCGTCGAACTCATTGGTGTCCGTGTTCCACTCAAGAAAGCCGGCCGCGAATTCAAGGCCTGCTGCCCATTTCACGATGAAAAAAGCGCTTCGTTTTGGGTGAGCCCCGATAAGCAGTTCTATCACTGCTTTGGTTGCGGAGCGCACGGAACCGCGCTCGGCTTTCTGATCAACTACGACCGACTGAGCTTCCCTGAGGCCGTCGAGGAACTCGCCTCGCGAGCCGGGCTCGAAGTGCCTCGTGAAGCCCGAGCCGACGAGGGCAAGCAACAAGAAGGCGCGGACCTCGCGAGCCTGATGGGTCGCGTCGCGCAGCACTGGTCGATGAGCTTGCAGGGTGACTCGAAGGCTTCGGAATACCTCGATCGACGCGGCCTTGAACCCGCAACCCGCGAGCGCTTTCAGATCGGATATGCAGCCAATTCCTGGAATGACGTCCTTAATCGTTTCGCTAAAGACACAAAGACGCGCGCTGATCTGCTCGCTTGCGGTCTGATCATCGAACGCGAAGGGGCCGGCGATCGCTACTACGACCGCTTTCGTGACCGCATCATGTTCCCCATTCGTGATGCACGCGGCCGCGTCATCGCGTTCGGCGGTCGAATCATCGACCAAGGTGAACCGAAGTACCTGAACTCACCCGAGACCTCGCTATTTCACAAAGGCCGCGAGCTCTATGGCCTCTACGAAGTTCGGCAAAGTCGCGCGCCGCTCAAGCGACTCATGATCGTCGAGGGCTACATGGATGTGGTCCGTCTGCATCAGGCCGGCGTGCATTACGCCGTTGCGACTCTGGGCACCGCGACCACACCGGAGCATTTGAAGCGCGCCTTCAGACTCGTCTCTGAGGTGGTCTTCGCCTTCGATGGCGACCGGGCAGGTCGCGCCGCAGCTTGGCGAGCACTCAACAATGCGCTGCCTGAATTGCGTGAGGGGCGGCAACTACGGTTTCTCTTTTTGCCTGAGGGACATGACCCAGACACGCTCGTCGGTGAGGAAGGTCGCGAGGCCTTCGAGCGCCGCCTCGAACACTCTTTGCCGCTATCCGAATACCTCGTTCAGGAGCTCGGCTCGCAAGTCGACCTCGGAAACGCTGACGGCAAGGCACGTTTTGCCGAGCTGGCGCGGCCGCTCATCGCGCGTGTGCCGGAGGGTGTTTATCGGGAATTGCTGATCGAACGACTCGCCGAAGCCATTCGTCTGCCGGCCGATCGGCTGCGGGCGCTTTGGCAAGGCGAAACGGCTCGCTCAACGGTCAAACCCACAGCCCGCTCTAGCGCGGATCTGCCTAGCAATATGACCGGCCGCAGCGCAGGACGTGGCGGCCTGATGCGCCAAGCGGTGATGACGCTCGTGCATCACCCGGCGATCGCTGCCGAACTCAGCTCAAAGGATCTCGCCACCTTGGCTACGATCGAGGAACCGGGCGCCGACATCCTGCGTCGACTGATCGAGGATTTGCGCCTTGATCCTTGCAAGAGCACCGCACAACTGCTCGAACGCTGGCGAGACCAACCGGAACAGGCCCGTTTTGCCCGCCTGGCGGCTACCGAGGCGCTCATTACCGCCCCTGAAGGTGCCCGGCGAGAGCTCCAAAATGCGATTAGCCGCATGGGTGAAGAGGCTCGCCGACGCCGTCTCGACGCGCTGCTCGCGAAGGAACAAGAAAGCGGCTTATCAGCCGAGGAAAAACGCGATTTACAAGCGCTGATGTCTGGAAAAATCTAGGCTTTCCCCGTATTCTCGCGGGTTCGATTCCCCGGCCCGGGCAGCGCCCGACAGGCATCCAAACATGAGCAAGAAATCGAAGGCTACGGCCAGCAAGAAACCCGCGCGCCCGGCGGCCGCGAAAGCGTCCGCCAAGAAGGCTGCGCCGAAGAAAGCGGCTGTCAAAGCAGCGCCAGTCAAGCCCGCGCCGAAAAAGCCGGCAGCGAAGGTTGTCTCGAAAGCACCAGTGAAGCCCGCAGCCAAGCCGGCTGCCAAACCTGTTGCAAAGCCTGTCGCCAAGGTCGCTGCAAAACCGGCAGCCAAAGCGCCCGTCGCCAAAGCAGCTCCGGCACCGGCACCGAAGAGCGCCCCCGCTGCAAAGCAGCCGCAGCCGTCGGCGGTCAAAAAACCCGCCAAGATCGAGCTTGCGCAAACGACCGCCCCTGTCGTCGCGACGCCGGCTGTCACGCCTGCAGAGAAACCGACGGCCAAGCAATCGAAGGCCGCTAAAGCGGCTGCGAACGATGGCAACAAACCTTTGAACCTGCCTGATCGTCGCCCGCTCGCGATGCCAGAGGAGCGTCAGTCGCAGCTGAAACAGCTGATCGCGCTCGGCAAGGAGCAAAGTTACCTCACCTACTCGCAAGTCAACGACTATCTCCCATCGGAAATCGTCGATCCCGAGCAGATCGAAGAAATCGTTAATACGATCAACGATATGGGCATCCCGGTGTACGAAAAGGCACCGGAAGAATCACTGCTCGCTCCTGAGACCACTGCGCCATCCGACGAAGAAGCCATCGAAGAAGCCGCGGCAGCGCTGGCTGCGCTCGATGCAGAGCTTGGTCGCACCACAGATCCCGTGCGCATGTACATGCGTGAAATGGGCACCGTCGAATTGCTCACTCGCGAAGGTGAAATCAGTATCGCCAAGCGCATCGAAGAAGGTCTCGATGCCGTGCGCACTCAAATCTCTCTGTATCCGCCAACCTACGACTTCATTCTCAGGGCCTATGAGCCGGTGAAGAATGGCGGCGGGCGCCTTGCCGACATCATCGTCGGTTTCATCGACCCCAATGCACCGGATGTCATCGCGCAACCGCAGAATCCGACCAAGGTCGATCCGGCTGCTGCGGCAGCGGAAGAAGCCGAAGACGTCGAAGGCGGTGACGATGAAGAGGAAGCTGCCGATACCGGCCCGGATCCGGTCGAAGCCGCTAATCGCTTCGCCTCGATCCAAAAACTGCACGCGCAGTGCCTAGGCTTGCTCAGCAAGTCCGGCATGGAAGACCCGAAAACACAGAAGACTCGCAGCAAACTCTCGGGCGAGTTCATGGAGCTCAAGCTCGCGCCCAAGATGTTCGAGGCCTTGATTGGCAATCTGCGCGAGCACATCAACGAAATCCGTCAACTCGAAAAAGAGATCATGGTCATCGCGGTGCGCGATGCAGGTATGCCGCGCAAGGAGTTCATCACTTCCTTCCCGCGCAACGAGACGGACGAGCGCTGGGTCAGCAAGCACGTGAAGGCCGCCAAGAAGTGGTCTGCGGGCTTGGCCAAGTTCAGCGACGAAATCCTGCGCCGCCAGGTTCAACTGCAGGCGATCGAGAAGCGCCACTCCCTCTCGATCAGCCAGATCAAAGATATCAATCGTGAAGTCTCGATCGGCGAAGCCAAAGCCCGTCGCGCCAAGAAAGAAATGGTCGAGGCGAACCTCCGCCTCGTTATCTCGATCGCCAAGAAGTACACCAATCGCGGCCTGCAGTTCCTCGATCTGATCCAGGAAGGCAACATCGGCTTGATGAAGGCCGTCGATAAATTTGAATACCGTCGCGGCTACAAATTCTCGACTTACGCAACCTGGTGGATTCGCCAGGCTATCACGCGTTCGATCGCCGACCAGGCCCGTACGATTCGTATCCCGGTGCACATGATCGAAACGATCAACAAGCTCAATCGCATCTCGCGACAGATGCTCCAGGAAATGGGTCGTGAGCCGACACCCGATGAGCTTGCTGTGCGCATGGAAATGCCCGAGGACAAGGTTCGTAAGGTTCTCAAAATCGCCAAGGAGCCCATCTCGATGGAGACTCCGATCGGTGACGATGAAGATTCACACCTTGGCGATTTCATCGAAGACACCTCGGTGGCTTCGCCAATCGATCAAGCCACCGCCGAGTCGCTCCGCGAAACCACCCATGCGGTGCTCGCGCAGCTCACCCCGCGGGAAGCGAAAGTTCTTCGTATGCGCTTCGGAATCGACCTGAATACCGACCACACGCTTGAAGAGGTCGGCAAACAGTTCGACGTCACGCGTGAACGCATCCGTCAGATCGAAGCGAAGGCGCTGCGCAAGCTGCGCCATCCGAGCCGCTCGGAACAATTACGAAGCTTCCTCATCGAGGATTGATCGCCATGAAGCGTCGCGCGTTCATCCAGAGAGCCATCGGATCCGCTGGGGCGATCGCGCTTGCCGATTCGTCGGTCGCCTCGGCTTTTGCAGCCGATACGCCCTATTACGATTTCGTGATCATCGGCGCCGGCACTGCAGGTCTTCCTGCGGCCGTTTTCGCCGCTCGTCGTGGAGCCAAGGTCCTGCTGGTCGACGCGGCGCCCGATATCGGTGGCACGCTGCACCTCGCCAACGGCCAGGTAGCCGCTGCCGGCACGCGTATTCAGGCCGCTAAAGGCATTATCGATACGCCCGATGCGCACTACGACGACGTGATGAACCTATCGCGAGGTCTCGCGGACAAGCACGTCATTCGACGTACGGCCGATGAGGCGCCAGCGACCATCAATTGGTTGCTGGATGCGGGTCTTGTGCCGTTGGCCGATCATCCGGTCACTGGCGATAGCCCGGGCCGCAAGGCCTACAACACACCGCGATATCTTTGGGCGAAGGACGAAGGCCGAGCTATTTTAGCGGTAATCCGTCGTGAGCTCGCCCCGGAAATCGCGAGTGGCCGTGTCACTTTGCAATTGAATACACGCGCCACCGGCTTGCTGCTGAGTGACAAGGGTGAAGTTCAGGGCGTGCGCGGCACGGTCGTCGAGTCGAAGGACGGTGCGACCCGCGAGTTCATTGCACGTGGTCGGCATATCCTGCTGACAAGCGGCGGCTACGCGATGAACCCGGATCTTTTCGAGCAGCTTTGCGGTGTGCCCGCCTACGCAGCCGGCTCTTATCCTTACTCACAAGGCCAAGGGCTCGCGATCGCCACCTCCATCGGCGGTTGGCTCCGAGGCCAAGATCTGCACAGGCCCGGTAGCGGATCCATCCTCACGTCGGAACAGTTCCCGGCCAAGGTCTATGCGCGCTTCGATATGTCGCCGCGACGCATGCCGTGGGAAATCTGGGTCAACAACCAGGGCCAGCGCTTCGTCGCTGAAGACTCACCCGACTCCTATCAGCGTGAGCGTTTGCTGCTCCGACAAGAGAAGCTGCGCTACCAGATCTTCTTTGATCAATCGATTCTCGAGAAGGCGCCACCAGCGCTACCGAAATTTTCGCGCGACGAGTTTTTGGCGCATTTTGACAAACATCCGATGTTTCACCGTGCAGACTCTCTCGAAGCACTCGCCGCCAAGGCTCGCATTGAGCTCGACGGATTGCGCACTTCGATTCGCGATTACAACGCGGCCACCAAATCTGGTAGCGACGCCTTCGGTCGCAAATACTTCCCGATGCCGATAGGCGAAAGGGGCCCGTATTTCGCGGTGACCCACCTAGGTCACTCTGCCACTTCGTCCGCAGGTGTTGTCGTCGACGAGCAGCTGCGTGTCGTACGCGGTAACGGTGAGCCCATACCGAACTTCTACGCCGCCGGCGAAGTGCTCGGTAGCGGCGCAACGCTCGGTAACGCCTTTGCTCCCGGCATGATGCTGACGCCAGCGCTTGCGCTCGGTCGATGGCTCGGAATGACCCTGCCCATCAGTTGATGTTGCTAACGGGTCTGGTGCGCATATGAAACTTGCTCAACTGCGCTACCTGACCGCGATCGTCGATGCCGGCTTCAATATCTCCGCAGCCGCCGATAAGTTGCATCTGTCGCAACCAGGCGTGAGCCGGCAGCTTCGCTTGCTCGAGGAGGAGCTTGGGTTCGAGCTATTCGTCCGCGAAGGTCGCAATCTGCTACGACTAACAGCGGCCGGACAGCGCGTGGTCGAGCGCGCCCAAAAAGCCCTACGTGAAACCCAAGCGATCAAGGCCATGTCGCTAGACGTACGCGACGCCGCACGTGGCTCGCTCTCCATCGCGACCACGCACACCCAGGCCCGCTACGTACTACCTGCCGTCATTTCGCAGTTTCGCCTCAAGTATCCGCAAGTTCGTCTGCATCTGCATCAGGGCACAGCGGAACAGATCGCCGACATGCTGAATGCAGGTCAGGTGGATATCGCGATCGGAACAGGGTCGCGTGACCACTTCCCTCACTGCGTGCTACTGCCTTGCTACGAGTGGCATCGCCGAGTCATCGTGCCGCTCGATCATCCTCTGGCCAAGACCAAAACATTGACCCTGTCCAAGCTCGGCCAGTATCCGCTCGTCACCTACGTATTCAATCTCTCGGGTCCCGCCTCCCTGCCACAGGCATTTGAGTCAGCCGGTATCGAGCCCGATATTGCTCTGACGGCCCGTGATGCGGATGTCATCAAAACCTATGTGAGGCTCGGTCTAGGCGTGGGGATCGTCGCCGCCATGGCGATCGACCCCAAAGAAGATCGCGACCTCGTATCGTTCGATGCGTCCCACCTCTTCCCTCGTCATCTGACTTGGGTCGGGTTCCGCCGCGGCGGCTATCTACGACGATACACGCTCGATTTCATGCGCTTGTTGGCACCGCATTTGGATCACGCTCGGGTACATAAAGCCGAGCGAACGACACGCCAGGAAGAAGTCGATACCTTGTTCGCTGACGTACGTTTGCCGCTGCACGTTTGAGCCGACAACGACTGATTTAGCTAGAATAGCTCCCACGAATTTTGCTTAATTTCTTTTTGGGGATTCCGTCATGGCACTTATTTCGATGCGTCAATTGCTCGATCACGCCGCCGAACACGGGTACGGCGTGCCAGCGTTCAACGTCAACAACCTTGAGCAAGTGCAAGCCATCATGCAGGCGGCCGACAAGACCGACAGTCCGGTCATCATGCAAGCCTCGGCAGGTGCGAGAAAGTATGCGGGTGAGCCGTTTTTGCGCCACCTCATCGAAGCCGCCATCGAAAGCTATCCGCACATCCCGATCGTGATGCACCAAGATCACGGAGCAAGCCCGTCTGTCTGCGTACAGTCGATTCGCTCGGGCTTCTCCAGCGTCATGATGGACGGATCACTGAAAGAAGACGGTAAGACTCCGGCTTCATACGAATACAACGTCGACGTTACGGCGCATGTCGTGAAGATCGCCCACGCGGTCGGCGTTTCGGTCGAGGGCGAACTCGGTTGTCTCGGCTCACTGGAATCTGGAAAAGCTGGCGAAGAAGATGGACATGGTGCCGATGGCCATTTGTCGCACGATCAATTGCTGACAGACCCCGATCAAGCCAAAGACTTCGTCGCTAAAACAGGCGTCGATGCACTTGCCATCGCAATCGGCACATCGCACGGCGCATACAAGTTCACGCGCAAACCCACCGGCGACATTCTGGCTATCGATCGTATTCGCGAAATCAACGCGCGGATCCCGAACACGCATCTCGTCATGCACGGCTCGTCTTCAGTTCCGCAAGAGTGGCTGCAGATCATTCGTGAAAACGGCGGCAACCTTCGCGAAACTTACGGCGTGCCTGTCGAAGAAATTCTCGAAGGCATCAAGCACGGCGTTCGCAAAATCAACATCGACACGGATATCCGCCTTGCCATGACAGGCGCGATCCGCCGTGCGATGACGAAAGATCCAGCCGAGTTTGATCCGCGCAAATACATGAAAGAAGCCATGCTCGCTGCGCGCGAGATCTGTGTTGCGCGCTACGAAGCCTTTGGCTGTGCCGGTAAGGCTTCGACCATCAAGCCTCTGTCTCTCGAGGTGATGGCGAAGCGCTACGCCGCGTGAGCCTTTAGGGCGTGAACACCGCCCGGTGCTCGTTGATGAACTCAGCGAGCCCGGTCGGAGCGCGCCCCGTCACCTTCTCGAAAGTATCGGTGACATCCACCACATAGCCTGCTGCAATTTCGGCAAAGATGTCGCAGACGGCATCTAGATGCCATTGGCTGCTCAAGAACTTGCCGAGGAAGGCTTTATACTCAGTTGGATCCTGAGCAACGTAGTCGATTTTGCGACCCAGCACCTGACTGAATACCGCTGCCACGTCGTGAAAGCTCAGACGATCACGACTCGTGATGTCGTAGCTCTTGCCTTCGTGGCCGTTGGTTGCCAAGCAATGAGCCACGAAATAACCGGCGTCGCGCGAGTCGGTCAAGGCAGCAGCGCCCTTGTCACCGAACGGGTAATAAAACTTTCCTTCCGTCTTGATTGTGTAAGCGTTGGATAAGAAATTCTGAAGATAGAAGCTCGGACGCACCATCGTCCACGCCTTACCGCTCGCCCGAATATGCTCCTCGGAAGCCCAATGCATCTTGTGAGTTGCGTTATGCGCCGTTGGCAGTGCTTCCATCGACGAGAGTTTAATGAGGTGGCTCACACCAGCCTCGACGCCGAGATCCACGAGTTTTTTCTCTAGCGACAACTGCTGCTCGCCGTTCGGGAGGATGATCGCCATCTTGGTGACACCGACGAGCGCCGTACGCACAGAATCCGCATCACTGGCATCACCGGTCGCAATCTGCACACCAGCTGCGATCAGCCCCTCGGCTTTAGCAGGATTTCGCACCAGTGCCCGTACGGGGATCCCTCGCTTGGCAAGCTCGGTGGCCGCTCTGTTGCCCGTTCGCCCCGTTGCACCCGTAATCAGAATCATCCCAACCCCCGATAGATAGATGGCTGCGGCATAATGCCAAAGCACTTGGATACCACACTCAACGGACTCCGACCATGACGCGCAGCATCTGTGACCTTTCTGATGACCACCCACAGGTCGTCCAAACTGGCGAGCCCCTGTTCCGCGACTTTGGTCAGCTGAAGAGTTTTCACGGACAGATCAGCACGATGCGCTGCTACGAAGACAACCTGCTCCTGCGACAGGTGTTGTCCACGCCCGGCCACGGGCGGGTCATGGTGGTCGATGGCGGCGGCTCGCTGCGACGCGCACTCATTGGTGATCGACTCGGCAGCTTGCTGATCGACAACGGTTGGGCCGGCGCAATCGTCTACGGCGCCGCTCGTGATGTCGAAGTGCTACGCACGATGCCGCTCGCCGTTCGCGCCCTCAACATCTGCCCCACTAAACCATTCCAGACCGGAAGCGGGGAACGCGACGTAACCGTCGCTTTTGCGGGCGTCATCTTCCGTCCGAACGAGTGGCTCTACGCGGACGAAAATGGGTTTATCGTCAGCCCCACACCGCTGAGCTGAGATCAAATCGACTAAGGCCGACGCAGCAGTAGTATCGGCAGCCAGCCCCGCATCGTTCCGCTTTGCACGGGTAGATAGTCTCCCGTTACCACACCGACGACGACCAGCTCGGCCTCGTGACCAAGTTCGGCCAGAGACGCGGCCTGATCAGACGGCATCGCGCGCAGCACCAAGCCACCGATTTTGGGAATCACTACCTCGCCGATTGAGAAGTCCGCCGTCGTGGTAGGCGAAGACAAATGACCGTTGGAGTGACGGGTCGGCACGCGATGCCTGACGGTCGACACCAATGAGTTGAAGTTGGCTATCAACGACGAGGCGATTAACTTGCCTTCGGCAGTTTTTCCGTAGCCCTCGAACGACGAGTACCTACCCCGACCGATCAACCACGCACTCAACGATAAGTCCGCTTTTCGAGTTGTGCTCTCGGCTGCACCGACTTGCACTCCTGTTCGGGCATCGACCAAGGTCAGCCCTGTCTGCGCCTCTTTGAATTTGACGCCTGGTGTCAGCGATGCCCATCGTGACCCGACGAAATCACCCAGACCGGCACGAACACCACCAGCATCATCGTTGGAGAAAATCACGGATGGCGTGAGGATGTAGTCTGCAGCTACCAGCTGTCCTTCGCCCATCGCCGAGCCGCTACGTAATTGACCTCTCGCCGCCAGCTGCCGCTCTTGCAGAACCGCCTCTACGCCAACGCCACGTTCGACCACCGTGAAGCAACCCGACTGCTGAATGACCATGCGAAGTAACGGTCCCGGTGAACGTAGGCGATAACGCCACAAGACTTCGAGTGCGTACCCATCTAGCTCGACTACCGCGATGTAGCCTAAAGGGGCATCACAGCGCACAACAGCTGCTTCTTTTGCCAACCCTAGCCGCGGAAAAAGAAGAAGACCGAAAGCCGAGATCAATATCGTTTTGACAAACATGATCGACTCCTGCGCGTGAACGTTGGCGCATTAAGCTAACCAACGCACCCACAGGAGTCGCTCGACAAATTTGCGTGAATTACACGCTAATCAACTAGAGCCAGGTAGTACGCGCAGCAAACTCTGCCGGTCTAATCGGAGCCTTAGATGTTGGACGTCCAACATGCAAAAACCCGACGACGTGATCTTCTGCTCGCAAACCCAGTGCGCTCTTGACCCCGGCATCGTAGGCATGGCTGCCCGTCTTCCACGCGGCGCCGTAACCCATCGAATGAGCGGCCAGCCAGAGATTCTGGATTGCGGCGCCAACGGCAACAAGCTGTTCGACCTCGGGGACTTTCGGATGTGATTTCGGCTCAGCAACGACGACGACTAGCAGCGGCGAACGCCATGCCTTTGATGCCTCTCTATCCAATGCCTCGGCATCGGCCTCGGGCATACGACTTTGCAGCGCTGCACGCATTGCCGAGCCAAGAATTGCACGTGAGTCACCCTGCAGGACGATGAATCTCCAAGGCGCCAACATACCGTGATCAGGCGCTCGAACAGCCGCCGTGAGCATCGTCTCGATGTCGCCCCGGCTAACCGCTTCATCAGAGAACTTTTTTGTCGAACTCCGAGAAACGATCGCCTCGATCACACGATCGCTGGAACCAACTGTTTCAGAATGCCCCATTACACCCTCTGCTCCCCGGAATGGGGAGCAGAGGATACCGAAACGCCCGTCGTCACCAAAGCGGTACAGGACGAACGATGATCAGATCGTCGGTTGGCGTTTTCTCCGGCGCTGGAGCCGGTTTCGGCTTAATCAGAATCTTGAATCCCGGAAGATAATAAACTCTGTTCGGCGGTTTTTTGTTATTGGCGCTTGCTTCGGACGCATTGCTCACCTGACCTGACAAAAGCCCAAGAATTAAGACACCGGAATAGACGATAAGACTCGCTCGAAAACACATTTCAACCTCCTTTCAGATAGTTAGCCTGATTGGAGACGACGCTTTCTTGGGGGACCGGACTTATAAATTGATCCGTATTGCTATGAAAGAATAAGTAAGCCTTTGAATACGTCATCACGGCCAGGCCCTAAAGAACTGCCAAACCCTTGCGAGCGGCCATCAATCACAAAGCTTTCAGCCAACTCGACAACCGGATGATCTTGGGGGTATGCCTGCCTAAGCCCCTCGAGAATAAGCGAACTTGACGGAGATGCATCGGCGGCAGGACGCGCCGCTAGCGAACTAAACCTGACGATAAGGTTGTAGGCCAGCATTGCCTCAAGAAACTTCGGATGGCGATCTCCGTATTTTTCACGGTATGTTTCGGCACTTTTCATAAAGTGCCCAGCAGATCTTTCATCACTCAATCTAGCGAACCAATAAACGCCCAGCATGGCGCTTGACCGGGCTGTAACTTCATCCACCGCAACGCCTTTACTGATAACGTCTTCAAGTAACTTTGCCTGCGCGTTTGCTTCCACTTCGTTCTTCTCAAGAATAGCGATCCGCAGACGTCTAGTAATGACTTGAACCCGTGTCGCCTCGGAAATGTTATTAGCCCCCAAATCCACGGAGAAAATGACTTTTTTTGCATCATTTAAAACCCCGGATTCAATAAGCAGGGAAGAAAAAAGCAGCCGCTTTTCAATGGATAACCTATCGTTATACTGCAGAGTGTCTTTTATCGTTTCCACAGAAACGTTTTCAAAGTTACGTAGCCTCAGAGAAAGCGCCAAGTCATAAAGAGAGGCCATGTCTCGAGATTGACGCCCAGATAAGCCGGCTTTTTTAAACTCCGTTTTAAAGAATTCTTGACCCTCTTTATACAAGCCTAGTGATATGTACGCCGCAAGAAGCTCGACGCCACCAACCAGGTCGCTCTGAACATCAGACGCGGAAAGCGAAAACCACTTTCTAGCCTCTCTTAATGATCGTACTGCGGAGTCCCAATCTCTTTGGTTTTTATGAGCTAGTGACAAGCCATAAAGCGCGCTGATAAGAAGCGCGTCGTTTCCGATGTCTTTTGATAAGCGCTCTGCTCCGCCAAATCTCTCGATAGCTAAATCAAATCTTCCTCGGTAGAAGCTAATCCAGCCGTCTTGCAAAAAAAGCGTCGCCTTATCTGCTTTAGTTAAACTCGCTGCGAAGTGACTTTCTACAAGACGCCGGTGCAATTTTTCGGCCGTTGCCAGATCTCTAACGCTCAAAGACAGGCTAATCCTATCTATCAATGAGGCTAGCATCGCGCTCTGTTCGCCAGCATCTTCTAGCGCTTGAATTTTCTTCCCTAATACCGCGTTTGCGCGACGAGAGTCTCCCAAACGTAACCACACGTTCACGAGTGACCCAAGCATTTCTGCTTGCACTAGGGGCTGCTTATCTAGCGAGGAGTAAAGAACTCGCTCGGCTGCGGACACCAATTCCCGCACCGTCGCCTCGCGACCACCACGCAACTCTGGGTTGGCGCTCTCGAACATATCGATCAAGAAGTCACGAGTGGCCGCGGCACGTTGAGACTCGGCAGTCGCTTTCGCGGCTTGATAAAACGCGATGCCAGACGATGCCAGAATCCCAAGCGTGGCGACCGTCGCCAAAGAGACGGCGAGGCGATTTCTCATAATGAACTTGCGTGCAATTACGAATGCGGACGGCGGAACAGCAAGAACGGGACGGCCGTCGAGCCAACGCGCAAGGTCGGCGGCGAGCGTCTCGACGGAGGCATATCGAGCCGCAACATCGACAGCGAGGCTCTTCAAGATGACTGCGTCGAGATCTCCGCGAAGCTCGCTACTTAGCCGGACGCCGGAAAGTTGAAGATCGCCGGTACCCGACTCCGAGGCAACCCGACGACTCGGCGGCGTACTTACCCCTTCCATAACCGCAAGCTCGACTTCGACACGACTCTTCGCGGACGCGGGGTAAGGCGATAACCCCGTAAGCAGTTCATGAAGGATCACGCCGAGCGAATAGACATCGGATACGAGCGTCAATCGCTCGCCACGCAACTGCTCCGGGCTCGCGTAACGTGGCGTAAGCGCCCTCGTCATCGTGATGACGTCAGCTTCGACATCGGACTGGGTTTCCTCGACGAGCTTTGCGATGCCAAAGTCGAGTAGACGGACATCCCCGTTACGATTAACCAGGATATTTCCTGGCTTCAGATCACGGTGAAGCACAAGACGGGTATGTGCATACTGAACGGCGGCAAGAACCTGAATGAACAGTTCGACGCGACGGCGTGTATCGAGTTGATTCTCGTGACAGTAGCGGGTGATTCGAACACCCTCCACATACTCGATCGCGAGATAGGGACGCGCTTGTTCGTCGAGGCCTGCGTCATAGAGTCGTGCAATGTTGGGATGCTCGAGTGACGCCAAGATATCCCGCTCTCGTTCCATCCGTTCCGACAAGTCGCTCGCCCAGACCATGCGTGGTAGTTTGAGTGCGACTCGACGCCGAGGCTTGCCATCACTACGTTCTGCTAGCCAAACCGAACCCATCCCCCCGGTCCCCAGTTCTTCAATCACCCGGTACGGCCCGACAATATCGCCGGGCGAGAGCATCGCAGGCGGAGTCGTATCGGCTGAGACGACTGCGGGGCTCTCCAAAAACCCATCGCCCTCGATCCGCGCCTGCAGTTCAAGAAAGTGCCGTACGGTCTCCCGTAGATGGACATGCGCTGCGGGCAAGTCGGAGAGCCAACGCCCCCGTTCAGACGCCGGGAGCAGCAATGCCTCATCGAGCATTTGGCTGATCGATCGCCATTGGGTAGCAAGCTTGTCGGTCTCGGACATGGTACCTGCCCTTCTTACTAGTGCGTGCTACCGTACGTGAGCCGCTGGATTAAACGGACACGAGCACTTCCGCGCTGGAAGAATCGACAAGACGTTGCTAACGGATGGCTAATGCGGCAGCCAGATACAGCCGCGCTTTCTCCCAGTCTCGGCGGATTGTGCGATCGGTAAGACCCAGAATTTCACCGATCTGCTTTTCGGTCAGACCACCGAAGTAGCGCATCTCGACAACTTGAGCCAGGCGAGGCTCGAGCCGCGCAAGCTCCTTCAAAGCCTCATGTACGTCAAGAACATCCACTTCTTCGAGAGCACGGTCTAGCGGGGCCTCTTCCGACAAGGAAGTGTGAAATACCTTCCCGCCGCGACGTTCACGACGGCTGGAGCGGATCATGTCGACGATCACGGACCTCATCGCCTGAGAGCAATACGCCAGAAAATGGTTTCGATCTGCCGGAGTAACTCGGTGCGTCTTGGCAAATCGAAGATAGCAGTCGTTGACTACCCCTGCTGTATCGAGAAGCACATCGCTGGGATGCGTACGAAGACGTGATCTCGCAATTTGGCGAAGATCTTCGTAGAGCGCGTCAAAGACCGCATCGAGTGCACGGCTATCACCCTCGCGCGCACGACCAAGCAGTTCCGTGATGTCCCCCATATTCCCGACATATACTTGGCAAGCAAAATACTCGCAAGGAAATACACGACGTAACCGGAGGGATTCGATGGCTCGATGGGTACTCGCTCTTGATCAGGGAACCACTAGCTCGCGATCGATCCTATTCGATCATGAAGCCCGTGTGATCGCTGTCGCCCAACGGGAGTTTCAGCAGTACTTTCCGTCATCAGGCTGGGTCGAACATGATGCCAACGAAATTTGGGCGACCCAAAGCCAAACGCTACTAGAAGCTCTGGATTCTGCGGGAGCTAGCGACGCCGATATCGCTGCGGTCGGCATCACCAATCAACGTGAAACCAGCGTTCTTTGGGATCGCAACACCGGTGAGCCCATCGGTCGAGCCATCGTCTGGCAAGACCGACGCACTGCGGATACTTGCCAAGCGCTGAAGTCGGCGGGTTTTGAAACTGAAGTCGCGCAGCGTACGGGACTATTACTCGATCCCTATTTCTCGGGAACCAAGTTGGCGTGGATGCTAGAGCACATACCCGGAGCCCGCCGCCGAGCAGAAAAAGGCGAATTGTGTTTCGGCACGATGGACTCGTGGCTGACCTGGAAGCTCTCGGACGGACGCCTTCACATCACCGACATCACTAATGCGAGTCGCACGTTATTGATGAATCTAAGCACCGGTGAGTGGGATCCGTGGATGCTGGACTTACTAAAAATCCCCTCGGCCTGCCTGCCACGGATCGTGCCGTCGTCATTTTCGCAGCTCGAGTCCATTCAACTTGGCGGTCGACGGCTCTCACTCGGCGCATTGGCTGGCGATCAACAAGCCGCGCTTTTCGGTCAAGCGTGCTTTCAGCCGGGCATGGCAAAGAACACTTACGGCACCGGCTGCTTCATGCTGATGCACACGGGAAAGCAGCCGCTGCGATCACGGCATCGACTGCTCTCGACGACCGCATGCTCGAACCGCATCGGCCCAGATGCGACTCAATACGCGCTAGAAGGCAGCGTCTTCGTCGGAGGCGCCGTCGTGCAATGGCTTCGCGATGGGCTAGGCCTCGTCAAGAGCTCTGGTGAAATCGAAGCGCTCGCCAGCTCGGAACCTGACCATGGCGGTGTCTATGTAGTACCAGCCTTCACGGGACTGGGCAGCCCGCACTGGGATCCATTTGCAAGAGGGTCAATCATCGGCATCACGCGCGGTACGACCAAAGGACACATTGCTCGTGCAGCGCTCGAAGCGATTGCGTTCCAGAGTGCAGAACTGCTACTGGCAATGCAACAAGATGCCGAGCATCCGCTGCGCGAGTTGCGCGTTGATGGCGGCGCGGCGAGAAACGACTTGTTGATGCAGTTTCAAGCCGATCTACTCGGTGTACCCGTGATTCGACCAGCGGTAACGGAAACGACTGCACTCGGTGCCGCTTATCTTGCGGGAATTGCAGCCGGCTTTTGGGCCGACGAAAACGCCGTCACGGAACGCTGGAAAATAGACCGAGTCTTCGAGCCGCGCATGTCGCGTGATGCGGCTGCCGCTCGCATGACCGAGTGGGGCCGCGCCGTCGAGCGCTGCCTACATTGGGCGCAGTAAGCTCAGCTGACTTGGCTGAGAATCTCACGTAGCTCTTTAATGGGAAGTTGGCCAGGCGCCGACTCACCCGCTCCGGTCGCGAACGTCATTGCCGATCCAAAGACACCGCCGAATATTCGACTCATGACTCCGAGAGTGCCCATCGAGATGCTGACAATCGGAATGGGCAGCGCCTGAGACATACGCTTCGTCACCGCTAATAAACGCAGCACGTCCTCAGGTGATTGAGGCATCACGGCGACTTTAGCCACATCAGCACCGAGCTGATGTGCACGCGAGAACAACGACACCAGCGCATCGTCGTTCGGAGTGCCTTTAAAGTCGTGTACAGACAGAATCACTCTTCCGCTGCGTGCATGCACCCTGCGTATCAGCTCACTCGTTAAACTGTCCGGCGAACGCATCTCGACGTCATGAAACTCAAAGGGCAGCTGATCCGCTGCTGCCAGACGAAGTGCCTCCATTGCCTGCGGCGAGAGGCTCAGTGGGTGCCCGCCCTCGGCGCTTGAACGCAGTGTGAAGATTAAAGGGATATCGCCAGTGATCTCGCGCAGAGCGCTCCCAGCGGCAACCACTAAATCAGGGGACTCAATGTCCGCAAAATGATCGACTCGCCACTCGATTACATCGGGGCGCTGAGGGACGACGGCGGCAGCATCCGCCAAAAGATTGGCACGAGTCTTCGCCACCAGCGGTACACAAATGAGAGGCAACCTTCCATGGTCGAACAAGGTATGCGGGCTCATGACTTCGGCTCCCGCGTCTTGCGACCAGATCGACCTGTCAGGTGGGTCTGATGAGAGTTCTCGAAGGGCTTGCCGTATACATCCTCGCCACGATGGTAGCGACGACCAACACCATCGGGTCGCAGCACGTCTATATCGCTTCTCTCACGACCAAAATCGCGAGCGACTTGCTGCTCTTCAGCGATCTGCTCTGACGTAAATAGCTTCGTACCATCAACCAGTTCGAACTTTTCTACAAAGCCACGCGGATAAGGAATGAATCCGGCAATGACATCACCCACTGCTATCTCGATCGGGAAGTTGGGTCGCGTGACTTTCAAATTGAAGGTGAAGTCACGACGTAAATTATCGGTCTCGACCACTCCAGTCATATTCTGCAAACCATCGATGAAGTAATTGGGTGGCTGCATCGTCATCAAGCTGATATCGGGCGACGTTCGCAAAGCGAATGCAGCCTGAACCGTGACGATTCCGAGGCCGAAGTTCGAAACCATAGTTTGCAAACTAGCGAGGCGTTTCACTTCCTCGGTATCGTAAAAAGTCACAGTCGTATCAGCAGGGTCTGGCCCGCCATTCCATAAGAATGTGGCGCGCAGCAAAGACCTCATCGCAAAGCCATACTGATTGCCGATCACAAGCGGCAGACAGAAATAGGCATGGCGCGAAAACCATTCGCGTTTGTTGTCGCCCCGAAGATTGAAATACACCTCATCCTGACGACCGCGATAAAAATCGTCGTAAGGAATCGCCGCGATCGTATCTTCAGGGACTTTGATCATTATCGCCTCTCAAAAGTCATAGCGCTTCGACTCATCAAACGTGATGAACGAAGCAATCGTATGACGCATCCCCCCAGTAACTCGACGGACACCGTGCAGATAACGTAGCGTCCCAGGGAAAGTGATCAGGGTTCCGGGTAGTGGCTTCAGTTCGAGACTCAAATTTGGAAAGTAGATTTCCCCACCTTCGTAGTCGTCATTCAGGTAGATCACCGACGCAAAGTCACGCCACGGGAACGGGTGCGGAACGCCACCTGGATTCTCGCTATCAGCATGGGGATGTAATTCATAGCCAGACGGCCAACGAGCAAAATTCACCAAATCCGCGAACAAGGGAGGCTGCGAGCCAAGATGCGCCTCAAGTGTGCTGTGGAGAGTTGTCACCACTCGATCACGGATATCCCGAAAAGACGCCAGTATCGATTGCTGCGCGAGACGATCCGGAGTCAAGGTTCGTCCACTCCAGTAGTCGGCGGTGAGATCAAACGACCCGAAGTCCGCGTGATCCGAGTTCAGAAAGGCGAGCAACTCTTGGCACTCATCATTCTGAAGAAAGTTCTCGACCCTCAACGGAAACACCGGCAGCGCGTCGATCGCGGCGCGGGACGCTCTCATGACCCCGACTCTGGACTCGGCTCGACGCCCGGCACGGTCTCGCTCGCTGCGCCCTTGGCACGAATCTGCGCGACCTTCTCGGTCAACGCACGCTCCATCACTTCGAGCGCTGCACCTTCAGGCCATCCCAACTTGATCATTGCCTGAAGCAACGCTTCCGGAGTCTGTCCTGCCTCAGTCTGCGTGATGATCCAACGACGCAGTTCGGGGGTTACCTTCGCGTGAGTCCGCATACAAGTTACTCCGGCGGCTTTCCCGGGGGCCAATGAAGGGCCGATGCACGACGTTTGGACCGAAAAATGGGATAGAGAAATTGCGTTGCCCAAGGCTCATGACCATGCATTCGGTCATCCGCGAGGCCGTACTCGGCAGGATATCTTCGGGTGATGTGCGCGGTTCCGAAGATGATGTCCCAAAGAAAAAGCAGATTACCGAAGTTTCCGGTGTAGTGACCGACGCCATCATCTTGAGTCAACGCGTGGTGCGCGTAGTGAGTTGCCGGCGTGGAGATAGTCCGCTCCAGAACCCACATCAAAGGTCGAGTAACCGGCCACTGATATAACCGTTCGTCCCACCGAACACTGGAATGAGCGCCGATGATGACGGTGACTTTGACGATGGCATATGCCACGTAAACCCAACCAAAACCGAGGAAAATCAAAAGCCCGCTCAGCCACAACCCGGGCATCATCGCGTAATAGAAGGCGTTATTGCGATACACCACCCGCACGCTCATATAACTTGCGGAGTGATGAGCTCGGTGCAGCGGCCAAAAACGGCTGGTGTGTGACAACCGGTGCCACCAGTACTGCGTCAAGTCATCGGCGACCAACAGGGTCAACAGCATTCCCCACCAAGGCCAGTCGGCGAGCGCCCCTTGATGCTGCGGGATCAGCACGGAGGCCAACCCCGTTGATGCGGCAAGCACACCGAGGGAGATCAGGGGGAACAAAAGCGTGACAGCCACGTCCAACCGGTTGTCCTCGCGTGAAGCCTGCCGGGGGAAAAACCGCCCGCGTGCGAGCTCCATCGCAATGAAACTCACCAAGACGGAGGCCGTGACAGCCGTCTGAACTGATTGAGGATCCATGGGTCAGAAGTATACCCCGGCACCACTACCTCTCCGCTAAAATCCCCCTATGTCGTCTTTAAGCCCCACCACACTGCAAATCATCGCCGCCGTCCTGTTTGCGGTCGCGATCATCCACACTTTTTCAACGAAGTATTTCGAGCACCTCGCACACACCCGACCGGCCCATAGCGGCCTGTGGCACCTGCTAGGCGAAGTCGAGATCGTCTTCGGCTTCTGGGCCCTGGTGCTCGCGGTCACGATGGTGATGATCGAAAGCACAGACGCGATGAAGCAATACGTCAACTCACGAAACTTCACCGAACCGTTGTTCGTATTCGTCATCATGGTCGTCGCCGCGACACGACCGATCCTGCAGACATCCAAGCAACTCGTTGAAGTACTCGCCAAGCTGATCCCGGGCAAAGGCGGTATTTCCACCTACTTCATCGTTCTTACGGCGGTGCCACTGCTCGGTTCGTTCATCACCGAGCCTGCCGCCATGACGCTCGCGGCATTGATGCTGGCAGATAAGTTTTTTTCGAAAGACATTTCATCCAAGCTCAAATACGCGACGATCGGCGTCCTGTTCGTCAATATTTCGATCGGCGGCACGCTGACAGCCTATGCGGCACCGCCGGTGCTGATGGTGGCGGGCACCTGGAATTGGGACACGGCTTTCATGCTCACCCATTTCGGCTGGAAAGCGGCCATCGCTGTGCTCATCAACGGCCTTGCCGTGACACTGCTTTTCGCCAAGGAACTGGCGCAGGTTTCGACAGCAAAAGATCCGGCATCGGAGAGCCCTGCCGTACCGATGCCGCTGGTGTTGATTCACATCGCGATCTTGGCTGGCATCGTCCTGTTTGCGCACTACCCGCCGCTCTTCATCGGGCTGTTCCTGCTGTTTATGGGAATCGCCACGGCTTACTCGGCCCACCAGGATCGCTTGATCCTGCGTGAAGGCCTGCTGGTCGCCTTTTTTCTGGGCGGGCTCGTCGTGCTGGGCGGACAGCAGCAATGGTGGCTGCAACCGCTACTCGTCAACATGAGCAGCGATGCCGTTTTCTATGGTGCTACTGCACTGACAGCCATCACCGACAATGCGGCGTTGACCTATCTCGGCTCGCTGGTAGAAGGGTTATCCGACGAGTTCAAATATTCACTCGTAGCGGGCGCCGTGACGGGTGGCGGCCTGACCATTATTGCCAACGCACCGAATCCGGCAGGCGTTGCAATCCTTCGTCGTTACTTTGACGAGGGTGCCGTCAGTCCGACAGGCTTGCTCGTGTCGGCGCTGCTGCCGACTCTCGTTGCCCTGCTGGCGTTTCGATATCTTTGATCATCACCAGTAAATCAGCCGCTTCGCTTACCGAGTTGGCCAAGTGACTGCTGGCGTCTTGCCCGAGCACGACCGCGCGATGCAAACCGCGTAGTGCGGCGGCGAAATCTTGGTAGCCTGCAGCGAACTGTCGACTGAAGTCGTCGCGGGCGGCGATGCTCAAAGCGCGCACCGAGCGCTGCGTCTCGGAATGAATCCGAAAGAGCGTAGACCGCTTGTCATCGCTTAACTGGGTCGCCTCACCCGCAGAGACCGTGCTGGACCACCGAGTCAAATCGGCAAGGTTGCGCTCGGCGGACTTGATGAGTTTGTCGGTAGCTGACTGGGCCGAATGGCCGGGCACAGAGCACATCAGCAGCAAAACCGCTGCAAGGCGGCTGATTCGAGTCATGGCGGTCCTCATTAAAACCCGACCCGCAGGCACGTCGGCCTGCGGATCGGGACACTGCTAGGTCATTGAATCGAGCGAATCAGCCCGCTCGGACGCCAAGGTACGGCAGGGCCTCCCAGTCCGCCAATCCGGGCTGGCCCTTACCCCCGGGTCTCTTGGACGAGAGCCTGTACGACCCGTCTAAGGGCGCGCGCCGTTGTCAGCCCCGCCGCCCGCCCCTCACTAAATACCCGCCGTTGACGCTCCGCACTACTGCCCTCGGCGATAACTCGTCGGGCGTGGTCAAACGCCCAATCAGCCTGCAGTTCGCCCACGGCATTCGCGCAGCGGCGAGCTAACTGACTAAGACAGTCTGACAAGTCGATATTCAATCCGGACTCGGCATCGAGCCACTTTGCGCGAACTCCAAACCGCTTGGCTCGCCAACGGTTTTCCTCGATCAGAAGTCGCTCGATTCCATCGCGCAAACTCGTTGCATCGACTCTGTCGGCATCAAGACATTCCTGCAGGACCGCGACTCGGAAAAGCTCGGCAATGCATACTGCATCAATCACTCGGGGACATGAGTCCGTGATTCGCAGCTCGATCGTCGGGTAACGAGAAGACGGTCGTATTGACCACCAGATAAAACTTTCATCGGGAATAGCTCTTGCACGAACTAATGTTCCGACATAGCGCTGATACTCGAGTTCGTCTTCAAACAGTCGTGGAATCCCAGTCCTTGGCCACTCGTCGTAGGCGGCCTGCCGATAGCTCATCAGGCCCGTATCCTGTCTCGCCCAATAGGGCGAGGACGCACTCAAAGCCAAGAATAGTGGCAACCAACGCATGACTCGATTTATGAGCTGGATACGATCGATACCCTCGTGAACTTCCGCATGAACATGCAACCCACACAAGAGATTTCGTTGCGCGATAATTTGAAAATCGTCGAGCAACTCCTCGTACCGCACCTCTGATGTTGGAATCTGCGAACGCCACTGCGCCAGCGGGTGGGTGCCAGCGGCAACAATACCCATATCAAACAAGCTAGCGATCCCAAACAAGCGACGACGTCCTGCCGTCAACGACTCAATCGCCTCCGCGGATACCTGCAAAATAGGCGTCTTCAGCTCGATCTGACATTGCAGTAACTCGTGCGATAAAAAGTCCCCCAGCGCATCTCGCGCGGCCGCGTGGAACGCTGCTGAAGGACGACGCACCACTGCACCGGTTTCGAGATCAGTCAGAAAGAACTCTTCCTCAATGCCGAAACGTACGCGTGTAGCCATGATGCTCTCCCGTGACACGGCGATTGAATGCAATTGTGCGGGCGCCTAAGCTTTCCGCTCTGACGCAGACAACTTGGGCGGCAATGGTTTCCGATACCTCAAAAACCGATAATCCGGCCAAGCCCGTACGTGCAACCCCGTGGCTGATCGCTCTCTATTTCATCGCACACGTTGCGCTGGATGCCGTCAGCTATGTGCAGCCCGTCCTCAAACTCGGCATAACACCGCTCTCGCCACAAACCGGGCTGGTGCTCGCCTTCTTGTATGCCTATCGCGGCAGCTTTGGCTGGGTGGCAGCCGCATTTTTAGTCTCGGAAATCGTCATCCGAGGCATTCCGATGCACGCGTGGATATTGCCGGTGCAGGCGATCAGCATCACTGCGGTATATCAAGGCGCCGCGTGGCTGTTGCGTCAAAGAGTGCCGATGGACGGTGTTGCAACTCTCGGTGGAACCCTCAAGTTCATCGCAACCGCTTCGGCGACGGCGATCACTGCCGGCACCGTCAGCGTCGGGCTCTATACACTTGCGAGCCTCATTCCAGCCGATCAATTTTCCTCGGCCCTCGCGCGCTTTTGGGTGGGTGACCTAAACGGCATTCTGCTGCTCGCCCCGCTGCTATTACGATTTGCTGACACTCCGTTACTAGTCCAGGCCATCGTCTCACGCCCTGCTGCGTTCATTGGCGTACTGCTTGGATTATTTGCAGCGTTCGCGCTCGTCTTTCTTGTCGGCAACCCAGGCGATTTACGGTTCTTCTATCTATTCTTTGTGCCTGTCATCTCGGCAGCGCTCATCTGGGGCGTACCGGGATTTCTCATGGCTGCGCTGGCGCTGCAGATCAGCCTGGTAGCAGGCGTACAGCGCCTCGCGGAAGTCGCTCCCCTCGTCGATCTGCAGTTCCTGATGTCGACGCTGCTAGTAACAGGATTGGCCCTAGGCGCGGTGGTCACCGAGCGCGAAAACTCCGCTCGCTTGGCCTTGCAACGCGAAAAACAATTGCGTGATAGTGAGGCCAACTTGGCGCGTGCGTCGCGCGCAGCGACGACAGGCGAGCTCGCGTCCACACTCGCACACGAACTCAATCAGCCGATGACGGCACTTGTAAGCTATCTCCGAGCAAGCGAAATCATGATGGCGGATGGCAGTCGTAATGACGCGCGACTCGCTCCTACGCTTCGAAAAGCAGCGGATGAGGCACTGCGCGCGTCGGATATCTTGCGGCGCTTGCGTAATTTCTATGCCGGAAGAGATCCACAACTCGAGTCACTCGACTTACAGCCGATCATCGAAAAACTCGTCGAGGCGTTACGCCGATCGGAGCGCGCCGGCGTCGAGTCCATCGTGATACGTACGGATAACGACTTGCCAGCCGTCAACGGAGATCGCGTCTTCATCGAAGTGATTCTCTCGAATCTCCTCGCAAATGCATTGGATGCGACAGAAGAGAGACAGAACGCCATTATCGAAATCGCTGCAAGCCGATCGGGAAAAGCGATCCACCTATCGGTAGATGACAATGGTCGTGGCATGTCGGAGCAGATACGCCGCGATCTCTTTAAGGCATTCGTCACTTCCAAAACCGAAGGTCTCGGAGTTGGTCTCGCCGTCAGTCGATCTCTCGCTGAGGCCTGCGGCGCGGAACTTCGCTTAGCCGAATCGAGTCTTGGAGGAGCGAAGTTTGAACTCGTTCTCCCAATCGATGCTGTACGCAGAGAGTCACCATGAAAATTGATCCGACGATCTATCTTATCGACGATGACGCGGCCATTCGCGACGCACTGATGTTGTTGTTGAACCTTAGGGGGATGAGTGCTGAGGCGTTTTCCAGTGCCGAATATGCTCTTGCCAAACTCAACCGTGAATCGCGCGGCTGCGTACTGACGGATTTGCGCATGCCAGGCATGTCGGGGCTGGAACTCCTGGCCGAGATCAACTCGCGAGAGATCAGCTTACCAGTCGTTCTGTTAACAGCGCATGGCGATGTAGCGACCACGCGCGCCGCCTTGCGCGGTGGCGCTTTCGACTTTCTGGAGAAGCCGATTGATGAGGACATCCTCGTCGACGTCCTGACTCACGCGATATCGGAGGATGCGCGAGGCCATCAAAAACGCCTGCAGACCGAAACGCAGCTCGCGCGCATCAACACGCTCACGCAACGCGAGCGCCAGGTACTGACCCTGCTCGGCAGAGGCCTTCAGAACCGAGAGATTGCGATCGAACTATCCATCAGTCCGCGCACCGTCGAAGTCTACAAAGCGCGCATGATGGAGAAGCTCGACTGCTCAAGCATCGCCGATGTCGTCAAGATGAGCCTGCTACTCGATAGCCCGAATCGCAGCTAAGCCATTACTCAAGCAGACTACGCAGCATCCACGCCGTCTTTTCGTGCACCTCGAGGCGCTGCGTCAAGAGATCCGCAGTCGGTTGATCGTCGGCGGCAGTCACGATCGGGAAGAGCCTGCGAGCCGTCCGCGCCGTCGCTTCCTGAGCCGCGACGAGATGACGAATCATGTCGTTGGCGGAGGGAACCCCTTCGACTTCCTTGATGGAGGCGAGCTTCGCAAACT
>Ga0315902_10000753_pt1 | contig 54625 bp, 46 predicted proteins | sample LakEriMetagenome_9_FD_203523 | JGI IMG/M metagenome (GOLD analysis project Ga0315902, IMG submission 203523) | Freshwater fungal communities from buoy surface, Lake Erie, Ohio, United States - Buoy 12 MA117 | ecosystem: Environmental > Aquatic > Freshwater > Lake > Lake biofilm | place: USA... | reverse complement strand
CCACGGCCCGGCTGCAGATGCCCTGCAGTCCCATGCCGCCGCCCATGGTGTGGTGATGGCGGCATCGCATGCTCAAGCCGTGGCGGGTGCGGAGCTTGTCGTGAGCGCCGTCACCGCCAGCCAGACGGTGGCCGTGGCGCAAGCGGCTGCCCCTGGTCTGGTGCCCGGTGCCTTCTTCCTCGACTTCAACAGCGCCAGCCCCGGCGCCAAGGCCCAGGCCGCGCAGGTGGTCAACGCTGCCGGCGGCCGCTACGTGGAGGGCGCGGTGATGACCTCCGTGCCGCCTTACCGCATCCGCGTGCCGCTGCTGCTGGGCGGGCCCGAGGCGGCGGCACTGGAGCCGCTGCTGAACGCCATGGGATTTGCGGCCAAGGTGGCCAGCGAGCAACTGGGCGTGGCCAGCGCCACCAAGATGTGCCGCAGCATCATGATCAAGGGCCTGGAGGCCATGGTCATCGAGAGCCTCACCACCGCCCGCCACTACGGCGTGGAAGATGCCGTCATCGCCTCGCTGCAGGAAACTTTTCCCGGCATCGACTGGGAAAAGCAGGGCGCCTACTTCTTCCAGCGCGTCATCGAGCACGGTCGTCGCCGCAGCGAAGAGGTGCGCGAGGTAGCGCAGACCGTGCGCGAGGCGGGGCTGGCGCCCTTCAGCGCTGCGGGCACGGCCGATCGGCAAGCCCACATTGCAGACCTGGCCGACACAGGCTTGTTCGGTGCACGAGGCACGCCAGAGTTCGCGCGCAGCGCCGACTGGCGTGTAGAGGCCGACCGCCTCCTGGCTGAACTCCGACGGAACCCCACATGAAGACCCAGGTCGTCATCATCGGCAGCGGCCCGGCTGGGCTGTTGCTGTCTGAAATCCTCCACCGCCATGGCATCGAGAGCGTGGTGCTGGAGCGCTCTTCTCGGGAGCATGTGCTGTCGCGCATTCGCGCGGGCGTGCTCGAGAGCACCACGGTGGACGTGCTGCGTGAGAACGGCCTGGCGGCCCGCATGGACGTGGAGGGGCACCCGCACGACGGCATGCGCATTGCCTGGGCCGGGCGTGACAGCTTCTTCGTCGACACCGCCAGCACCCTGGGCCGCCGCTTCATGGTCTACGGGCAGACCTCAATCCAGGAGGACCTTTACGCCGCGGCCGACCGTCGCGGACAGTCCGTGCTCACCGAAGTCTCGGACGTGGTGCTGCACGACTTTGATGGCGCGCCAGGTGTGCGGCCCTTCGTCACCTGCGTGCAGCAGGGCCAGGCGCTGCGCATCGATTGCGAGTTCATCGCCGGCTGCGATGGCTTCCACGGGGTCAGCCGCCGTAGCATCCCCGAGACCGTGCGCCGCGAGTACGAGAAGGTCTACCCTTTCGGCTGGCTGGGCGTGATGGCGCGCGTGAAGCCGCTGCCCGACATCACCTACGTCAACAACCCTCGCGGCTTTGCGCTCGCCAGCTACCGCAATGAGAAGCTGTCGCGCTTCTACATCCAGGTAGCGCTGGACGACAAGGTTGAAGAGTGGCCTGACGAGCGCTTCTGGCCGGAGTTGAAGGCCCGTTTCCCGGCCGAGATGGCGCAGGCCATCGAAGAGGGGCCCACGATCGAGAAGAGCATTGCCCCGCTGCGCAGTTTTGTCTCCGAGCCCATGCGCTACGGCGCGCTGTACCTGTGCGGCGATGCCGCGCACATCGTCCCGCCCACGGGCGCGAAGGGGCTGAACCTGGCGGTGTCGGACGTGTTCTACCTGTCGCGCGCGCTGGGCCGCTGGTATGGCCAGGGCGACGCCAGTCTGCTGGACGGCTACAGCGAGACGGCCTTGCGCCGCGTCTGGAGCAGCGTGCGCACGAGCTGGTACCTCACCACTCTGTTGCACCGCTTCCCGCACTTCAGCGCCTTTGACCAGAAGGCGCAGGAGCATGAGCTCGACTACCTGAAGAGCTCGCATTTCGCCCAGGCGGCACTGGCTGAGCAGTACGCCGGGTTGCCGTTTGAATGAGCCCCTTGATGGACCCCCAAGCTCGCTTTCGCCGTTCGCAGCCACTCGCGAGTGCCCCGCACTCGCTAGTCGCGACTCATCCCCCCGAGGGGGCCGTCCTCCAGCGGCCCGGCAGAGCCGGTTCCGCGGCGGGGGCTTGATTGGAATGCACATGCCCTATGAACACGTTTGAGAAGACCCCTGGCTGGTTGGATTGGTACGCCGGCCCGAGCAAGCCCCGTTTCGTGCTGCCTCCGGGGGCGGTGGATGCCCATTGCCACGTGTTTGGCCCGGGCGTGGAGTTTCCCTTTGCGCCGGAGCGCAAGTACACGCCCTGCGACGCCAGCAAGCGGCAGCTTTTCGCCCTGCGCGACCACCTGGGCTTTGCGCGCAACGTCATCGTGCAGGCCACCTGCCACGGCGCTGACAACCTCGCACTGGTGGACGCTTGCCTGGCCTCAGGCGGCAAGGCCCGCGGCGTGGCCACGGTGCGCCGCACCATCACGGACGATGAACTGCAGGCACTGCACGCCGCTGGCGTGCGCGGTGTGCGCTTCAACTTCGTCAAGCGCCTGGTGGACTTCACGCCCAAGGACGAGCTGATGGAGATCGCCGGCCGCGTGGCGCAACTGGGTTGGCACGTGGTCATCTACTTCGAGGCGGTGGACCTGCCGGAACTCTGGGAATTCTTCACCGCCTTGCCCACCACCGTGGTGGTGGATCACATGGGCAGGCCGGACGTGAGCAAGCCTGTGGACGGCCCGGAGTTCGCGCTGTTCCTGAAGTTCATGCAGCAGCACCCCAACGTCTGGAGCAAGGTGAGCTGCCCGGAGCGCCTAAGCCTCATCGGCCCGCGTGCCTTGAACGGCGAGCAAGCCGCCTACCGCGACGTGGTGCCCTTCGCCCGGCGCGTGGTGGAGTCTTTCCCTGACCGCGTGCTGTGGGGCACCGACTGGCCCCACCCCAACCTCAAGGACCACATGCCCGACGATGGGCTGCTGGTGGACTTCATTCCTCACATCGCGGTGACGGCCGAGCTGCAGAAGAAGCTGCTGGTAGACAACCCGAAGAAGCTGTACTGGCCGGAGGAAGTTCGTTGACTTGCCGAGCTGAACTCACTGGCCTGCGTCACCTTGGGCCCGGGGGGGCGTCGCACCCTGCTCCGCTCATGTCCTCCGCCGCCGGCCTGCGGCCGACGGCTCCCCCTTTACTTCGCTGCGCAGGGTACCCCGCCCCCCCGGGCTGCGGAGATGGTGGAACGCTGTCGGTGGTGATGCCGAGTCACAGGCTGGACGAGTCGGGTGGCGAGCCCCCGCAGCGAAGTAAAGGAGGAGGCGCGGGCGCAGCCAGCGCCGGGGGACATGAGCGGAGGGGGCTTGACTCCCGTCTCGGCTTACGAAGCGGCTCCCGGTTCCAGTGGCCTCGCGAAAGGCATCCTGAAGCAAAGGTCTGACATGGCACTAGATAAACCCTACCTCGACATCCCCGGCACCACCATCTTCGATGCCGAACAATCCCTCAAGGGCTACCACCTCAACCAGTTCTGCATGAGCCTGATGAAGGCCGCCAACCGCGAGCGCTTTTTGGCGGACCCGCGCGCCTACCTGGACGAGTGGCCCATGACCGAGGCGCAGAAGCAGGCCGTGCTCGCGCGCGATCTCAACCGCTGCATCGCCGAGGGAGGCAATATCTACTTCCTGGCCAAGATCGGCGCCACCTACGGCAAGAGCTTCCAGCAGATGGCCGGCAGCATGACCGGCATGACCGAAGAGGAGTACCGCGACATGATGATCTCGGGTGGCCGCTCGGTCGAGGGCAACCGCCGCGTGGGTGAGGACGGCAGCGCTCAGGCACATCGCCAACCGCAGGGCAGCAGCAGCAAGGCGGGGTTCTGAACATGGCACGCATCACCGCCTCCGTCTACACCTCCCACGTGCCGGCCATCGGCGCCGCGCTGGACCTGGGCAAGAGCCACGAGCCCTACTGGCAGAAGGTCTTCGCCGGCTACGAGTTCTCCAAGCAGTGGATGAAGGACCACCAACCCGACGTCATCTTCCTGGTCTTCAACGACCACGCCACCGCCTTCAGCCTGGAGATGATCCCGACGTTTGCCATCGGCACGGCCGCGAGTTATGCGCCGGCCGACGAGGGCTGGGGGCCGCGCCCCGTACCGGTGGTGCAGGGTCACCCCGCGCTTGCCTCGCACATCGCGCAAAGCGTGATCCAGGACGACTTCGACCTCACCATCGTCAACCGCATGGACGTGGACCACGGCCTGACCGTGCCGCTGAGCCTGATGTGCGGCGCGCAAGACCCGAAGACCGGCGCCTGGCCCTGCCCGGTGATTCCGTTTGCTGTGAACGTGGTGCAGTACCCCGTCCCGTCGGGCCGGCGCTGTTTTGCACTCGGCCAGGCCATCCGCCGCGCGGTGGAGAGCTTCGACGAGGACCTGAACGTGCACATCTGGGGCACCGGCGGCATGAGCCACCAGCTCCAAGGCCCGCGCGCCGGGCTCATCAACCGCGAGTGGGACAACCGCTTCCTGGACCGCCTGATCGACGAACCGGCCGCGCTGGCGCAGTTGCCGCACATCGACTACGTGCGCGATGCCGGCAGCGAGGGCATCGAGCTCGTGATGTGGCTGATCGCCCGAGGGGCGATGGCGGATGTGGCCACTGCAAACCCCGGGCCCAAGCCCCAGGTGGCGCACCGGTTCTATCACGTGCCCGCCTCCAACACGGCCGTGGGCCACCTGATCCTCGAAAGCGCCTGACGGGTCCGAGAGCTCGCAGCACTGTTGCACCACCCCCGTTCGCCCTGAGCTTGTCTCCCCCCGTTCGCCCTGAGCTTGTCGAAGGGCGTATTGCCTACCAAGGAAGTTCCACCATGACCATCAACGTCGCGCTGGCCGGCGCAGGCGCCTTCGGCATCAAGCACCTCGACGGCATCAAGAACATCCCCGACGTCAAGGTCGTCTCGCTCATCGGGCGCGAGCTGGCCAAGACCCAGGAAGTGGCCGACAAGTACGGCATCGCCCATGTCACCACCGACCTGGCCGAGAGCCTGAAGATCGCTGAAGTGGACGCGGTCATCCTGTGCACGCCCACGCAGATGCATGCCTCGCAGTCGATCGCCTGCCTGCAGGCGGGCAAGCATGTGCAGGTGGAGATTCCGCTGTGCGACGTGCTCAAGGACGGCCAGGCCGTGGTGCAGTTGCAGAAGGAAACTGGGAAGGTGGCCATGTGCGGCCACACCCGGCGTTTTAACCCCAGCCACCAGTGGGTGCGTCGGCGCATCACGGCGGGTGAGTTCCACATCCAGCAGATGGACGTGCAGACCTACTTCTTCCGCCGCACCAACATGAACGCGCTCGGCCAGCCCCGCAGCTGGACCGACCACCTGCTGTGGCACCACGCCGCCCACACCGTGGACCTATTCGCCTACCAGGCAGGCAGCCCCATCGTGAAGGCCAACGCCGTGCAGGGGCCCATCCACCCGGCGCTGGGCATCGCCATGGACATGAGCATCCAGCTCAAGGCGGCCAACGGCGCCATCTGCACGCTCAGCCTGTCGTTCAACAACGACGGGCCGCTGGGCACCTTCTTCCGCTACATCGGTGACACCGGCACCTACATCGCTCGCTACGACGATCTGGTCAACGGCAAGGAAGAGAAGATCGACGTCTCCCAGGTGGATGTTTCGATGAACGGCATCGAGTTGCAGGACCGCGAGTTCTTTGCCTCCATCCGCGAGGGCCGCGAGCCCAACGCCAGCGTGGCCCAGGTGCTGCCTTGCTACGAGGTGCTGCACCAGCTGGAGCAGCAGTTGACATGACAGCCCGCCGCATCGGCCCCTTCGAGGTCGCGCCCATCGCGCTGGGGTGCATGAACCTGAGCCACGCTTACGGAGCCCCGCCGCCGGCCGATCAGGCTGAGCGCTTGTTGCTGCAGGCGCTGGATCTGGGCGTCACGCACTTCGACACGGCAGCGCTGTACGGCTTTGGTGCCAACGAGACGCTGGTGGGCCGTGTGCTCAAGGCCCATCGCTCACGCATCGTGCTGGCCAGCAAGGGCGGGATGGCCGGCGTGAACTTCCCCGATGGGGTCAAGCGTGTGATCGATGGCCGGCCCGAGTCCATCCGCCGCAACTGTGAAGACAGCCTGCAGCGCCTGGGCACGGACGTGATCGACGTGTACTACCTGCACCGCTGGGACAAGGCCGTGCCCATCGAGGATTCGGTGGGCGAGATGTCACGCCTGGTGGAGGAGGGCAAGGTGCGCGTGCTGGGCTTGAGCGAGGTCTCGGCCGCCACGCTGCGCCGGGGCCACGCCGTGCACCCCATCAGCGCGGTGCAGACCGAGTATTCGCTGTGGACCCGCAACCCCGAGATCGCCGTGCTGCAAGCCTGCCGCGACATCGGCGCGGCGTTCGTTGCCTTCAGCCCGACGGCACGGGCCTTCTTGACGGGCCAGCTGCGGGATGTGTCCACGCTGGACGCCAAGGACATCCGCCGCGGCATGCCGCGCTTTGCGCCCGAGACCTACGCCCGCAATCTGGCCCTGCTGCCGTCCTACGAGGCGCTGGCGCGGGAGGCCGGCTGCACCCCGGCCCAGCTGGCGCTGGCTTGGCTGCTGTCACGCGGGGAGCATGTCATTCCGCTGCCCGGCACCACCAGCGTCGAGCATCTGCGTGAGAACGTGGGCGCGTGGGACCTGCACTTGTCCCCCTCGGTGCTGGCGCGGGCCGACGCGCTGATCAACCAGCACACCGTCACGGGTGGCCGCTACGGCGCGCAGAGCGAGTCCGAGGTGGATACCGAGCGGTTCTGACCGGCCTCGGGGTGGGTCCTACCCCGCCGCCGCTTCCAGCCCCGAGCGGAAGTGCAGCTGCATCGTCTGCCGAGCGGCCGCCGCATCACGCGCCGACAGCGCCTGCATCAGGGCCCGGTGTTCGGCCAGCGAGTCTTCCAGCCGGCCCTGCTTGAACAGCGAGTGGTGGCGGTTGAGCTTCATCATCTTGCGCAGGTCCTGCACCACCTGCACGGCCCAGCGGTTGCCGGCGATGTCCAGCAGCGCTATGTGAAAGCGTTCGTTGGTGGCAAAGAAGGCGTCACGCTGGCCCACCTGCGCCTCCAGCTGGGCGTGAAGTTCTTGTAGCTGTGCACGCTGTTCTGCAGTGGCCTGCGCTGCCACCTGAGCCGCAGCATCGCTCTCCAGCAGGGCCAGCAGGTGGTAGACCTGGGCCACGTCGTCTTGCGACATCTCGGTGACGTAGGCGCCGCGCCTCACCTTCATCGTCACGAGGCCCTCGACGGCCAGCACCTTCAGCGCCTCCCGCATGGGGGTGCGGCTGATGCCCCACTGCGCACAGAGTTTCAGCTCGTCGATCCAACTGCCGGGCTCCAGTTCGCGCGCAAAGATCTGCTCGCGCAGCCGCTCGGCCACCTGCTCGTACAGCGCCGTGGGCGACAGCATGCCCAAGGGGGCGGCTGTCGCTGCAGCGGGTGCAGCGAGGGGAGGGGTGGCGAGGTCCGTCATGGCCCGAGAAGGGGAGCGATCAAGGCTGAAGCCAGCGTTGGAACGGGGTGAGTCGTCAGATTGACGTTGGTTTTGAATTCATAATTATGCATAATTCGTCGCGGTTCGCCACACTTTGTCAGACCCCAAGCGCCCACGACCACCCGCCCACCGCACGACACAGGCCCGCGCATGAGCAACCCCACCTCCCCCGAATTCAAGTCCGCCACGCTGGAGCAGTGGCGGCAGGCCGCCGCCAAGTCCGCCCCTGGCGGTGACGTATCGGCGCTGAACTGGGTGACGCCCGAGGGCCTGACGGTCAAGCCGCTATACACCGCGGCGGACACCGCGGCGCTGCTGCATGCAGACACCTTGCCCGGCTTCGAGCCCTTCATCCGCGGCCCCCAGGCCACGATGTACGCCGTGCGGCCCTGGACCATCCGCCAGTACGCGGGCTTTTCCACGGCCGAGGAATCCAACGCCTTCTACCGCAAGGCCCTGGCGGCTGGCGGGCAGGGCGTCAGTGTGGCCTTTGACCTTGCCACCCACCGCGGCTACGACAGCGACCACCCGCGCGTGACAGGCGACGTGGGCAAGGCCGGCGTGGCCATCGACTCGGTGGAGGACATGAAGATCCTGTTCGACGGCATCCCGTTGGACAAAGTCAGCGTGTCCATGACCATGAACGGCGCCGTGCTGCCGGTGCTGGCGGGCTACGTGGTGGCGGCCGAAGAGCAGGGCGTGGCGCAAGACCAGTTGTCCGGGACCATCCAGAACGACATCCTCAAGGAGTTCATGGTCCGCAACACCTACATCTACCCGCCCGCGCCGAGCATGCGGATCATCGGCGACATCATCGAGTACACGGCCCGCCACATGCCGAAGTTCAACTCGATCAGCATCTCCGGCTATCACATGCAGGAGGCGGGCGCCAACCAGGCGCTGGAACTGGCCTTCACGCTGGCCGACGGCAAGGAGTACGTGAAGACGGCGCTGGCCAAGGGCCTGGACGTGGACGACTTCGCCGGGCGCCTGAGCTTTTTCTGGGCGATCGGGATGAACTTCTATCTCGAGATCGCCAAGATGCGCGCGGCGCGCCTGTTGTGGACGCGCATCATGAAGGGCTTTGGCGCGAAGAAGCCCAAGAGCCTGATGCTGCGCACGCACAGCCAGACCAGTGGCTGGAGCCTGACCGAGCAGGACCCTTACAACAACATCGTGCGCACCACCATCGAGGCCATGGCCGCGGTGTTCGGCGGCACACAGAGCCTGCACACCAACAGCTTCGACGAAGCCATCGCGCTGCCCACCGAGTTCAGCGCCCGCATCGCGCGCAACACCCAGCTCATCCTGCAGGAGGAGGCCCACATCACAAGCGTGGTGGACCCCTGGGCCGGCAGCTACATGATGGAAACGCTGACGCAGCAGATGGCCGAGCAGGCCTGGGCCCTCATCGAGGAAGTCGAGGCCATGGGCGGCATGACCCGCGCTGTGGACAGCGGCTGGGCCAAGCTCAAGATCGAGGCCAGCGCCGCCGAGAAGCAGGCCCGCATCGACTCGGGCCAGGACGTGATCGTGGGCGTCAACAAGTACCGCTCGAAGACCCAGGACAAGGTCGACATCCTGGAAGTCGACAACCTCAAGGTGCGCGAGGGACAGATCGCGAGGCTGCAGCAGATACGTGCCACCCGCGACGCCGGACGCGTGCAGGCGGCGCTGACTGCGCTGACCGAGTGCGCTCGCGAAGGCTCGGCGGCGGGCAATCTGCTGGCGTTGTCGATCGAGGCCATCCGGGCTCGCGCCACCGTGGGCGAGGTCAGCGATGCGCTGGAGCAGGTTTTCGGGCGCCACCGCGCCGACATCCAGAAGGTGACCGGGGTGTATGCAGCCGCTTATCACAAGGACTACGACAGCGCCGAGGGCTGGGAGCGCTTGAAGGGCGAGATCGCCACCTTCGGCGACGAGTACGGCCGACGTCCGCGGGTGATGATCGCCAAGCTCGGCCAGGACGGCCATGACCGCGGCGCCAAGGTGGTGGCCACGGCCTTCGCCGACCTGGGCTTCGACGTCGACATGGGCCCGCTGTTCCAGACGCCCGAAGAATGTGCCCGCCAGGCTATCGAGAACGATGTGCACGCGGTGGGCGTCTCGACGCTCGCCGCGGGCCACAAGACCCTGGTGCCGGCCATCATCCAGGCCCTGAAGGACCAGGGGGCCGATGACATCATCGTCTTCGTCGGCGGCGTCATCCCGCAGCAGGACTACGACTACCTCTACGCCGCTGGCGTGAAGGGCATCTACGGCCCGGGCACGCCCATCCCGGTCAGCGCCAAGGATGTGCTGGAGCAGATCCGCAAGGCGGCCAAGGCGTGAGAGTCATTCGTTTCTCCAGGGGCTCGACAAGAGACATGGAATGAGCCTGCCCGCAGAAGATCAGACTGCGCTCGGCCACCTCGTCGGTGAGCCCAGCCTGGCTCAGCGGCGCGCCCTGGCCAAGGCCATCACCTTGCTGGAGTCCACCCGCAGCGACCACCGCGCCCGCGCCGATGAACTGCTCAATGCGCTGCTGCCGCACGCCGGTGGCTCGTTCCGCTTGGGCATCAGCGGGGTGCCTGGCGTGGGCAAGAGCACTTTCATCGAGGCGCTGGGACTGTTCCTCATCGACCGCGGTCACCGCGTGGCGGTGCTGGCGGTGGACCCATCGTCCAGCGTCAGCGGCGGCTCCATCCTCGGCGACAAGACGCGCATGGAACGCCTGAGCGTGCACGAGCGCGCCTTCATCCGCCCCAGCCCCGCCTCGGGCAACCTGGGTGGCGTGGCCGAGAAGACGCGCGAGTCGATGCTGCTGTGCGAGGCGGCCGGTTTCGACATCGTGATCGTCGAGACCGTCGGCGTAGGCCAAAGCGAGACCGCTGTGGCCGGCATGACCGACATGTTCTGCCTGATGCAGCTGCCCAATGCAGGCGACGACCTGCAGGCCATCAAGAAGGGTGTGATGGAACTGGCTGACCTGGTGGTCATCAACAAGGCTGATCTCGACGACGCGGCCGCCACACGGGCGCGCGCGCAGATCACCAGCGCACTGCGCCTGTTCGGCCTGCACGGACGCGACCCCCGCGCCGACCATGACGCAATGCCCTGGCAGCCCCAGGTGCTGCAGCTCAGTGCCCTGCAGGGCCAGGGGATTGAGGACTTCTGGGAGACGGTCACCCGGTTCCGGGAAGGCCAGACCGCGAACGGCCGCCTGGCCGGCCGCCGCCACGAGCAGGACCAGGCCTGGATGTGGGAGCGCATCGAGGCCGGCCTGCGCCAGCGCTTCCGCGAGCATCCGGCCGTGCGCGCCACACTGCCCCAGGCCGCCGAGGACGTGAGAGCCGGCCGCCTGGCGCCCTCGGTGGCCGCCCGGCGGCTGCTCGAGCGCATGGACTGAATCCGTCCGCTACCTGGGCCCACCCCATTTCGACGACAGGAGAACCCCCGATGCACGACATCATCGAAGAGCTGGAGCGGCGCCGCGCTGCCGCGCGCGAGGGCGGCGGCGCCCGGCGCGTGGACGCTCAGCACGCCAAGGGCAAGCTGACTGCGCGCGAACGCCTCGAACTGCTGCTTGACGAAGGCACCTTCGAGGAGTGGGACATGTTCGTCGAGCACCGCTGTGTCGACTTCGGCATGTCCGAGAACAAGGTTCCGGGCGACGGCGTGGTCACCGGCTACGGCATGATCAACGGCCGTCTCGTCTTCGTCTACAGCCAGGACTTCACGGTCTTCGGGGGGGCGCTGTCGGAGTCGCACGCCGAGAAGATCTGCAAGGTCATGGACCAGGCGATGAAGGTGGGCGCCCCGGTGATCGGACTGAACGACTCGGGCGGCGCGCGCATCCAGGAGGGCGTGGCCTCGCTCGGCGGCTATGCCGAGGTCTTCCAGCGCAACGTGCTGGCCAGCGGGGTGATCCCGCAGATCAGCCTGATCATGGGCCCGAGCGCGGGCGGCGCCGTGTACTCGCCGGCGATCACCGACTTCATCTTCATGGTGCGCGACAGCGCGTACATGTTCGTCACGGGGCCCGAGGTGGTGAAGACCGTCACCCACGAGGACGTCACTGCGGAGGAGCTGGGCGGCGCGGGCACCCACACCACGAAGAGCGGCGTGGCCGACCTGGCCTTCGACAACGATGTCGAGGCGCTGCTCATGCTGCGCCGCTTCTTCAACTACCTGCCGTTGAACAACCGCGACGGCGTGCCCGTGCGCCCCAGCGGCGACCGCGCCGACCGGATGGACATGTCGCTGGACACCCTGGTGCCTGACAACGCGAACAAGCCCTACGACATCAAGGAGCTCATCCTCAAGACCGTGGACGACGGCGACTTCTTCGAGCTGCAGCCCGACTACGCGAAGAACATCGTCATCGGCATGGCCCGCATGGAGGGCCGCACGGTGGGCATCGTGGCCAACAACCCCATGGTGCTGGCCGGCTGCCTGGACATCAAGAGCAGCATCAAGGCGGCGCGCTTCGTGCGCTTCTGCGACGCTTTCAACATCCCGGTGGTCACCTTCGTCGACGTGCCCGGCTTCATGCCCGGCACCAGCCAGGAGTACGGCGGCATCATCAAGCACGGTGCCAAGCTGCTGTATGCCTATGCCGAGTGCACGGTGCCCAAGGTGACGGTCATCACCCGCAAGGCCTACGGCGGCGCATACGACGTGATGGCCTCCAAGCACCTGCGAGGCGACGTCAACTTCGCCTGGCCCAACGCCGAGATCGCCGTGATGGGCGCCAAGGGGGCGGTGGAGATCATCTTCCGCGAGGACAAGTCCGACCCGGCCAAGATCGCCGCGCGCGAGGCCGAGTACAAGGCCCGCTTCGCCAACCCCTTCGTGGCCGGCGCGCGAGGCTTCATCGACGACGTCATCCAGCCCCACGAGACCCGCAAGCGCATCTGCCGGTCGCTGGCCATGCTCAAGGACAAGAAGCTGGACAACCCGTGGCGCAAGCACGGGAACATCCCTCTGTGATCAGGAGCTGAGGAGATCCCCATGTTCACCAAGATCCTGATTGCCAACCGCGGCGAGATCGCCTGCCGCGTCATCAAGACCGCCCGCAGGATGGGCATCGCCACCGTGGCGGTGTACTCGGAGGCCGACCGCGATGCGCGCCATGTCGAGCTCGCCGACGAGGCCGTGCTGCTGGGCCCCGCGCCCAGCCGCGAGAGTTACCTCGTCGCCGAGAAGATCATCGCGGCCTGCAAGGCCACCGGCGCCCAGGCGGTGCACCCGGGTTACGGCTTCCTCTCCGAGAACGAGGACTTCGCCCGCCGGGTGGAAGAGGAGGGCATCGTCTTCATCGGCCCGAAGCACACCAGCATTGCGGCCATGGGTGACAAGATCGCGTCCAAGAAGCTGGCGGGCGAGGCCGGCGTCAGCACCATCCCCGGCTGGAACGAGGCCATCGCCTCTCCCGAGCAGGCGGTGGAAATCGCCAGAGGCATCGGCTACCCGGTGATGATCAAGGCCAGCGCCGGCGGCGGCGGCAAGGGCCTGCGCGTGGCCTTCAACGACAAGGAGGCCCACGAGGGCTTCGCCAGCTGCCGCAACGAGGCGCGCAACAGCTTCGGCGACGACCGCGTCTTCATCGAGAAGTTCGTCGAGAGTCCGCGCCACATCGAGATCCAGGTCCTGGGTGACGCGCACGGCAACATCGTCTACCTCAACGAGCGCGAGTGCAGCATCCAGCGTCGCCACCAGAAGGTGATCGAGGAGGCGCCTTCGCCCTTCATCAGCGACGAGACCCGCCGCGCCATGGGCGAGCAGGCCGTGGCGCTGGCGCGTGCCGTGAGGTACCAGAGCGCGGGCACGGTGGAGTTCGTGGTCGGCAAGGACCAGAGCTTCTACTTCCTGGAGATGAACACCCGGCTGCAAGTGGAGCACCCGGTCACCGAGTGCATCACCGGGCTGGACCTCGTGGAGCTGATGATCCGCGTGGCCTCGGGCGAGGCCCTGCCCCTCACGCAGGATGACGTGAAGCGCGACGGCTGGGCCATCGAGTGCCGCATCAACGCCGAGGACCCGTTGCGCAACTTCCTGCCTTCCACCGGGCGGCTGGTGCGTTTCCAGCCACCCGCGGCCACGATGGAGGCCGCACTACCCATGCCCGACGGCGGCGGCGTGCGGGTGGACACCGGTGTGGTCGAGGGCGGCGAGATCCCGATGCACTACGACTCGATGATCGCCAAGCTCATCGTGCACGGGCGCGACCGTCTGGACGCCATCGCCCGCATGCGTGAGGCGCTCAACGGCTTCGTCATCCGTGGCGTGTCGAGCAACGTGCCCTTCCAGGCCGCCCTGCTGGCGCACGCGAAGTTCGTCTCGGGCGACTTCAACACCGGCTTCATCGCCGAGCACTACGCCAAGGGCTTCCGCGCCAGCGACGTGCCGCACGACGACCCGCTGTTCCCGGTGGCCCTGGCAGCCTTCGTTCGCCGCAAGGCGCGCCAGCGCTCGGCCGGCATCAGCGGCCAGCTCGCCGGCCACGGGGTGAAGAACCTGCCCGACCTGGTGGTGGTGGTGCTGGGCCCCGAGGGCGAGCACCAGCACCATCCCGTGCGGGTGGAGGAATTCGAGCCCGTCTCGGGCAAGGCAGACGTCGTCATCGCCGGACGCCACTTCGCCATCCAGAGCCCCAGCAAGCTGGGCAGCCTGGTGATGACCGGCACCTGCAATGGCAAGCCCTTCACCGCGCAGGTGGAGCGCGGCAGCGCGAAGAACCCGCTGGCCATCCGCGTGGCGCACAACGGCTACCAGGTCGACATGCTGGTGCTGCTGCCGCGCGCGGCCGAACTGCTCAAGCTCATGCCGCACAAGGCGCCGCCTGACCTGAGCAAGTTCCTGCTCTCGCCCATGCCGGGGCTGCTGGTGGATGTACCGGTCAAGCCCGGGCAGAAGGTGCAGGCCGGCGAGAAGCTGGCGGTAATCGAGGCGATGAAGATGGAGAACATCCTCAGCGCATCACAGGACGGCGTGGTGGGCGAGTTGCTGGCGCGACAGGGCGAGAGCCTGTCGGTGGACCAGCCGATCCTGAGTTTTGTCTGAGGAGCCGGCAATGCGGCGACGTAGTCTTGTGGGGGCAGCCGGAGCCGCCGGCCTGGGTGCTCTGGCCTGCACGCTGGGCGGAGGCAGCACCGGGGCGCTGGCACAGGCGAGCCCGGGGTCCTCTGCCCCCGATGACCTGATCCTGCGGCGCATCGCAGTGGGCTCCTGCATCGACCAGACGCGCCCGCAGCCGCTGTGGGATGCAGTGCTCGACTCCCGGCCCGACCTCTTCGTCTTCGCCGGCGACAACGTCTACGCCAGCCAGCCGCCCTGGAGCCTGGAGCGGCTGCAGCAGGCCTACGCGCAACTGGCGGCGCAACCGGGCTTTGCGCGGCTGCGCGCGAGCGTGCCGCATCTGGCCATCTGGGACGACCACGACTATGGGCTGAACGACGGCGGGGCGGAGTTCGTGGACAAGCAGGCCTCGAAGCAGGCCTTCCTCGACTTCTGGCGGGTTCCCGCCCAGGATGCCCGACGCCAGCGCGAGGGTCTGTACGCCGCGGCCAGCTTCGGTCCGCCCGGCAGCCGCGTGCAGGTGCTGCTGCCCGACACACGCTGGTTCCGCTCGCCGCTCAAGCCCACACCGCAACGCAACGCCCCCGGGGCCGAACGCTACGTGCCCGACGCCGACCCCTCCCTCACGATGCTGGGCGAGGCGCAGTGGCGCTGGCTGGAGGAGCGGCTGCGCGAGCCGGCCGACCTGCGCCTGATCGTCTCCAGCATCCAGGTGCTGGCCGAGGGCCACGGCTTTGAGCGGTGGGGCAACTTTCCGCTGCAGCGCCAGCGCCTGTTCGACCTGATCGCCCGCACCCGTGCCAACGGCGTGGTGTTGCTGTCGGGTGACCGGCATATCGGCGCCCTGTACCGTGAGACCCGCGGCACCCCCTATCCCCTGCTGGAGATGACCTCCAGCGGCATGACCCACCCGTGGCGCCAGGCTGCCGAGGCCGGCCCCAACCGCCTGGGCCCGCTGCTGGGCGAACTGCACTTCGGCCTGGTCGACGTGGACTGGGAGTCGCGCGCGGTCACCCTGTCGCTGCGGGATACCGCCGGTGCGGTGCAGCGCGAGGTCCGCGTCGGGCTGGACGAGTTGAAGGCGCCCTGACCCCCCATAACCCTGAGCACCCCAGCCCCCACCATGTCCGACAAGCCCTTTCGCATCCTCGGCATCCAGCAGATCGCCATCGGCGGCCCCGACAAGCAGCGCCTGAAGTCGCTGTGGGTGGACATGCTCGGACTGAGCGTCAAGAGCACCTTCGTCAGCGAGCGCGAGAACGTCGACGAGGACATCTGCGCCCTCGGCTCGGGCCCCACGGCCGTGGAGGTGGACCTGATGCAGCCGCTGGACCCCGAGCGCAAGCCAGCCGTGCATGCCACCCCGCTGAACCACGTGGGCCTGTGGGTGGACGACCTGCCCCGCGCCGTGGAGTGGATGACGGCCCACGGCGTGCGCTTCGCCCCCGGCGGCATCCGCAAGGGCGCGGCGGGCCATGACATCTGCTTCATCCACCCCAAGGGCAACGACGAGTTCCCGGTAGGCGGGGAGGGTGTGCTGATCGAGTTGGTGCAGGCGCCGCCGGAGGTCGTCCAGGCTCTGGGGTGACCATCTGACTTGACCGGACGGCCGGTGCGGGCAGCACGCCTTCGCTAGAGTGGCTGACCGCTTAAGGAGTTCCGCAAATGAGTGCTCAATCGCTGCTCGAGCAGTTGCTCAAGTCTGGCCTGTCGGCCGTGGGGGGATCGGCCGGCTCGCTCGGCAAGGTGCTGGACAGCGGGGGCGGCGGACACCTGGGCAAGTACGCCACGGGCGCCGCTGCCGGAGGCGCCCTGGCGCTGCTGCTGGGCAGCGGGCGAGGCCGCAAGGTCGGCGGGTCGTTGCTGAGGTACGGCAGCGTGGCCGCGCTGGGCGCCATCGCCTTCAAGGCCTACCAGGACTGGCAGGCCTCCCAGGCCGCCGCCCAGGGCTCTGCCCCCGGTCAGGCCCGCCCCGTGCCGCCGGCCCAGCCGGCCCTGGCCCAGCTGCCGGCGCCCCAGGCCGAGCAGCACTGCCAGGCCATGCTCGGGGCCATGATCGCCGCCGCCAAGGCCGATGGCCACATGGACGAGCGCGAGCGCGAACTGGTCGAGGCCGAGCTGCACCGCCTGGAGGCCGACCCCGCCCTTCGCCGTTGGGTGGATGACCAGCTGCGCCGCCCGGTGGACCCGGCTGCGGTCGCCGCCGCGGCCGCCTCGCCTGAGATGGCAGCCGAGATCTACCTCGCCAGCGCGATCGTGGTCGACGAGACCACGGTCATGGAGCGCGCCTACCTGGACGAGCTGGCCCGGCAGCTTCGGCTGGCCCCCGCGCTCAAGGCCGAGCTCGAGCGGCAGGCCTCGGCCGCCTGAGCCGCCTGCGGGGCGGTACGCTTGAGGCGACAATCCCGGGTCTTTCGGACCCCTCCCCACCATGCCCGGACGCACCCTCTACGACAAGCTGTGGGACGAGCACGTCGTCCATACCGAGGAAGACGGCACCTCGGTGCTGTACATCGACCGCCACCTCGTGCACGAGGTCACCAGCCCGCAGGCTTTCGAGGGGTTGCGCATCGCTGGGCGCAAGGTCTGGCGGGTGAGCTCGGTGGTGGCCACGGCCGACCACAACACGCCCACCACCGGCTGGGCCGACGGCTACGACGGCATCCTCGACCCCACCTCCAAGCAACAGGTGCAGACCCTGGACGCCAACATCCGGGCCTTTGGTGCGGCAGCCTACTTTCCCTTCCTCGACAAGCGCCAGGGCATCGTCCACGTCATCGGGCCTGAGCAGGGCGCCACGCTGCCCGGCATGACCGTGGTGTGCGGCGACTCGCACACCTCCACCCACGGCGCCTTCGGGGCGCTGGCGCACGGCATCGGCACCAGCGAGGTCGAGCACGTGCTGGCCACGCAGACCCTGCTCGCGAAGAAGGCCAAGAACCTGCTGGTGAAGGTGGACGGGCAACTGCCGCGCGGCTGCACCGCCAAGGACATCGTGCTGGCCATCATCGGGCGCATCGGCACCGCCGGCGGAACCGGCTACACCATCGAGTTCGGCGGCTCGGCCATCCGCGCGCTCAGCGTGGAAGGGCGCATGACCGTGTGCAACATGGCCATCGAGGCCGGCGCCCGCGCGGGGCTGGTGGCGGTGGACGAGCGCACCATCGAGTACGTCAAGGGCCGGCCGTTTGCGCCGGGCACCGATGCCGCCACCGGCCGCTTCGTCGGCGGGGTGGAGTGGGAACAGGCCGTAGCCCACTGGCGCACGCTGCACTCCGACGCCGACGCTGCCTGGGACCGCGTGGTCGAGCTCGACGCCTCGCAGATCAAGCCGCAGGTGACCTGGGGCACCAGCCCCGAGATGGTGCTGTCGATCGACGACCGGGTGCCCGACCCCGACAAGGAGAAGGACCCGGTCAAGCGCGGCGCCATCGAGCGCGCGCTCACCTACATGGGCCTGCAGCCCGACAAGGCCATAGCCGACATCCTCGTCGACAAGGTCTTCATCGGGTCGTGCACCAACAGCCGCATCGAGGATCTGCGCGAGGCTGCTGCCGTGGTGCGCCGCCGCGGCGGCCGCGTGGCGGCCAATGTCAAGCTGGCGCTGGTGGTGCCGGGGTCGGGCCTGGTCAAGGCCCAGGCCGAGGCCGAGGGACTGCACGAGATCTTTCGCGCCGCCGGGTTCGAGTGGCGCGAACCGGGCTGCAGCATGTGCCTGGCCATGAACGCCGATCGGCTGGAGCCGGGCGAGCGCTGCGCCTCCACCAGCAACCGCAATTTCGAGGGCCGCCAGGGCGCCGGCGGCCGCACCCACCTCGTCAGCCCTGCCATGGCGGCTGCGGCGGCGCTGGAGGGGCATTTCGTCGACGTGCGCCGCATCGCCTGACGACATCGTCTGAACCACAAGGGAGTCCATGCCATGAAGAAGCTCATCGCCCTCTTGGGTGTCCTTGCACTGCTGGCTGGCTGCAACACCGTCAAGGGTGTCGGCCAGGACCTGCAGAAGGCCGGCGAGAAGCTCGAGGATGCCGCGAAGAAGAAGTGATGCAAGCCTTCACCGTGCACAAGGGGCTCGTCGCCCCGATGGACCGGGACAACGTCGACACCGACGCCATCATCCCCAAGCAGTTCCTCAAATCGATCGCCCGCACCGGCTTCGGCCCGAACCTGTTCGACGAGTGGCGCTACCTGGACAAGGGCGAGCCCGGCCAGGATCCGGCTGCGCGCAAGCCCAACCCCGACTTCGTGCTGAACCTGCCTCGCTATCAGGGCGCCTCGGTGCTGCTGGCGCGTCGCAACTTCGGCTGCGGATCCAGCCGCGAGCACGCCCCCTGGGCGCTGGAGCAGTACGGCTTTCGGGCCATCATCGCCCCCAGCTTCGCCGACATCTTCTTCACCAACTGCTTCAAGAACGGGCTGCTGCCCCTCGTGCTGCCCGAGGACCAGGTCTCGCGCCTGTTCGACGAGGTGCGGGGCTTCGTCGGCTACGCGCTCACCATCGACCTGCCGCGCCAGGTGGTGGTCAAGCCCGACGGCAACGAACTGCCCTTCGAGGTGCAGCCCTTTCGCAAGTATTGCCTGGTCAATGGCTTTGACGACATCGGCCTGACCCTGCGGCACGCCGAGAAGATCCGCGCCTTCGAGGCCGAGCGCCTTGCCCGCATGCCCTGGCTCGCGCGCGACCGCGCGGGCGCCTGAACCTGGGAACCCTGGAATGAAGATCGCCATCCTGCCGGGCGACGGCATCGGCACCGAGATCATGGCCGAGGCTGTGAAGGTGCTCGGCGCGCTGGACCTGCGCTTCGAGACCGAGACCGCGCTTGTCGGCGGCGCGGCCTACGACGCACACGGCCACCCGCTTCCGGAGTCCACGCTGAATCTGGCCAAGGCGTCCGATGCCGTGCTGTTCGGGGCCGTGGGCGACTGGAAGTACGACAAGCTCGAGCGCCAGTACCGCCCCGAGCAGGCCATCCTCGGCCTGCGCAAGCACCTGGGGCTGTTCGCCAACTTCCGTCCGGCCATCTGCTACGAGCAGTTGACCCACGCCTCCAGCCTCAAGCCCGAGCTGGTGGCGGGCCTGGACATCCTCATCATCCGCGAGCTGACCGGCGACATCTACTTCGGCCAGCCGCGCGGCCGGCGCACGGCCGTGGATGGGCACTTCCCCGGCGCCGAGGAAGCCTTCGACACCATGCGCTACAGCCGCCCGGAGATCGAGCGCATCGCGCACGTGGCCTTCCAGGCTGCGCGCAAGCGGTCCGGTGGCCAGGGCGGCAAGGTCACGAGCGTGGACAAGGCCAACGTGCTGGAGACCTTCCAGTTCTGGAAGGACGTGGTCACCGAGGTCCACAAGGACTACCCGGACGTCACGCTGGAGCACATGTACGTGGACAACGCCGCGATGCAACTGGTCAAGGCGCCCAAGCAGCTGGACGTGGTGGTCACCGGCAACATGTTCGGCGACATCCTGTCGGACGAGGCCGCCATGCTCACCGGCTCCATCGGCATGCTGCCCTCGGCCTCGCTGGACACGCGCAACAAGGGCCTGTACGAGCCCAGCCACGGCAGCGCGCCGGACATCGCGGGTAAGGGTGTTGCAAACCCGCTGGCTACAATTCTGTCCGCTGCCATGATGCTCCGTTACTCGCTCAACCAGCCTGAGGCTGCCGACCGCATCGAGTCGGCCGTCAAGGCCGTGCTGTCGGCCGGTCTGCGCACCGGCGACATCTGGAGCGAAGGCACGCAGCGGGTGGGCACGCGCGAGATGGGTGACGCCGTCCTGGCGGCCCTGTCTGGCAAAGCCATCACCACCACCACCAAAATTACCAAGAGCTAGCGGCTCTCGGATCGTCTCGCCCCCTCTCCTGGACCCCGGCGACACGAGCCGGGAGCACACCGGGGTCCAGACAGACTGGATGGAAAGGCAAGACTGAAATGGCACTCAAGGCAAACCCGCTCGTCGGACTCGTTGGCTGGCGGGGCATGGTGGGCTCGGTCCTCATGGACCGCATGCAGGCCGAGGGCGACTTCGCCCTGATCGAGCCGCTGTTCTTCTCCACCTCCAACGCCGGCGGCACCGCGCCGGCGATGGCGAAGAACGAGACCCGCCTGCAGGACGCCCACGACATCGAGGCCCTCAAGCGCTGCGACGTCGTCATCACCGCCCAGGGCGGCGACTACACGACCGAGGTCTTCCCCCGGCTGCGCGCCGCCGGCTGGACCGGCCACTGGATCGACGCGGCCTCGACCCTGCGGATGAAGGACGACGCGGTCATCATCCTCGACCCGGTGAACATGCCCGTGATCCGAAGGGCCCTGGACGCCGGTGGTCGCAACTGGGTCGGCGGCAATTGCACGGTCAGCTGCATGCTGATGGGCGTGGGTGCGCTCTACAAGGCCGGTCTCGTGGAGTGGATGAGCACGCAGACCTACCAGGCGGCGTCGGGCGGCGGGGCGCAGCACATGCGTGAGCTGCTCACGCAGTACGGCACCCTCAACGGCGAGGTCAAGGCCCTGCTGGACGACCCCAAGAGCGCCATCCTCGAGATCGACCGCCGTGTGATCGCGAAGCAGCGTTCCCTGTCCGCCGACGAGACCGCCAACTTCGGGGTGCCGCTGGGCGGCTCGCTCATTCCCTGGATCGACAAGGACCTGGGCAATGGCCAGAGCAAGGAAGAGTGGAAGGGCATGGCCGAGACCAACAAGATCCTCGGCCAGGGCGAGGGTTTCGGCTCGCCCGCCGTGCCGGTGGACGGTTTCTGCGTGCGCGTGGGCGCCATGCGCTGCCACAGCCAGGCGCTGACCTTCAAGCTGCGCAAGGACGTGCCGCTGGCCGACGTAGAGGCCATGATCGCCGCTGACAACGCCTGGGTGAAGGTGGTGCCCAACACCCGCGAGGCCACCCTGCGCGACCTCACGCCCGTGGCCGTGACCGGCACCATGACCATCCCGGTGGGGCGTCTGCGCAAGCTGGCGATGGGGCCCGAGTACCTGGGCGCCTTCACCATTGGCGATCAGCTCCTGTGGGGCGCCGCCGAACCGCTGCGCCGCATGCTCAGGATCCTGATCGAGGGCTGAGAGGCCTGTGACGCGTTGCGATCGTGCAACGCGCGGGCTGAGCAGGTCGCTCTGGCGCAGCTGGAACGCAAGATCAGCCTTTGCATGAACATCTTCGTGTACAGGCTTGATACCATTGGAGTTTTCGGGCCCTGGGGAGTCGCCTTGAAGAACCGGACCATCATCGCGCCGCGTTTCGCGCTGACATCGCTTGCATTGGCAGCCCTTGGCGCCTTGGCCAGCCCAGCCTGGGGCCTCGGACTGGGCCGCCTGAGCATCCAGTCCGCGTTGGGCGAAACGCTGCGCGCCGAGATCGAGGTGACCAGCCTGTCCCCTGACGAAGCGGCGTCGTTGGCGCTGCGGCTGGGATCGCCTGACGTCTACAAGGCGGCTGGCGTGGAGTACCCCGCCGTGCTGGCGGGTACCCGCGCCACGCTCTCGCAGCGGCCTGACGGCAGGGCCGTCATCCGCTTGTCCAGCGACCGCGTGGTGATGGAGCCCTTCGTCGACGTCATCCTCGAGATGACCTGGGCCTCGGGCCGCCTGGTGCGCGAGTACACCTTGCTGCTGGACCCGCCCAGGACTTCCGCTCCCGCGCCCGCGATGGTGACTCCGCCCGTCGTTGCGGCCTCGCCGGCCCCTGCTTCCGCACCGGCACCCGCGCCCGCCGCCGCACCGGCTGCAGCACCGCCTGCGCCCCGTGCATCGGCAGCGGCTCCTGCCGCCAAGGCCCAGCCGGCCAAGGCCCGTCCGTCGGCTGCGTCCGACTACCAGGTCAAGCCCGGTGACACGCTCAGCGGCATCGCCTCGCGGGTGGCCCCGTCAGGCGTGTCTCTCGACCAGATGCTGGTGGCGCTGTTCCGCGCCAATCCCGATGCCTTTGCCGGCGGCAACATGAACCGCCTGAAGGCGGGCTCGGTGCTCAGCGTGCCCGCCGACGACGCCGTGCGTCAGGTGGGCACAGGCGAGGCGAGGGAGGTCATCCAGGCCCAGAGTGCTGATTTCGGCGCCTACCGGCAGCGCCTGGCCTCCGGCGTGCCAGCTGCGGCCGAGGCGCCGGCCCGGCAGGTCACGGGCAAGGTCCAGGCCGCCGTGCAGGACCGCCAGCAGCCCGCCGCGCCCGCACCCGACAAGCTCAAGCTGACCCAGGGCTCCGCCAAGGCGGCCTCGGCGCCCGAGGCGCGACTGTCCAAGGGTGCCGAGAAGAAGGAAGCCGCTGACCGCGCCGCCGAACTGGCGCGCAACGTCGAGGAGTTGAAGAAGCTGCGGGCCGAGGCCTCCGCGCCGCGGCCCGGCACGGCACCCGCGCCTGCTCCGGCCCCCGCACCCGCACCGGTCGTCGCGGCCGCTCCCGCCGCGCCGGCCCCTGTCGCGGCTCCTGCGCCGGCACCTGCACCTGCTGCTGCGCCGGCAGTGACCGTTCCGGCCGCCCCGCCGGTGGCTCCGCCGCCAGCCGCCAAGGCGCCGCCGCAGCCCGCCCCAACGCCCGAGGGCGGGGTGCTCGACTCGATCCTCTCCAGCCCGATGCTCCTGCCCGGGGCGGGCATCCTTGCCGTCCTGCTGGGCGCAGCCGGTTTCATGCGCCTGCGCCGCCGCCTGCGCAAGGACTCCGAGACCTCCTTCCTCGAAAGCCGCAACCAGCCTGACTCCTTCTTCGGCGCCAGCGGCGGCCAGCGCATCGACACCGCCGAGGCCGGCGGCCCGTCCACGCTGACCTCCACGCCCTCGTCGATGGCCTATTCGCTGAGCCAGCTCGACGCCATCGGCGATGTCGACCCCGTGGCCGAGGCCGATGTCTACCTCGCCTACGGCCGCGACATGCAGGCCGAGGAGATCCTCAAGGAAGCGATGCGGGTCACGCCGGACCGGATGGCCATCCGCGTCAAGCTGCTCGAGGTCTACGCCAAGCGTCGTGACACCAAGGGCTTCGAGGTCCTGGCGGGTCAGCTCTACCCGCTGACCAGCGGGGCAGGGGCTGACTGGGAGCGTGCCCAGGAACTCGGCCGCTCCATCGACCCCGAGAACCCGATGTACCAGCCCGGCGGCCAGCCGGGCCAGGCACAGGACGGCGACGACCTGATCGAGCCTTTGGCTGCCAGCACCCAGCCCGCTTCGGCGGCCTTGACTTCCCGTTTCGGAGCCGCTGCGGCGGCAGCGGCAGGGGCTGCAGCCCTGCCGCCAGCGCCTGCGCCAGCCCCGGCCGCACCGACCGACCTGGACTTCGATATCGACATGAGCGCTGCGGCCCCCGCGCCTGCCGGTCGAGTCGAGCCGGTGATGGACGCGCTGCCCGACCTCTCGGCTGCGCTGCCGTCCGCCCAGGATGCCGGCGAGGCCCAACCCACGCCCGAGCGCTCCGGTGACATGGGCGCTCTGGACTTCGACCTTGGCGGCATGGACCTGGGCGCAGCGCCCGCCGCCGAGGCCCCTGTGCCTGCAGGCAGCACCAGCGATCTGTCGGCCGGGCTGGACTTCGACTTCGGCAGCGCAGCGCCCGCATCCACCGGCCCAGCGGACCAGGAGGCGCTGGAGCGCAAGCTCGAGCTGGCCGACGAATTCCGCCAGATCGGCGATCTGGAAGGCGCCCGTGACCTGCTGACCGAAGTGGTGGCGCAGGCCGAAGGCTCGCTGAAGGCCAAGGCCGAGCAGATGCTGGGCCGCCTGGGCTGAGCCGGAGCGACGTCCCATCGCTCGGCTGGCCCTGGGCATCGCCTACGACGGCGCGCGCTTCCACGGCTGGCAGTCGCAGCCCGATGGGCTGACTGTCCAGGACAGTGTCGAGGCCGCCCTGTCGGCCTTTGCAGACATGCCCGTGGGCACCGTGTGCGCCGGGCGCACCGATGCCGGCGTGCACGCCTTCAACCAGGTGGTGCACCTGGACGCGCCGGTGCAGCGTGAGGCCTTTTCCTGGGTGCGTGGCACCAACCGCTACCTGCCGTCCGAGATCGCGGTGCAGTGGTGTGTCGAGGTGGGGCCCGACTTCCATGCCCGCAACAGCGCGCGGGGCCGGCGCTACCGCTACGTGCTGCTGGAGTCGCCCGTGCGGCCGGCACTCGAGCACTCTCGCTGCGGCTGGGTGTTCCGTCCTCTCGATGGCGACGCCATGCGAGAAGCCGCGGGCCACCTGATAGGCGAGCACGACTTCAGCGCCTTCCGTTCATCGGAGTGTCAGGCCGCCTCGCCGGTGAAGACGCTGCGCGCGGTCGATATCAGCCGCCAGGGTGACTACTGGCGCTTCGACTTCGATGGCTCGGCCTTCCTGCACCACATGGTGCGCAACATCATGGGTTGCCTGGTGGCGGTGGGCACGGGCAACCAGGCGCCGGGGTGGATGGCCGGGGTGCTGGCCTCACGCTCGCGCGAGGCCGCTGCGCCTACCTTCGGGCCCCAGGGCCTGTATTTCGTGGGGCCGTACTACGATGCTCGGCACGCCGTGCCCGATGCCACCCCGGCCATGCGCTGGGTACCCTGATGCGAACTGCTGCCGTCTCAAGATGACCCCCCGCACCCGCATCAAGGTCTGCGGCCTTACCCGCGAGGCCGACGTGGACGCAGCCGTGGACAGCGGCGCAGACGCCATCGGCTTCGTGCTCTATCCGAAGAGCCCGCGCGCCGTGCCGGCCGACCGTGCAGGCGAACTCGCACAGCGCCTGCCGCCCTTCGTGACGCCTGTGCTGCTGTTCGTGAACGCTTCGCCCACCGAGATCGATGCCGCAGTGCGTGCCGTGCCGAACGCCCTGCTGCAGTTCCACGGCGACGAGACCCCGGCCGACTGCCGGGCGCCCGGCCGACCCTACCTCCGCGCCGTGCGCATGGGCCCAGGGGTCGATTTGCTAGACTGGGTTGGTCGTTTTCAAGACGCTCAGGCCCTGCTGCTCGACGCCCATGTCGAGGGCTACGGCGGGGGCGGCAAGGTGTTCGATTGGTCTCTCGTTCTCCCCGGCGTGGCCTCTCGGCTCGTTTTGTCTGGTGGGTTGAATCCTGCAAACGTGACCGATGGGATGGCTCGCGTCCGGCCCTGGGCCGTTGACGTGAGCTCCGGCGTGGAGTCGGCCAAAGGCATCAAGGATGCCGGGCTGATGCGCCGGTTCTGCGAGGCAGTGCGCCAAGCCGATGCGCGCCTCGCGCAGACCCCGAACTCCTGAACCCCATGCTGAACTACCAACAGCCCGATGCCCGAGGGCACTTCGGGCCTTACGGCGGCACCTTCGTCGCCGAGACCCTCATCCACGCCCTGGACGAGCTGCGCGCAGCCTACGAGCAGGCCCTGGCCGATCCGGCCTTCATGGCCGAGTTCCGCCACGAGCTGGCGCACTTCGTCGGCCGTCCCAGCCCCATCTACCACGCCGCGCGCATGAGCCGCGAGATCGGTGGCGCGCAGATCCACCTCAAGCGCGAGGACCTCAACCACACCGGCGCGCACAAGGTCAACAACACCATCGGCCAGGCTCTGCTGGCACGCCGCATGGGCAAGCCGCGGGTGATTGCCGAGACTGGTGCCGGCCAGCATGGCGTGGCCACGGCCACCATCTGCGCGCGCTACGGCATGGAGTGCGTGGTCTACATGGGCAGCGAGGACGTGAAGCGCCAGTCGCCCAACGTCTATCGCATGAAGCTGCTGGGCGCCACCGTGGTGCCGGTGGAGTCCGGCAGCAAGACGCTCAAGGATGCGCTCAACGAGGCGCTGCGCGACTGGGTGACGAATGTGGAGAACACGTTCTACATCATCGGTACCGTGGCCGGCCCGCACCCCTACCCGATGATGGTGCGCGACTTCCAGAGCGTGATCGGGCAGGAGTGCCTGACGCAGATGCCGGCCCAGATCGGCCGGCAGCCCGATGCCGTCATCGCCTGCGTGGGCGGCGGCAGCAACGCCATGGGCATCTTCCATCCCTACATCTCGCACGCGGGCACACGCCTGATCGGCGTGGAGGCTGCGGGGGAGGGGCTGGACAGCGGCAAGCACTCGGCCTCGCTCACGCGCGGTTCGCCGGGCGTGCTGCACGGCAACCGCACCTACCTGCTGCAGGACGACAATGGCCAGATCACCGAGACCCACTCCATCTCCGCCGGCCTGGACTACCCCGGCGTGGGCCCCGAGCACGCGTTCCTGAAGGACATCGGCCGTGCGGAGTACGTCGGCGTCACCGATGCCGACGCACTATCGGCCTTCCACCGGCTGTGCCGCACCGAGGGCATCATCCCGGCGCTGGAATCCAGCCACGCGGTGGCTTACGCCATGCAACTGGCCGCGACGATGAGGCCCGACCAGCACCTGCTGGTGAACCTCTCCGGCCGCGGGGACAAGGACATCGGCACCGTGGCCGACCTTTCCGGCGCCGACTTCTACTGCCGGCCCTCGTGCCGGGGCCAGGGCGTCAAGGGTGGCCAGGTCATCCAGGTCACCGGGGGGCGCGCATGAGCCGCATCCAGCCCGCGCTCAAGGCCCTGCAGGGCGCTGGCCGTCAGGCGCTCATTCCCTACGTCACCGCCGGCGACCCCGACCCCGCGCAGACCGTGGCGGTGATGCACGCCTTGGCCGACGGCGGCGCCGACATCATCGAACTGGGCGTGCCCTTCAGCGACCCCATGGCCGACGGCCCCGTCATCCAGAAGGCCAGCGAGCGAGCCCTGGCGCGCGGCGTCGGCCTGGCCCAGGTGCTGCAGTGGGTGCGCGAGTTCCGCCAGACCGACGACACCACGCCCGTGGTGCTGATGGGCTACGCCAACCCCATCGAGCGCTTCGACCTGAAGGGCGGGGAGGGCGCCTTCGTCGCCGCCGCGGCCGAGGCCGGTGTGGACGGCGTGCTGGTGGTGGACTACCCGCCCGAGGAGTGCGAGGCCTTCGCCGGCCGGCTGCACGCGCGCGGCCTGGACCCCATCTTCCTGCTGGCGCCCACCTCCACCGAGCAGCGCATCAAGGAAGTGGGGCGCATCGCCACCGGCTACGTCTACTACGTCTCGCTCAAGGGCGTGACGGGCGCAGGCCACCTGGACGTGGCGGCCGTCGCCGAGGCGCTGCCGCGCATCCGCGCACACGTGAAGGTGCCTGTGGGCGTGGGTTTCGGCATTCGCGACGGCGCCACCGCACGGGCCATTGCCGAGGTGGCCGACGCGGTGGTGATCGGCAGCCGCCTGGTGCAGATCCTGGAGGCCGAGCCGAGCGACAATGCCGCGAACGCCGGCCGCGCCTTCATGCGCGAGATCCGCCGCGCGATGGATGCCTGAGGAGCGACACGCGATGAGCTGGTTGGACAAGCTGCTGCCGCCGAAGATCCAGCACACCGACCCGAGCGAGCGCCGCTCGGTGCCCGAAGGGCTGTGGACCAAGTGCCCCTCGTGCGAGACGGTGCTGTACCGCACCGACCTCGAGCAGAACCTGAACGTCTGCCCCAAGTGCGCCCACCACCATCGCATCGGCGCACGGGCCCGCCTGGACGGCTTCCTCGACCCCGAGGGCCGCTACGAGATCGGCCAGGAGGTGTTGCCGGTCGACGCGCTGAAGTTCAAGGACAGCAAGAAGTACCCCGAGCGACTGAAGGCTGCGCTGGAAAGCACCGGCGAGACCGACGCGCTGGTCGTCTTCGGCGGCGCGGTGATGAGCGTGCCACTGGTGGCGGCGTGCTTCGAGTTCGACTTCATGGGCGGTTCGATGGGCTCGGTGGTCGGTGAGCGCTTCGTGCGCGGCGTCGACAACGCGGTGGAGCAGAAGGTGCCCTTCGTGAGCTTTGCCGCCACCGGCGGCGCGCGCATGCAGGAGGGCCTGCTGAGCCTGCTGCAGATGGCCAAGACCAATGCCTCGCTGACCCGGTTGGCCAAGGCGCGCCTGCCCTACATCAGCGTACTCACCGACCCCACCATGGGCGGCGTGTCGGCCAGCTTCGCCTTCATGGGTGACGTGGTCATCGCCGAGCCCAAGGCGCTGGTCGGCTTCGCCGGGCCGCGCGTGATCGAGAACACCGTGCGCGAGAAGCTGCCCGAAGGCTTCCAGCGCGCCGAGTTCCTGCTGGGCAAGGGCGCCATCGACATGATCGTCGACCGGCGCGAGCTGCGGCCCACGGTGGCGCGCCTGCTGGCGATGCTGCTCGGCCAGAGCGCCGACGCCGTGGCCTGACGGCCGCCCCCCGCCGTGGCCTTGCCCGACACCCTGGCCGGCTGGCTGGCCCATGCCGACGCCGTGCACGCCCACGCGGGTGGTCGCACGCTGGAGCGCGCACAGCGCATGCGCGAGCGCCTGGGGCTTCGCTTCTCGGCGACCGTGGTGACGGTCGCCGGCACCAATGGCAAGGGCTCGACCTGCGCCATGCTGGAGTCGATCGCGTTGCAGGCCGGCTGGCGCGTCGGGCTCTACATCAAGCCGCACCTGGTGCACTTCGAGGAGCGCTGCCGCGTGGGCGGGCAGCCGGTCTCTGCCGAGGAGCTGGTGCCGCACTTCGCCGCGGTCGAGGCCGCACGCGACGGCGAGGCGCTGACCTGGTTCGAGTTCACCACCATGGCCATCGCGCGGCTGCTGTCGCAGCGCGAGCTCGACCTGGTCATCCTCGAGGTGGGCATGGGCGGGCGCTACGACGCCGTCAACGCCATCGACGCCGATGCGGTGGTCATCACCAGCATCGACCTGGACCACATGGAGCAGCTCGGCCCCGACCGCGAGACCATTGGCGGCGAGAAGGCGCAGGTCATGCGCCCCGGGCGCCCGGCCATCGTCAGCGACCCGCTGCCGCCGCGCAGCATCACCGACCATGCCCAGGCCATCGGTGCCGACCTGTGGACGGTGGGGCGCGACTTCCGCCACGCCGGAGACCGGCAGCAGTGGTCGTGGTCGGGGCGTGCCCAGCGCTTCAGTGGGCTGGGCTTTCCTGCGCTGCGCGGGGCCAACCAGCTGATCAACGCCTCGGGCGTGCTGGCGGTGCTGGAGGCGCTGCGCGAGCGGCTGCCGGTCAGTGCGCAGGCGGTGCGCGCCGGTCTGGCGGCGGTGGAGCTGGCCGGGCGCTTCCAGATCGTCCCCGGGCAGCCCACGCTGGTGCTGGACGTGGCGCACAACGCGCAGTCGGTGGCCACGCTCGCCGTCAACCTCGACCAGATGGGCTTCTACCCGGCCACCCATGCCGTGTTCGGCGCCATGCGCGACAAGGACGTGCGGGAGATCCTGCGCCACGTGGCTGCGGTGGTGGACCACTGGCACTTCACCGATCTGCCGCTGCCCCGCGCGGCGTCGGCGGAGTTCCTGGCCCAGGAGTGGGCCGAGGTGGCGAAGTCGCTCAGCGTGCCGTCCAAGGCCCGCGTCACCTGCCATGCAGGGCCTGCGCTGGCCCTGCGCCAGGCGGCAGCCAGCGCAGACCCCGCAGATAGAATCGTGGTCTTCGGGTCGTTCCACACCGTGGGCGGCGTGCTCCGCGAGGGCCTGCCCCGGCTCTGGGCCCCGCACGTCGGCTGACGCGCACCGCGCAGCCCCTTCACAAGCCGCCCATGCCCCTGCCGTCTTTCCTCAAGCGCAAGGCGCCGCCCCCGGCGCCTCCCAAGGGTGCCGGCGCGGAGGAGTCGGCCCAGGCCGCCCGCGTGCGGGCTCGACGGCGACTCATCGGCTCAGCAGTGCTGCTCGCGGTAGCCGTGGCCGTGTTCCCTCTGCTGTTCGAGTCCAAGCCTCGGCCCATGCCGGTGGACACGCCGTTGGTGATCAGGCCCGTCGGCGATGCTTCGGCCCCCACCCCGCAGGGGGCAGCACAGACGGCACGTCCGGGTGCGGTGCAGAAGATCGAGAAGCTGCCGCCGCCCGCGACCGCCGCCGCCCCGACGCCGGAGCCCGCTCCTGTGGCCGCTTCGGCTGCGCCCAGACCTGCCGCGCAGGTGGCCCAGGCTACAACGCCCACCCCGACCCCGGTGGCCCCGGCTGAGCCGGCCCCTGTGGCCCCTGCAGCTCCCCCGGCGCAGAAGGCCACAACGAGCGCGACACCCACGGCTGCGGCCGCCGCCCCCGCGTCTGCCGCCGCCTCAGACCCCAAGGCCCAGCGCTTCGTGGTGCAGGTCGGCGCCTTCGCCGACGCCACTGCGGCACGCGAGGCCCGCCAGGCCGTGGAAAAGCTCGGCCTGAAGACCTACACCCAGGTGATCGAGGTCGACGGCGGCAAGCGCATCCGCGTGCGTGTGGGGCCCTTTGCCACCCGCGAGGATGCAGCCCGTGTCCTGGCCCGCATCAAGGGCGCCAGCCTGCCCGGTGCGGTGCTGGCGCTGTGATCGCGGGGCTGTCATGGGTGGACTGGGCTTTCGCCGCGGTGGCCCTGCTCTCGGTGGCGGTGGGGGCCTGGCGCGGGCTCATCTTCGAACTGCTGTCCCTCGCAGGATGGGTGGTCGCGTACTTCTCGGCCGCCTGGGCGGCGCCCTGGCTGGCGGCTTACCTGCCGATCGGGGCGCCGGGCTCGGCGCTCAATCAATCGGCGGCGTTGCTGGCGGGTTTCCTCGTGGTCATCATTGCCTGGGGGCTGATGGCGCGCGTGGTGCGCTGGCTGATCGCCATGTCGCCGCTGACCGTGCCCGACCGTCTGCTGGGTGCCGCCTTCGGCGCAGCGCGGGCTCTGCTGGTCCTGCTGCTGGTGGGTACCGTGGTCGAACTCACCCCCGCCTCGCGCACGCCCGAGTGGCGGGCGTCGCACGCGGCCATGGGTGTGCGCGTCGTCATCCAGGGCCTCAAGCCCGTGCTGCCGCCCGAGGTGGGCCGGTGGCTTCCGGCCTGAGCCGGCTCAGGAGCTGAACGTCATGTGCGGCATCGTCGGTGTCATCTCGAAGGAGCCAGCCAACCAGCTGCTCTATGACGCGCTGCTGCTGCTGCAGCACCGCGGGCAGGACGCCGCGGGCATCGTCACCATGCAGGACACCACCTGCCACATGCACAAGGCGCGCGGCATGGTGCGCGACGTCTTCCGCACCCGCAACATGCGCGCGCTGCCGGGTACCGTCGGCCTGGGCCAGGTGCGCTACCCCACCGCCGGCAATGCCTACAGCGAGGAGGAGGCCCAGCCCTTCTACGTCAATGCCCCCTTCGGCATCGTGCTGGTGCACAACGGCAACCTCACCAATGCGCAGGCGCTGAAGGCTGAGCTGTTCGCCATCGACCACCGGCACATCAACACCGGCAGCGACACCGAGGTGCTGATCAACATCCTCGCGCACGAGCTGGAGCTGGCCGTGCGCCAGCTGCCGCTGACGCCCGAGGCCGTGTTCCAGGCCGTGGCCGGCGTGCACCGGCGGGTGCGTGGCTCTTACGCCGTGATCGCGCTGATTGCCGGCCACGGCCTGGTGGCCTTCCGCGACCCCTACGGCATCCGGCCCCTGTGCCTGGGCGAGGGCCGCCCCGGCCTCGCCAGTGGCGCAATGGTGGCCAGCGAGAGCGTGGCGCTGGAGGGCACCGGCTACCGCCTGATGCGCGACGTCGCCCCCGGCGAGGCCCTGTTCATCGACCTTCAAGGCCAGGTGCACGCCCGACAGTGCGCGCAGTCGCCGGTGCTCAACCCCTGCCTGTTCGAGTACGTCTACCTCGCGCGGCCCGATTCGGTGCTGGACGGCGTGTCGGTCTACCAGGCGCGCTTGAACATGGGCGAGACCCTGGCCCAGCGGCTGATCTCCACCATGCCGCCCAGCGAGATCGACGTGGTCATCCCCATCCCCGAGTCCAGCCGGCCTTCGGCCATGCAGTTGGCGCAGAAGATCGGCAAGCCCTACCGCGAGGGCTTCGTCAAGAACCGCTACGTGGGGCGCACCTTCATCATGCCCGGCCAGGCCGTGCGCCGGCGCAGCGTGCGCCAGAAGCTCAATGCCATCGGCATGGAGTTCAAGGGCCGCAACGTGCTGCTGGTGGACGATTCGATCGTGCGTGGCACCACCAGCAAGGAGATCGTGCAGATGGCCCGCGAGGCCGGTGCGCTGAAGGTCTACCTGGCCTCGGCTGCGCCGCCGGTGCGCTACCCCAACGTCTACGGTATCGACATGCCCACGGCAGAGGAACTGGTCGCCCACGGCCGCAGCACGGAGGAGATCCGCGCCTTCATCGGCGCCGATGCGCTGATCTACCAGGATCTCGCCGCGATGAAGCGCGTGGTCGCGGCGCTCAACCCCGCGCTCAAGGGCTTCGAGGCCAGCTGCTTCGACGGCCAGTACGTGGCCGGTGGCCTGTCCGATGACGACAGCGCTGCGGCCGACTCGCGCTCGCGTTCCGCGCAGGCGGGCGAGGACGAGGACGGCCCTGGCCGCACCCGTCTGGCCCTGCAGGCGGGGGAGGAGCGCTGATGTCCGACCCGAAGGCCCGCCGCCCCGGCATTGCGCGGGTGGCCCTGCCGCCCGACGCCCGCCCGGACACCTTGGCCGTGCGCGAGGGCCTGCCCGCTTCCCCCTGGGGCGAGAACTCAGAGGCCCTGTACCTCACCAGCTGCTTCGTCCACCCCGACGCTGAGACGGCCGCGCGGCGCTTCGCCGACGAGGAGGACGCCTTCGTCTACAGCCGTTTCTCCAACCCCAGCGTCACCATCATGGAGCGCCGCCTGGCCGCGCTGGAAGGGACGCAGGACTGCATCGGCACCGCCAGCGGCATGGGCGCCCTCCTGCTGATGGTGATGGGCCTGCTGAAGGCGGGCGACCACGTCATCTGCTCGCGCAGCGTCTTCGGCTCCACCATCAAGCTGCTGCAGGGCGAGTTCGGCAAGTTCGGCGTGGAGACCACTTTCGTCAGCCAGACCGACGTGGCCGAGTGGAAGGCCGCCGTGCGGCCCACCACCAGGCTGCTGTTCGCTGAGACGCCCACCAACCCGCTGACCGAAGTCTGCGACATCCAGGCCCTGGCCGACATCGCACACGACGCGGGTGCCCTGCTGGCCGTGGACAACTGCATGTGCTCGCCTGCGCTGCAGCAGCCGGTGAAGTTCGGCGCCGACATCGTCATGCACTCGGGCACCAAGTTCCTGGACGGGCAGGGCCGCGTGAATGCAGGTGCACTGTGCGGGCCGGAGTCGCTGATTCGCGGCAAGTTCTTCCCCGTCATGCGCAGCGCCGGCATCAGTCTGTCGCCCTTCAACGCCTGGGTAGTGGCCAAGGGCCTGGAGACGCTGTCCGTGCGCGTGCGCGAGCAGAGCGCCCGCACGCTGCAACTGGCGCACTGGCTTGAGGCGCATCCCGCGGTGGCGCGCGTGTACCACCCTGGCTTGCCTTCGCACCCGCAGCACGCGCTGGCCATGCGCCAGCAGAGCGGGCAGGGCGGCGCCGTGCTGTCGTTCGATGTCAAGGGCGGACGCGAGCAGGCCTTCAGCGTGATCGATGCCACCCAGGTGTGCAGCATCGCCGCCAACTTCGGCGACGTGCGATCCATCATCACCCACCCCGCCAGCACCACCCACGGCCGGCTGACCGAGGCGCAGCGCCAGGCCGCCGGCATCGGGCAGGCCATGATCCGCCTGGGCGTGGGGCTGGAGGATGTCGAGGACCTCAAGTCCGATCTCGCCCACGGGCTGGATGCCCTGGCCTGAGCCTGACCCCTGCACGGCCCATGACCATCCGTACCCGAATCGCCCCCTCGCCCACCGGCTTCCTGCACCTGGGCACGGCCCGCACGGCGCTGTACTCCTGGGCCTACGCGCGACATCATGCCGGCCAGTTCGTGCTGCGCATCGAGGACACCGACGTCGCCCGCTCCACGCAGGACTCGGTGCAGCAGATCATCGCGTCCATGCAGTGGCTGGGCCTGGACTACGACGAGGGCCCCGTCTACCAGATGCAGCGCCTGGCGCGCTATCACGAGGTGGCCGAGCAGTTGATCGCCGCGGGCCATGCCTACCGCTGCTACGCCACGCCCGAGGAGCTGGACGCCATGCGCGAGGCCCAGCGCGCGCTCGGCCACAAGACCCACTACGACGGCCGTTGGCGCCCCGAGCCCGGCAAGGTGTTGCCGCCACCTCCGCCGGGCGTGCGGCCCGTGGTCCGGTTTCGCAATCCGCAGGGCGGCAGCGTCACCTGGAACGACCTGGTCAAGGGCCCGATCAGCATCTCCAACCAGGAGATCGACGACCTCATCATCCTGCGCCACCCGCCCGACGACGCCACCGCCGAGCTGCCCGAGGCCGCACGCACGCTGGGCGTGCCCACCTACAACTTCGCCGTGGTGGTGGACGACTGGGACATGCGCATCACCCATGTCTTCCGCGGCGACGAGCACGTCAACAACACGCCCTGGCAGATCAACATCTTCCACGCGCTGGGCGCGCCGCTGCCGCAGTTCGGGCACTGCCCCATCATCCTGGGTGACGACGGGCTGAAGCTGTCCAAGCGCCGCGGCGCGGTGAGCGTGACCGCCTACGAGGACGCGGGCTACCTGCCCGAGGCCATGCTGAACTACCTGGCCCGCCTGGGCTGGAGCCACGGCGACGAGGAGCTCTTCAGCCGCGAGCAGATGGTGCAGTGGTTCGACGGCTCGCACCTGTCGAAGAGCCCCGCGCAGTGGGACCCGGCCAAGCTGGCCTGGGTCAACGCGCACTACCTCAAGCAGGCCGACGACGCTCGGCTGGCTGCGTTGGTGGCGGTACACCTCGCGCGGCGCGGACTCGACGCTGGCGATGTCGCCCATCTGGCGCAGGCCTGCGCCCTGTTCAAGGACCGCTGCCACACCCTCATCGACCTGGCCGACTGGATCGCCCCCATGCAAGGCCCGGTGCATCCTGCCGAGGCCGATGTGGCCGCCCATGTGAGCGATGCCGCGCGGGCCGCCTTCGGCCCACTGGCTGAGAGGCTGCAGCAGGCCGAGTGGAGCGCCGCGGGCATCCAGGCCGCGCTGAAGGACACGCTGGCGCAGCAGGGCCTGAAGATGCCGCAACTGGCCCCGGCCGTGCGCGTGGTGGTGTGCGGCAAGGCCCAGACGCCCTCGGTGGATCAGGTGCTGGCCCTGTACCCCCGCGCCGTGGTGGTGCAGCGCCTGCAGGAGGCTTCGCAAGCCACGCTATAATTCGAGGCTCGACTGAACGGCGACTGGCCTTTGGGTTGAAAGACCGGGGGTATAGCTCAGCTGGGAGAGCGCTTGCATGGCATGCAAGAGGTCAGCGGTTCGATCCCGCTTACCTCCACCAAGTCCAAGCCGCAGTTCGGTGGAGAAGGATCCAGTCCCCTTCGTCTAGAGGCCTAGGACACGACCCTTTCACGGTTGTAACAGGGGTTCGAATCCCCTAGGGGACGCCAAGTTGCGGTGGCGCTTGGGGCTCGCAAGAGCCCGAAGTCACCGGCCACGCGGAGTGGTAGTTCAGTTGGTTAGAATACCGGCCTGTCACGCCGGGGGTCGCGGGTTCGAGCCCCGTCCACTCCGCCAAGCATTCAAGAAGCCGTTGCAAGCCCTCAGCTGCAACGGCTTTTCTCTTTGTCCGCCTCTCGGCGCGGTCCTAGCGTGGCGTCTGCAGCAAAGGCCGCAGCGCCAGCAGCCCCAGCGCTGGCCCGATGGCCAGCCAGGGCAGCACTTGCTCCAGCGGCCACTGCGACGCGAGCCGAACGAAGAGTTCGATCGACAGCGCCGAGATTGCAAAGCCGATCGAGTTGACCAGCGTGAGCACGCTGCCCACCGCTTCCCGCGGGGCATTGGCGGCGGTCAGCGCGCTGAACTGCGGCGAGTCGCCCACCACCGTGATACCCCACAGCAGCATCCCGGCCAGGAACCACGGCAGCGGTGCCTGCAGCAGCCAGGGCGAGGCCAGGCACAGCGCGCCGCTGGTCGCCAGCTGCACCGCAGCCACGCGTGCGCCGCCCAGGCGCTGAGCCAGCAGCCCGCCGCCGATGCAGCCGATGGCGCCCGCCCCCAGCACCGCAAAGGCCCACCACGACACCGCGGTTGACGACGCGATGCGCGTGGCCAGCACCGCGGGCAGCAGCACCCATAGCGTGTACAGCTCCCACATGTGGCCGAAGTAGCCGAAGGCAGAGGCGCGCACCCGCCGCTCGCGCCACAGGCTGGCCAGCGCCGTCATGCGCAATCCTCCTGCTGCAGCTGCACCCCGCGGTGGCGACGGGACGCCGAAAACCACCGCCAACCCGGCCGCCGCCGTGAGCGCGGCCACAGTCAAGAACACTGCCTGCCAGGGCAAGGCAGTGCCTGTCTGCGCCAGCGCCCGCAGCGCGTGAGCGCTGGCGCTGCCCAGCACCAGCGCCCCCAACAGCCAGCCCAATGCCGCGCCCAGCCCGCGCGGGAACCACTGCGACGTGATCTTCATGCCCACCGGGTAGATGCCGGCCAGGAAGAAGCCGGTGAGCACGCGCCAGGCCAGCAGAGCGTCGAACGACCCGGCCGCAGCCGCACCCGCCAAAGTGCAGCCCGATGCGGCCAGGGCGCACAGCAGGAACACGCGCCGCGCGTCGAAGCGGTCGGCCAGGGCCAGCAGCGCAAACACCAGCGTGCCCGCGATGAAGCCCAGCTGCAGCGACGCCGACAAGGTGCCCACGGCCGCCTCGGGCCAGCCGTAGGCTGCCCGCAGCTCCGGCATCACGGCATTGACCGCGAACCACGGCGAGGTGCCGCACAGTTGCGCCAGCACGATGAGCGGGAGCACCCGGCGCGGGGCGGGCGCAGGGTTGGCGGGGGCAGTCACATCGGGCACCTTAGCAGAGCCCCGGTGTGGTGACTTCGTAAACTGCCTCGGCATCTGTGCTCACGATCAACACTCTCATGCCCTCCAAGCCTCCACCGCCCTTCTCCGACGCCGCCCGCACCTGGAACCAGCGCTTCGACCGCGCCGACTTCCTCTTCGGCACCGAGCCCAACCGCTGGCTGGTGTCGCAGCGCGCGCAACTGCCCGCGGCGGGCCGGGTGCTGTCGGTGGCCGATGGCGAGGGGCGCAACAGCGTGTGGCTGGCCGGGCAGGGGTTGGAGGTGGACGCCTTCGACATTGCCGAGGTGGGCGTGGCCAAGGCGCGGGCGCTGGCGGCGCGATCGGGCGTTGCCATACGCCACGCCGTGATGGATGGCGATGCGGTGCCCTGGCCGCGCGGCGTGTACGACTGCGTGGTGGCCATCTTCATCCAGTTCGCCGACCCGGCCATGCGCCGGCGCCTGTTCAGGCACATGACTGCGGTGCTCAAGCCCGGTGGTGTGCTGCTGCTGCAGGGCTATACGCCCCGTCAGCTGGAGTACCGCACCGGCGGGCCGCCGATCCTGTCGCACCTGTACACCGCGGCCCAGCTGCGGCGTGAGCTGACGGGTCTGGACATCGTCTCGCTGACGGAATACGAGGACGATCTGAGCGAAGGCCCGGGCCACAGCGGGCGCTCGGCTCTGGTGGGCTTGGTGGGGCGGCGGCCTCGGTAAGAGGCTGAGGTGATGCCCTGCCAGGCCCGCAGCCCGGTCCGACTCCTTAAACTGCCTGCATGACCGATCCCGTCGACTACACCCCGCCCCGCGTCTGGACCTGGAACAAGCCCAGCGGCGGGCAGTTCGCCAACATCAACCGGCCCATCTCCGGCCCCACGCACGAGAAGGGCCTACCCATCGGCCGGCACCCCCTGCAGCTGTACTCGGTGGCCACGCCCAACGGCGTGAAGGTGACGGTGATGCTGGAGGAACTGCTGGCGCGCGGCCACGCCGGCGCCGAGTACGACGCCTGGCTGGTGCGCATCCGCGACGGCGAGCAGTTCTCCAGCGGCTTCGTCGAGGTGAACCCGAACTCCAAGATCCCGGCGCTGATGGACCGCAGCGGCGCCGAGCCGGTGCGCGTGTTCGAAAGCGGCGCCATCCTGCTGTACCTGGCCGAGAAGTTCGGCGAGTTCCTGCCCACTGGCCCAGCACGTGCCGAGTGCCTGTCGTGGCTGTTCTGGCAGATGGGCAGCGCGCCCTACCTGGGCGGCGGTTTCGGCCACTTCTACGCCTACGCGCCGGCCAAGTTCGAGTACGCGATCGACCGCTTCTCGATGGAGGTCAAGCGGCAGATGGACGTGCTCAACCGCCGCCTGGCCGACCACCGCTACCTGGCCGGAGACGAGTACACGGTGGCCGACATGGCCGTGTGGCCCTGGTACGGCGCGGTGGCCAAGGGCCTGCTGTATGGCGCAGCAGAGTTCCTCTCGGTGCACGAGTACACCCACGTCATCCGCTGGGCCGACGAGATCGGTCAGCGCCCGGCCGTCAAGCGCGGGCGCATGGTCAACCGCATCTCGGGCGAGCCTTCGTCGCAGCTGCACGAGCGGCACGACGCCAGCGACTTCGACACCCGCACCCAGGACAAGCTGGGAGGCTGAAGCCCATGATCACCCTTTACGACTGCTCCACCGCCCCCAGCCCGCGCCGCGCGCGCATCCTGCTGGCCGAAAAGGGCGTGCCCCACCAGACGGTGCAGGTGGACCTGCGCAGCGGCGAGCAGTTCAGTGACGCCTTTCGCGCCGTCAACCCGATGTGCACGGTGCCGGCCCTGCGGCTGGACAGCGGCCGGGTGCTGACCGACAACGCCGCCATTGCCGCCTGGCTGGAGGCTGCCTACCCGCAGCCGCCGCTTATGGGCACCACCCCCGAGGAGAAGGCTGCCGTGGCCAGCTGGCAATGGAGGGCCGAGTTCGATGGCCTTTTCGCGGTGGCCGAGGCCCTGCGCAACGGCTCGCCCGCCATGGCCAACCGCGCTCTGCCCGGACCTGTGGACTACGCGCAGATTCCGGAGCTGGCGCAGCGCGGGGTGGAGCGCATGACGCAGTTCATGGTGACGCTCAACGAGCAGCTGGCGGCCAACGAGTACGTGACCGGCGCCTTCTTCAGCGTCGCCGACGTCACCGCCGCGGTGGGCGTGGACTTCGCGCGCATCATCAAGGTCAAGCCCGACGAGCGCCACCCGCACCTGTTGCGCTGGCGCACCCGCCTGGCCGAGAGGCCTTCCTTCTCTCTCTGAGGATCACCCCCATGGCCCACCTCACCGCCAATGAAGCCGCCCACTACCAGCGCGAGGGCTGGGTCATCCCGGGCTACCGGCTGCCTCAGCCGCGTGTGCAGGCCATGGTGCAGGCGCTGGAGGAACTGCTGGCGCGCAACCCCGGCGTGCGGCCGGAGAAGCTGGTGTCGGCCCACGTGGAAGGCGACAACGGCGAGGGCGTGAAAGGCGTGGCCGACTTCCTGGCCCTGGCCCGCGACCCCGAGATCGTGGAGCTGGTGTCCGATGTTGTGGGCGAGGACGTCATCCTCTGGGGCTGCCACGTCTTCTGCAAACCGGCGGGGCAGGGCTACGAGACGCCCTGGCACCAGGACGGCCACTACTGGCCCATCCGTCCGCTGGCCACCTGCACCGCCTGGGTGGCGCTGGAGCCGTCCACGCGCGAAAACGGCTGCTTGCGGGTCATTCCGCGGTCGCACGAGGGCCAACTCCTGCACGAGCACCTGCATGAGGACCGCACCGACCTGACGCTGAACCAGCGCATGGCCGACGGCACCTTCGATGAATCGTCGGCGGCGGACCTGGAACTGCAGCCCGGGCAGATGTCGCTGCACGACGTCTACATGATCCACGGCGCAGCGGCCAACACCTCGGGCCAGAGGCGCACCGGTGTGGCCCTGCGCTACATGCCCTCGACCTCGGTCTTTGAGCGCGATCTGCGGCCGGTGGACGGCAAGACCGGCGTCGCCGTGAACTTCGCGAACCGGCCGCTGTGGCTGGTGCGCGGCGTGGACCGCAGCGGGCGCAATGACTTTGTGGTCGGCCACCGGCGCGGGTGAAAGTGGGCGGCGGGCGCGGGACGCCGCGGTAGGGTTTGCTTGAAGCTTTCCGCTGCCGCCGCTGGTGGCCTCAGCGCCGCCCAGTTGGTCCAGCGCCGATCAGCCCAGTGGCCAGGGCGGTGCCCAGCAAGATGACGCTGCCGGCGCCCGCCATCATGGGGGTGACCCCCTCGCCCAGGAACAGCCATCCCCAGGCCAGGGCAAACAGCGGGATGAGGTAGGCCACGGCCAGCGCCTTGCTCGGGCCCACGCTGGCGATCAACCGGAAGTAAAGCCAGTAGGCCAGGCCGGTGCACGCAAGACCGAGCACGGTCACCGCGGCCCATGCGCCGGGGCTGGGCGTGGACGCTGGCCAGGTGGCTGTGGCTGGAAGCGCCAGGGCGAGCACGGCCACCATCTGCGTGCCCGCTGCCACGGCCATGGGGGGCGCTTTGCCCAGGTGGCGTTTGGTGAAGTTCACGGAAAACCCGTAGCACAAGGTGGAGGCCAGGCAGGCCACCACGGCCCAGGACGCCTGCCCCCAGCCCGCCCCGCTGCGCAAGCCAGCCTGGTCCCAGGCGAGCCACACCACGCCGGCAAAGCCCAGCACCAGGCCCAGCACGCGCATGCGGCTCAGGCGCTCACCCAGCCAGGCCCAGGCGATGAGCGCGCCCCACAAGGGTGCGGTGGCGTTGAAGATGGCAGCCAGGCCCGTGGAGACCCACATCAAGGCGTAGCTGTACAGCGCAAACGGCAGGGCTGAATTCACCACGCCCACCACCACCAGCGGCCGCGCATGGGCGCGCAGCGCATGCCACTGCCCGCTCATCCAGAGCAGCGGTGCCAGCGCCAGGCTGGCCAGCAGCACGCGAATCGCTGTGACCATCACCGGCCCGAACTCCGGCACGGCCACCCGCATGAAGAGAAACGAGGCGCCCCACAGCGCTGCCAGGGCTAGAAGCTCTGCGAACTGACGCACGGTCATGCGGGAGCCGCGCCCTCATGCGCCAGCAGGGCACGTTTGCGTTCCAGCCCGCCGGCATAACCCGTGAGCGCGCCGCCGCTGCCCAGCACGCGGTGGCAGGGCACGATGAGGCTGATTGGGTTGCGTCCGATGGCTGCGCCGGTTGCCCGCACGGCCGCAGGCGAAGCGGCTGCGGCGGCGATCGTCGCGTAGGTGGAGGTGGCGCCCGGCGGGATCTTCAGCAGCGCTGCCCACACGGCCTGCTGGAAGGCGGTTCCCGCAGAAAGATCGAACGCTGGCAGCGGCAGCATGGGGCTGGTGCGGGCCCAGTAGGCGTGCAGCCACCGCGCGGTGGCTTGCAGCGCGGGGTGGTCGGGATGGTGGGGTGCCGCCAGCGCCCCGGGGTGATGTTTCTGGCCGTCGAACCACAACCCAGCCAGGCCCACGTCTGTGGCGAGTGCGGTCATGGGGCCTAGGGGTGTGGAGAGGCGCGCTTGTGCGGCGCCGCTGGCGGATGCAGGTCGGCTGCGGTGTGCGGGAGGGACGGGCATGGATTCAGCGTGCATGGTGGGTAGCTTGGGGGGCTTGGTCCGCCTTGGAGCCACAAGACCCAGGCGAGGCGTCTGGCCCTCGTGTCATGAGGGTGTACCTGCAGTGTCAGGAGATGGGCTGAGCAGTGACTGCCACAGGCGCATGACTGCGTAGGCGCGCCAAGGCCTCCAGGCCTCAGACTGGCGCTCGACGGCGCGTATGTCCCGCGTTTGCAAGGCCTTGAGCAGGGCGATGTCGGTGCTGGGGAAAGCATCGGGCCAGGCCAAGGCCCGCATCGCGATCACTTGCACCGTCCATTCGCCCACTCCTGGCAGGGCGCGAAGGGCGTTCAGGGTCGTCTCCAGCCCTGCGCTGCGGTCCAGCACGAGCCTTCCGCTGGCCATCTCCTCGGCCACGGCCTGCAGCGCGCGCACGCGTTGACGCACGATGCCCAGGCGCCCGATCTCCTCGGCGCTGGCCTGGGCCACTTGCTGCGCCGTGGGAAACAGGTGGGTCAGTGCCCGATGTGGCGTGGCCATGGGTGACCCGAGGGCCCTCACCAGGCGGCCGGTCAGCGTTCGCGCGGCAGCCACCGTGACCTGTTGTCCGAGGATCACGCGCATAGCGGTCTCGAAACCGGCAACGCCAGCGGGCACGCGAAGCCCGGGCACGGAGGGCAAGCTGCGTGAGCTGGCCAGGGCCTGCATCTGCATGCAGGCCAGCACCGGATCGATGCAGGCAGGGTCTGCGTCCAGGTCCAAGGCCTGCCGCAACCGGGACAGCAGGGCCCCCAGGACCCGTTGCAGCGAGGACGACAGGGTGACCTCCACCTCATGCCGTTCAGGATCAAACCGGGCCGCGATCCACCCGCTGGCGGCCTGGCCCTGGTGGGGCGGCAGGGCCAGACTCAGTGTGCGTCGCCAGGTCAGGCCGTCCACAGACTCGACGCCTGTCACCGCACGATCCTCAAGAAAGCGCATGACGCCGGCGATGTCGTAGGGCGGACGGTAGCCGAGCCGGCAGACGAGCGTGTCGTCTGTCGGCTCCTGAAGGCCGCCACCCGAAGGGCGTTGCTGGCGCCGCAAGGCACTGGGGTTCAGGCGGTAGTGGCTGAGGAACGTGGCGTGAAAGCGTCTCAAGCTGGCATAGCCCGCAGCCTGGGCGACTTCGGCCATGGGCAGGCGGGTGTCGGTCAACAGTTGCTTGGCCAGCAGCAGCCGGCGTGTGTCGAGGTAGGCCTTGGGCGAGACGCCCATGGTCTGGGAGAACAGCCGACGCAGATGCCGGTCGGTCACGCCCAGGCGGGCGGCCACGGCTGCCATGGGCAATGCGCGCCCTGCATGGATGGCCTCGTCGATCATGGCGGCAGCCGCCACCCCCAGCGCCTGGGGCGAATCGACGAGGGAGAGGCCCGGGGCGAGCTCCGGTCGGCACCGCAGGCAGGGCCGGAACCCCGCAGCTTCCGCCTGTGCCGCCTGGGTGAAGAACCTGCAGCGGCGCTCGGCGGGGGTGCGCACGCGGCACACCGGTCGGCAGTAGATGCCGGTGGACGTTACGCCGACGAAAAGCCGGCCGTCAAAGCGGGCGTCTCGGGCCACCAGCACGGCATAGCGCGGATCTGGTGCTGCGCTGGCAACGCTGCGGCATGCGCTCGCACGTCGAGGGGCCGCACTGGCTTGCTTCAAGGTGCCACTACGGGCATCCAGGGGGGTGTCCATTGAAAGATCATAGATTTCGGTGAACCGCGCAGTTCGCCGCTTTCGGACCTTTGATCCGGTATGGAGCGTGCTTGCGCACACGGCGGGGCGATGCCCCGCATCTCCCTAAAATTGGTCAGCGCCGGTAACCAAGCCGTCTGGCCCCGATAGGCCTCACCTGCAGTCACCCGACTCCCCCCATGCAAGTCCACTCCTCCATCTTCAAGGCCTACGACATCCGCGGGATCGTCGGGCAGACGATCGACGCCACCTTCGCTGAGCACCTGGGCCGCGCTTTTGGCAGCGAGGCGGTGGCCGCTGGTGAGAAGGCGGTGGCCGTCGGCAGAGACGGGCGGCTGTCCGGCCCCAAGCTGGCCGCCGCGCTGATCAAGGGCCTGAAGTCCACGGGGCTGGACGTGGTCGACCTGGGCCCGGTGACCACCCCGATGCTGTACTACGTGGCCGCCACCCGAGGCGCGCACGGCTGCCGCTCGGGCATCCAGGTCACGGGCAGCCACAACCCCAAGGACTACAACGGCTTCAAGATGGTGCTGGCCGGTCGTGCCATCTACGGCGACGACATCCAGAAGCTGCGCCAGCGCATCGAGGCCGAGGACTACGTCAAGGGCCGCGGCCGCAGCGCGGCCATGGACATCGGGCCCGAATACACGGCGCGCATCGCGGGGGACTGCAAGTTGGCCCGCCCGATGAAGATCGTGGTGGACTCGGGCAACGGCATCCCCGGCGCTTCGGCCCCCGGCGTGCTGCGTGCGCTGGGCTGCACCGTCGACGAGATGTACTCCGAGGTCGACGGCGACTTCCCCAACCACCACCCCGACCCGAGCAAGCCCGAGAACCTGGCCGAGCTGATCGAGCGAGTCAAGTCCACCGACGCCGAGCTGGGCCTGGCCTTCGACGGTGATGGCGACCGCCTGGGCATCGTGACCAAGCAAGGCCACATCATCTACCCCGACCGGCAGCTGATGCTGATCGCCACCGACATCCTGAAGCGCAATCGTGGCGCCACGGTGATCTACGACGTCAAGTGCAGCCAGCGCCTGCCGGTGGCCATCCGCGAGGCCGGTGGCGTGCCGCTGATGTGGAAGACCGGCCACTCGCTGATCAAGGCCAAGATGAAGGAAATCGGCGCGCCGATCGCGGGCGAGATGAGCGGCCACATCTTCTTCGGCGAGCGCTGGTACGGCTTTGACGACGCCACCTACACGGCTGCGCGGGTGCTGGAGATCCTGTCGCGCACGAAGAGCCCCAGCCGAGTGCTGAACGCGCTGCCGACCAGCTTCTCCACGCCGGAGCTGAACGTGCCCTGCGCTGAAGGCGAGCCCCGGCGCGTGGTGGAGGCGCTGCAGGCCCGCGTGGCCAGCGGCAAGCTGAAGTTCCCGGGTGGCGAGGTGGGCACCATCGACGGCGTGCGCGTGGACTTCGCCGATGGCTTCGGCCTGATTCGCGGGTCCAACACCACCCCGGTGCTGGTGCTGCGCTTCGAGGGCCACACGCAGGCGGCGCTCGAGCGCATCGAGCACGACTTCATGGCCGCGCTGAAGTCGGTCAAGCCCGACGCCAAGATCCAGGCCGCGGCGCATTGACGGCCAGGCTGCTGTACTCGGCGCTGCTGCGGCTGGCGCTGCCGCTGTGGCTGGCGCGGCTGTGGTGGCGCGGCGGGCGCGAGCCGGGGTATCGGCAGCATCTCGGCGAACGCCTGGGCCTGGGGCCGTCGTTTCCTCCGGGCGCCCTGTGGGTGCATGCCGTCTCCCTGGGCGAAACCCGTGCGGCGGCTCCGCTGGTGGCGGCACTGCGCGAGCGGCTGCCCGGGGTGCCGCTGCTGCTGACCCACGGTACCGCCACAGGCCGCGAGGCGGGCGCTGCGCTGTTGCAACCCGGTGACCGTCAGGCCTGGCTGCCCATCGACACGCCCGGTGCAGTCCTGCGCTTCCTGGACCGGCAGCGCCCCGCCTTGGGCGTATTGATGGAGACCGAGGTCTGGCCGAACCTGCAGGCCGCCACACAGCGCAATGGGGTGGTCGTGGTGCTGGCCAACGCGCGTCTCAGCGAGCGCAGTCGGGCCAAGGGACAGCGCCTTTCAGCCTTGATGCGTCCCGCTCTGGCGGCCATGCGGCGCGTGCTGGCCCAGTCCGAGGGTGACGCCGAACGCCTGCGGACAATGGGTGCTGCCGACGTGCGCGTCATGGGCAACTTGAAGTTCGACATCACGCCGCGGGAGGACCAGCAGGCCCAGGGGCGGCGCTGGCGCGAGCAGCTGGGCCGGCCGGTGGTGCTGGCCGCGGTGACGCGTGAGGGCGAAGAGGCGGCCCTGCTGCAGGCCTGGTGCGCGCAGCGACCCGCTGCTGACCGCACGGACGAAGGCGCGCGAAGCGGCCCGCTGCTGGTGATCGTGCCCCGCCATCCGCAGCGTTTCGATGCCGTGGCGGCCTTGGTCATGGCCGCGGGCCTGAGCCTGGCGCGCCGCAGCGCCTGGGGCGGGGTCGCGGGTGCCGCGCCGCCGCCGCCCGCGTTGGCCTGCGACGTCTGGCTAGGCGACACCCTGGGCGAGATGGCGCTGTACTACGGCCTGGCGGACGCGGCCCTGCTGGGCGGCAGTTTCGAGCCCCTGGGCGGGCAGAACCTGATCGAGGGCCTGGCCTGTGGCTGCCCCATGGTGGCGGGCCCGCACACCTTCAACTTCGCCGACGCCACCGAAGGTGCCATCGCCGCCGGGGCGGCTGAGCGCGCCGCCGGCATGGCCGAGGCCGTCAACCGTCTGCTGGCCTGGATTGCCCCAGAGAAGGCAGCTGCCCTTGCAGCAAGATCACAGGCTGGCCGGGCCTTCGCAGCCCAGCACCGAGGTGCCGCCCGGCGGATGGCTGAGGCGGTGGCCGAACTGTGGCCGGCTGAGAAGGGGTGCTGATCAGCCTCTGAACAGCGCCATCGGCCGGATGGCCTCGCTGCCCGGGAACACGTCGCGCGACAGGGCTGCCGCGCCGACCTTCAGGTGGTCGTGCAGCACGCCCTTGAAGACCGCGCGCAGGTCGGTGGTGATGCGCAGGTCGCGGCCCTCGAAGCGGTCTTGCCGGGCGAGGCCCGGCCAATCTGCAAGCACGCGGCCGCCAGCCACCGCACCGCCCAGCACGAAGGCCGCGCCGCCGCTGCCGTGGTCAGTGCCCTGGGTGCCATTCATGGCGACCTCGCGGCCGAACTCCGTCACCACCAGCACGGCCGTGCGCGACCAAGTGCCCGAAGCCAGCAGGCCCTCGCGCAGCGCGGCCAGCGCCGCATCCAGCGTGCGCAGGTTGTTGGCCAGCACGCCGTTGGGCGCGGTCTGGTTGACGTGCGTGTCCCAGCCGTTCATCTCCAGCACCGCGACCTGCGGGCCGGTGGGCTGGCCGATGAACTCGGCCGCCTTGCGCGCCAGGCCGATCACCACCGGGCGGCCGGCGCCCTGCATGGCGGCCATGTCGCCGCCCACCGGCATCTGTGGGTCCTGCCGCAGGCCGCGGGCACGGCCCAGGGCGCGGGCCAGCGCAGGATCGCTGCTGTAGACGCGCTCCAGGCGCGAGATGAGGTCGGCAGAAGGGTCGGGCTGGTTGGACGGCGACCAGGTGTCGATCTCGCCCGGGCCGCGCAGCACCAGCGGCACGGCGGTGTTCAGGGCGATGCCGCGCCCGCGCTCGGCCGCCAGTGCACGCGCCAACCAGCCGGTGTCCAGCTCGTGCGGCCGCGCGCCGCCGGACTCCAGCACCTGCTGCGCGTCGAAGTGCGAGCGCTCGCGGTAGGGCAGGCCGGTGGCATGCACGACCAACGCCTCGCCCTGCTGGTACAGCGCGTGCAACTGCGCCAGTGACGGATGCAGCGCGAACGGGCCCGACAGCGGCAGTGCGGGTTGCGCGAATTCGGCCAGGGCCCCGCGCGACGGCGCGAAAGACGGGTCACCGGGGACCGGCACGGCCGCCAGGCCATCCAGCCCGCCGCGCAGCACCACCAGCACCAGGCGCGGCGCCGTGGGCCCGGCAGTGGGGGCGGCCCAGCCCAGGCGCGAGAACGGCGCTGTGGCACCAGCTGCGAGCAGCGAGCCGACGAAGCGGCGGCGGCCTGCCGAAGGCGCTTGGCCGGGATGTGCGGGCGACAGGGCAGCGGTCATGGGCATCCTCCCTCGCTTCAGCGGCGCTGGAACTCGGGTGACAGCAGCAGCAGCGCCAGCGCCTGCGGGCCGTCGGCCGCGCGCTCGATCTGCTGTGCCGTGGTGGCCGACAACAAGGGCCCCAGCGACTGCCGCGCCAGTTGCCGCGCATCGACCTGGCGGCCAAAACGGTCGGCCACGCGGGTGGCCCACTCCACGCGCTTCCACATCGCATCAGGCCCGAGCCACTCGTCGGCGGTGTCAGGCCAGCCCGCAGGCGAGGGCGCGGCGTGCAGGCGCTGGCCCATCGCCCCGGCGCCGCCGTCGGCAAAGCGTTGCAGCGGGCCGTCGCCCGTGCCCAGCAGGCGCCAGGTGGAGGTGATGAACTCGGCTGGGGTCTTCAGTTTGCTGGGCGTGGCTTGCCAGGACTCGGGAGCCTCGACCAGTGCCCGGTACACGGTGGGCAGGTCGCCCTGGCTGTCGGCATAGGCGCGTGCGAGACGGTCCACCAAGGCGGGCGGCGGCTCGTCGGCCACGAAGTGCCGGGCCAGCTTAAGGGCCAGGAAACGTGCGGTGGCGGGGTGGCGGGACAGGTCATGCAGCACCTCGTCCAGCGCCAGCGGGCCCTCGCGGTAGGTCTTGCCGAGCACCGTCTTGGGCCCGGGCTCGTGCCACGCCGGGTCGAAGCGCGTCAGCGCCTCGTCGTCGGCGAACTCCGCCTGCAGCGCGATGCGCGCCGGGATGCGCCAGCCGGTCAGCACCGCAGCGAAGGCGGTGACATCGGCCTGTCCATAGGCTTTGCTGGCAGCACCCAGGGTGTGCAGTTCCAGCACCTCGCGGGCCAGGTTCTCGTTCAGGCCGGTGATGCGCGGCGTAGGCCGACCGGCAGCCTCGGCGCGGCGTGCCGCGGTGGTGACGAAGCGCGAGCGCGGGCCGGCCGACTGGTCGTTGTCGAGGTAGCGCACCATGGCGCCGTGGCGCACCGCGGCCTTCAGCAGGGTCTCGAAGGTGCCGGCAATGTGCGGCCGCACCGCCTCGCGCTCGAAGGCACCCACCAGGGCCCGGGTGTTGCCCTTGACCACCGAGACGGTGAAATGGTTGGACCAGAAGCGCGTCAACCGCTCGGCGAAGGGTCGCGAGCTCACCACGCCGGTGGCCAGGTAGGAGCGGACGTCGGCCTGGATGATGGTGCGGAAGGGGTCGCCTGGGGCGGCCTCTGCGGCGGTCATGGTGTTGCTGGCGCCCGCCATCCCGGCATCTGCCGCCTGGCGCTGGTTGCGCAGCAGTTGCACGTGGGCCCTGAGGCCTTCGGGCAACCGGGCGAGGTTCTCGCCCCTGGCCACCTCGGCCGGCCCGATCTGGGCGACAAGCCAGGCCTGCGGATCACGGCCGACCGCCTCCAGCGACGCCTCGCCGAGACCGAAGCGGTGCGCGGCGAGGGCGGCGTGTCGGGAGGCGTCGTCGCGGATCACTTTTCCAGCAGTGCGTTGACCGATTGCACGTCGTCGGGTTTGAGCTGGCCGGAAGCCTGGCGAAGCCGCAGGCCGCCGACGATCACATCGTAGCGGGACTTGGCCAGGTCACGGCGGGTCTGGAACAGCTGGGTCTGGGCGTTGAGCACGTCAAGGTTCACCCGCACGCCCACCTTGTAGCCCAGTTGCGTGGCTTCCAGGGCCAGCGCGGTGGAGGCCTCGGCCGCCTCCAGCGCCTTGACCTGCGCCAGCCCCGACTGCACGCCGAAGAAAGCCTGTCGCGTGGACTGCGCCACCGCGCGCCGCGCCGCCTCGACGTCGTTGCGCGACTTCTCCTCCAGCAGCACGGTCTCGCGGATGCGGTTGCCAGTGGCGCCGCCGGTGTACAGCGGCCAGTTCAGCTGCACGCCCACCGAGGCGGACTTGGTGACGCCGGGCAGGCTGGCCGAGCTGCCACCGGCCCGGGACAGGCCCACCGAGCCCACCGCATCCACCGTCGGGCGTTCGGCGGCGCGGGCGCGCTCGCTCTCCAGCCGCGCCACGTCCAGCGCCAGCCGGGCCTTGCGCACCGAGGGGTGCGAGGCATCGGCCTGCGACACCCAGGCCTCGGCATCGGCCGGCTGGGTGGCGGGCAGGCCCACCGGCAGGGCCAGGCCCTTGGGTGCCACGCTCGTGCGGCCCACCAACTGGTCCAGAGCAATGCGCTTGGTCCGCAGGTCGTTTTCGGCGGCGATCTCCTGCGCGGTGGCCAGGTCGAAGCGGGCCTGGGCCTCGCGGGTGTCGGTGATGGTGGCGGTGCCCACCTCGAAGTTGCGCCGCGCCGAGGCCAGCTGTTCGGTGATGGCGGCCTTGCTGGCTCGGGTGGTGGACAGCGCGTCCTGCGCTGCCAGCACTTCGAAGTAGGCCTGGCTGAGGCGCACGATGAGGTCCTGCTCGGCGGTCTGCAGGTCGGCCTGTGCCACCTCCAGGGCCTTGCGGGCCTGCTCGATGGTGGCCGCGTTGGCCTTGTTGAACAGCGGATAGCGGCCCGAGACCGCTGCACCGATGGAGTTGGTGTCGCCGCTGCCCACGCGCGGTGCATCGATTTGCGTGAACGTGGGGTTGCTGGTGAGCGAGGCACTCGGACGGGTCAGGGCGTCAGCCTGCGCTGCCTTGAACTCGGCCGACTGCGCCAGGGCCCGCGCCGCCAGGAAGGTGGCGTCGTAGGCGCGCGCCGCGTCGTAGAGCTCCTTCAGGCTCTGAGCGTGCGCAGAGCCGAGCGCCCCGATGGCCAGGGCGATGGCGGCGGATCGCAGGATCGGGCGCGTCAGGCGCATGGAGAGGTCCTTTTGGGCCGCCAGGCGGCCTGATGTGTCAGAAGCGGAACCGGCTCGGCTCCGGGAAGTGCAGCAGCCGTGGCGCCACGGTGTCGAACAGGTCCACGTGGGTGAAGGCCGCCTCACCCGCACGGGTGAAGAGTCTGGCGCGCATGATGGGCAGCTCTCCCACGACGGCCACCAGCCGGCCGCCGGGACGCAACTGGTCCAGCAGCTCCTGCGGCACCGAGGCCACCGAGCCCGACAGGGCGATCACGTCGAAAGGGCCTTCGGCTGCCAGGCCGTGCGAGCCATCGGCCTGCACCACCTGCGCGTTGTCCAGCCCAGCACGGCGCAGGTTGCTGCGCGCCATCTCGGCCAGGCCGGCGTGGATTTCCAGCGTGGTGACGCGCGCGGCCTGGTGCGCCAGCAGTGCCGCCATGAAGCCCGAGCCGGTACCCACCTCGAGCACGCGGTCGGTGGGCGCCACGCGCAGCTCCTGCAGCAGCCGGGCCTCCACGCGGGGCTCCAGCATGCAGGCGCCGTCGGGCGCACCCTCGATCAGCGGCACCTGGGTATCGACGAAGGCCAGGTGTCGCCAGGCCTCGGGCACGAAGTCCTCGCGCCGCAGGCGTCCGAGCAGGGACAGCACCCCCGGGTCGAGCACATCCCAGGGGCGGATCTGCTGCTCGATCATGTTGAACCGGGCTTGTTCGACGTTCATGGCGTGGTGCTGGGGGAGGATACCTCTGGAGAGCCCGAAATTCTAGGCGGCGCGCTGTCCAGGGGCTGACGCATGCCACCGGCGTCGTGCCCAGGCCGCCAGGTCATCCAGGTAGACGTAGAGCACCGGCACCACCACGAGCGTGAGCAGCGACGAGGTGATCACCCCGCCGATGACCGCCTGGCCCATGGGCGCGCGCTGCTCACTGCCCTCGGTCAGGGCGAAGGCCAGGGGCACCATGCCGAAGATCATGGCCAGAGTCGTCATCAGGATGGGCCGCAGCCGCACGCGCGCGGCCTCCAGCAGCGCGGCGGTGCGCTCGGCGCCGGCCTCCCGCGCCCGGTTGGCGAAGTCCACCAGCAGGATGGCGTTCTTGGTGACCAGGCCCATGAGCATGATCACCCCGATGACCGAGAACATGTTGAGCGTGCTGCGCCACAACAGCAGGGCCCCCACCACGCCGATGAGGGTCAGTGGCAGCGAGGCCATCAGCGCCACCGGCTGCAGGTAGCTGCGGAACTGCGAGGCCAGGATCATGTAGATGAAGATCACCGCCATCGCCAGGGCCGACAGCGCGTAGGCGAAGCTCTCCTGCATGTCCTTGGTGGAGCCGCCGAAGCGGTAGCCGTAGCCCGGGGGCATGGGCGTGGACTCGAGGATGCGCCGCACTTCTGCCGAGACCTCGCCCAGCGAGCGGCCTGATGTGTTGGCGGTGATCTCCACCTCGCGGTTGAGGTCGCGGCGGTTGATCTGGTTGGGGCCCACGCCTGCGCGCAGATCGGCCACCTGGGACAGCCTGATGATGCGCATCGAGCCGTCGGCTGCCGCGCCGGCTGACAGGCCCAGCCGCGCCAGGTCGTCGGCTGCCTCGCGCGCACCAGGGTGCAGCCGGACCTTGATGTCGTGCGTCTGGTCGCCGCTGGAGCGCCACTGGCCGACGGTCTCACCGGCCACCAGGCTGCGCAGCGTGGAAGTGACCGCCCCCACCGACAGGCCGGCGTCGGCGGCGGCGTCGCGACGCACCTCCACCGTCACCACGGGCTTGCTGGCCTTCATGCTGGTGTCCAGATCGATCAGGCCGGGCACCTCGCGCAGCCGGGCCGAGATCTGGTCGGTGAGGCGCTGCAGTTCCTTGAGATCGGTGCCCTGGATGGACAGCGACACCGGCTTGCTGCCGCTCACTCCGTCGAGCAGGCCCACGTGGGTGATGGTCACACCCGGCACGCTGGCCAGGCGCTGGCGCAGCGGGCCCGACATCTGGTCGACGCTGCGGTCGCGGTCCTTGCGGTCCACCAGTCGCACGTAGACGCTGCCGTAGATACGTCCCTGGGCCTGGCCGGTGTTGATGGTGGTGACGGTGTATCGCACCTCAGGCTGCTCGCGCAGGATGGCGTCGATCTGGCGTGCTCGGGCCTCGGTCACCTCGAGCGATGAGCCTACCGGGGTGTAGAAGCTCACCGAGGTCTCCGAGTAGTCGGCCTTGGGCACGAACTCGGTGCCCAGCCTGGGCACCAGCGCCAGGCTGGCCACGAGCGTTCCCAGGCCGATGGCCAGCGTGGTCGCCTTGTGTCGCAGCGACCAGCCAAGGACTGCCACATAGCCGCTGCCCAGCCGGTGCTGGGCGCGGTCGAAGGCGTGGGTCACGCGTCCGAGCGTGTGGTCGTACAGCGACCGCGGCACGAAGGGCTTGCCCTCGCGATCGATGGCCGGGTCGTGCCAGACCGAACTGAGCATCGGGTCCAGCGTGAAGCTCACGAACATCGAGATCAGCACCGCCGCGACGATGGTGATGCCGAACTCGTGGAAGAACTTGCCGATGATGCCGCCCATGAAGCCGATGGGCAGGAACACCGCCACGATCGACAGCGTGGTGGCCAGCACTGCCAGGCCGATTTCCTGGGTGCCGTCCAGCGAGGCCTGATGGGGCGACTTGCCCATCTGCACGTGGCGCACGATGTTCTCGCGCACGACGATGGCGTCGTCGATCAGCAGGCCCACGCACAGGCTCAGTGCCATGAGCGTGATCATGTTCAGCGAGAAGCCGAACACCTCCATGAAGAAGAAGGTGCCCACCAACGCGATGGGCAGGGTCAGGCCGGTGATGACCGTGGAGCGCCAGGAGTTCAGGAACAGGAAGACGATGCCGATGGTCAGCAGCGCGCCTTCGACCAAGGTGCGCTTGACGTTGGCCACGGCCACGCGGATGGGTCGCGAGTTGTCGCGCACCACGTCGGCCGACACGCCGGTGGGCAGCTCCCGACGCAGCGACTCGGCGGCCTTGATCAGCCCGTCGACCACCTCGATGGTGTTCTCGCCCTGGTTCTTCACCACGTCCAGGGCCACCATGCGCTGGCCGTTGTACAGCGCCAGCGATTCCACCTCCTCGGGCCCGTCGACGACGTCGGCCACCTGCCACAGCCGCACCGGCTGCGGGCTGGCGCCGCGGCGCGCAACGACGATGTCGCGCAGTTCCTCGGGGCGCTTGATGGCACCCTCGATCTGCACCACGCGCTCGGCCTCCCGGGTGCGCAGCGTGCCGGCGGGCAGGTCGCGGTTTTCGGTGCGCAGCGCGGCGACCACCTGGTCCACGCCCACGCCCAGCGCCTCCATGGCGGCGGGCTTCAGGTAGAGGTTGATCTCGCGCTTGCGGGCGCCGGCGATGGTCACCGCACCGACACCGCGCACGTTCTCCAGCCGCTTCTTCACCAGCTGGTCGGCCACCATGCTGAGTTCGGTCGGTGATCGGCTGCCGTCGGGCGAGGTCAGCGCCAGCGTGAACACCGGCCGCGAGGTCGGGTCGAAGCGCTGCACGCGCGACTCCTTGACCTCGGGCCTGAAGATCGGCCGCACCAGGGCGAGCTTCTCGCGCACGTCGTCGGCCGCCTTGCGGCCGTCCACATCCAGGTTGAACTGGACGATCACCACCGACACGCCCTCATAGGTGCGCGAGAACAGCTGGCTGATGCCACCGATGGTGTTGACCGCCTCCTCGACCCGCCGGGTGACCTCGATCTCCACGATCTCGGGCGAGGCGCCCGGGTACTCGGTGGACACCACCACCGTGGGGAACTCGATGTTCGGGAACTGGTCCACCTTCAGGCGCTGCACCGCGAACAGGCCCAGCACCACGAAGGCGAGCATGACCATCACCGCCATGACGGGGTTGCCGATGGACACGCGGGTGAACCACATGGCGCGATGCGGGCCTGGGCCTCAGCGGGAGGCCGGTGCGGCGGGAGACGTCTTCCAGGCCGTGCCTTCGGGCACGGCGCCCGCGGCACCCGCCAGCACGCGGTCGCCGGCGGACAGGCCCTCGACGATTTCCACGCGCTCCTCCCCGCCGACGCGGCCGGCCGTGCCGGTGCGCACGGTCTTCGCTCGCAGGCGGTCGCCCTCCAGCGACAGGACATAGGGCTGCGGCCGGTCCAGCCGCACGGCCGATGGCGGCAGGCTCAGCGTCTGGCGCTCGTCCAGGGTGATCGCGCCGCGGCCG
>Ga0315902_10000751_pt1 | contig 54644 bp, 42 predicted proteins | sample LakEriMetagenome_9_FD_203523 | JGI IMG/M metagenome (GOLD analysis project Ga0315902, IMG submission 203523) | Freshwater fungal communities from buoy surface, Lake Erie, Ohio, United States - Buoy 12 MA117 | ecosystem: Environmental > Aquatic > Freshwater > Lake > Lake biofilm | place: USA... | reverse complement strand
GGACCGCTGTAAGCATTGGTTCCGTCGTTGCGGGAGAAGAAGCGGGCCTCGCGCGTGCGGATCTCGTCGGTGGCAGCCCATCCGGAAGTGTTCAGGCCGGCAGCGGCGAGCACTTGGAGACCTTTCGTGCTGAATTCCACGTCGTGTGCCGTGTGGTTGAACGGCGCATCGAGCATGACGTTCACACCCTTGGTGTCCGCCGCGGCGACAAAGTTGGTGAAGGCGGCCATGGAGGCCTCGCGGCTGTTGCCCTGGCTCATTTCCGCCATGACTTCGAAGAAGTTCTTCACCGCGTAAGGCGAGCCCGGATCATACGCGCCCGTGCCGCTGTCCCACCCGCCGCTCGGTTCGCGGCCGGAAATGCCGTTCGGGTGCACCGGCTGGAACCACAGGGTGTTCACGCCGAGGTTGCGCAGGTAATCGAGGTTGACGCGACCGTTCGCGCTGTTGGTCAGGCTTTCGAACGTGCTGCGCTGCGCGAAGGTCGAGCCGGTCGCGTTGATGTTGAGCGTGTTGATCTCGTAGACCTGCATGTTGCGGGCCAGGACCGGTGTGACCGTAATGGCGTGGTCGCGGTTCCTCGCTCCGAGACCGTTGATCGCGTCGTTGTACCAGACCCAAGGTCCGCCGTTCATGCGGTAGCGGGCGGTCAGGCGGTAAGCACCCGTCTTGTTCGCGTTGAGCGTGAGGGTGTAGGTGCCGCCGGAGCCGCTCATCGGATGGGCCTGGAAGTAGCCGTCGGACGGATAGACCCCGGAGACATAGCCAGCCGGTTTGTCCGTGAGAGGATCTGGCGGGACAATACCGTCCGGAATGCCGTCGCTGTTGGCGTCGTTATTGGCGCGGTCGCGGTTGTTCAGGTTGGTCCAGATCTCGACTTCGTCAGCGGTCACGCCCGGGTTGAACGTGATGGTCACGTTGTTCGACGTGCCCGCCAACTCGTCGGCGAAGAGTTTTGTCGCCCCGTAGTCACCATTAAGCGACCCCGCCGAGCTGGCCACGGTCATGGACATGGTCGGAATGGTGATGGTGCCGGAGACCGCGACGGTTTGGTTGCTCGCGCCCGTGCTGGCCACTGTGACATTGCCGGAGTTGGCGCCCGGCGTGGCGTTCGACTTGAGGCGGACGTAAATCGTCGTGCTATTCACCGTGCCGGAGGACGGCGTGAGGGTGACCGAGGAGGCGTAACCGCTGCCCGAGGAGGTGGAGACTTCGAAACCGGCCGGTGCGGCCACGCTCACGTTGGCAGTCAGATTCGCGCCGGAAGCCGAGAACTGGCTGGCGGAGGAGGCGGCGCCGTAGTTGGCCGTCATGACTGCCGGCGTTCCGGACACCGACACGCTCGGGCTTGGCGCGGCCGTTGCGGCCGAGGCGTTGGCTCCGGAGGAGTAGTAGTTCCAGTTCTCGGCGTAGAGTCGGTAGTAGTAGGTCGTGCTGGCACTCAGATTGGTATCGGCGTAGCTCGTGCCGCTGCCGCGGTAAACAACGGCGTCGCCACCGAGGGTGTTGCCCGCGGAATACGCTGTCCCCTGTGTCGGGGCGGTGAAGTTGGTGTCGGTGCTGCGCACGATGAGCGTGTCCTTCGCGGTGCCCGAAACACCTCTCGTCCATGCCAGGTTGATCTGGGAAGCACCGGTGTTTGTCGCCGTGACGCTGGTCGGGTTGTTCAGCGCGCTGACTTCGACACTGAGCGTCGCAGCGCTAGGACGCTCCAGAGCGAGGTCGGACCAGTCCGAACGCGACGCATCGAACCAATAATCGTTGCCCGATCCATACGAAACGCGCATCGCCCAGTAGAATGTGCCGTTGGTCGAGAAACGCGGCGTGTTGGCCCACAAGCCATCGGCGCTGCTACCCGGAGCGCGACCTTCGCCCTGGACCGTGTTGGCAGAGAGGCTGAGGTCGGCGTTGTTGTAGCGGCCGAAGACCGTGGCATAGGAGCGGTTCGTGCCGTTCAGGGTCTGCCATGCGTCGAGATTAAGCGTGACCATGTCGCCGAGGAACGCGGTTGTCGCGTTGGCCGTGGCCGGATTCTTGCCGCCGGGCACGGTCAGGGTGGTGAAGTTGGATTGCGCACCGTAGCTGATACCCGCCGAGTTGCTGGCGAAGGCGCGGTAGTAGTAGGCCGAGCCCGAAGCCAGATTGGTCACGGCGTTGGTGAACGCACCCGTGCCGAAGTCGCCGCTCGCAGAAACCTGTGTTCCCGTGCCGGTGGTGAAGCCACTGGTCGTGCTGTATTCGAAGCCGCGCACCGTGGCATTCGCGCCGCCGGTGTTGGTGATGTTGCCGGCCAGCGACACCGAGTAGGCGGCCACCGAACTGGAAGCGCCGGTGGTGACCGAAGGCGTGGTGCGTGGCGTGCCGGAAACGGAGGCCGTGGCCGAGCCGGACCCCGCGGCGTTGAGCGCGCGCACTTGCACGTCGTAGGAAGTGCCGTTGGTCAGGCCGGTGATGGTGATGCTGGTCAACGTCGAAGCCGGACTCACCGCGGTGAAGCTGGTTCCGCCGTTGATCGAATATTCGTAATTGGTGATGGCCGATCCGCCATCGGAAGCCGGAGCGGTGAAGCTCGCGGTCAATTGCGTGTTGCCGGGTGTGACGGTCAGGCCGGTCGGCGCGCCGGGCACGGTGCGCGGAGTGGACGAGACGCCGGCCGAGGCGCTTCCCGTGGTGTCGTCCGAATTCAGCGCGCGGATTTGCACGGTGTAGCTGGTGCCGTTGGTCAATCCGGAGATGAGGATCGGGCTGTTGGTCGAAGCCGGGCTGACTGCGGTGAAGGTCGAGCCATTGTCGGTCGAGTATTGGTAGTTGCTGATGGTCTTGCCGCCGCTCTCCCCTGCGGTGAAGGCCACGCTCAACGTGCCGTTGCCCGCAGTGATACCGGAAATGGTCGGGGCGGTGGCCGAAGCCGCCGTGGACACGGTCAAGGTCGGCGAGTTGGCGCCGGTGCCGCCGGCATTCACCGCGCGGACGCGGACGTAATATGCGGTTCCTGCGGTCAAGCCGCTCAAGGAATCGGTCAAGGCCGTGACCGTCTTGTCATTAAAGCCCGTGACGAAGCTGGTGAAGTCGGAATCGGTGGCTACATCGAGGCGGTAGCTGGTGGCTCCGGTCACCGCGGCCCAGTTGATCGTGAAGCTGGTGGCCAAGACCGATGCCGCGGTCGGTTCGGCCGGCGCGGCGGGCGCGGTGAGCTGCGATGCGGTCGGCGAATTCGAGCTCGTGCCGCCGCTGCTCTGGGCACGCACACGCACATGGTAAGTCGTGTTGGCGGCGAGCCCGGTGACGGAATCGGTCAAGGCGGCCACTGCCTTGTTGCTGTAACCGGTGACGTAGGTGGCAAAATTCGTCGCGGTGGATACATCGAGGAAGTAGTTGGTCGCGCCACCCGGGTTCACCCAGGTCGCGGTGAAGTTACTCGCGGTAACCGCGGAGATGGTCGGAGCGGCAGGGGCACTCGGGGCCGTGGTGACACTCGAGGTCGCGCCGGCCGAGTAGTAGCCCCAGTTTTCGGAGAAGAGTTTGTAGTGGTAAGTCGTGCCGGCGACCAAACCGGTGTCGGTCACGCTGCTGCCGAAGTTTGCCGCATCGACCACGACGTTACCGTTGGTGGTGTATCCGTTGGTGTAAGTCGTGCCGGGCGTCGGCGTCCAGTCGACCGCCGAGCTGGCTTTGCGCACGACAAAGGCGGCAAATTCGCCACCGGTGCGACCGCTGCGGGTGAAGCTCACGTTGTTGGTTGTCGGGCCGGAAGCGGTGACCGAGACCGAGCTCGGATCAGGCAGCGCAGACACACTGAAGGACAAGGACGAGTTGGTGCCGTCCGTGGCCATATTGGTGAAGTTGGTGCTGGAGGACTTATACCAGAACGCGCTGCCGTAACCCGTGCCATAGCTCATCTGCATGGCCCAATACCATGTGCCGCTGTTGGTGAAGCGGTTGGTCGAGATCACCGACTTGTTCGTGGCGTTGGTGAAGTCGTTCGTCGCGGTCAGCGCGCCGGTGCTCACATCCGCATCGTTGAATTTGAGCCGCAGGCGCGGTTGGCCCCAGTTCGTGTCGGTCGAGGAAGCAATCGTGCCGGTCGCGTCGAACGAGAATCTCGCCGTGTCGCCGACGTAAAGCGTCGCGTTGCTGCCGTTGGTCAATGTGACAGAAGGTGTGGCCGCGCCGCCCGCGTTGCGCGCCTGCACCGCGTCGAGCGTGACGGACGAACCCGTCGATCCAGTCGAGTAGGTGCCGTAGTTCTCCGAGTAGAAGCGGTAGAAGTAGGTCGCCCCGGGCGCCAGTCCATTATCTGTGAGGCTTGTGGCGCCGCCTTTGTAGACGACCGTGCCAGTGCCGAGCGATTCACCTGCGGCGTATTGCGTGCCAACGGTCGGCGCCGTCCAGGTGTCGGAAGTGTTGCGTACGATGAGCACATCGCGGTTTTGAGACTTTGCCCATGACAAGTTCACGCTGGTCATCGGCAGGGAGGAATTCTTCGAGACGGTGAGGCTGCCCGGATTGTTCAGCGCCGTGACCGTGATCGTGCCGTTGGCAGGCGTGAAGCTGTAGTTCGTCGCGGTCAGCGAGGTGGTGACCGGCGTAATGGTTACTCCCGCCGTGTCGGCGGCCGTGCTCGCCGTGTAAGTTGTCGAGTAGGTCGGCGTGCCGGTAACCACGCTGTTTGTATCGCCGTTGGCGAATCCCGTGTAAGTCACCGATCCGTCTCCGGTCACCGCGGCAACCGAAGTGCCGAAGACCACCGTCTGGTCACCGGCTGTCACGGTCAGAGCTTTCTTATTCACGGCGTTCCCGCTCGATGCCGTGGTGATATTGCGGGTCAGTCCGCTGCTGGTCAGGGAAATGTTTTGCGAATTGTAAGCCGTCGTGCTCGCGGTGGCGTTTGTTGCCAGGCGCACATGCAGCGTGCCGCCGGCCGATCCGCCGCTTTGCGTGAAGGTGGTCGTTGATGCGTAACTTGTGCCGTTCGTGGAAACCTCGAAGCCGGTCGGCGCGGTGGCGGTGACGTTGTTGGTCAAATTGCTACCCGCGATAGTGAAAGTCTGCGCAGTCGATGCCGTGCCGTAAGTGTTGGTGAATGCGGTCGCCGTCGCATTGGTCGCACCGCCGATGGTCAGCGTGGGAACGCCGGTCGTCGTCACATTGGTGGCGGCACCCGAAGAGTAGTAATTCCAGTTTTCCGCGTAGAGTTTGTAGTAATAGCTGGTGCTCGCGCTCAGTCCCGTGTCGGTGAAGTTGGTGCCGAAGCCCTTGTAGACCACCGTGCCGCCGCCCGTGCTGTCGCTGGTGGAGTAACTGGTGCCGTTTGTTGGGTCCGTGATGTTGCTGCTCGAGTGACGGACAACGACAGTCTGGTAAGTGTTGCCGCCGGCGGTAGCCGCGGTCCAACCGATCGTGGTCTGGTTCGTGCCGGTCGAAGAGAAGGCAACCGAAGACGGATTCGGTAGGGCCAGGACGGTGACATTCAAGGTCGCAGCGGTGCCGTCTGTCGCCATGTTCGACCAACCGGCGGTGGAGGTCTTATACCAGAAATTGGAGCCGAACGGGCTGCCGTAGTTCATCTGAACGCCCCAATACCATGTGCCGGTGTTCGTGAATTGCACGGAGCCGAGTGAATTGGTGTCGTTGCTGTCGGCTGTGGCGAAGCCCTGCGAACCCCCGCCGGTCAGGTCGGCATTGTTGTAGCGGATGACCAGGCGCGCGCTGCCGTTGGTGCCGCTGATCGTGCCCCAAGTTTCCGAAGTGAAGGTGCGGTTGGTGTCGCCGAGGTAGATGGAGGAAGGCGCGCCCGGCGTGGCGGAGCCTCCGGTGTTGCGCGCTTGGGCCATCGACGACGTCAGGCTTACGTTTGTCGTGGTCGTGTTGTAATTTGTGCTATCGGTCGGCGTGTAGGTCGCGGAGTAGGATGCGGTGCCGGGTGTGGCCACGGTGGCCGGAGTCGTCCAGGCCCACGTGCCGCCCGAGGGCGATACCGTCCCGCCGGTCAGCGACGACGCGGCCAAAGTCTGCGCGTAGTAGATGCCGGAAGCAGTCGGGGCGGTGGTGACAGTCGGCGTGGCCTTGGTGATATCGACAGTCACTCCCGTGGGCTGCGTGAGCGAGTAGTTGCCACTATCTGTTCCGCTGATCGAGTAACCGGTCACGGTCACCGCCTTGGCCGCCGCGACGGTCGCGGTTGAGACTGTGCCGGTCGGCGTTCCGCCGAGGGTGACCGTGTCCCCGGTTTCTACACCAACGAGTGATCCGCCGGAAACCGCAACGGTCGTGGCCGCGTTGTATTCGCGATTGGTGGCCGTGGCACCGGAAATGGTGAGGCCTTTCTGCGCTACCGTGTTTCCACTGCTCGAGGTTGTGACATTCACATTCGACGCACCCGTGCTGGAGAGAACAGCCGCGGTTGTGCTGTTATGACTGCCGGCTGCGCGCCGTGCCGCGAAGCGCACATAAACTGTCGTGCCGCTCGCCACGCTGACGGACGAACCATATCCGGATGACAAGCTGGTCGAAACTTCGAAGCCGGATTGCGCGGTCGCGGTGATATTGGTGCTGAGATCGACGCCGGATGCGGTGAAGCTCACACCTGCAGATGCGGTGCCGTAGGTGTTGCTGAGGGCCGAACCCAAGGTGACCGCGCTCAAGGTTGGCGCAGCGACCGGGGTGCCGCTGGACGAGCCACTGGCTGTGCCGGAGCCCACCGCACTCACCGCGCGAATACGCACCGTGTAGCTCGTGCCGTTGGAAAGGCCGGTGATGACAATCGGACTGGCGGTGGATGCGGGGCTGACCGCGGTGTAACTCGAACCGTTGTTGGTCGAGTATTCGTAGTTGGTGATGGCCGAGCCTCCCGTGCTCGAAGGCGCGGTGAAGGCCACACTTAGCTGACCGCTGCCGGCTGTGATCCCCGTGATGGTCGGAGCGCCCGGCGTTGTCACGGGGGTTGCCGATGAGGACGCTGTCGCCGTGCCGACACCGTTAGCATTGCGCGCCCGAATCTGCACGTTATAGGGCGTTCCATTGACCAGCGAAGCGGAGCTGGCCGAAACCGTCGTGATGGTGATCGGGCTGCTTGTTGTGCCAGCCGACTTGAACGACGTCCCGCCATCGGTCGAATACTCGTAGTCCGTGATGGCAACTCCGCCATTGCTCGGCGCGGTGAAGGCGACACTCAACTGCGCATTGCCCGGAGTGATGGTGCCAAGAGTTGGCGTGCCGGGAGTCGTGCTCGGGGTGGCATTGGTCGAAACACCCGTCGAATAGTAACTCCAGTTCTCGGCATAAATCTTGTAGTAGTAAGTCGTGCCTTGAGTCAGACCGGTATCGGTGAAGGTAGTATCGCCACCGCGGTAGACAACGGTGCCCGCGCCAGTATTCACGGGCGTGCTGCCTGGGTTGTATTGGGTTCCTTGCGTGGGATCGGTGATACTACTGGTTGTGTGGCGAACGACTATCGTGTCCTTGGCGTTTCCAGACGTGCCGCGCGTCCAGTTTAAAGTAACAGAATTTGCAGTTACGGAGGAAGTCGTCAGAGCGGGACTATTGAGTGCGCTGACTGCGACGGAGAGGCTGGCAGAGGACGGCAGACTGGAAGCCAAAGTGCTCCAATCGGCCCGTGCTGCGTCGAAGTAGTAGTCAACACCAGTGCCGTAGGAAATACGCATCGCCCAATAGAACGTTCCAGTCTGCGTGAACCGAGGCGTTGGCGCATAGAAATCGGCATCGGCGCTTCCAGGATCCCTACCGGCACCCTCCAACGCACTCGCGGTGAGGTCCGCACTACCGAATCGACCAAAAACAGTGGCGTAGCTGCGGTTGACGCTGTTGAAGCTTTGCCAGGCGCGTATATAGAGATTCGGGGCATCTCCCAAATAGGCGGTGGTCGGATTGGTATTGGAGGTTGGGTCACGTCCGTCCGGCGCGTTCAGGGTTGTGAACGTGCCTTGCGTGCCGTAACTGGTCCCCGCTGAATTCACGGCAAATGCCTTGAAGTAGTAAGTCGTGTTCTTGGACAGGCCGGTCACGTTCTGGGTGAAGGTTCCCGTGCTGAAGCTGCCCGTGGTCGAAACCTTGACGCCTGCCCCATCGGAGAATCCATTGGTCGTGCTGTAGTAGATACCGCGTTCCGTGACGGTCGAACCACCGGTTGCCGTGACGTTGCCCGCGAGCGTGACGGTGGTGATGGCAGTATTGCTGGCCGAACCCGTGGTCACCGTGGGCGAAGTGATTGGCGTTGCCGCTGCGCCGGCGGTGGCCACGGTTCCGTCACCGGCGGCGTTCACCGCGCGAATACGAACGGTGTAAGGTGTGCCGTTGGCTAAACCGGTGATGACAATCGGGCTGGCTGTGCCCGCGCGAGTCGTGTAGCTCGTTCCGTCGACTGACCATTTGTAATCGGTGATGGCCGAACCGCCATCCGACGCCGGCGCGGTAAAGGCCACACTGAGTTGCCCGTTGCCTGCGGTGATGGTCCCGATGGTCGGTGCGCCCGGTGTCGTCCGAGGCGTGGATGCGGAAGAAGAGGTTGCCGATCCGACCCCGTTGGCGTTTTTGGCACGGATCTGCACGTTGTAGGACGTTCCGTTGGCCAGAGCGGCTGAGCTGGCGGAAACAGTGGTGATTGTGATCGGACTGCTCGTCGTCGCCGCAGATTTGAACGAGGTGCCACCATCCGTCGAATACTCGTAATCCGTGATGGCCGAGCCGCCGTTCGACGCAGGTGCCGTGAAGGCTACGCTCAGTTGCGCATTGCCAGGCGTGATTACGACAGACGTAGGTGTTCCCGGCGTTGTGCTCGGAGTGGCAGTGGCGCCGGCAGTTGCCACGGTTCCGTCGCCCGCGGCATTCACCGCGCGAATGCGCACGGTGTAAGCCGTGCCATTGCTGAGGCCGGTTATGACAATGGGACTCGCCGTGCCCGCGCGCGTCGTATAGCTCGTTCCATCGACCGACCACTTGTAGTCAGTAATGGCGGAACCGCCATTCGATGCAGGCGCTGTGAAGGCCACACTCAGTTGCCCGTTGCCCGGCGTAATCGTGCCAATCGTCGGCGCTCCGGGAGTGGTGCGCGGCGTTCCCGACGCACTGGCGGACGCAGTGCCGGGACCTACCGAGTTAACCGCGCGGAGGTAAACGGTATATGCGGTGCCATTGGTTAGACCGGTGATGACAACAGGACTGGTGGTATCGGCGGGGCTGAAGGCTGTCCAAGTGGAGTTGTTGAACGAATACTCGTAGTTGGTAATGGCAGCGCCGCCGTCCGAGCCTCCCGTGAAGGCAATGCTGAGTTCTTGGTTGCCCGGGGTCACAACTAGGCTTGTCGGGGCCGCCGGCGCCGTCGCCGCCGCAGCGGGAGTGCCAGTCGAAGAGGCACTCTGCGTTCCTGAGCCGGCTGCGTTCACCGCGCGAATGCGCACGGTGTAGGTGGTGCCGTTGGACAGCGCCGTGGTGCCATCCGTCGAAAGCGTGGTGATAACCAGCGGGCTGCCGGTCGTACCAGACGCGCGATTTCTCCAAGAGCTGCCGTTGTCCGTGGAGTATTGGTAATTCGTGATAGCCGACCCACCATCAGAGCCCGCGGTAAACGCAACACTCAGTTGACCGCTGCTGGGCGTAATGGACGTGATGGTCGGCGCTGCCGGCGTGGTTCGCGGGGTGGACGAAGCGCCTGCTGTTGCCACTGCGCCGTCACCGACTGCATTGACCGCACGGATGCGCACAGTGTAGGCCGTTCCGTTGTTCAGTCCCGTGATCACGAGGGGAGAAGTGGTGGTGGCTGGCGAGAACGCCGTGTAGGTCGTGCCATCGGTAGACCACTTGTAGTTGGTAATGGCCGAGCCGTTGATGGCACCGGCGGTGAAAGCGACACTCAGCTGGCCATTGCCGGGGGTGATCGTCCCGAGCGTAGGAGCTGCGGGAACCGCCCAAGTCGTCGCATTCGCGGTGGACGCCGCCGAGTAGTAGTCGTTGTTGATCGCGAAGAAGTAATAATAGTATTGGGTTCCGGTGGTGAGGCCGGTGTCGCTGGCACTTGTGGCACTACCCTTGTAAATGCAGCGGTAAGTTTGTCCGCCGATGGAATAATCCGTTGCAGAGTTGTAGACAGAACCACCGGTCAAGGTGGGTGCGGTGCTGCTGGTCGACCGAAATACCAATGTATCCCTCGCCGAGCTTGTGCTCGCGCGCGTCCACCCCAAATTTATCTGCGAGGAACTAGCTGCGGTCGCCGTCTGCGCACTCGGACTGGGAATCGCGGTGATCGTGACGGTGAGGTTTGAGACAGGTGTCCCGTAAGCATTCTCCCAAGCGCTTGTATTACGATTGTACCACGCGACTATTGTGCCTGCAGTATTGTATTGGAGGCGAATCCCCCAATACCACGTTCCCGCACTTGTAAAACGCCCTGAGGTGTTAGATTTGGCGTCCCCCCCGGTGTAAGAAGTCGCAGCACCAGGTGTGCCGTTGTGAACATCGGTTCCGGTGTGGATGTAGACTTGGGCACCGCCCCACTGACTGTTTATTTGGCCCCACGCATCGCATGAAAAAGTGAGGCCCGTGTCACCCACGTAGATAGTACTCGTGGGATGACCAGGTGTAGCACTGCCACCACTGTTTCGCACTTGAGGCCACTGGGCATACGCAGCAGACAAAAAGGAAAGGAAAGAAACCGCAACTGCAATGCGCGAGAACAAAGCAAAGGAACTATGATGCATTGTCCTGGGAGAACTCATTTTGTTTTCGACACGGCGTTCAAACGGCCGTTCAAAAACACCACGGCATGCGGCGACAGCTCGCTTCGACGCGAGGGCACAAAAGTTTGAGACGATGTTGCTAATGATACTCATGCCGGCGGGGGGGCCCCGTCAGAGATACGACCTTTCCAATCTATGGAGGGATTCACCCTGTGCAACCGAAAAGTGACGCTTTTTTGACAAATTCGTCAAAAATCGTAGCTTTCGGACTTAACCAACTCTACCAAAGTGTCTTATGACGAATAGTCGGCCTTCGAGGCTGAAGAAGCGCGGCAAAACCGCCGAATCCAAAAATTTCGCCCCTTACCGCCTCCGGCTTTCCGGGGCCCAAAGCCCCCGACGTTTGCCGCCGAAGCTACCCGGCCGTTTGGCGCCGCTGTCCATTTGCCATCCCGCCTCCATCCCCGGTCCAATCCCCCGCCCAAGCCCTCCACACCCCGATCCCAAACCGCCCCGAAGCTGACACTTGCACTTTTGGCAAAAAGTAGAAGTGTCATCAAAAAGGGCCAATTTACAGAGAAAAGTTCCGCTCGACCCAAGCGCCCTCGCCCCACAACCCTCAATGTTTCCGCGAACAGCAGGCTGCGGAAATAATCAGTTTTCCCGAAGCAAACGCGCCAAAATCTCGAGCTGATCCGGCGCAAAGAAGAGCATGGCGCGCATCGCATCCTTATCGCGGTAGGCCAGGGACAGTCCTTGCGCGGTGCGGAAGCTATCCAAGGCATCATCCCGCCGTCCCAACTGCCAGAACGCGATGGCCCGCAAGGCATGCGGCTCGGCCCACTGCTTACTGCCATAAAGGACCGCATCATCCGCCGCAGCCAGCGCAGCGCGATAGTCGCCCGAGCGCCCGTGCACGTTCGCCATGCCTACGTGCGCTTGCGAGGAACGGGGAAATTGGAGCAGCACATCGGTCCACAACGTCGCCGGCTGTTGCCAAATGATTTGGCGGCGAATGTTCGCAGCGTATTCGAGAGACAAAATAACAACACACGCAGTCACGATCGCGATGTGGACGGAGTTTTTCGAAATCGCCGTGAACAGATTCATCAACGCGACCGCTGCAAGAAAACCCACTCCGGCCAATGGGACATACAAATAGCGATCGGCAATGGGATGGTATTGAGACACGAAGTTCGAAGCGGGCAGCAGTGCTAAGACAAAGATCACCCCGCCGAGCAACGCAAGGCGATTGACACGCACGAGCAGGAAGACGGCAACAATGGCGGCAGCGATCATGGCCAAGGCAATAGGGGCGCTGAAATCGGCCAACACCTGCGGGGGGTAGTGCGCGGAAAGGTGCCACGGCCAGAGGATTTGCGAGAGTTGCAGCGCCCAGATACGCGATTGGGTGGTGAGCAATGACCAAAAATCCGGACCCAATGGGGCCGGTGCGCGGGTGAAAATGCCGGAATCTTCCGGACGCAGGAAGTAGCTCGCGGCCAGGAAAGCGCCGGCCGCGATGACACCACCGAGCAAGCCGACGCTGCATGACCGCAAGCGACCGAGGAACAAAGCCGCCACAGCGAAAACAAAGGGCGCCGCGATGCCCGATTCCTTGGCCATCACAGCGAAGAAGCTGCAGAGCACGAGGATGGCATTGAGCACCCACGGTGAACAGACCGGCGCCGCGATGGCGAGCAGCCCGATGAGCATGGGCAGCAGGACAAGCACATCCTCGCGATTGGAGGGTTCGGCCACCGCTTCGACCACGAGCGGATGCAAGGCGAAGAGCAGCGCTCCGAAAGCAGCGGGAAGCAAAACGACCGACGGCGAGGATCCGCACACAGGCGGACAGGCTGCCGCCGCTACAGGGGTTGCTCTCCCTTGCAACGCGATCGTCACGAAGGCGAAAAGCACTGCCGCATTGAACGCGTGGAGCAGAACGCTCGTCAGGCGATAGCCGAAAGGTTCCTTTTTCCAAATCGCCGCGTCGAGCATGAGCGAGGCAAGATGCAGTGGACGATTGCGGTCGAGTTCGTCTTGCCCGACCACGCGCAAGGTGAGCACGTCATCCCAATGTGCGGGCGTATGGATGTAGTCGCTGTAAAGGACCTGCGCGATCGAGTCGTAGACAAAGCCGCCCCGCAAAGTGGGAAAATACAGCGCAACCACCAGAACGAAAACGGCAGTGGCGCCGGACAATAGCGAAGCTTTTGTCGACACGCATTCATCATAGCTGAGCGGACGCCCACCTCTGAACCCCAAACCACGAAGGTGAGCAAACTTCCTGCTGGCGGCAAAATCGAATACCATCGAGATTCCCAATGAACATCCTTGGCATCTCGGCTTTCTATCACGACAGCGCGGCGGCATTAATCCGAGACGGCGACATCGTGGCGGCGGCGCAGGAGGAAAGATTCACGCGCAAGCGCCACGACGAAAGATTTCCGGAGAATGCGGTGCGCTACTGCCTCGAGGCAGCCGGAGTCAAAGCGAAGGATCTCGACGCAGTCGTCTTCTACGAAAAGCCGCTGCTGAAATTCGAGCGCTTGCTCGAGACCTACTTGGCTTTTGCGCCGCGCGGACTTTTTTCCTTCTTCCGCGCCATGCCGCCGTGGCTACAGCAAAAGCTGCACCTCCCGCGCGAAATCGACAATGGCTTGGGAAGCGAATACCGCGGTCCGATCTATTTCGCGCGGCACCACGAATCGCACGCAGCCAGCGCATTCTTTCCGAGCCCTTTCGAAGAAGCGGCGATCCTCACCCTCGACGGCGTGGGCGAATGGACAACAACCAGTTGGGGCGTCGGACGCGGCAACAAAATCGAACTGCGCGAGGAAATCCGCTTTCCGCACTCGCTCGGGTTGCTCTACAGCGCATTCACTTACTATGCCGGATTTCGCGTCAACTCCGGCGAATACAAGCTTATGGGTTTGGCTCCCTACGGCACGCCGCGCTTTGCCGAACTGATCCGACAGCATCTCATCGACCTCAAAGACGACGGCTCGTTTCGCCTCGATATGGGTTATTTCAATTACTGCCAAGGCCTGACCATGACGAACAGCCGGTTTGACCGCCTGTTTGGGGGACCGCGGCGAAAGGCCGACAGCGAACCGACCCAGCGAGACATGGACTTGGCAGCGAGCATTCAACTCGTTGCCGAAGAAGCCATGCTCAGGATCGCGCGCCATGTCCATCGCCAGACCGGCCTGAAGAATCTCTGTCTGGCCGGCGGCGTTGCACTTAACTGCGTCGGCAACGGCCGGATTCTGCGCGAAGCTCCATTCCGCAACATCTGGATTCAGCCGGCGGCGGGAGATGCCGGCGGCGCCCTGGGAGCAGCGTTGTGGTGCTGGTACCAGCAGATGGGCAATCCGCGCACACCGCAGGAGGGCGACAGCCAGCACGGTTCCTACCTCGGACCATCGTATTCACCCGCTGAGGTCCGCGAGCAGCTTGACGCCGTGCGCGCGGTGTACGAAACGTTCGAAAGCGCGGATCTCTTGGCCGATGCCATCGCTGGGGAGTTGGCCTCCGGCAAGATTGTCGGACATTTTGCCGGACGTGCCGAATTCGGTCCGCGCGCTCTGGGGCACAGATCCCTTCTGGGCGATCCACGCGATCCCCGGATGCAGACCCGCATGAACGTCGCCATCAAGTTCCGCGAGTCTTTCCGCCCTTTCGCTCCTTCCGTCATCGAGGGCCGGCAGTCCGAGTATTTCGACCTCGCAGCCCAAAGCCCCTACATGCTTCTTGTCGCTCCGATCCGAGAGGAGAAGCGCCGCGTTCTCACCGCGGAAGAAGAGCGGCTCTTCGGAATTGCGAAGCTGAAGTGCCTCCGCAGCGATCTGCCGGCTATCACCCACGTGGACTATTCGGCGAGGGTTCAGACCGTCCGCAAAGACAGGTCGCCCCGTTTTCATGCAATCCTGAAAGCTTTCGAGCGGCACACCGGCTGTCCGGTGCTGGTCAATACCAGCTTCAACATCCGCGGCGAGCCCATCGTGCACAGTCCAGCCGACGCCTACCGCTGCTTCATGTTCACGGATATGGACGTGCTCGTCGTGGAAAACTGTCTGCTGCGAAAGGAAGCCCAGCTACCCATAGCCGGCGCGGAGGAATACAAAAAAGGGTTCAAGCCCGATTAAACAGGGAACGAAAAAAGGCGCGGCGCATTCGTCGTCGCGCGGGGCAACCCCGCGCTGGACACTGGACCTGAAATTGCGAAGGCTGATGCCTCATGGGCCGCCGCTCCTTCATCGCCGAACTGTTCGACTTCATTCTTTCGAACAAAGCCTACTTCATCGCCCCGATCATCATCGTTCTATTGCTCGTCGGCGCGCTGATCATTCTCGGCGGAACCAAAGCAGCGCCGTTCATTTACACGCTGTTCTGAGGGTCGGACCCAACGAATCATGACGAAGATCGATTGGCATCCGGCGCCCCGCGAAATGCGCGTTTGGGCTACCATTCTCGCTGCGGCCCTCGGAGTGGTCGGTTCTCTCTTTTATTTCGTCGACTGGGGCATCTTCTCCGGCGGACAGGGCTTTGCGCGTTTCCTGTGGAGCTTCGGCGCCTTTGCGTTTCTTACGGGAATCACCGGGACCAAAATCGGCCTGCCCGCCTACTGGCTTTGGATGGGATTCGTTTGGACCGTGAGTTGGGTCATCACCCACGTGGCACTTGCGGCCGTTTTCTTTTTGGTGGTCACCCCACTCGCCCTAGTCGCCCGGCTGATCGGGCGCGACCGCCTGCAGTTGCGCCTGCGAAGCGGGCATAGTCATTGGCACAGTTTGGAATCTGGAAGCCAACACAACCCCGAGCGGCAGTTTTGATCCACTCGGAGGCAAAGCCCTCTGATGAAGAACGACCTGAGATGTTACATGGATTTTCTGCAGAAAGTCCATGTGAGGCGGGTTTGACCGACCTTCGAGCCTGTGCTTGGTCCGCGCTGATTCTCTGATCTTCAGGTGGATCGTGATGTTTGCCTCTGGTGGGCATCTACCCCCTTCGCTTCGATTTCATCGTGATCTCCTGAGAGTCGAAGATTGCGCGGGGGACGGCGCGATGCACCTTTCCAGACGGGGGGCGCCGGTCAAAAAAAGAGGGCCGGCGTTGGCCGGCCCTCCTGTGAAGCGGTTGCGACGGGGCGCTTAGTCGTCGTCGTTCTGCGCGGGCGAAGTTGCCGGGGTGGCGGCGGCAGGAGCGGCCTGACCTTGCGCGCCGGGCTGGTTGAACTGGATATGGTCGCGGAAGAATTCGTCCTCGAGCATGGTGCGCATGTCTTGCGCGGTGGCGCGGCGATTGGCTTCTTCCAGTTTCTGGCGCGCGGCATCGGGTTTGCCGTCGCGGAAGTCGATGGCGGCGGCAACCACGTAAATGCCGGCGGTGGCGTTGCCTCCGGCGATGGCATCGGCGATTTCTTTGCGGCGTTGCTGAGGCAGATCACCCGCAACGTCGGCCATGGCGCGCTTGTATTGGAAGAATCCATCGGTCGGATTCTGCGCGAGGAAGCCGTCGACGAGCGCGGCGGCTTCGACCGGACGCTTCTGCAAGCGGCGGAGTTCGGAAAGATTCTGCACGAGGTCGCGCTGGTTCGGCGCGATCTGCAGACCGGCCGTGAGCGTCTGGTCGGCGCCTTCGTAGTCGCGGGTGAGGATTTGCGCCGCACCGAGCAGAGCGGACATGCCGGTGTCGCCGGGATTCGCTTTGAGATGCTCTTTGGCCGCGCTGACCGCTTCGGCGGTTTGTCCGGCCATCATGCGGGCAATGGCGCGGCGGCGCCAGACGGCGGGCGTGTCGGGGTTGAGTTCGTAAACTTCAGCGAGCAGCGTTTCGGCGTCGGCTCCTGCGTTGGCGTTGAGCGCCGCATTGGCGCGCTCGTTGAGGATCATGGCGCGGAGCTCGCGATTGGTGCCTCGTTGTCCGAGAAAGAGGAGCAACAAGATGAGCACACCGGCCAAAGCAATGCCGGAGAGCAGCAGCGGAAGATTCGAGGACTTGTTGGAATATTCGTTGTTCATAGGAGCAGATGGTTAATTGCGGAGCGGCTGACTGAAGATCAAAAGCAGGCCGAAGAAAAGCGGATTCTTGGGAGGGATGGATTTTTGCCCCCTTTCTGTGCCAGAAAGGACAAAGTGAAAGCTCGGAACCAGGGAATGCCCGCGTGGGCGTGGGGTCTAATTGTGGCGATCGTAACCTTGGCCGTCTTCCTGCCCGCGGTGCAGTTTCCCTTTTTTCCATTCTGGGATGACGACATCCATGTGCACGCCAATCCGCATCTGGCCAACCTTTCTTGGTCGAGTCTCGGTGCGCTTTGGGCGGGTCCATGGCAGCAACTGTATATCCCGCTGACTTATTCGGTGTGGGCCGCGCTGGCCGCGCTATCCCGCTGGTCGGCCGGAGTGCCCATCGCCAGCGGCGCGCTGGATGCGGCATGGTTTCACGGCGCCAATGTGGTCGCGCACCTTTTCTCTACAGTGCTGGCGTTTGTTTTGTTACGGCGCGTGGTCGGCAGATTTTTTCCTCAATGCGCGCGCGGGAAAACCAACATGGCCGCCGCGCTCGGTGCCATGTTCTACGCGTTGCACCCGCTGCAGGTCGAGCCGGTGGCGTGGATCTCGGGTTTGCGCGACGTGCTCGGCGGATGCCTCGGACTGGCCGCGCTGGTCGTGCTCTTCGGTGGAGACGGCGTCCGGCCAGCGCGCGCCATCTTTGCAACTTTGCTTTTTCTCTCTTCGCTCGCGGCCAAACCCGCGGGAGTGGCCTTGCCGCTTGTCGCCGGCGTGTTGGCCTTCGTGCCATTCCGCTGGTCGTGGCGACAAATGCTTTTCGTGCTCGGGCCATGGTTGGTCATCGGCGCCGTGTGGGTCTTGCTGACCAGCAACGCCCAATGGGCCGCGGAGTTGGCCGTCGGGCTTGTGCCGACATGGATGCGTCCGCTGGTCGCCGCCGACGCGTTGGGATTTTATCTGCTCAAAGTTTTCGTCCCGGTTGGTTTGTCCGCGGATTACGGCCGCTCGCCGGATCAAGTCCTCGCCGTCGGTGCATTGTGGTGGATGTGGCTCTGGCCTGCGGTGCTGGCCGCCGTGTTGTTTCTGGTCAAACCGCTGCGCATTTACCTCGTGCCCTTCGCCGTTTTCGCCGCGGCGCTTTTGCCCACGCTCGGTCTCGTTCCCTTCAATTTCCAATTGGTCAGCACGGTAGCCGACCGCTACGCGTATTTCGCGCTGATCGGACCGGCGCTGGCTCTAGCCATGATTGTGGCGCAGGGAGCGCAGCGATGGATCACCGCCGCTGCGCTATGGGTAGCTGTCTTGATTGCCCTGAGCATCGGCCGGTTGCCCGTGTGGTCCGAGGATTTGAAACTTTTCGCCGCTACCCTCGAGACCAATCCGCGGAGCTGGAAAGCGAAGCACAATTACGCGTCGGCACTGGATGACCGAGGCCGCACAGCGGAGGGCGAGCGTCTAATGCGCGAAGTCATCGCGCGGCGCCCAGACAGCGCCGAGGCCTACAACGACCTCGGGGTGATGCTCTGGAAACTCGGACGGCACGGCGACGCGGCGGCAGCGATGCGCCAGTCGGTCGTCATCCGGCCCACGGCGGGCTCGGCCCGCAATCTGGCCATCATGGAAGGCCAACTCGGCGACACCGCTGGTCAGGCCGAGGCGATGCGCGTGTTGCGCCAGCTCGAGCCTGGCGCGGCACCATGAGCACCGCGGATCTTTACTCGCCGCGTCCCCTCGCGTAGCAACGGATCATCATGTCCTTGATCGAAAAATCGCTGGTCGAACACACGGGCATCCTCCAACTCAACCGCGGCGAGAAGCACAACAGCCTCAACGGCGACTTGATGCGCGAACTGATGGCGGGTCTCGACGCGCTTTTTGCCGAGGGCGCGCGCGTGGTCATCCTCCGCGCGGCACCCGGAGTCAAAGTCTGGTCGGCCGGACACGACATCAACGAAATCCCCGAACCGCGCCGCGATCCGCTCGGTTACTTCGATGCTTTGGAAACGCTGCTGCGCAAGGTGCAGGATTGTCCGGTTCCGGTCATCGCCATGGTCGAGGGTTCCGTCTGGGGCGGAGCCTGCGATCTTTGCGCGGCATGCGATCTCATCGTGGCGGCAAGGGGCGCAACCTTCGCCATGACGCCGGCGAAAATCGGCATCCCCTACAACGCATCGGGCCTGATTCATTTCACCAACCTGCTCGGCGTGAACAAGGCAAAGGAAATGTTTTTCACCGCGCAACCGGTCAGCGTGAACGATGCGTGGAACAACGGCTTCGTCAACCACGTGGTGCCTGCGGAAGAACTCGAGCTGTTCACCATGAAGCTGGCGGAAACCATCGCGTCGAACGCGCCGCTCGCTGTGCGTTCGATCAAGGCCGAGTTCCGCCTGCTTTCGCGCGGACACCATATCGACGCCGAAACCGCGGAGCAGATCCAGGCCATCCGTCGCCAAGTCTATGACAGCGAGGATTACGCCGAGGGAATCCGCGCTTTCAAAGAAAAGCGTCCGCCGCAATTCAAAGGCAAATGAGCACCGTCGCGCTGCGTGCGCATGTCGCGGAGCTGCATGCCTGCAGGAAATGTCCGCGCATGGAATCGTCGCCCGTTTCGGGCGGACCGGTAAAGAGCGAGGTCATGCTCGTCGGACAAGCGCCCGGCACGCGCGAACCGCTGCTCGGGCGTCCGTTCGCCTGGACCGCGGGAAAAACGCTTTTCCGCTGGTTCGAGGAGGCCTGCGGATTCGGCGAGGACGTTTTTCGGGCAAGTATCTACATGGCCGCGGTTTGCCGCTGCTTTCCGGGGAAGCATCCGAAGGGATCGGGTGACCGCGTGCCGGACGAAGAGGAAATTGCCAACTGCCGGCCGTGGATGGATCGGGAGATCGCGCTGTTACGTCCGAAGCTCATCGTTCCCGTGGGGAAATTGGCCATCGCTCAGTTCCTCGAGGCGGACAAACTCAGCGATGTCATCGGGCGGCGCATTCCGCTGGAACGGAACGGCGTGCGCTTCGATCTCATCGCGCTACCGCATCCGTCCGGTGCTTCGACTTGGCATCGCACCGAACCGGGAAAGACTCTCCTGCGGCGGGCACTGCGTCTCCTCGCCGAGGACGCTTCACTCCAGAGCATCGCGGAAAAGAGCCGTGCCGCGCGGCGGACAAAAAGTTAGAAGAGCGATATGTCACACCCGATGAAGTATCCGCTCTTAGTCATCGACGCAGGCAACACATCGGTAAAATTCGCCAAGGTGGCGCGAGCCGGCGGCGCGCCCAAGCTAGTCACGTCCGTGCCCAGAGCGAAGTTGACCATCGCGCGGGCAAAACGCGCGGGGGGCGGATGCCGATACGTTTTTGTTTCCAGTGTGGTCCCATCCGCCTCGCGCGTCCTCAAGCGCGCTTATCCCGCGGCGCAATTCATCGGACCGCGCACGGAGACCGGCTTCGCGACGGTGGTCGATCGCAAAACGATCGGGTCAGACCGTCTGGCCAACGTGGCAGCTGCGCATACGCGGCACGGCAGCAAACTGATCGTCGCGTCTTTCGGCACCGCGACGACCTTCGACATTGTAGACAGCAAAGGCGTCCACCGCGGCGGAGCCATCGCACCGGGATGGAAATCATTCGCCGGAATTTTGTCCGCGCGCACGGCCTTACTGCCGCGCCTTGGCGCGAAAAAAGCAACGCGCTTTTCCGGCCGCAACACGCGCGAAGCGCTGACCGCGGGCATCGGAGGCGGTTATGCGCTAATGGTTTCCGGCGTCATTGCCATGCTGGCCGAAGAGGCCGGCGTGAAGAATCCGCGCGTTGTTTTCACCGGCGGCGATGCGGCCGCGGTGGCCGCGCTTTTGCCGTGGAAAGCCGTCACTGATCCGCTTCTGACGCTGCGCGGCATCGCGCTTCTTGCGCAAGGCATCGCCCGCGAAGCCAGCAAATAAGGGCCTTGCGGGGCGATTGGACTTGCCGCGAACGCACCCGCGGCTACATTCAAGCCAGCCGGCGGCACCATCACGGAAACACCGCGGCGAACATTTTTATGGCCAACGCAATGGTGATCGGAATGGGCGGAGTCGGATCGGTCATCGCCCAGAAACTGCACGAATACGACTGCTTCGACCGTATCGTCTGCGCCGACCGCGATCCGGTTTTCGCCGAGCAGCTGGCCAAGCGCATCCCGAACAACCGCTTTGTCGTGGTGCAGGCCGATGCCATGGACGTCAAGGGCACCACTGCGCTGATGAAAGAGCACAAAGTCAAAGTGACCTGCAATGCGGCGGTCTGCGCGACGAACCATTCCGTGCTCACCGCCTGCGCCGAAGCCGGCTCGCACTACCTCGACATGGCGGCCGACATCTACGCCCCGCCGGGCGCGCGCCGCACTTCAAAGAACTCGTTCGACACGGAGATCGAGGCCTTCGACGAGATATTCCGCGAAAAGAAACTGGCCGGCATCCTCTGCATGGGCATGGATCCGGGCGCGGTCAATGTCTTCGCCCGCTGGGCCATGGACCGACTCGACACGGCAACGAGTATCCGCGTGCTCGATGCGGATAACGCCGAGGTGAAGGGCTACCGCTTCGCCGTGCTCTTTTCCCCCGAAACATTTTTCGAGGAGCTGGGCGCCGTCCCCTACTTCGTCAAAAACGGCAAAGTGACCGCGGGCAAGCCGCTGGAGTCCGAATTCGAGTGGATACGCTTTCCCGAGCCGATCGGACTGCAACCGACCTATGCGGTGGCGCACGAAGAAGGCGTGAGTTTGGGGATCTATCCGCCCTTTGTGCAGAAAGGTGTTCGCTACTCGGTCTTCAAATACAGCGTAAGCGACAAAGTGGTTCACCTGTCGAAGTCGCTTTCCCTGCTCGATCTCGACACGTGGAAAAAAGTGAAGGTGGACGGAGCGGAGGTTTCGCCCGTGCGCGTGGCCACCCATGCGCTGCCCAAGCCGGCGCAGCTGGGTCCGACCGTCGACGGCTATTCCTGCGTGGGCACCGAAGTGCGCGGCACGCTCGGTCGGCGTCGCGTGGAGTATTTCATCTACACGATGGATAACCACCGCGACTGCTACGAGAAATACGGCTACTCGCTCACCCTCGTGCAGACCGGAATTCCGCCCGCACTGACCGCGCGTTTGCTCATCGAGGGCAAAATCAAGGAGCGCGGCGTGATGATGCCGGAGGCCTTGCAGCCGGATGAGTTGATGACGCATTTCAGCCACGAAGGACTTCCCATCTTCGTGGAAAAACGCGAAACCGAACGCGTATGAAACCCCGTGCATTCCTGCTCGACGGACGTCCGGTGACGACATCCGAGACGGCGGAGGTGCGGAACCCCTACAACGGCGAACTGGTCGCCGAGGTTTGCGTCGCGGGCGAGAAGGACGTGGCCCGTGCACTCGACATCGCCGCGGGAGCCTTCGAGGAGGCACGGCACCTGCCGTCCATCGAACGTTCACGATTACTCCGCCGAATCGCCGACACAATCGGGCGGCGCGCCGACGAATTTGTCGAATTGCTCATCGCCGAAGCAGGCAAGCCCGTTTCTCTGGCCAAGATCGAAGTGCAGCGCGCGCAATCCACTTTCGAATTGGCCGCGGCCGCCGCGCTCGAACCAAACGGCCACCCGATCGAGATGGAAGCGACACCCGCGGGCGCGGGCCATGTCGGAATAGCCCGCCGCGTCCCGCTCGGCGTCATCCTCGGAATTACACCGTTCAACTTTCCGCTCAACCTCGTCGCGCACAAAGTCGCACCCTGCCTGGCCACGGGAAACACCATGATCCTCAAGCCGGCAATGAAGACGCCGCTCTGCGCCCTGCTTCTCGGTGAAGTGCTGGCCGAATGCGGGGCGCCCGCGGGACAGGTTTCGTTCGTCCCCTTCGGACACCAACACGTCGCCGCACTCCTGCGCGACCCGCGCGTGAAAATGCTCTCCTTCACCGGCGGTGTGGACGTGGGATGGAAGCTCAAAGGCGAAGCGATCAAGCAAAAGGTGACGCTCGAACTGGGCGGCAACGCGGCGTGCGTGGTCGAGGCGGATTCCGATTGGCGCAAACACGTCGCCAAGATGGCGGTCGGCGCTTTCGCCTATGCCGGTCAATCGTGCATCAGCGTGCAGCGCATTTTCGCGCAGGAATCGATTTACGCGGAATTCAAAGAGGTCTTCCTTGCCGCAGTGAGGGACAAAGCGGTGGCCAGCGATCCGCGCGATGCCAAAACGCTGGTCGGACCGATGATCACCAAGGCGGCGCTGGATAATGTTGTCCGATGGATCAAGGAAGCCGAAGCGCGCGGCGCAAAGTTGCTTACCCCGCTGAAAGTCGATGGCCAAATACTGCACCCGGTCGTCTTGGAAAATGTTCCGCGCGACGCGGCTATCTCCTGCGAAGAAGCCTTCGCCCCGGTCGTGGTGCTCGAGTCTTACCAGACCTTCGCCGACGGATTGGCCGCGGTGAACGATTCGAAATTCGGATTGCAGGCTGGGGTGTTCACTTCCGAATTGGCCAAGGCTTACCAAGCTTACGATGCGCTCGAGGTCGGCGGCGTGCTCGTCAACCAGGTCCCGACCTTCCGCACGGAGAACATGCCTTACGGCGGAGTGAAAGACAGCGGGTTCGGACGCGAAGGCGTGCGCTACGCGATGGAAGACATGACCGAAATCAAATCGCTGGTCATCAACGAGCGCGGACTCTGACCGCGCATGCTGCACGTCGTTCTCGTCGAGCCGGAAATCCCGCAGAACACGGGGAACATCGCGAGAACCTGTCTTGCCGCGGGTGCGCGGCTGCATCTGGTCGGACCGCTCGGCTTCAAGATCGACAGCACGGCCCTGCGCCGTGCCGGCATGGATTACTGGGACAAGTGCGACATTCGCCATTGGTCATCGCTCGATGCTCTGCGCGCAGAGGCGGGAGCAGCGCGGTTTTGGTTTCTCAGCGCGAAAGGAAGTAGCGCGTATTGGGATGCGAAATTCGCGGACGGCGACCATCTGGTCTTCGGACGGGAAACACGCGGACTGCCCGAGAGCCTGCTCACCGCGGAAACGGAGCACACGCTGACCATTCCGATGACGCCGGACGCGCGCGGGCTGAATCTGGCCACGTCGGTTGGGATTGTGCTTTATGAAGCTTGCAGGCAACTTCGGGGGCAATGAAGTCCGGTTCGCCCGCATCGACGAACGCCAACGAAAAGCGCCGCAAGAAGGTGTTGTTTGTTTGCAGCGGCAACTACTACCGGAGCCGCTTGGCCGAGATTTTGTTCAACCATGAGGCGGCCGCCATCGGCCTGGAATGGGAATCGGCCTCGCGCGGCTTGCTCAAAGCGGGGGAGCTTAAAGGGATGTCCGAGCACACCGCGAGTTACCTCAAGGGCGCCAAATTGGCCCACTTGGCCGAGAAACCCCGCGATCCGTTGCCGATCGACGTGGAGGACCTGACCGAGGCGGAATTGACCATCGCTCTCTGTCGCGAGGAGCACCAACCCCTTATCGAACAGAAGTTCCTCGCCTTGGCCCGCGCGCTGCGCAAGGCCGGGCGTATCCGCTATTGGAACATCTACGACATTCCGGGACGGCCGCACGCCATTGTGCGCCTGCTCGGGGGCGGACACCGGGGACCGAGTCAGCCGGCAGAGAGCGGAACAGAACATATTGCGCTGGCGGTCAAAGAGTTAGTCGCCGAGCTGGCCAAGGGCTGAGCCCACCAATCCGAGAGCACAGAACCGCCTCAACGGAGGGGGAAACCCATTTTTCTCTGGTCAAGGGGCTAGTCTGTGCTAGTCTGACTGATTATGCCGATTCAGAGAAAAAGTGCCTTCTCACGCCGTTTGCCGGATTTGGTTACCGAGGAACTGGTCAGTGTCTTGTCCAAAAAGAGCTCCTTCGAGTTCAAGCAGCTGTTCGATTTGGTCCATGAGAAACTGCGCAAGCGCAATGCGGCCAGCGGCGGCGAGGAAATGCTCCGCCTGCGCGCCTACGAGAAGCTGCAGAATCTGGTCTCGCGCGGCATGGTCAAGAAAACCGGCAAAAAATACCGCGGGCTGGCCTCCCTGGCCAACGCCCTCGAGCCGGCCGACGTCGCGGCGCGCTAAAGCGGCCACATGCTGACCGACCAATTTCTGCCCCTCGGCCTGCACATTTTGGTGGCCGTGGGATTGGCTGTGTCCATTTTCGCCGCGAGCCTTCTGCTCGGCCGGGTCGGGCGGCGGACGCCGGACAAAGACATGGCCTATGAATGCGGCATGCCCGTGCGCGAAGCCGCCGCTCCGCGCTTCAGCGTGAAGTTCTACCTCGTGGCCATGCTCTTTATCCTTTTCGATATCGAAATCGTCTTCATGTATCCGTGGGCAGTCGTCTACCGCGACTTTCTGGCCCAGCACGGCAGCATTATTTTCTGGAGCATGGCGGGATTCATCACCGTCCTGACCGTCGGCTACGTCTACGCGATCAAAAAAGGCGCGCTCGACTGGCGGAACTGAGCCGCTACGCGTCCCGCAGAATTGCCGACAATTTGTCGGCGAGAAAAACGGATTGCTCCGGCGCCAGATCGAACGGCGGGGCGAGCGAAAGGACATTGCCAAGGCGGCCGCCGGCAAGAAGGAGGATTCCCTGCCGGAGCGCTTCGGTCACGCAACGCGATGCCGCGGCTGGATCCGGAGCGCCCTGGGTATCGACGAGTTCGATGCCGACCAGCAGACCGACACCGCGCAGATTGCCGATGCGCGGTGAGGAAATTTTCCCCAATGCGCCGCGCAAATGGTGCCCGGCTGCGCGCACCTTGGCCGCTGTTTCCGGCTTGGCATGTTCATGCAGCGAAGCGACGGCCATGGCGCAACCGAGCGGATTACCGAGAAACGTGCTGGTGTGCAGCGCCTCGCCGGATGATTCCGGCCACGTATCCATGACCTCGGCACGGCCGACGCAGGCGGACAGCGGGAACCCGGAAGTGAGCGCTTTGCCCAGACAAATGATGTCGGGCACGACCCCCGAATGGTCGCAGGCGAAGAGACGACCGGTGCGGTTGAACCCGGTGTAGATCTCGTCGGCGATGAGCAGGATTTTTTCCTCGTCGCAAATCCGCCGCAGCAACCGCATGAAATCGCGCGGCGGGACAATGTCCCCGCCCCGCCCCTGCACGGGTTCGACGAGGATGGCGCCGATCTCGCGGCGGGTGATTTCGGAGCGGATGAGTTTGGCCAAATCCTCGAGGCAGGCGGAAGAGCAGTTGGGAAATTCGCCGCCCTCCAACGCGAACCCGCCACCGTGTCCGAAGGGACAGCGAAAACAATACGGATACGGCACGGACACCGCGAAGCGCCCGAGTTGCGCGGCGAAGGGCGCGCGGAAAAATTCCATGGCCGAAGCCTCGAGCGCACCGTAGCCGAGTCCGTGGTAAGCACCTTCGAAAACAAGCACCCCGGGCTTCCCGGTGTGGAGCACCGATGTTTTCAGCGCGGCCTCGATCGCGTCGGACCCGGAATTTCCGAGAATCACCTTGCCGCGACCCGCCTGCCAGCGGCCGAAGGTCAAATCACCGAGCATTTCGCACAGTTCGACTTTGCTCTCCGCCGGATGCACGTCGCCCATGGCATGGAGCAGGCGCCCGGCTTGCGCGGTCAGTGCCTCGCGCACCGGCGATGGCGAATGACCCAACCCTGCCACGCCGAAGCCCGCGGTGAAATCGAGGAACCGGTTGCCGTCCGCGTCCCACACATTGACCCCCTCGGCGCGTTCCCAAAAAACCGGCCATTCCTCGGTTACCAAGGTGACATTGCGCGACTCGACCCGGCGCAACCGCGCCGCCAATTCGCGTGAGCGCGGGCCGGGGATTTCGGTGCGCAATTCAGGAAGCATGACCGTTCGGCAACCCTTTCATGGCCAAAGCACTATCACCTGCCGCGCGGACTGTCAGTCGCCGCGTCCGCGGACCCAAATGACGCTTGCCATGACCTGCCGCGTTGGTAACGTGGCGGATTCAAGGCGCATGACCCTGTCGAGTTTGCTCACAGTCGGGCAGATCATACCCGAGATGAAGGCGACGGAGCGTTGGCCGGCGATCACCGAGATCGTGGACCTGCTCGTGTCGACGCAACGTATTGAGCCGCAATACCGTGACAGCGTTCTCGCCGCCCTCAAGCAGCGCGAGGAAACGATGAGCACCGGTATCGGTTTCGGCATCGCCATCCCGCACGCCTCGTCCGAGCACGTCGGCGAAGTTGTCGCCGCTTTCGGACGCTCCAAGCCGGGTATCGAGTTCGACTCTCTCGACAACGAACTGGTCCATTTCATCGTTCTTTTCATCGTCCCCCGCGACCAATTCCAGGTCCACCTCCGCACCCTGGCCGCCATCGCCAAATTCCTCAACGACCGCACCGTCCGCGAAGAGCTTGCCGCCGCGCCCGATGCGCAGGCCATCCTGCAGGTTTTCGCCAGCCGCGGCGGCCAGCGCTGAATGAACACCACGCCGCAGGCCGTTCTGACCAAGCGGCTGCACGCGGCACTTGTCGCGTGCGGACTTCCGCCGGAACGCGGCGAGGTCACTGCCGCGGCCGACACGCGATTCGGTGATTATCAGGCCAATGCAGCCATGGTCCTGGCCAAACAGGCCAAAGCCAATCCGCGCGAGTTGGCCGCGAAAATTGCGGATTACTTCGAGGTGGACGACATCTGCGAGAAGCCCGAGATTGCCGGACCGGGGTTCCTCAACTTCCGCCTCAAGCCGGAATGGGTCTCGCAACAACTGCGCCATCTGACCGGTGATGCGCGTTGCGGTGTTCCGGCCACGGAGCATCCGCGGCGCATCATCATCGATTTCAGTTCGCCCAACATCGCCAAGCCGATGCATGTCGGCCACATCCGCAGCACCATCCTCGGCGACGCGCTGGCCCGCATCGCGCGGTTCGCCGGACACGAAGTCGTGACCGACAACCACCTCGGCGACTGGGGCACGCAATTCGGCAAGGTTCTCTACGGCTGGAAACACCTCCTTGATCGCGCCGCGCTGGAGCGTGATCCGATCGCGGAAATGACGCGGCTCTACCGCGAGGTCAACGCCCTCGAGCAGTCCGACCCCGCGGTGCACAAAGCCGCGCGCGAAGAACTGGTCAAACTCCAGCAGGGCGATCCTGAGAACCGCGCTATCTGGCATCAGCTCGTCGATCTTTCCTGGGCCGAATTCGAGGACATTTACCAACGCCTCGACGTGCGCTTCGACGAGCGCCTCGGCGAAAGCTTCTACGATCCGGCGCTGGCGGCGCTGGTCGATAAACTTCTCAAGGAGGGCATCGCGCAAATCAGTGAAGGCGCCGCCTGCATTTTCTTTCCCGACATTCCCGCGCTGGCCGACAAACCATGCCTGATCCGCAAAAGCGACGGCGGATTCCTTTACGCCACGACCGACCTCGCCACGATCGAATACCGCGTCGAACGCTGGGATCCGCACGCCGTGTGGTATGTCACCGGCGCGCCGCAGCAGCTCCACTTCCAGCAGGTCTTCGCCGCGGCCCAGCGGATGGGAGTGACCACGGCACTGGAGCACATTGCCTTCGGCAGCATCCTCGGTGAAGACCACAAGCTGATGAAGACGCGCTCGGGCGACAATGTCCCGTTGCGCGACTTGATCGGCGAAGCGGTGACCCGCGCCCGCACCATGATCGAGGAGAAAAATCCCGAACTGCCCACGGAGGAGAAGGACCACATCGCGCGCATTGTCGGACTCGGCGCGGTCAAATACGCCGAACTCTCCCAGCACCGCATGACCGACTACGTCTTCTCGTGGTCGAAGATGCTCAGCCTTCAGGGTAACACTGCGCCGTATCTTCAGAACGCCTACGTGCGCGTCCGCTCCATCTTCCGCAAACTCGGCGCGGAGCTCGGTGCGGCGCAGAAAGTCGTTCTGACCGAACCTGCCGAACTGGCCCTGGCCAAAAAGCTCCTCCAGTTCGGCGAAACCGTGCCGCTCGTGCTCCACGAATTCCGTCCGAACCTGCTGGCCAACCACCTCTTCGAAACGGCCAACGCCTTCCACACGTTCTATGAAGCGTGCCCGGTCTTGAAATCCGAAGGCGTGACCCAACACTCGCGCCTCGTTCTCTGCGAAGCCACCGCGCGCGTGCTCAAGCAGGGCCTCGATCTTCTCGGGGTCGAGGTGCCGGAGCGGATGTGATCGCTCAACGGCGCACCCGCGCGGACATATCCATCCACAGGGCCTGACGGAAGAACGGCGCGCGGCGATGCCGGAATCCCCACCATCCCGCGGCGACGGCCAGCTTGCGCAGCTCGGGAAAAGAAAAGGCGCGTTCGGCCGAAAGCCTGGCATCGTGTCGGGTCATCGGCTCGCGATAAACCAGCTGCGTCACCGCAAAAATCCCCGCTTGGGCGAGACGCGAACGGCGCAGGTCCGTGACCAGGGTCGCGCCGCGGGTCAGCTCGCGGCACCGCCGCAGCAGGCGGATGGCATCCGATTCGTCGAGGTGGTGCAGGACAAGGTTGCAGAGAACAATGTCATAAAGCCTTCCCTCGGAGAAATCGAGGAAGTCGGCGCGGACGAAGCGGATTTCCGGAAATCCCGAGGACAGTTTTTCCGCGATTTCGAGTGTCGGTTGCTGGCGGTCGACCGCCGTGACGAGGATCGGACAGCCGGCCTGACGCGCGCGCGTGACCACGGCCCGCGGAATGTCCGCCGCGCCCGTGCCGAGATCGAGCACGCGGAGCGGCTGGCGCCGTTCGATGATCGGGCCGATATGGTCGAGAACAAGCCGGTGCGCGCCGAACCTGCGATTGAGCGATTCGAGATTGGCCAGGTCGGTTTCCAGTTCCGGCGTGGCCGACTCGGCCACGTCCATCCACTCCGGCCGGTCTTCGTGGAAACGCCGGATCATGGCGCAAGCGCCAGCACGGCGAGCATCCGTCCTGTCTGCCCGCGCTCCACGCGGTAGGAATAGTAACGCGCGACATTCCGCCCGGTGCAGATGCCAGCGTCGGCCACTTGGCCGGCCCCGGCCTCGTGTGCCTGCTGTGCGATGGTCGCGGCAAAGTCCGTCTCGTAGAGCGGAGGACGAATGCACGGGCTGATGTGCACCGCAAGATCGGCGGGATCGACGCCGAATTCGTCCGACATCAGGCGGATGGTGTTTCCGGTGATATCGGCTTCGGTGCCGGCGCGGCCCGAATGGATCAGTGCGATGGCCCGGTCTTTTCGGTCGGCGATATACACCGCGGCGCAATCGGCCACGTAAATACCCAGGGTCAGTCCCTTCGCGGCGGTGATCAGGGCGTCGACTCCCACCGTTTTTCCCGGGGCGGCGACGACTGCCGCTTTTGCGCCGTGCACTTGTTCCGCGGTGGCGAGCGAACCCGGATCGAATCCGGCTGCGTGCAGGGCATCGCCGTGCGCCGGCGCGAGGCGTTGCAACGCGGTCTCGCGATCGGTGGCCACATCGATGCCTTCGATGCGGGGGATGAATGCGGCGCGCACGCCACGCAGGTGGCCGAGAGGCTGGAACGAATCCGGTGCCGGCACGGTCAGCGGTTGACGGTCTTCTTTCCCGGCGCGGGAGTGGCGGCCGGCTTGGCTTTGCGTGCACGCAAGGTATCGCGCTTGTCGGGCATCGCGCCGTTGAGAACCCCGGGGTTGGGGTTGTCGGTCGAATTGAGCTGGTCGTTGCGCCTGCGCTCCCTCGCCGTGAGCATCGGATCGTCGTAGGTGTCCGCGTAAACCGTATCGAGCGAGAGGACGCGGTTGTATTCGGCCAAAGCGGTGATGTAACGGTAGCGACCCTCCAGTTCGGTTGTCTGTGCTTGGAGAAGCGAGACTTGGGCATTCAGGACGTCGAGCTGCGTCCCCGCCCCCGCGTCGAGGCGTTCGCGCGAAAGTCGCAATGCTTCCGTCGCCTGCACCACGTTGGCGCGCTGGCTGTCGATCACTTCCTGCGCCTCGATGAGGTTGGACACGGCACGCTGCACATCGAGTTCGACCGTGCGCGCCCCATTGTCATAGTTGATCATGGACTGCTGCAGCGAAGCGCGCGCGGCCTGTGTCGCCCCGACGGTCGCTAAGCCGTCGAAAATGTTCCAGCTGCCGGTCACACCGAAGAAAAGCCCGTTGACCGCCTGGTCGAGGCTGGAGGCGGTCGGGACATTGAAGGCTTGGTATCCTGCGGTGGCGTTGAGCGTGGGTTGGAAGCCGGACATGGCCGACTTGAGCTGCTCCTTGCCGATGAGAATGTTCTGCCGCTGCACCTTGAGGGAGGGGTTACGGGTCAGCGCGGTAAAGACCGATTTGACCAGATCGATCTTGATCGGGTTGTAATCGAGCTGTCCGAGAACGTCGATCGGGATGAGCGACGGATCGCTCGGGTAATCGAGCCCGAGTTGTTTGACCAAGGCGAACTGCGAGATGCGCAGCGCGTTGCGCGCCTGGATGACCGGGGGAATCGCATTGGCCAGGGCGACTTCGGCCTGCAGGACATTGAAACGCGGCACCGTGCCGGCTTCGAAACGGCTCTGCTGGTCTTGCAACTGCGATTGCAGCACGGCGACCGATTCCTCGCGCACGCGGATCAGCGCGCGGTTGAAGATCACGTCATAAAAAAGCTTTTTCGTGTCGGCCACGACCTTGTCGATCGTTTGCCGCAAAGAGTAGTAGGCGCTTTCATTGGAAAGCTTGGCCGCGGAGAAATCCGCCTGGTTTTTCCAACCCGACCAGATGTTCTGGTTGATGGCAAGGTTGACGTTCCAGGCCTGGTTGTTGTTGACCAAGCCGAAGTCGAAACCAGGGTTGGCCAGCGTGTCCGACTGCACATTGTATCCCGAGTTGGCCTGCAAGGTTGGCAACATGGCGGCGCGGACTTGCACCACTTGCCCGCTGGTCAGACGGATCTGCTGGATGGCGGCGAGAATCTCGGGATTTTTTTCCAAGGCCGTCTGGATGGCGCCGTCGATGCCGAGGCGTTTGGCGTCGGGGGTGAGACGCAATTCAAGCGAGCTGGCAGGAGGCAGCTTGATGCTGGTGACCGGATCGGGCGAACTTTGCACGGGAGGCTCGGGGATTTCCGGCGCGGTGGGGAAAGTCATCTGCATGGGATCGGGGATCCCCTGCTCCAGAGGCCCGTCGAGGCCGAGGGAAAGCGAGGCGGGATTGGTCAGGTTTGTCACCGGCGCGGCAACCGGACTCGGCATCGGGGTCGGCATCCCCGCCGGCATCGGAGCCAAGGGCGCCGGTTGTTCTATCGCGGCCGCGGCGGCGGGAACCCCGGAGGGAGACGCCGCGGGTGAAGCGAGCTGCTCCGCGGTCGGAAAGCTCTCCTTCATGATTTCGCTGACATTCGGTGAGGCGGCCGATGCCGGCGAAGCAACCGGCGTCTGGGCGACAAGAGGCGAGACCGAGCCTGCCGCCAAGAGAAGAGCAAAGATCCGGGCGGCCGAAGAAAACGTCATGGGACAAGGGGTATTTAAACCCGCACCGTGCAGCTTCGCAAAGCCTTTCAGGGTGCGACGGGCGAATCCGCCGGCGCTGGCGGCTCCCGCCCCTCTTCCAACGCGGCTTGGTCGCCCAGAGCCGGCTCGCCTTCCACAATGTCCATAGCGATGTAGGGCGGCCTCGCTTCAGCCGTGACCCGAAGGAGCGCGGTCTGACGTTTGTCGCGCAGCGTGACCACATCGCGTCCGGCCGCGGGGGCGCTTCCCGATCCCGCATCGACAAGGACGAAGCGGTGCACCGCATCGACCATAACCACGCGACCGACCCAAGTCGGGAGCGTGGCCTCGGGAACTTCGGGCTTTTTCGGTCCAAAGTGCGCGCAGCCGGCGAGCCCGCCGATGGCGGCGAGAGCGAGGGCCGGCAACTTGATTTTCACCGCGCTACAATCCGGCGCGGTCCAGCAGCGAACCGAGCACTTTCTCCGCCTCGAAACAATCGCGGGCGATTTCCAAAGCGGCGCGGGAATGACGGGCGTAATCAGAGCGGATGTCCGCCGTCGCCGCGACCACGTCTTCCATCGAACGGAAGGAAAGCAACCCCTCGCGTCCGCCGTAGTATTCGGTGAACCCGGTTTCCTGCGTGATGACCGGACGACCGGATGCCAAGTAGCAAGCGGACCGATCACTGAACCATCCGGTGTGGAGACGCGTGTATTGATCCTTGGCCACGGTGAACTCGCCCTTGGAAGCGCGGATGTAATCGCGGTAACCGTCCCAATCAATGCTCAGGGCGTGCGGATCGACCAGACGCCAGTCGTTCCGCTCGAACAAACTTTTCTCGCCAGCGTCCTTGATGTCGGTGGCCAACTCGAAAGTCTCGCCGCAGCGGCGCGGCGCTTCGACAAATTTGAGGAACTCGAGCGACTTGCTCCAAAGGTAATTGCTGCCGCGCCACTCGATGTCCTTCTTGCCGCTGGTCGACCAGTTGCAGATCGAGGTGTAGACCGCGTCGGACGGGGGCAATTCGCCGGTGTGCCACAAATCGGTGACCACCGGTTGGCGCGTGGGCAGCCATTCGATGCCGTGCCGCGGCACGGGAAAGCGCTCGGTCCCCACTGCCTCGCCGAAAGTGAAAAGCACGTGGTGCTCCGCGAGATAATCGCGCGTTGTTGTCTCGCCCAGATCGATCTTGATCTGTTCGACACCCGGATCGCTCTCCACATAGATGAGGCGGCGGATGGCGCGCAGGTCGTCGTTCAATTCATGACTGCCGCAAACATTCAGCGCGGCATCGCACGAGCGATAGAGATCGCGCAGCGCGGAGAGACTGGCGCCCGCGGTCCGCGGCTCGTCGCCGTAACGCGCGCAGAAACACCAACGGTTTTCGAAGCCGTATTGACGCGAGAGGCGCTCGAGCATCTTGGCCGCGTAGGAAAAATCCTCGGTGATGGTGAAGGCTTCCGGATCGTAGGGATAACGGGATCCGTCCTCGACATACCAGACCTCGTGCCCGAGTCGCTGCAGGCCCACGATGTAGTGCAGGTGCTGCCAGATGACGCCCGCCACCGGGCATCCACCCATGAATCCGAGAACGATGAGTTTCTTCTTTTTCACCCTTCGTGCTGTCCGGCGCGGAACATTTTCGCGTAGCCCCCGTTTTTGGCCAGCAGTTCCGGCCCCGTTCCCTCCTCCGCCACCCGCCCGTGCTCGAGCACGACGATGCGGTCCAACCCGTGCACGGTGGCCAAGCGGTGGGTGATGATGAGCGTGGTCCGTCCGCGCATCAATTCCGTGATCACCGCCATGACCGCCTGCTCGGTTGCGCCGTCGAGTGCGGAGGTCGGCTCGTCGAGCAGGAGAATGGGAGCATCTTTGAGAAAGGCCCGCGCGATGCCGATCCGCTGGCGCTGGCCGACGCTGAGATACCCGCCCCGCTCGCCGACCTGGCTGGCAAATCCGTCGGGCATGGCCATGATGAAGTCATAGGCCTGCGCGCGCCGTGCCGCTTCCATGATTTCCTCCTCGGTGGCACCCGGGCGTCCGTAAGCGATGTTTTCCCGCACCGTGGTGGAGAAAAGAACCGTGTCCTGCAGCACCATACTGATGTGCGAGCGAAGGGATTTTTTGGTCACCCCGCGCAGGTTGTGTCCGTCGATCAGCACCTCGCCGCGCGTCGGATCGTAAAAACGCGGCACCAGGCTGAGCAGCGTGCTCTTGCCAGCCCCGGTCCCACCGGCCAAAGCGACGCGTTCGCCGGCGCGGATGCGGAGTTGCACTCCGTTGAGGATCAACCGGTCGTCGGTGTAGCCGAAGTCGACATCGCGGAACTCGATGTCGCCGGTCGTGTGACGCAGCGGTTTGGCATCGGGTGCTTCGGGAACTTCGTCCGGGCGGTCGAGAATATCGAAGCAACGCCGCGCCCCGGCCGCCGCGCCTTCCATGGCCCACGCGGTGTGGGTCAGTTGCTCCAGCGGCGCGTAGAGCATGAGCAGGTAGGATGCGAACACGAGCAGGTCGCCGAGCGAAAGTTTCTGCTCCATAACATGCAAAGATCCCGCGTAGTAAAGCACCGCGGTGCCCGCCGCCATGAGCGTGCCGACCACAAGAGCGCTGACCACCGAGGTGGTGGTCATTTGCATGTTGGCCGCGAGGCTTTCCGCGGCACGGCGCCGGAATTGCCCGACCTCGTGATCCTCGCGCCCGAAGGCATGAACCAGACGGACGGAGGCAAGGCCTTCCTGCACCGTGGCAAGCAGGTCGCTCTCGCGTTCCTTGATCGTCGTGCTCTGGGTGCGGACTTTTTTCGCGTAGTAGTGGATGAGGAAAACGATGACCGGCACCACGGCGAGCGAGAGCATGGTGAGACGCGCGTCGATCTTCACCATGATGACGAAGGTGGCCGCGAGCATAATGCCCGAGGAAAAAATATTGGTGAATCCGCGGTTGTAGATGGTCTGGAGGGACTGCGAATCGTAAGCCACACGGAAACTCGAATCGCTGCTGCGTCGGGTGTCGTGGAATTTGAGCGAAAGCGACTGAAGGTAAGCGTAAAGCTCGGTGCGGATGCGCAGGAGAGCTTTCAGGCCCACGCCGATGAGAAGATAGTTGGAGACCAGATTGACCAACCCCGCGACGAAGGTGATGACGATCATGGCCAGGCAAAGAACGAGAATGACCTGCGATCCGGGCATCGCGCCGAACCATTGCTGCAATTGCTCGTGCGCGGGGCGCGTGGCATCGGTCACGGGGGAAAGGACGCCGTCCACGATGTATTTGAACGGCCAGGGCTTGAGCAGGTTGAGTGCGGTGACCACGAGGCCGAGAAGCAGCGCGAGTGCCGTCTCGCTCCAGAACGGACGGTAGTAAGAAAGCGTGCGGCGGTAGACTCCCATGATATGCGGGCGCTTCAGGCGCCGAAAAGTTCCTGTTGCCCCGCGCGGGACGGCGCGGAAAGTCCGAGCTTGGCGTAAGCCGCCGGCATGGCCGCGCGCCCCTGCGGCGTGCGATGGAGATAGCCGCGCATAATGAGAAAAGGTTCGTGCACTTCCTCCAGCGTTCCGGATTCCTCGCCCACCGCGACGGCCAACGAATTCAATCCGACCGGTCCGCCACCGAAACGGTGGACGATGGTTTCGAGGATGCGCTTGTCCATTTCGTCGAGTCCGTCGCCATCGATATCGAGCATGGCCAGAGCCGAGGACGCGGCTTCGGCCGTGATCAGACCACCGGCCCTAACTTGGGCGTAATCGCGGCACCATTGCAGCAAATTGTTGGCGATGCGCGGCGTGCCCCGCGCGCGATTGGCGATCTCGCGGGAGCCGCCGGCATCGATCTCAACATTGAGAAGTCCCGCGCTCCGTTCGACGATTTTGACCAATTCGTCGGCCTCGTAATAGTCGAGACGGCAGGTCATGCCGAATCGCGAGCGGAGCGGAGCGCTGATCATGCCCGACCGCGTGGTGGCGCCGACCAGCGTGAATCTCGGAAGATTGAGCCGCACGCTGCGCGCGTTGGGGCCGGCATCGATGATGATGTCGACTTTGTAGTCTTCCATCGCCGGATAAAGATATTCCTCGATGGCCGGTTGCAGGCGATGGATCTCGTCGATGAAAAGAATCGCTCCTTCGGGCAAAGTGGTGAGCAGGCCGGCGAGGTCGCCCGCTTTTTCGATGGTCGGACCGCTGGTGCATTTGACTTCGGCGCCCATCGCGTTGCCGAGGATGAGGGCGAGCGTGGTCTTGCCCAGTCCGGGCGGACCGGAGAGCAGGATGTGCTGCAGGGCATCGCCGCGTTTCGTCGCCGCATCGACCATGAGTTGGAGACGCTCGACCACGCGTGCCTGACCGGCGAATTCCGCGAACATGGGCGGACGCAGCGAGACATCGAGCGGCGTCTCGGGCGCCTCGACCGCTTCGCGCAGGAAATCTTTGCCGGACATAGCCACGCAGGATGGACCTCAGTCCCCCGCCGCGGCAAGAGCGCGGGCAAAATCTTCCAAGCCGGCCCGGACCCCGCGCGGATCGCGCAACAAAGAGGTGCCGACCAGCGCAGCGTCGAAATGGCGGGCCAGCGGGGCCACGGTCTGCGGGGTGACTCCGCTCTCTGCCACGCGGACGCACCCGGCCGGCAGGCTTTCGGCCAACTCGAATGCGGCGAAATCGAGGGTGAAATCCTCCTCGGCCGAGCGGCCGGCGGGGATGAATCCGTCCCGCGATTTGAATTTGCGGCTGTTGATCCCCACAACGCGGGCGGTGGCAGGCAAAGCATCGATCTCCTGCTCCTCGTGCACCTCGAAGAGCGCTTCCATGCCCAGCTCGAGAACCAGCGCATGGAATTCGGCCAGCTGCCCGGCGGAAAGAACATTGGCCATGAGCAGAACAGCATCAGCCCCGGCGGCGCGGGCAGCGTAGATCTGATACGGATCGAGGATGAAATCCTTGCGCAGCACCGGCTTGCTCGAAGCGGCGGCGACCTCGGTCAAGTCTGCCATCCCCATGCCGAAATGGGTTTCGTTGGTCAGCACCGAGACCGCATGGACCACCGGGCTTGCCTCATAAGCGTCAGCGGCGGTGACCACATTTTCCGCGCGCATGTCACCCATGCTAGGCGAGCGTTGCTTGATTTCAGCGATGAGACCGAAACCGCGCGCGGTGAGGGCCCCAGCGAAATCGCGCGGTGGACGCGCCTGCGCCGCGAGACGGCGCATTTCTTCGAGGGGCACATGCGCCTGCGCCTCCTCCAGCTCCCGCCGCACATCGGGCAGGATGCGATCAAGAATGGTCATGACTTCACGTTAAGACGCCGCAGTCGCAACAGCAACCCACGCGGCGTAGGCTTTGGAAACACCTCCGGCCTCGATGGCGACGATTTCCGGCGTGTCGTAAGGGTGAAGCTTGAGCAGTCGTTTCTCGAGTTTGGCGTAAGCGGGGCCTGTGGTCTTGAAAAGCACCAGGACTTCGGAGGCATCCTCGAGTTTCCCCTCCCATTCGTAGATCGAGCGCGCACCGGGCAGGATCGTGCCGCAGGCCACCAGCTTTTCGCCGACCAGCGTTTTCGTCACCGCTGCCGCGGTGTCCGCATCGGGGAAGGCGCAGAAAACCAGCAGGACCATGGGTCAGCCGGCACGCTCTTCGAGTTTCTTGACCCGATCGTAAAGCTGGCCGAGACGGTCGATCCGCACGATGGATCGCTTCCACTCGCCGATCGGACGCGGGGGACTGCCCACCACGATGGCTTTGGGTTCGAGGTCGTTGCTCAATCCGCTTTGCGCGCCAACAATCGCGCCGTCGCCGACCTTGATGTGTCCGACCAACCCGGCCTGTCCGGCGAGAACGACATAATCGCCGATCTGCGTGCTGCCGGAAATGCCGACCTGCGCGCAGATGATGCAATGCCGGCCGATAACCACGTTGTGAGCGATCATGACCAGATTGTCGATCTTGGTCCCCTCGCCGATCACCGTGCGTCCGAAGCGCGCGCGGTCGATTGTGGTGTTAGCACCGATCTCGACGTCGTTTCCTACCATGACAATACCGCTCTGCGGGATCTTGAGATGCCGCCCGTCTTTGGTGTCATAACCGAATCCGTCCGACCCGACGACCACACCGCTGTGCAGGATGACGCGATCGCCGAGAATGCACGATTCGCGCACCGTGACGTGCGGATGAAGGAAACAGCCCGCGCCGATTTGCGCGCCGCGACCGACGAAACAACCCGCACCGACCACTGTGCCTGCGCCGATGACGGCATCCGCCTCGACCACGGCAAGCGCCTGCACGCTGGCATCGGGAGCGAGCTTGGCCGAGGGATCGACCACCGCCGAGGCGTGCACACCGGGTGCGGGCGCAGACGGCGCGGGAAGAAATTGCTGGGTGATGACCGTGAAGGCAGACGACGGATTCTCGACGCGGATGCAGGCGGCAGATGTTTCCCCATCGAAATCGCGCGGCACAAGGACAGCCGACGCTTTGGTCGTCTTCAAATCCGCGGCGTAGCGCGGATGCCCGAAAAAGGAAATCTCCCCGGCTTGGGCCTCGGCCAAGCCGGCCGGGCCGCTGATGGCAACGGCTCCGGACTCCGGAGAAAATTGGCCGCCCACGAGGGCGGCCAGTTCGGAAACGGTCGGCATGAATCGGGCCGGCGCGGAACCGCGCGGGTGGTCGGTCAGTCTTTCTTGACCGGCGCGTTCTTGTTCAGCTCGGTGATGAGACTGTCGCTGAAATCCATGGCCGGGGCGGAGTAGAGGACAACCGGAACCTGGCTGATGCCCTGGCCGGATTTGTCGAAGACGAGCTCGAAGCCCTCGGCTTTCACCTTGGCGTCCACGACCTTCATAATGTCCTGAACGATGTCGCCGCGCATGCGCATGAATTGCTCCTGCAGCTGGCGTTCGCGGGTCTGGCGGAACTCGCCGACTTCGCGGTCGAGGTTTCGCACTTCGTTGATTTTCTCTTCGCGGGTGCGCATGGCAGCCTCGCGCTTCTCGGGGGTCAGCTCGGTCTTTTTGGCATCGGCCTCGAGCCTGTTGATTTCCTCCATGTTCGACTTGAGCGTTTCGAGGCGTCCGTCGAGGTCGGTCTTGGCCTGGGCGCGGGCGTCGTTGAGGCGCGCCTCGGCATCCTTGGTCTTATAGTAGCTGGTGAAGACCTTGTTCATGTCGACGATGCCGACTTTCATCTGGGCCGCGGCGGGTGTGGCCGCGATGGAACAGAAAGCGGCGGCGATGGAGAGGGTGACAAGCAGTTGTTTCATAGGATCGTTGGGATATTGGATGGATAGGAGGCCAAGTAAAGCCTTTTGATCAGAGAGGGGAAGGCGCCGAAACGTTCAAAATTGGTAGCCGATGTTGAACTGAATCTGACCCGGGCCCCCGTTGTATTGGTCGCTGACAAAGGGGATACCGTAGTCGATGCGGATCGGGCCGATGGGCAAGTCGAGGCGGACGCCGAAGCCGTAGTCCGCATTGTAGGTGGAGCCGTCGAAGTCCCAGGAGTTCTGGTTGACGTAGCCGGCATCGACGAAGAACGCACCGCGGACGCGGGTGATGATCGGGAAGGTCATTTCCAGCGTGCCGTAGCCGAGCGAGTTGCCGCCGTAGTAGACGCCGCCGTTGTTCGGGCCGACCTCGCGGAACTGGAAGCCGCGCAAGTTGTTCGCACCACCGAGGAAGAGGCGGTCGAAGATCGGCACTTGGCCACTGCCATCGACGGTGTCGACCGTGGCGAGTTGGCCCTTGGCCAGGAAGATCAGATCCCACGGGAGCGAGAAGTGCTGCGAGCCCTCAAGCGAAACGCCGTAGGTGTCCTCATCCTGCTGGCCTGTGATGCTGGCGAGGAAGAGGTTCAAGCCGACAAACGTGCCTTTGCGCGTGAGGAAGAGATTGTCGCGATTGTCGAAGTTGATTCCGCCGCTCAAGGCGTTGCGGAAATAAAAACCCTGCTGGTTGGGCAAGTTCACGCCGTTGACCACGCCGCCGGCAATCTGCGGGATGTTGGTCGTGACGTCGTAAATGTCGATCCCCTCGCTCTTGAACTCCGCGTTCACCGCGATGAAGTCGTTGACCGGATAGCGCAGCTGGATGGCGCCGCCGTAGTTCGACTGGTCGTAATAGGGACTTAGGAACGTGGCGTTGCGGTAGAAGGCTTCCGCGCCGAAGGACAACCTGTAGCCGAGGAAATACGGCTCGGTGAACGAGATCTCGGCGTCGGCGCGCTCGATACCGTATTGGCCGCGGATGCGCAGACGTTGGCCGCCGCCGACGAAATTGGGCCAGCCGAAGAGGTCGAAGTTTGTCTGCTGCAACTCGGCGAAGCCGACGAGGCTGTCGATCGTGCTGAAGCCGGCACCGAAGTTGAACGAGCCGGTGCGCTTCTCCTCGACGATGACATTAAGGTCCTTGCGGCCCGGGATCATCGTGTCGGTCGGCACAGTCTGGACCTGCGAGAAATAGTTGAGATTCTCCAAACGCTGGCGGCTCACGTCGACGAGCGTCGTGTCATAGACATCGCCCGGCTTCACCGCCAATTCGCGGCGGATGACTTTGTCCTTCGTCCGCGTGTTGCCTTGGATGTTGACCAGATTGAGATAGGACTGCGCGCCCTCGTCGATGCGGTAGGTCACGTTGACCATACCGCGTCCTGCCGGGGAAATCTCGGGGACAATGAGCGAATCGATGTAACCCTGCGAACCGTAGAATTCCTGCAGGGCCTTGAGGTCGGCGCTGAGGCCGTCCGGCGTGTAAAGCGATCCGTCGACCATCTTGAGGCGCCCCATCAGTTCATCGGCCGACGTGACATTGACGCCGTCGAGGCGGAGGCGGTTCACGCTGTATTGGATGCCTTCGCGGATGGTGAAGATGAGTTCGACATTGTTGCCGGAGAGCGGCACGACCTCGACATTGGTGACCTGAGCGTCGGCGAAGCCTTCGTTTTGGTAAGCGAGGCGGAGGGCGTCCTTGTCCTCCTGCAACTGCGAGGGCACGAGGCGGCCGCTTTTGTTGAGGAAGGAGAGAAGATTTTTCGTCTTGGTCTTCATCGCCTTGCGCAGGTCCTTGGCCAGCATGGAATCGTTGCCCACGAAATCGATGCGCTGGACCACCTGCTTGAAACCTTCGTCGACCTGGAAGATGACGCGCGAATCGCCGGTGCGGTCGTTGGTGTCGACGCGGGTGGTGATGTTCACGCCGCTGAAATTGCGGTCCTGATAGAGCGCGACCATGGCTTGACGCGACTTCTCCACCTGCTCCTCGCTCAGGCGGTCGCCGACTTTGAAGGTCACCTCTTTGCGCAGGCGGTTGGGAGAAACTTCCACGGGTCCCTCGATCAGGATCTCGCTGACCACCGCGCGGCCCTGCACGAGGATGATGACCTTGACTCCGTCGCCCTGAGGTTCGGCGAAGATGCGGACATTGTTCACATCGCCCGTGGCGAAGAGGGATTTCACGTCGTCTTCGGCCGCGCGCTCGGAATACGGATCGCCGACTTTGGTCCGGAGGTTGGCCATCACGCGCTGGCGGCTGATGGTCTCGGGTCCCACGTATTGCACGACAACCGAGCGAACGATCGGACCCGCGGGCGGGCCGGCCGGCGGCGGTGCCATTTGCGCAAGCGCGTCGGGAAGAAGTGAAAGAGAAAGCAGGAAAGCTGCGAGGAGGCGGAGTCTCATGGCAATGCGGTTTGGTGGGGCCCTTTCGATGAGGGCGAACCTGCTCTTAGTGGGGGAAGCACGAAGTCAGGTCAAGCCGGAATCCCCACGTCGCGAGCGGCTTGGCCCCGGCGGGGCCGACAGCTATAAAAGAACCCATGTTGCCGGCTCTCAAGGAATGGGATGTGGTCTGCGAGGCCCTTGGGTCCGGACGTCAGGTCATCGTCATCCGCAAGGGCGGGATCGCCGAAGGCAAGGACGGGTTGCGTTTTGAACACGGCGAATTCGCCCTGCTTCCGACGTTTTTCCATCAACAAGCGGAGCGCGTCGTGCCCGAAGCGGACTTCGCCGCGCGCCAGGCCGGACAGGAAGGCGAACGGGAATCGGTCGAAATCCGCCACGCCGCCACCCTCGTCTGGCACAAGGTGGTGACCGACCGCGGCGTGCTCTCCAAGTTGCAAGCCTTCCACATTCTGACCCCGCAGGAGGTGGAAACGCGGTTCGAGCAGAAGCCGGCCCCGGGCGTGCAAGTGGCCCTGCTCCGCGTCTTCCGTCTCGACCCGCCGCAGCGCGTCGCCTGGCAGAAGTCGTTCGGCGGCTGCCGCTCGTGGGCCGAGATGGAAGCCGATTTCGATTCCTGCTCGCGCGTTTCCGTCCTGAGCGACGAACGCTTCGCCGAACTCGAGCGCGAACTCCGCGCCATCCTCGGCTGAGCTTGGCCCCGCCGCGGACTCTCGGGTAATCTCGGATTCAAATGGAAAAAGTCGTCATTGTCGGCACCGGTTGCGCCGGCCTCACCGCAGCCATCTACACCGGCCGCGCCTCGCTCTCACCGCTCGTGCTGCAGGGGAATCAACCCGGAGGCCAGCTCACCACGACCACCGCGGTGGAAAATTTCCCCGGGTTCCCCGAAGGCGTCGACGGACCCGATCTCATCATGCGCATGCAGGCGCAGGCCGAAAAATTCGGGGCGCGGTTCCTGTTCGGCACGCTCGAGGAATTTGAACCCGGCGATAAACACCACCGCGTCAAAATCGACGGGAACTGGGTCGAGACCGAAACCCTCATCATCGCCAGCGGTGCCGCGGCCAAATGGCCGGGCCTGCCCGACGAGAAAAAATACATCGGCCACGGACTCACCTCCTGCGCCACCTGCGACGGCGCGTTCTACCGCAACGTGCCGGTTTGTGTCATAGGCGGCGGCGACTCGGCCTGCGAGGAAGCAACCTTCCTCACCCGCTTCGCTTCGAAAGTTTATCTCATCCACCGCCGCGACAGTCTGCGCGCCTCGAAAATCATGGCCGACCGCGCGCTGTCCAATCCGAAAGTCGAAGTCCTCTGGAACCGGAAGCCGGTCGAATACCTCGCCGACGACGAAGGCCACATCCGCGGCCTCGTGCTCGAAGACACGCAAACCAGCGCGCGCTCCGAACTCGAGGTCAAATGCGTCTTCGTCGCGATCGGCCACACTCCGAACACCGCGCCTTTCCGCGATAAACTCGACACGGACGAAAACGGCTACCTCATCCAACACGGCGGCACGAAAACCAATGTCCCGGGCGTCTACGCGGCCGGCGATGTGGCCGACCACGTTTACCGCCAAGCCATCACAGCCGCCGGACAGGGCTGCGCCGCGGCCATCGAAGCCGAGCGCTACCTCGCTGCGCGCGAGTAGAGACAAGGCGGCACCGTGCCGCACCCATGAAAGTCTGCGATCTTACCCAATTCTACTCGCCGGTCGGTGGTGGTGTCCGGCGCTATGTCTCGGAAAAAATCGCGTGGATGCGCCGCGCTCGCCCGCAAGACGAACACGTTTTGATCGTTCCGGGCGGCGAGACAGCCTGTCGCGAGGACGGCCCGTCGCGCGTTTACACCATCAAGGCCCCGCTCGTTTCCCGCACCGCGCGCTACCGCGTGCTGCTCAACCTCACTGCCATCGAGGAAGTCCTCGAGAAGGAACGCCCCGACATCATCGAGTCCGGTGATCCTTACCAAGTGGCGTGGAAGGGGCTCGCCTCGGGCGATGCTCTCGGCATCCCCGTCGTCGGCTTTTACCACTCGCATTTCCCCGAGGCTTATCTGCGCACGGTGGACAAATTTTTCGGACATATCGCCGTCGACATCGCGCGGGACGTCGCGCGCCGCTACGTGCGCGAACTTTACAACCGCTTCGACGCGACCATTGTCCCCTCACCCGCATTGGCGCGCTTGCTCTCGGACTGGGGCGTGCGGAACACGCGGTTGGGTGAACTCGGCGTGGACACCAATCTTTTCCACGCGCAAGCCGCACACGACGAACGCCACCAAGTGCGCGAGGCTCTCGACATCGCCGACGATCAGATTCTTCTTCTCTATGTCGGACGCCTCGCTCCGGAAAAAAATGTCACCACGCTGTTCGAAGCCTTCACGCAACTCGATGACCCGCGCTTCGCCCTCGTTGTCGTCGGCGATGGCACCGAACGCCGGCATCTCTCACGCTTGCGCGGACGAAATTCCGCCGTTCACTGGCTGCCCTATCAGGGAGACGGACAGCAACTGGCACGTCTTTACCGCGCGGCGGATCTCTTTGTGCACCCCAGCTTGCAGGAAACTTTCGGGCTCGTCGCGCTGGAGAGTCAGGCCAGCGGCACGCCGGTAGTGGGCATCCGCGGCAGTTACATGGACCGCATTATCTTCACCGACCAAGCCCATTGGGCGGCGGAAAACTCGCCCGAGGCTTTGGCCGAAGCCATCCGCACCATGGCCAGGCGCGATCTCGCCGCGGATGGTAAAGCGGCGTCAGCACGCGTGCGGGAATCCTACTCTTGGGACCGCGTTTTCGAGCGGCTTTTTGCCGTTTACGAGGAAGTGATCGGGAAGTAAAAAACAACGACGCTATGTCAGCCGGTGCCATCATCAGGCCGTATCGTCCTTCCGACCGCGACGCGGTGCGGCGCCTTTGCTGCGAGACGGGATACCTCGGCAAGGCCATCGATCCGGTCTTCGAGGACCGCGAACTTTTCGCCGATTACCTCACAAAGTTTTACACCGACTGGGAACCCGAATCGACTTTCGTGCTCGAGCAGGACGGCGAATTGAAGGGCTACCTTATGGGGTCGCGCCGTCCTTTCCTGCAGCAGTTCTACAATTTCTTCAGCAATCTCTCGCTCTTCGCCCGCGGAGCTTTCCGCTATCCCCGCTACAACAAAGCCTCGAAAGCATTCGTCCGCTGGATCCTCCTCAATGCCTGGCGCGAAGTCCCCGCCGCCCCGCGCCGCGTGCCCCATTTTCATTTCAACCTCCTCCCGGAAGTGCAGGGCCTCGTCCGCTCTCGCGAATTGCTCGTCCAATTCCTCCACCACCTCCGGGCCCACGGCGAAAAGAAAGTCTTCGGACAAGTCGTCACCTTCGAAGAACGCCGCGGCGCCAAAGTTTTCGAGCGTTTCGGTTTCCGCGTGGTGGAGAAAAAAGAAATCACCAAATACCGCGCGCACCGGGATGAACCCGTCTACCTTTGCACCGTGATCAAGGATCTCAACGACGGAATCCTGATGGAATCCACCACCGCCTGATTCACCCGGAAGGAAGGGGAGCCGGGCCCCCTGGCGCGCATCCGTCTTGCCCCGCGCGGACAGAGTGCCATGCTCTGAAGCTTTGTGACCTACGACTTCACCAATTGCCCCGATCGCCAAGGCACCGGATCGCTCAAATGGGAGCGCTACGCCGGACGCAACGTGCTGCCTATGTGGGTCGCGGACATGGATTTTCAGTCCGCGCCGGAAATCATCGCCGCACTGGAGGAACGCGCGGCGCATGGCGTCTTCGGTTACACCATCCCGCCGCAATCGACGGTCGAAGCCGCCATCGAATACCTGCAGGTGCACCAAGGCTACGCGGCCAAGCCCGAAGAAATCGTCTGGTTTCCCGGACTCGTCCCCGCGCTCAACGTCGCTTGCCGCGCCTTCGTCCAGCCCGGTGAAGACGTGCTCACCTGCACGCCGGTCTATCCGCCCTTTCTCAGCGCGCCGGAATTCGCCGGCGTCGGACTGCGCAAAGTCGATCTCGCGGAGAACAACGGCGTTTGGGACATCGACTTTGCCGCACTCGAAGCCGCGGTCACGCCGAAGACCAAACTTTTCATACTTTGCAATCCGCACAATCCGGTCGGACGCGTTTTTCCCGAGTCGACCGTCGCGCGCCTCGCCGAGTTTTGCCGCAAGCACCAGCTTGTGCTCATTTCGGACGAAATCCATTGCGATCTCGTGCTCGATGATGTGCCGCACACTAGCGGACTGAAGTTCGCTGGACCCGACGGACCGCCCGTCGTCGCCATGTTCGCTCCGAGTAAAACTTTCAATCTGGCCGGTCTCGCTTGCGCCTTTCTTGTCATTCCCGAAGCAGCCACACGCCGCACCTTCCAACGCGCGGCGCGCGGGCTTATCACTGAGATCAACGCCTTCGGCTACGCGGGATGCGAAGCAGCCCTGCGCCACGGATGGCCGTGGCGTGACCAACTGCTCGGTGTCTTGCGCACCAATCGCGACCAGTTGGAAAGCTTCGTCGCATCGTCGCTTCCCGGCGTCCGCACCTGGCATGTCGAAGCCACTTACCTCGCCTGGCTCGACGCGCGCTCGCTCGGCCTGCCGAACGCGTGCAAATTCTTCGAGGAACACGGTGTCGGTCTTTCCGATGGCGTGCCGTTTGGCGCCGAACCGGGATTTCTCCGTCTGAATTTCGGTTGTCCACGCGCGCAGCTCGATGAAGCGCTGGATCGCATGGCGCGGGCTTTGGCATCGCGATGAGCCATCCGCTCCATACACGTCCGCTTTGCTCGGCGGAGGATCTCGGCGCGCCTATTCCCGATTCGCCGCACGCTGTTTCCGTCTGTTTGCCGACCTGGGCCGATGTCATCGGCTACGAGGAAAAAGACTCCCGCGTCATCGAGAGGATGCGCACCGGCTATCCGCGTTTCTTTTTCCATCCGCTCATCCAAAAAGTGCGTGCTGCGCTCGAGCCGAAACCCGGACGTGATATTCTTCCTTTCGCCTGCGAAGACGCGGCCCGCGAATGCGTTGCTTTGGCCGAAGGCAAAGCCGTCGAGGTCGACGGGTTGTGGGCGGCTTACTTTCCGGAAGAAAACTTCCCCATCGCCCGGGCCTACTGGCAGCACGCCGGACGCATCCTCTCCTCGCGCGCGGCGGAGGATTGGCTCAACGCGCGCAAACTCGCCGAGCCGGACGCAGTGCCCGAACTCACTCTGCGCGAGCGCCTCGCGGGATGGTCCGGTGCGCCCGCGCAAAGCATCAGCCTGCACCCGAGCGGCATGGCTGCCATCTACGCCGCATTCCGCATGGTGACGGGGCGCCGCCCGGAGCGCCGCACGGTCATGTTCGGTTTCCCCTACACCGACACGTTCAAGATCCTGGAAAAGTTCGGCGCGGGTGCGGAGTTCTTCCCGCGCGGCGGTGCGGAGGATCTGGCAAAACTCCGCGACTTGCTGGCGCGCGAGGAAATCGCAGGAATTTTCTGCGAGTTCCCGAGCAATCCGCTGCTCAACACGCCCGATCTTCCCGCCTTGCACGAAATGGCTGCGGCTCGCGACGTGCCGGTCATCGTCGATGACACCATCGGCACATTCTTCAATTTCGATGTTTTGCCGCATGTTGATTTGGTTGCCACGAGTCTGACCAAAGCCATTTCCGGCGAGGGCGACGTCATGGCCGGAGCATTGACCGTCAATCCACGCGGTCTTTTCGCCGCCACGCTGCCGTCGGTTGCGCCCGGCGGCATCTACGCCCGGGACCTCGCGGCGCTGGAACGCAACTCGCGCGATTTTCCGGAACGCATGAAGATCGCCAATGACAATGCGTTGAATCTCGCCCGCTTTCTATCGTTGCATCCCGCCATGGAACGCGTCTGGTATCCCGGATTGCAACCTTCGACGGTCTGCGAAGGATTGCGCAAGCCGCAGGGTGGCTACGGGACGGTGGTTTCCTTTCTTCCCAAGGACGCAGTGACATCCACGCCGCGTATCTTCGAAAAACTCCGCCTGAGCCACGGCATCAGCCTCGGCACGAAATACTCCCTCGTCTGTCCCTACGTTCAGCTCGCCCACTACCACGAACTCGATTGGGCTCGCGACTGCGGCATCGACCCGTATCTCCTCCGCGTCGCCGTCGGCACGGAGACGTGGGAGGATTTGCAGCAACGCTTCGAGACAGCTCTCAAGGTGGATCGCGCTGTCCCAGCGCGATAACCGTTCCCATTCATCGCGCCCGGAGGGAGCGATCCACCGAATATCTCATCTAAACAAAAAGGCGGGGATTCCTCCCCGCTTTTTGTGAATTCGATTAGTCTTCGCGCTATTTCTTCAGCGCAAACATTCCCGGACCGGTTTTCTTCAGGCCCGGCATCGTGTAGACACGCGCCGCGAGATTGGCCTTCGGGTTGGAAACCTTCCAAACGTATTTGTCCTGCTTCAAGCCCTGCAGGATCGCATCGACATTCATCGGACCGCCAGCGCGCTTGAGCACCTTGTGCACGGCCGGTGCGAGCGGACCGCTCGGCGAGGACGGGCGCTTCCTGCCTTTGAACGGCGAAGTGCGTTTCTTGCGTCCGCTCTTGGCGACTTTCTTGGCCGGGCGACCAGGCTTGCGCCCGCGTTTGGCCGGACGACCGGGTTTGCGGCCACGGCGGCGAGGGCCGGTAGTGCTTGACGCTGCGCCGACGAAAGCGGCGAGTGAGCTGTTTTTTCCGAGCAGGCGCTGCAATTCGATCTGCAGACCTTCGATGCGCTCTTGGAGGTCGAGCGCGCGGCGTAGTGTGGCGGTATTGAGTGTTAACATAGCAGCGACCATTTTCTATATTGCCCTGTGGGCGGCAATATAATTTGCCGGCAAACAAGCCCGCCTGGCTTCTCGACAGCGACAAAGGAAACATCCAGAATCACTTGCATGTCGGACACGGAAGCGCGCTGGGCGCAACAACTGATGGACTCTTATCGCGATCACGGCGGGGTGAACGCGAGTGACGGCCCGGGTTTTCCCTCCAAGCCGGAGGTGGCCTCGCTCTGCCTTGAGATCATGCAACTGCTCTTTCCCGGTTACCACGACGGCGGTGCGCTGGCCAAACTCGAGCTGGCCGAATTGACCCGCGACCGCGTGGTCACCGTCTCCGACGACCTGCGTCGTGTGCTCCACGCTGCACTCGGCGAAGAAGGCGGATCGGCAGCCCGCGCGGCGGAAACAGTGCGCCGCCTTTTCGACGAACTGCCGTCTATCCGCGCTCTTCTGCAGACCGATGTCGAGGCGGCCTACGAAGGCGATCCTGCCGCCACGACGCGCGATGAAATCATCCTGTCCTACCCTTTCCTCGAGGCCATCGCCATCCAACGCGTGGCCCATCTGCTTTACAGAGCCGAGATTCCGCTCATTCCGCGCATGATGACCGAGTGGGCGCATGCGCAAACCGGCATCGACATCCATCCGGGCGCGAGCATCGGCAGCCATTTCTTCATCGACCACGGCACGGGCGTGGTCATCGGCGAAACCTGCCGCATCGGCGCGCATGTGAAACTTTACCACGGCGTCACCCTCGGCGCGCGCAGCTTCGCCAAGGATGAACAGGGCCGCATCAAGAAGGGCGGTAAGCGCCATCCTGATGTGGAAGACAATGTGACGATTTATCCGAACGCCACCGTGCTCGGCGGCGAAACGGTCATCGGCCGCAACTCCACGATCGGCGGCAACGTTTTCCTCATGCATAGCGTTCCGCCGAACTCTCTCGTTTATTGCGAGGAAGCGCAGGTGCGCGTGGTGAGCAAATCGTCTAAAGGCGCCGCGGTCGACTACTCGATCTGACACTCTGATGCCCGCCCGCGCCCTCCAACCCGGGACAATTCATCCGGCGGAGGTGTTGCGGCAATTGCAGGAGGAAGCGTGCGCTTGGGCCGCACGGCTCGAACTTCCACAGCTGGCCGCACGCGTCACCCTGCACTGGCACGCACGACTGCGCACCACCGCCGGCCTCGCTCGGCTCGACTGCGCGGTCATTTTGCTCAACCCGCGTCTGCTCGCCTTTCCCGAGGAATTGACCCGCACCTTTCTCCACGAGTTGGCGCATCTTGTCGCCCACGCGCGGAATCCGCGACGCCTCATCGATCCGCACGGACCCGAATGGCGCCTCGCGTGCGCTGATCTCGGTCTGCCCGGCGAGAAACGTTGCCATGTGCTTCCGCTCGCTGCGCCGCGCCGGGTGGAGCGCAAGCATCTCTACCACTGTCCGCAGTGCCGTCGTGAAGTGCGCCGTGTGCGCCCGTTCCGGCGCGCCGAGGCCTGCCTGACCTGCTGCCGGACGCATGCCAACGGAAGCTACGACCGCCGATTCCGTTTTGCCCCCGGACCTCCGCCGTTCAACGGAAATACCCTCGCCCAGCCCGAGCTTTTTCGGTTGTAAGTCTCCATGTCGGGTGACCAAGGTTCCAGTCCCCCGTTTCCCTATGAGCCAGAACATCGAATCCCATCTCGTCGAGACCCGCGTGGTCAAACCGCCCCGCGACTTCAGCAAAAAAGCGCGCATCAAGAGCCTCGCCGATTACAAAAAGCTCTACGCGGCTTCGACTAAGAATCCGCAGAAGTTCTGGGCCAACGAAGCCTCCGAACTGAAATGGGGCCGCAAATGGAAATCCGTCCTCAAGTGGAAGGTTCCCTTCGCCCGCTGGTTCGACGGCGGCACGCTCAACGTCGCGGAAAATTGCGTTGATCGCCATGTCGCGGGTGATCGCAAAAACAAAGCGGCCATCATTTGGGAAGGTGAGCCCGGCGAAAAACGCACGCTGACCTACGGACAACTCCATCGCGAGGTCTGTCTCTTTGCCAACGTTCTCAAACGCAACGGCGTCAAAAAAGGCGATCGCGTCATCATCTATATGCCGCTCGTGCCCGAAGCCGCCGTGGCCATGCTGGCCTGCGCGCGCATCGGCGCGGTGCATTCGGTCATCTTCGGCGGATTCAGTGCGGATAGCATACGCGACCGCATCGCCGACTGCGGTGCGACCTGCGTGGTCACAGCCGACGGCGGATACCGCCGCGGCGCGATCGTTCCGCTCAAACACAATGTCGATGCGGCTCTGGCCGGCGAAACCACAATCAAGAAGGTCATCGTCCTCAAACGCGCCAACAACGAAGTGCACATCCAGGAAGGACGCGATGTCTGGTGGCACCGCGAGTTGGAATACGTCAACGCCGACTGCCCTATCGTCCATCACGACAGCGAGCATCCTCTTTTCATCCTCTACACCAGCGGCTCGACCGGAAAACCCAAGGGCATCCTGCACACCAGCGGCGGCTATCTCACCGGAACGTATGCCACGACGAAATACATCTTCGATTTGCGCGAGGACGACATCTACTGGTGCACGGCCGATGTGGGCTGGATTACCGGTCACAGCTATCTCGTCTACGGTCCCCTCGCCAATGGCGCGACCTGCCTCATGTATGAAGGTGCGCCGAACTGGCCCGATCCGGACCGTTTCTGGCGCATCATCGAGAATTATGGCGTGACGGTTTTTTACACCGCGCCCACCGCCATCCGCGCTTTCATCAAGTGGGGCGACGAGTGGGTCGATAAACACAACCTCTCCTCGCTGCGCCTACTCGGAACGGTCGGCGAGCCGATCAATCCCGAAGCATGGATGTGGTATCACAAAAAGATCGGCGGCGGACGCTGCCCGATCGTCGACACTTGGTGGCAGACCGAAACGGGCGCCATCATGATTTCCCCGCTACCCGGCGCCACACCGACCAAACCCGGCACAGCGACGCTTCCATTCTTCGGTATCGATGCAGCCATCGTGGATGACAAAGGCAAAGAAGTCGGACCCAACGAAGGCGGAAAACTCGTCGTGCGCAAACCATGGCCGTCCATGCTCCGCACCATCTACGGTGACCGTGCGCGCTATAAGAAAACTTATTGGAGCGAAATCCCCGGTTTCTATTTCACCGGTGACGGCGCGCGCCGCGACAAGGATGGATATTTCTGGATCGTCGGACGCATCGACGACGTGCTCAACGTGGCCGGCCATCGCCTCGGCACCGCGGAAATCGAAAGCTCGCTCGTCTCGCACCACGCCGTGGCCGAAGCTGCCGTGGTCGGACGTCCGGACGAAATCAAAGGCCAAGGCGTAGTTGCTTTTGTTACGCTGAAGGAAGGACAAAAGCCCTCATCCGAGTTGCGCGAAATCCTCCGCAAACATGTCGGCCACGCCATCGGCGCGATCGCCAAACCGGACGACATCCATTTCGCCGAAGCACTGCCCAAAACCCGGAGCGGCAAAATCATGCGCCGCCTCCTCAAAGAAATCGCCAGCGGCAAAGACGTGAAAGGCGACACAACGACGTTAGAGGACTTCACCATCCTCTCGAAGCTCAAGCTCCAGGATTCCTAAGAGATTTAGCCACCGATAAAAGAGGATAAACGGCTAGGATAAGACCCGATCGCGCCGACACGCGATCAGGTCAATAAGTTCGGAAAGACTCCGTTTTGTGCCGGTGTCAGCCGGCGAGAAACTTATCTTCTTCTATCTTCTTCAATCCGTGGCCTGCCTTTTCCTGTCTCCAATTTCCGCAAACAGACGTTAATCTCCTTGCATGGATAAATTTCTCATCACCGGAGCCTCGAGTGGGATCGGACGCGAAGTGGCTGTGCGCCTCGCTTCACGCGGAGTGAAACTGACACTGCACGGACGCTCGGAAGCCAAGTTGGCCGAAGTTGCCGCCGCATGCTCCGGCGCCGCATCAGTCGAAGTGATCGCCTCCGATCTGACCACACCGCATGTCGCCGAATCTCTCGTGGCCAAAGCCAACGAACCGATGGGCGGAATCGATTGCGTGATCCACTGCGCCGGCATCGGCCTAATCAAGCCCGCCGCAGACACCACCGATGCCGAATTCAGCAAGATCGTGAACACCAACCTGCGCGGAACGTTCCTTGTTGCACAAGCGTCCTGCAAAGTCATGGCCGCGCAAAAGCACGGGCTCTTCATCACCTTGCCGGGAATTCTCGGCAAAGCGGTGATGAAAAACGCCGCCGCCTACATCGCGAGCAAGTTTGGTGTGACCGGACTGATCAAGACGTTTGCCCAAGAATATCAGCGCAGCGGCATTCGCTTTTGTCTCTTCTTCCTTGGCGGCGTTGATTCGCCATTCTGGGACGAAATCAACATGGCCGTGCAGCGCGACAAGATGATCCCGGTGTCCACCGCGGCCGATCTCATCCTCCAGGCGATCGACGCCCCGCCGCACCTCGTCCTCGCTGAAGTGGTCCTCCAACCTGAGAGCCACCAGCTAGTTTAAAGGCAAGCCACGGATTAGAGAGGATAAACGACAGGATTAACTTGATCGCACTGACATGCGATCAAGTTGGCTTTCTCCGGAAGACATTGTTTTGTGCCGGTGTCAGCCGGCACAAAACTTATCCTCCTAAATCTTCCTCCATCCGTGGCTAGGCCGTTTTCTCCGTCTTTTCCCCGAATCGCCCGATAATCTCCCGCACCTCTTCCTCGTTCGCCCGCAGCACGGCCACGCAATCCGCATCGACCTTGCCCTCCGCCGCCATCTTGTCCAAAGCGGCCAGCGCACGATCGATATCCCAGGCGTCCTTGTAGATCCGCTTGCTGGTCAGCGCGTCGAAAATATCCGCCGCGGTGACAATGCGCGCTTCGATCGGAATATCCGCGCTCACCGCGCTATGTGGATAGCCGCTCCCGTCGAGAAACTCATGATGGAAGGCGACCAGATTGCGCAGGATGGAAATACCGGCGACCGTGCCGAGATCAAAGTCGTCGATCAGACGATCCACCATGTGACTGCCGAGCTGCACATGCGATTCCATGGTCTTCCGCTCCTCCGGGGTGAAACTACCCGGCTTACGCAGCACGTAATCCGGAATGCCCACCTTGCCGATGTCGTGCAGCGGGGCAAAGAGGAAGAGTTGCTCGATGAACTCGTCGCTCAGGTCGTGGCTTTTGGCCAAGCCGCGCGCGATCAGGCGGCTGAATCTTGACATCCGCTCCAAGTGCGCGCCTGTCTCTTCATCGCGCAGGCTCGTGAAATCGCGCGCCACTTGAATCGAGCCAAGCAAGGCGCGCACCGTGGTCAGTTCATGGCTGACCATGAGCATGATGAGGTTCACGTAGATACCGAGGCGGTCGATCGTTTCGGGAGTGAACGCCGCCGGTTGGCGCGAATCGAAGAAGAGAAATCCCTCGAATACGCCCTGATAGAAGAGCGGCACAGTGTAGGACGAGCGGTAACCCATGCTCTTGACCCACCGGGTGTGCTCTGTATCGGCCGTGAGTGTCAGACCGATGTCGTCGATGACACGTGGCTGGCCCGCCTCTTTGATCGCCAGCAGGCTCGGACTGTCGGACAGTTTGTATTGGTAGGTGCGCAGCGGCTCCCCGCCGATCGTGCTGTGCACGAAAGTTTTGAGATAATCCATCTGCGGATCGCAGAGCGCCACAGCCAGGCGATCGACGGCCGGCACCGCGCGGCGCAGATGGGAGTGGAGCACTCCGAAACGTTCGCCAAGACTCTGCGCACGGCGCGGGGGAAGTTCCCAAGGAACCGGCGCCGATTCGAACGGATGCTGTGGTTCGTCGGTCAAAAATACGATTCTACCAACGCGCTGCCGCGGAAACAACCGGCCGCGCGGGGGGATTCACCCCATAAATTAATTATTGACCCACCTGTCACGGCTGTTACTTCGGTGCCTTAGCGCGAACCATTCCCCCTTCGCCAATGCGCGAACTGCAACAAGAAACAAGAGACCTGCCGCTCATCCGCATCCTCGTGTGGACCGGCATCTTTGCCGCAACAACGGCCTTCTGGGCTGTCATCGGCACGATGCTC
>Ga0315902_10000748_pt1 | contig 54729 bp, 26 predicted proteins | sample LakEriMetagenome_9_FD_203523 | JGI IMG/M metagenome (GOLD analysis project Ga0315902, IMG submission 203523) | Freshwater fungal communities from buoy surface, Lake Erie, Ohio, United States - Buoy 12 MA117 | ecosystem: Environmental > Aquatic > Freshwater > Lake > Lake biofilm | place: USA... | reverse complement strand
AACAAATTTTCAAATCAATTGGAACGATGAGAGCGGTTCAGCGATTGATTTGAGTGGTTACCACGCTAGAATGCAAATTAGACCAGGTGTTGAATCATCTGAAGTCTTTCTTTCACTTTCATCATCTTTAAAGTCCGATAACACAGGAATCAATTTAAGTGGTTCTAATTTTATAACTCCTGTCCAAAGTGGTTCTATTGGGATATATATTTCTGCGGCATCTTCATCGGCATTAAATTTTGGTGAAGCATTTTACGATTTAGAATTGGTAAAAGGAAATGAGGTTACACGATTATTAGAGGGTAAAGTGAAACTTTCAAAAAATGTAACACGATAATAAAATGGCAATAGAAATAACTAAAAATCTTACACAAGTAACTATATCATCGGCCGGTGTGGCTGGTGGAAGTGGTACATCTGGTACATCTGGATTTTCAATAAATAGTGGTTCATTCGCAACAACAGGTTCAAATCAATTCAATGGCAATCAAACTATAACTGGTTCTTTTAATGTAACCGGTTCGGTTAATATAGATAATGTTATTAAATTAACACCGGTAGAAACTTTCCCAAATGGACAAGCTGGAATGTTAGTAGCATCAGCATCGTATGGTAAAACAAATTTATATATCTACGATGGTTCTGATTGGAAATGGTTAGTGACAGGTTCAATCGCATAATTTTACATAATCCCTTTCTAAACACTATTCTTTTGGTTTCTAATATTTATAGGTAACGTTAAAATAAGTACTTATAATGGCATTAGAAACTTTAATATATCCTGGTTCATCTTCGTTCTTTCCGGGACAAACTCCTTTTGGAATATATGATAACGATTATGAGTTCCAAGAAGAAGCTCCAAAAGTAGCACTTTGGTGTGCTAGGAGATTGGGATATCCTATTCAAAACATTGAACTTTTAGATGAAAATTTTTACGCTTGTTTAGAAGAAGCCGTATCGGAATATGGTGCGCAGGTTAATCAATTCAATATTCGTAATAATTTAGATACTTTAAGAGGAAAATCTAAAACTACAAATCTTTCAAGTAAATTAGTTCAAGGTTCAAATCTTCCAACATTAATTGGTATTTCGGATGCATATGGAACTTTAGCCGGTGTGGGTGGTAATACTGATATCAAAAAGGGATATGTAGAATTACAAGCCGGACAACAGGAATATGATTTAGATACACTATGGGGAGCTGTTTCCGAAAGTGGAAAACGTATTGAAATTGTAAAAATATTTCACGAACCAGTACCTGCAATTAATAGATTCTTTGACCCTTATTCGGTAAGTGGACAAGGTACATTAAACTTAATTGATGAATTTGGATTTGGTTCATTCTCACCAGCGGCACAATTTATATTGATGCCAATATTTGAGGATATGTTAAGAATCCAAGCTATTGAATTTAATGACCAATTCAGAAAATCGGCATTTACTTTCAATATTGTAAATGGTAAGATTAGAGTATTCCCAAGACCAACTTCTCAACATATTAATCTTTATGGAAAATTATACTTTGATTATTTTGTAAGAGATGAATTTGTAAGTAATTCAACTAATATTACTCCTGATGTCATTTCGGATTATTCTGATATTCCATATGATTTTATGGAGTATGGTGGAATTAATGATGTGGGTAAACAATGGATTAGAAAATATACTCTTGCATTAGTAAAAGAAATGTTAGGAGCTGTAAGAGAGAAATACTCACAAATTCCAATACCTGGTGCGGAAATCAGTTTAGATGGAGCCGCATTAAGAAGTGAAGCACAAACCGAAAAGGAATCTCTTATGACACAATTAAGAGAAACTTTAGAAGAATTGAGTAGAACTAAACAGTTTGAAAACCGAAACACGGAAGCTACTGCTCACCAGGAAATGTTACGAAAAGTTCCACTAGCAATTTATATAGGTTAATATTATGGCTAGATTTGCATTATCAAGAGATATAAAATTCTTTGAAAGCATAGCCAGAGAACTGGTTGATGTTGTTGTAGAAACGAGTGTTGTTCTTTATAAATTAATTATTGAGGATAGCAAGACCAATCTATATGGAGAATCCTTAAATAAAACATATTATCAGGGATTAGAGTGTACTGCTATGATTGAAAGAGAGAGTTCTACAACCGATTATGAAGGATTTGGTGCAGATAAAAATCAATTAGTTGAATTCCGTTTTAATAGATTCACATTGGAAGAAAAAGGATTTTATCCAGAAGTGGGTGATATTATTTTTCATAATAATGGATATTTTGAAATCGATAATATAAGAGAAGACCAATTAATTGGTGGTCAAGTGGATAATAAATTTTCAATTATTTGTTCTACATTTATGACTAGAAGAAGCACGATACAAACTGAAATGAGAATTGTATAATGGAAAAAAGAGAAACAAATAGAGCCAAACAATTATCGATAGATAAACAATTCCAAAAAGGAGTTAAGATAATAGATGTAGATTCTGCGATAGCTGATTACATGTCTAAAGTTATTATTCCTAATTTAGAAGAAAATGGAAATTTATTAAAAGTTCCATTGATTTACGGAAATGCGGAAAGATGGGAAGGTGCTAGAGTTCAAGGATATTTAAGAGATGCTAGAGGTAGAATTCAAATACCAATGGTAATGTTCAGAAGAAGTAGTATTCAAAAAAATGAATCCATGCCAGTTTTTAAAGAAGCTGGGACAATTCAATATGCTAAAAAATATTCTGCAAAAAATAGATATGATAGATTTTCAATAATGACTGGTGCTCAACCTGTTTATGAAATTTATAGTGTATCGATTCCTTCATATGTAACTATACAATATGAGATGGTAATTTGGACATCTTTTACCGAACATATGAATGTATTAGTTGAAGCTTTTCAAAATCAAAGTGAAAGATATTGGGGAATGGAAGATGGATTTAAATTTAAAAGTTCAATCAATTCATTTGAAACTTCACAAGAAGTTGCACAAGGGACTGAAAGAGTTATTAGAACTTCATTCACTACAACCGTAAACGCATATCTTTTACCTGAAATTGTTGATAACAAACCAACTATGAATAAATCATTCACCCCAAAAAGAGTTGTTTGGGGAGTTGAGACAGACCTTTCTGGAGGAAATTTTACAGGATTAAACGTATATCAAGAATATGCAGATGTTGTAAACTTTATTGCAATTAGAGGTCATCAACAAGCTACATTTGTTAATTCAACAACGGTTAAACTAACAAACGTAAAACAACCAACTTTACCAAATGAATTGCTTGGTGTATTTGATGTTGTCAATTGGTTTAGAGTTTATCTTAATGGTGATTTTATATCTCCAACATATTACACATATTCTTACGATGGAAATACTAAAGAAATTACATTTACATTTAGTTTACCATATCCAATAGAAATTACTGATGAAGTTTTGATAACCGGTAAATTCCAAGAGCTATGAATATAAAATTATTAAAAAATATAATGAAAGAGGTAAATGAGCCAAATGAATATGAATTTTTTTCATATGATTTGAATCATCCTTATTATTGGATTTATAAACTTGATAATGTTAGAGTTAAAACGTTATACGAACCACTTACTAAATTCAGAAAAACAACAGCAAGATTTGATGTTTTTATAAATGGTTTATTTATAAGAGAGCAAGATTATATTTTAGAAACGGAAGGAAATGGGTTAATCATAAAGTTTATTAGAAGTCAATTTCCAGAATTTGACCGTTTTGGTAATCCATACGCTTTAATTGATTCCGATGAGGTAAAAATAACCGGAGATGTAGAAAATATTAAATAATGGCAAGAAAAGTACCAACTATAAATAGAACTAATATTCTTCAAAAAAGAGATAGATTGGCATTTAAACAATTTGTTTTAGATGTGAATATCGATACTTTTATATATTCATTTAGTCCAAATTACATAAATTTAGATGAAAGTGGACAGTTATTTACATTGTATCTTTTGAATAAAAAGTTTAATATAGATATTTTGGAAATAGATAGTGTGAAAGATTATATTGATGTATATTTATTTGGAGTAAAGCAACCTCAAGATAGATATGATATCGGTGTGGATGAAAATAATATAGAGGTTATATTTCTTGTTCCTATAACATTAGCTCCTGCTTCCGTTGTGGCAACTGATTTTGAAATAAAAGGTAAAATATCTGAAATACTATAATGGCAAGACTGATACCACGTAAACAAATTGAAGAACAACAGGATATAAGTAGTTCACTCAACATTAGACAAGATGTTAATGTTGGTAATGACGCTATTATATCTGGCTCATTATTCGTATCTAAAAGTTTCTTTTTAGGCAACAATGAAAATGATAAAAGTGAAATAACTGGTTCGGTTTTTTTAACCGGCTCATTAACAATTGATGGAGATTTAAGAGTAAGTGCTCCGGATACAATTCTTTCATTTACGGCATCATTTTCATCTGAATCATTAAACACTCAACGATACGCAGGAATTCTTGCAAAAGATTTTGGTGCTAACGTTCCTACACTTTATGTATCTTCAACTGATGGTGATGATAATAACGATGGTAGAAGTATTCAATACCCACTTCGTACAATTAAAAGAGCAGCTTCATTGGCATCTCCAGGATACGATGGTAGATATGGGTTTGATACTGGTTCAATATTCAACGGATATGTAATTAAGGTACAGGCTGGAACGTATTTAGAGGATAATCCTGTGATTCTTCCTAAAAACACAACCATTTGGGGTGCGGGATTGCGTATCACCAAGATTAACGCTAAAAACCCTACAGAAGACCTTTTCTATGTAAACTCTGGATGTTATATTGCGGAAGTTACGATGGGTGGTTTGAGATTATTTCCAGACCAAATAAATCCTGAAAAGGGATTTGCGGTTGCTTTCCAACCGGGTGCATTTATTACAACTTCCCCATACGTTCAGAACTGTTCGCAGATTTCTAATCAAGAAAATTCATTCACCGAACTCTACGAAGATATTCCACCAGGCGGCGGAGGTCTTTATGTAAATGGTGATGTGATAGATCCAGATTCTCCGTTGGCTTCAATGGTATTGGATGCGTACACTCAAATTTCTCCAAATGGCGTAGGTTGTTTGGTAAACGGTAGAGGTTTCATTCAGTTGGTATCTTTCTTTAATAACTTCTCATACTATTCTATTAGAGTAAACAATGGTGGACATGCTACCCTAAACAACTCAAACATTTCGTTTGGTTTATATGGTATGTATGCATCTGGTTCTCGTTTTATATCTGGTAGTGGTGGTAATATAGCAGCTAGAGATTCTGTTAGAGGAACTTGGAGTTGTGTTGTTGATGTATTAAATAAAGGTTTAGAAAACGGATTACCTACAATAACAAAATTAAATACTGATGAAGGTATTCGTTTAACATCACCGGCTTTATATACACAAAGTAGAGTATCTGCTGGAACTGCATTATCAACCGCAGCAGCCGAAGAAATATCAGCCGATTATAAATTGATTAGTGCTATCGTTGATAGTGGTGCATCAAACTTCCCAACGTTATTAGCAAAAAGTTCTATAAAAGGATATGGGTTTGATTCTCCTTACAATATTTTAGGAGCAGAGCAAATAACATCATCTATATCTGCAACAAATGCAGATTTAACTCAAATAAGTGCATCTTATGCGGCTATTTTGAGTATATTAGCAAATGGTACAGGTTCATTTAATTTTAGACCAAATACCAGTGCTAGTAAACAAATAGGTAACGATATAATTCAACCAATAGGTAGTGTAGCAACAAACTATACATCATCAGTAAGTTCATCTTTTAATAATATAATTAATATTATTAAATCAGGACTTTCTGTTAAACCAACATATGTAGCAAATACAAGTGGTAGTATTAAAGCGGGAAATACTGAACAAATAATGCTTGGTGTAACATCATCTTTAGCAACAATAAATTCAGTAAGTGCAAGTTTTAGTATTGTTTATAATATTTTAGCAAATGGTACTGGTAGTAATATTTTACCAATACCTGGAAATCATCAAAAATCATTTGTAATAACAAACACAAATAGTTCTTCATTTGATTTCGAAGGAATTGGTAGTAATCCTACATTAACTTTATTTAGAGGAGAAACTTACAAATTTAATGTAGATGCGATAGAAACATTTGGTGGACTTGAATATCCGTTTTGGATTAGAACACAGCAAATAGAAGGTATTGGAGAAAGATTTGATTATAATATTGGCATGGTTAATAATGGTGATAGTAGAGGCACAATAACCTTTACGGTACCATACAATGCACCAAATAAATTATATTATGTATCTCAGAATAGGAGTTCTATGGGTGGTGAAATTAATATAGTAAATTCATCTACAACTCCATTTGATTTAATTAAAAATACATTAACATATCCTGCTACAATACAAAGTGGTTCGGTAGCTAAAACGGGTATTGATATTATAACTGCATACGAAATATTAATAAACAACAAAGAATTTATTAAAGATGAGGTTATTCAATTTGTTTCATCGTCTTGGAGTGATTTTTCATATCCAGAAGAAACTTGTAAGAGAGATGTTGGGTATATCATAGATGGTGTAGCAAAAGACCTTTTATTTGGTGGAAACGAAGAAAGTATTAGAAATGGTTTGTTTTATTATCAGTATCCATCGGAGGCAACTACTACTCAATTAGGACCAACACTAACGGCAGTTAAACATGCGGCCGGTGTTGCATTGAATTTAATTAGAGGTAAGATATATGTAGAACCAACGAATGAGGTGGTTGATGTTTGGGATACGATTAGAGATAATAAAACATTTATACAAAATGAAGTTATAACCTATCTATCATCATCTTGGTCTAATTTTTATTACAATGAAGTAAAGTGTAGACGTGATACTGGGTATATTTTAGATGCGGTAGCAACTGATATAAAATATGGTGGAAATGAAAGAAGTATAACTGCTGGTGAATATTATTATTTATATCCATCATTAGCAATTGTACAAGGAGATGGTGACGGTGTTGGGCAATTAGGACAAACAGTAGATGGCATAAGATATGCTAGTGGGTTAGTTGATAATCTATTAAAAGGAAAAACATTTACATCACCTGATGCATCAACTTTATCTGCGTATAATAATTTAATAAATAATAAGGAATTAATTCAAAACGAAACAATTCAATTTATTAACGTTGCATTTCCAAACTTAAAATATAATCAAGCAACTTGTAGGAGAGATGTTGGTTATATCGTTGATAATGTAGCAACTGATTTACTTTATGGTGGTCTTGAAAGAGGTGTGATTGCGGGTAGATATTATTATGATTTCCCATCACAGGCTACAAGAACACAAAAATCATCAACTATTGCCGGTATTCGTTATGCAAAAATTATTGGAGACACGATTGTTCAAAATCAAATATTAGATACACCTCGTATTGTTTATAATGATGAGAAAAACTTTAGATTATCTGGTGTAACAAATATAACATCATCTTTTGGTGGTGGTACTAACGAACAAACTTCGGTTGGTAATTCGTTTTCAATTATAGAAGGAATTGTGGAAAGGGGGTTAGGTTCAATTAAATCTTTGTTGGCACAAAATACTGGACTAAATTGGAACAAATATAATCCAATAAATGTAACTACTGGTTCTCAAATAACATCATCTTTTACAACGCCAAATGAAGTAAATACAATTGCTAGAAATTTTGATATTGTAAATACTATTATTGGTGGTGGGTTAATAGCAGAACCTTTATTCACCGCATCTCAAGCAGCAGCAATTGCTGTAACTGGAACACCACAAATAACAGCTTCACTTGTAGTTAGTGGTTCGGTTGGAAATGATATATCAGCATCAATTGCGTATGTAGCAACTATAATAACAAATGGTACTGGTTCATTGGGTACATTAGTTTCAAACTTAAATTCAAATGTAAAGGTAACTCAAACACCACAATACATAACTGGTTCTAGTTACTATGGAACAAATACTGAAAGTACACAATTAAGTTCTTCAATAAAAATAATCACCGATATATTAGAAGGTGGATTATCTGTTGTACCTACTCTTACATCAAATGTAAGTGCAAGTATTAAAGTAACAAACGCATCACAATATATTTCGGCATCTTATTCGGCAAGTGCAAGTGATGTAAACTTTATATCGTCATCAATATCAATTGTAACAAAGATAATTGAAGGTGGTGAGTTTTCAGCACCGGCTTTCCAAACATATACAAATAGAATAACATCATCTAATTCAGTAGCGGCTTATGAAATTCTTAAAAACAATATTCCATTTATAGTATCTGAATCAATTGCATATCTAAGTTCTTCTTGGGCTGGATTTGAATATGATGAAAGTAAGTGTAGACGTGATTTAGGATTTATATTGAGTGGTTCAGCTGAAGATTTAATATGGAACGCAAATTCTGCATCTGTATTTAACGGATTGTTCTATTGGGAATTCCCATCACAAGCGCAAGGTGCTCAGCTTCAACAAACATTAGATGGTATTAACTACGCATCGCGTTTGGCACAAAAAGTAATTCAAAATGTAGAATTCATAACAGCATCGGCTAATATCCTAAATGCGGCATCCTTATTAGTAAACAACAAAGTATTCATACAAGATGAAACAATCGCTTATTTGAGTTCTTCTTGGGGTGAGCATCCATATATTGAATTAACTTGTAAGAGAGATGTAGGACATATAATAGATGCAATCAGAACTGACTTAGTTTATGGTGGTAACGAAAGAAGTAGAAATGCTGGTATATTCTATTACTTATATCCATCTCAAGCAACTGGTTCACAATTACTTCCAACTTTAGATGGTATCAACTATGCAGGTAGAATGATACAAAAGATTGTTACTGGTTCGGTATTCCTTTCGGCTGATGAAAACAAATTAAATGCAAGTAATTTAATATCAAGAAATAAAAACTTAATTGCAAATGAAGTAGTTGCATATGTATCTTCATCTTGGAGTACAGCAGAATACAATCAGGCTAAGTGTTTAAGAGATACAAAATATATTTTAGATGCAGTAAGAACTGACTTGGTATATGGCGGTAACGAAAGAACTAGATTTGCAGGAGAATACTATTATAGATATCCATCGGCGGCAATTGTAGGTGGAGTACCTTCGGCAACACAACAATTAGACCCAACTATAACTGGTGTAAATTATGCAAATCAATTAGTACAAAATATAATTACTAATGTTGTATTATCAGCACCATCTACATCAGTATTAAACGCAGCAAGTTTATTAAAAACTAATAGAGCATTTTTACAACAAAATACCGTTGATTATGCAAATGAAACATATCCTAATTTAGATTATATCCAAAGTAAGTGTTATAGAGATACTGGATTTATTGTAGATGCTGTAATTACTGACTTAGTTTATGGTGGTAATGAAAGAAGTATAACTGCTGGAAGATTCTATTACCTATATCCATCTCAAGCTACCGGAGTTCAATCTGAAGAAACAATTGATTCATTAAACTTTACAAAAGGTTTAGCAAAGTTAGTAGCAATTGGTGGAAAATCAATAGAAGATGGTTTTGATATTGTAGCAAACGTAATTGAAAGCGGAAGTAATTCAGCACCTAATGTGGTATTAAATACTTCAGCTGGAATTAAAGCAACTACCGCTCAACAAATTACATCATCTATATCAGTAGGTACAAATGATAAATCTATTGTATCATCTTCTTTTGGTAACATACTTAATATCCTATCAAACGGAACTGGTTCAATACCAACAACTATTGTTAAAAATACAAATAAAGGGGTAAATGTTTTGGGTGGTGCACAAATAACATCATCAATAACTCCATCTAATACTGAAAACGTAAAAGTAACTACCGGATTTGATATCGTACTTGATATTGTAGAAAATGGCACAGGTTCAATTCCAACTATTGTAACAAATGTAAATTCTTTAATTAGAAGAACTCCTACAAATAGATATATAACAACCGCATCAATATCATCTACATATCTTACATCTTCAAATAATAATTTTGATATTGTTTTAGATATTGTTGAAAATGGTACTGGTTCATTGCCTGTATCAATTAAAAATGTTGATGGGTTAGTAAAAATAACAAATACAAATCAATATACATCTTCTGTAATTATATCATCTTCATTGGCAAGAAATATATCTGGAAGTTTTGATAAAATTATAAACATATTAGAAAATGGTACTGGTTCATTACCTACTATTATTTCAAATGTAAATAATATTAAAGTAACTAATGCTACTCAATATTTTGGAGGAACGCCAGCAACACAAACACAAGCTAATGCAATATCTGCATCTATTTCTATTGTAACAAATATAATAGCAAATGGTACGGGTTCTTTGCCAACTGTGACTTTATATACATCATCAATATCATCTTCAAATGTAATAGCAGCTTATACTATCTTAAAAAATAACTTAGATTTTATAGTCTCTGAATCAATTGCATACCTAAGTTCTTCTTGGTCAACTGCATCTTACGATGAAAGTAAGTGTAGACGTGATTTAAGATTTATATTGAGCGGTTCAGCAGAAGATTTGTTATGGAATGCAAATTCTGCATCCGTATTTAATGGGGCATATTACTATCAGTTCCCATCACAAGCACAAGGAGCACAATTAAATCAAACTTTAGATGGTATTAATTACGCATCACGTTTGGCACAAAAAATAGTATTAAATACTACATTTGTAACTCAATCGGCACAAGTTAAAGATGCATATGCCCTTTTAGTTAATAACAAAGATTTTATTAAAAATGAAGTAATACCTTATATAAGTTCATCTTGGAGCACGCATCAGTACGTTGAATCAACGTGTAAAAGAGATATAGTACATATTATAGATGCAGTTTCTACGGATTTATTATATGGTGGAAACGAAAGAACAATAAATGCTGGGGTATTCTATTACTTATATCCATCAGAAGCAACGGGTTCACAAATACAGGAGACTGTTACCGGTATCCAATATGCTAGAGATATCGCATTCAAAATTCTTAAAGGAAATACATTTATTAAAGTATCACAAAATAAATTACAAGCAAAAGAATTAATTTATAACAATAGAGAATTTATACAAAACGAAGTTATAAGTTATGTATCGGCAAGTTGGAGTACAACATCTTATAATGAAACAACTTGTAAGAGAGATGTAGGACATATTTTAGATGCGGTAACAACTGATATAGTTTATGGTGGTAATGAAAGAAGTATTAATGCTGGAGTATTCTATTATGAATATCCATCACAAGCTACAACATCTCAATTAGGAGCAACATTAAGTGGAATCAAATATGCAAAAGATTTAACTGATAAAGTATTAAAGAATTCAACATTTGTATCGGCATCAAATTCTAGCATTTTAGCATACGAATTAATATTCAATAATAAGGCATTTATACAAAATGAAACTATTGCATATATATCTTCTTCTTGGAGTTCATTCCCTTATAATGAAACAACTTGTAAGAGAGATGTTGGATATATTTTAGATGCAGTAGCAACTGATATTCTTTATGGTGGTAATGAAAGAGTAGCTGAAGCTGGTGAGTATTATTACTTATATCCTTCATTAGCAATCATAGGTAATGACGGTGATACTGGTGGACAATTAAATCAAACTTTAGATGGTATAAAATACGCTAAAGGAATTACTGAAAAAATTGTAGCAAACATATTATTACAATCACCAACAACATCTGAATTAACTGGATTTAATTTATTAACGGATAATAAGAAGTTTATACAAAGCGAATCAATTGCTTATCTATCTTCTTCTTGGAGTGGTGATGATGGATTTAGTTATAATGAAACAACTTGTAAGAGAGATATTGGCTATATTATAGATGCGGTAAGAACTGACCTTTTATATGGTGGAAACGAAAGAAGTTCTAAAGCTGGAGAGTATTATTATTTATATCCATCAGCGGCAATTCTAACCGGTTCTATTTCACCAACTACAGCAACTCAAAAAGGACCTACTCTTGATGGAATACAATATGTAGCTGGTACTGCTCAAAATGTGATATCAAATAAAGAACTGATAGCACCAACTGGATTTGTAACATCATCGGTTAATTTGTTGAGACAGAATAAACGATTTATACAAAACGAAACGGTACAATATATAGATGCATTCTTCCCTAATTTAGTTTATTTAAGAGAAAAATGTAGACGTGATGTTGGCTATATTTTAGATGCGGTTATAACTGATACTTTCTATGGTGGAAATCAAAGAAGTGTTATAGCAGGACAGTATTATTACTTATATCCATCATTAGCAACAAAGAGTACGCAAGTTAGAGAAACTGTAGAGGGTGTTGAATACGCAAAAGCACTTTCTAAAGCAATTGCTCAAAACATTAAATTAAATTCACCGGCATTAACAACAAATACCGATGGAAATATTAAAGTAACCGATACAACACAATATACAACATCGTTGAGTGCAAGTATAAACGAAGTAAATCAAATTAGTTCATCATTTGCGTTAGTTACTAATATTATTGAAAATGGATTATCTACAATACCAACTATTATTGAAAATGGAAATGGTTTAATTAAAGTAAGTAATACCATTCAATACACATCATCAATATCAGCAAGTGGAGTTGAATTAGATATTATCACATCATCATTTAAGCATGTGGCTGATATTATTGAAAATGGTGTTGCATTTGTACCGGATTCATTGGCAAGAAACTATAATTATGGGTTTGAATTATCTACACCAACTTTATTACATATAAGTTCACAAGAACAAGTAATTGGAACTGGTTCATATAACTTATCAACTCAAATTACAAATATAAGTTCTTCTTATGGTACTGTTGTAAACGTTCTTAAAAATGGATTAAGTGTATTACCTACATTAGTAGCTAGTACATCTTCATCATTAAAAGTAACAAATGCAAATCCTATAAGACAAGTAATATCGGCATCATCATTTGATACTAATAAGATTGCAAGTGGATTTGATTTGATACTAAATGTAATTGAAAATGGAACATCGGTTCTACCAACAATCGTATCAAATACATCTGCAAGTATTAAAGTAACTGATACTCCACAATTAATAAGTGGAAGTGCAGCAGGAAGATTGCAAGGCAAATTAATATCAGCATCATTATCGTTGGTAATTGATGTGTTATTAAATAATGGTACAAGTTCAATCGCATATAGACCATCAACATATCCAATAGCAAATACAAATACAAAGATAAATTCGGCATATAACTTATTAGTAAGTAACTCTAAATTTATAGTTGATGAAACTATTGCATATATGAGTTCATCTTGGAGTGGATTTGAATATACACAAAGTAAATGTGAAAGAGATTTGACTGGAATCCTTAGTGGTTCTGCATTTGACCTTTTATACGGTGGTAACTCAGCATCTTTGTTTAATGGTAAGTTCTATTTTGATTTCCCATCACAAGCTACTGGTTCACAATTAGACCAAACAATCACTGCAATTAAATACGCAAGTGGATTGGCAGAGAAGGTGGTGTTGAACATTCCGTTTACACATATATCAGCATCGATTAATCAACAAACATCGGCATCTTGGAATTCATTAAGAGCTAATAAAGAATTTATACAAAGTGAATCAATTGCGTATCTATCTTCTTCTTGGAGTGATTTTGATTATAATGAAATAACTTGTAAAAGAGATATCGGATATATTATAGATGCTGTAGCAACTGACCTTTTATATGGCGGAAACGAAAGAAGTGTTGTGGCTGGAAGATACTATTATGATTTCCCATCACAAGCTACCGATTCACAATTAGAACCAACATTAACTGGTGTAAGATACGCAAAAGGAACAGCTATGAATGTAGTTGTTAATAAAGAGATATTTACATCATCATTAGAAGTTCAATATACCTATGATTTAATAAAGGCTAACAAACGATTCATACAAAGTGAAAGTATCGCATTTGTAAATGTTAAATACCCTAATTTAGATTATAGTGAAAGTAAATGTTATAGAGATTTAGGATATATCATCGATGGTGTAGCAACTGATTTACTTTATGGTGGTAACGAAAGAAGTAGAAAGAATGCGGATTACTATTATCAGTTCCCATCTCAAGCTAATGGGTCTGGTTCGCAAGTTGTGGAGACAGTGGAAGCAATTAAGTACGCAGCTAGAATAACAACGGCATCTATTAGTAGTATATTGATAGGGACACCTTCTGTTATACCTAATACGTTAGCAAATATTAAAGTAACTAACGCTCAACAATTTATAACATCATCGTTATTTGGAACTATTACCGAAGCTAACACAATATCCGCATCTATTTCTATTGTAACAGATATAGTAAGAAATGGTACTGGTTCATTACCAACTTTAATTCCATATACAACTGCATCCGTTGATACTAATGTAATATACGCATATAATTTATTAAAAGCAAATATTGGATTCATAGTATCGGAAAGTATTGCATATTTGAGTTCATCTTGGTCAACTGCATCTTACGATGAAAGTAAGTGTAGACGTGATTTAGGGTTTATATTAAGTGGTTCTGCCGAAGACTTATTATTTAATGCAAATTCCGCATCAATATTCAATGGTGTGTTCTATTACTTATATCCATCTCAAGCACAAGGTGCACAACTAAATCAAACATTGGATGGTATTAACTATGCAAGCCGTTTGGCACAAAATATAGTACAAAATGTAACTTATGTAACCGCATCAGCAAATGTATCGGCATCATACGAATTGATACGAAACAATAGAGAGTTTATTCAAAATGAAACTATCGCGTACATATCTTCTTCTTGGAGCACGGCATCGTATGATGAGGTAACTTGTAAGAGAGATGTTGGTCATATCATAGATGCAGTTTCTACCGATTTATTATATGGTGGTAATGAAAGAAGTACAAACGCTGGGGTATTCTATTACTTATATCCATCTCAAGCGCAAGGCTCACAATTACAACCAACATTAACGGGTGTTAATTACGCAGGACAAACTTCTAAGAATGTTGCAGCATCATTAACTTATGTAACTGCATCACAAATAGTATCAGCATCGGTTAATTTGTTGAGAAAGAATAGAGAGTTTATACAAAATGAAACTTTAGCTTACTTAACTGCTAGCTGGAGTACATTTGAGTATGATAAAGATAAGTGTAAGAGAGATGTTGGTTATATATTAGATGGTGTTACTACCGATTTATTATATGGTGGTAATGAGAGAAGTGTATTAAATGGCGAGTTCTATTACAAATATCCATCTTTGGCAATTGTTGAAGGAGATGGTGATGGACTTGGTCAATTAGGACAAACAATTGATGGTATAAACTACGCAAGTAGATTGGCACAAAAAGTTGTAAAAAACATAGTATTTGTAACCGCATCATTAGAGGCATCTGCATCATTTGACCTGTTAAGAAAAAATAAAACATTCGTAGCAGAAGAAACAATTAAATATGTATCTTCATCTTGGAGTGGTGTATATTATAATGAGGCAACGTGTAAGAGAGATGTTGGATACTTAATAGATGCAGCAGCAACTGATGTATTATATGGTGGACAAGAAAGAAGTGTAATAGCAGGACAGTATTATTATTTATATCCTTCTAACGCAATTAATTCGGGTGTTCCATCAACTCAAAACCAATTAGACCCAACACTTACTGGTATCAGATACGCTGGAAAATTATCTAAAAAGGTAATAACTAATCCAACCTATTTAGTACCATCTGCATCGTTATTAACAACTGCAAAATTGTTGACAGATAATAAAGAATTGATACAAAAAGAAACTATAACATTCTTATCTTCATCTTGGAGTGGATTAAAGTACAATGAAGTAAGTTGTTCGCGTGACTTAGGATTTATCATAGATGCAATCAGAACTGACTTAGTTTATGGTGGTAACGAAAGAAGTATTGAAGCGGGTTCATACTACTATAAATTCCCATCGGTAGCGATTGTGGAGAGTTATGGTGATAATAATGGACAGAAAAAACAAACCGTAGATGGTATTAACTTCGCAAGAGGACTTTCTGAAAAGATAGTTGCAAATACTCTATTAAATTATTTAGCTCCATCAACTAAAAGAAGACAAGCGGCTGAAAGATTAAAACTTGGTAAAGAAGAATTAAAACAAAGAGCAATTGGATATACAAATGGAGCTTTCCCATATTTAGTATATAATGAGGCGAGTTGTTCACGTGATACTGGATTTATTGTAGATGCGTGTGTGACAGACTTATTATATGGTGGAAATGAAAGAGGAATTAGAGCAGCATCTTCATACTACGATGGTCAGTATGGAAGTGCAATCGCTGTGACTAGAGACCAATTATTAGAAACATTGGAAACAAATCGTTATCTAAGAACTAGAGCAGAGTTTATAGCAGCGGGAGCTCCATTGGAAGCATTTGGTTCTTTAATTGTGGCAACTGGTATTGACTACTCTTATAATGGTAGTGGTGTGACATTTAAAGCACTTCCACCAAATCAAGGTGGTAGTGGTGTAGCTAATCCGGCGTTTGAAATTACCGAATTGGGTGGTGGTAGAATATTCTTTACCTCTGGAAACCAAGATGGTGACTTTAGAATTGGTACGGGATTGAGTATTAATCAGGCAACTGGTACTCTTGTGGGTAGAACATTTAGTAAATCTCTATTCTCATTAGTAACTCCGTTCTCATTGGCACTACAAATATAAAAAAGAAAATAAAAAATAAAAAGAAATGGCAGAAGTTTTTGTACCCTTAAATCGGTTCCAGTCAGTAGTAACAGGATTGACTGGAGAACAAGATGAAATATATGCAACTCCATTAGGAGTTTCATCTATTGTACTATCTTGTCAAATTACAAATAATAGTTTAGTGACACAGCCGGTTACTATATTAGTTACATCTAATAGAGAATTGCCTGTACCACAATTTGTTGACATATATAATGGTAGTTCATTTATTAGTTCTTCTGTGTCTTTATTAGATTTTAGTGGTAGTTTTGCGAGTGCATCTTTATTATTAAATGCAAATAGACAATTTTTAAGAAAAGAAATAGCAGCATATACTAATAATCAAAATAGTTTATCTGAAACTCCATTTACTTTTATATCATCATACTTTGAACAAAATACTTTAGATGATGTGGATGCAATAAAATATGATATTGTAAATAATACAACTATTAGAACAAATAAAGCAGCAAAAGCTTACTTTGATAAAAATGGTGTATCTGCAATTGCAACAACTGAATATTCCGCATCAATATTTGCATTAGATTATTTAAAAACACTGTCTACTCAAATTATAAAAAACGAATCAACAACGGGTTCAGTCGATTCTCCACTTTTATTTCAAAATGTAGTTACTCAATCTGTACTAACTGGATTTACAAACGGAAGTGTAGCGGGAATTTCGGCATCTATATATTTGGTTAATAGTTTAGTGGATGTTATTAAGGCAACCATTGAAAATCCAGTATTTACCGAACAACCACCTGTTGAGTTGGTGACAAATGTAACAATTCCGGTAGCCGATTCTCTTTCACCGGTAGTTTCTGGTAAATTAGTATTAGAAGAAGGTTACGGCTTTATAGTTTCGGGCTCAACCAAATTATCGGTAGTCCTATCTCTACTTGAATCTGCTAATGAATAACGATAATATTATCTATTAATATTTATAGGTGATTTTTTTCATATTTATAATAAAGCTGGAAAGTACGAATGGCAATTAGTAATCTATTATCAGGTAGGGTAAGGGTAGTATCCCCAAAAAACGTAACACAAGATAGGTATCAATTCGTTGATTTATCTCAAGTTGAACCTAATTTGGGTGTTCCAAACTTTTCTGCTTCACTTTCTGGTTCACCGGCTATCGTAGTTTCGGATGACCAGGGTAATAGAGGATTTGTAAGAAGCCTTGATTTAGATAGAGTAAGTGGACAATTTACGGGGTCTTTTACCGGTAGTGCCGAATCTTTGAGCGGTAGTTTTACTGGTTCTTATACTGGTTCGTTTTCTGGTTCATATTTTGGTGATGGTGCTGGTTTATTTAATTTACCAGATACAATTAGATTAGCAAGTGGTTCTGCAACTGCTTCTATTTCACCTAATTTTGGATTACAAATAAATGTTGATACAACGATTGCAGAAAACTTATATGTATCAAAATCAATATACGCCGAACAATTAGTTGTTAGTATAATTTCATCATCGGTAATTTATTCATCTGGTTCAAACAAATTTGGTGATGAATTAAGTGATAAGCAAGAATTTACTGGTAGCGTAACTATAACAGGTTCTTTAGCAGTAGAAAATCAAATTATATTTGGAGAAGCTACGGGTTCTTCTATTTCGGCATCATTTACTGGTTCTTTTTTTGGAGATGGTGCAAATTTAATCAATCTCCCACAGGCTACAAAATTGGCAAGTGGTAGCGTAACCGCATCAGTTAGTCCTGAAAATGGATTTTTAGTTATTTCATTAGAAAGCGGTTCGATATTTAGTGGTAGTGTAAAATTAAGTAGCGGTTCTGTATTTAGTGGTAGTGGTAGAGACCTTTTTGATATACCTGAATCCGCTTTATCATTTGCACCTTTTAGAATTTCAAGTGGTAGTGTAACCGCATCTGTTTCTCCAGTTTATGGATTTAGAGTTGAATCACCTGATAGTGGTTCTGAATTTACTGGTAGTATTAAACTATCGTCTGGTTCATTCTTTAGTGGTTCTGGTAGATTTCTTTTTGATATTCCAGAATCCGCTTTATCATTTGCACCTTTTAGAATTGCAAGTGGTTCGGTAACTGCTTCCGTTTCTCCTGTTTATGGGTTTAGAGTAGAATCTGCGGCAAGTGGTTCTGAATTTACTGGTAGTGTGGATATTTCCGGTTCGGTAAATGTTGATGGTGCGGTAACTGCATCTTTCTTTGTGGGAGATGGTAGTAAGTTAATAAATGTACCATCGTTAGTAGCACCGAGAATTGCAAGTGGTTCTGCAACTGCATCGATATCACCGGATAGAGGATTAGAAATTAACACATCAGCAGCGATAAATGGATATTTAGTAGTAACCGGTTCGGTTTCTGCATCACAATATAGTGGTAGTGGTAGAGGGTTATTTGATATCCCGCGTTCTGCATTATCGGAAGAAGTATTCCGTATTGCGAGTGGCAGTGTAACTGCATCCGTTTCACCAACCGAAGGATTTAAAGTAGAATCATTAGAAAGTGGTTCTCAATTCACTGGTTCATTATTTGTAAGTGGTGGTGTTGAATTATCTTCTGGTTCTTCGTTTAGTGGTAGTGGTGAACGATTATTTAATATTCCAAGAACGGCTTTATCACCAGACGCACTTATTTCAAACTTAATAGCGAGTGGTAGTGTAACCGCATCAGTTTCCGATTCGGAAGGATTTGTTGTAAAATCAACTGCAAGTGGTTCTACATTTAGTGGTAGTATTTTTCTATCATCTGGTTCATTTTTTAGTGGTAGTGGTGAAAAATTATTTAATATACCTCGTTCGGCTATTTCGAATTTAGATACAAATTTAATATTTTCCGGTTCGGCAACTGCATCAATAGACCCGGTAAAAGGATTTAATGTAAACATTTATAGTAAGTTTAGTGGAAGTATGATTGTTTCATCTTCAAACTATGCAATACCAAGTCAATCATTAAATACAGTATATGATGTAACAAATAATGGATTTAGTGCATATTTGTTTACAAACGCAATAAGTGCTTCAAATCCAACATTGACTTTAGTAAGAGGAGTTACTTATACTTTTAACGTAAACGCACTTGGACATCCTTTTTGGATAAAATCAGGAAGTAGTAAAGTTAGCGGAACGAATGATGCATATAATACAAATGTTACAAACAATGGTACTGATAATGGAACTATTATATTTAGTCCAGATGAACTAACACCGGATAACCTATATTATATTTGTCAGAATCATAGTACTATGAATGGCGATATTACAATTGTTAATTCAATTGAAATACCTGCAGAAATTACATTCATAGGAAAAACTAATATAACAGGAAGTTTAGGAGTAAGTGGAAGTATATTTTTAGGAAGTGGTTCATTCTTTAGTGGTAGTGGTAGAGGGTTATTTGATATCCCACAATCGGCATTTACCGGTGATGCATTTAGAATTGCAAGTGGTTCTGTCACGGCTTCTGTTTCGCCTGTTTATGGGTTTAAAGTAGAATCTTTAGAAAGAGGTAGTGAATTTACGGGTAGTATTATTGTATCTGGCTCAATTACTGCGGAAAGAATATTTTCAGCGGATTTTACAGGTTCATTTGAAGGTGATGGTAGTAGATTAAGAAATGTACCATCGATAGAAGGAACTAGAATTGTTTCTGGTTCTGTAACTGCATCCGTTTCTCCAATTTATGGATTTAGATTAGAAGGCGGTGAAAGAGCGGAATTTTCATCTTCTATATTTGTAAGTGGTAGTTTAGGTATAGAACTTGCATCCGGTTCATCGTATTCCGGTAGTGGTGCAAGATTATTTAATATTCCAAGAACAGCATTAGCTCCTGACGCATTATTTAGTGAAAAAATTGTAAGTGGTAGTGTTACCGCATCAGTATCTCCTAATTTTGGATTTGTTGTAACTTCAATTGAAACCGGTTCTACATTCTATGGAGAAGTTAGAGTAATAACAGGTTCATCATTCTCTGGTAGTGGTAGAAAATTATTTGATATACCAGTAGCGGCATTATCTGATTTAGATACATCAAAAATATTTAGTGGTTCGGCAACGGCATCTATTTCACCTGATAAAGGATTTTTAGTAAATACCGGTGTAACCGTTAGAGATTACCTAATTGTAACAGGTTCAACTGATTTAAAATCTAATTTAGTTGTAACGGGTTCTTTAGTAGTAAACCAATCTGCTTTATTTAAATCTGGTATTTCATCATCGGTATTTAGTGGTAGTGGTAGAGGATTGACGGATATACCATTTTCGGCATTATCTCAAGAATTATTTAGAATTGCATCTGGATCCGTAACGGCTTCAGCATTGCCAAATAGAGGATTTATTGTTGAATCTGGTTTACTTGGTTCTCAATTAACTGGTAGTGTTTCTATTAGTGGTAGTTTATTTGCATTTGGAAATATAGAATTACAAAGTGGTTCGGCATTTAGTGGTAGTGGTAGAAATTTATTTGATATTCCAGAATCTGCTTTATCGTTTGCACCAAATAAAATTGCAAGTGGTAGTGTAACTGCATCCGTTTCGCCTCTATTTGGATTTAAAGTACAATCATTTGATAGTGGTTCTGAATTTACTGGTAGTGTTGATATAACCGGAAGTCTTTTAGTAAGAGGTGATGTAACTTCAACTAGTGGTTCTTATTTCATCGGTGATGGTAGATACTTATCAAATATTACATTAGCTAATTTAGCAATTGATTCTACAAAAATATTTAGTGGTTCGGCAACGGCATCTATTTCACCAAACGAAGGATTTGAAGTAAATGTTCATTCTAGATTTGATGGTAGTTTTATCGTATCATCATCTGCAAGACCATTGCCTAACGAATTAATAGATAATATCATATATGTAACTAACGATGGAAGTAGTGCGTATGTAGTGAGTAATGGAAATGTATCTGGTTCAAACGCAACATTAACATTAGTAAGGGGTGTTCAATATACTTTTAATGTAAACGCAGTAGGTCATCCATTGTGGATTAAGTTTGTTAATTCATTTGGTACTTCTAATGCCGTTAGTCAAAGTATTACAAATAACGGAGATGATAGTGGAAATATTGTATTTACTCCGTATTCTGGTTCACCTAACACATTATATTATAACTGCCAATTGCATTCGTCAATGGCGGGACAATTGAATATTGTTGATTTTTTAGAAATACCATCAGAAATAACATTAATAGGTGATACACAAATTACCGGAAGTTTAGATGTATCTGGTCCAATTTCGGCTTCTATGTTTAGTGGTAGTGGTAGAGGATTATTTGATATTCCTCGTTCGGCATTATCAGAAGAAGTATTTAGAATTGCAACCGGTAGTATTACCGCATCTGTAACTCCAGAAAGAGGATTTTTGGTTGAATCATTGGAAAGTGGTTCTACGTTTAGTGGAAGTATTACAATGGCTAGTGGTTCATTTATTAGTTCATCTGGTAGATTATTCTTTGATATACCTCGTTCGGCATTAACCGAAGACGCATTAATATCAGCGGAAATCAAATCTGGTTCAGTAACAGCATCAGTAAGTCCAGTTGATGGGTTTAGGGTTTTAACACCATTTACATCATCTATTGATGAATCCGGTTCATTTAGTACGCAAATAGCATCACAATTTACTGGTTCAATTTCAGTAAGCGGAAGTATCTATGTTAATGACCCAAGTGGTGGTTTATTCATAGATTCTTCTTCATTCATTTATGCGGAAGGTACATTTTTAAGAAATATTCCTAAATCAGCATTAACCGAAGATGCACTTATTAGTACTGAAATTAAATCTGGTTCGGTAACCGCATCAGTATCACCTGATTTTGGATTCAAAGTAATTACTCCATTTACTGGTTCGGATGTTGGTTCTCAATTTACCGGTTCAATTGAAGTTAGTGGAAGTATAAGAGCAACTGAATTCTTATTCGGTGATGGTAGATACATCACAAACGTACAAGCGGCAGCAGCACCATTGATAGCAAGTGGAAGTGCAACTGCTTCGGTAGCAAGTGGTGAATCTTTTATAGTAATAACAGCAAAGACTGGTTCTCAAATTGGTTCTGAATTTACTGGTAGTGTAGGAATTAGTGGTTCACTTTACGCATCTGAATTTATATTTGGTGATGGTAGATACATCACAAACGTAGTTGCAGCCGCAGCACCTTTTATCGCCAGTGGTTCGGCAACTGCATCGGTAGCTAATGGATTTGATTTTAGAGTAATAACTTCGGCAACTGGTTCTGAAATTGGTTCTGAATTTACTGGTAGTGTTTCAGTTAGTGGTTCATTAACTGCCGATGATTTAACTGCAAGAGGATTCTTATTTGGTGATGGTAGATATATCACAAATGTACAAGCGGCAGCAGCTCCGTTAATTGCTAGTGGTTCGGCAACTGCATCGGTAGCAAGTGGTAAGTTCTTCCAAGTGGTAACCGGAGTTACTGGTTCTGATATAGGAACACAAATTACCGGTTCGGTTTCAATTACCGGTTCATTAACTGCATCTTTATTCATTGGAGATGGTGGTGGATTATTTAACATCCCACCTGAAGCGATTGAGAATCTTGAATTAGATAAAATTAATTCTGGTTCTGCAAGAGCAATTATTGACCCATCTAAATTGGATGTAAACGTACCAATAACTGCTGCAAGATACGATGGAGATGGTAGTGGATTATTTAATATCCCTGCGGAAGCATTGGAAGATTTACAATTAGATAGAATTATATCTGGATCTGTTGAGGCAGTTATTTCTCCAAATAAAGGATTAGAAATAAACACATCAGTAAGAATATTCTCTGGTTCGTTGGCAGTGAGTGGTGGTATATTTGTAACTGGTTCAGATGTTGTACTTCAATCTGGAAGTAGATATGTGGGAGATGGTAGTGGGTTAAGAAATATTAACATTGCGAATTTAGCATTTGAAACATCAATATTAAAATCGGGTTCTCAATTTGCAGAAATATCTCCTGATTTAGGATTTAGAGTAAGTACTTCATCTTCAATTGATGGTAACTTAACCGTAACACATAATATATCGGCGGTAGATATAACTGGTTCACACGCAGTATTCGCACCAATCGTAAGTGGTGGTTTAATTGGTACATACAATTTCCAAGGAGTAGGACCAACTGCATCTGCTGAATACGATATGTTAAGGTTTGATGAAAATAGAGGATATTTTGTTCCTCAACCTGAGACATCATTAACTGAAACCGTATCATTTAGTAATATAAGTGATTTAACAATTGTACACAATTTAGGAATCCTTTACCCAATGGTACAGGTTTACGCAACTGGTTCGGAAGACCAAATTATCCCTGGTACAATTAAATCAATCGATGAAGATACAATTCAAATTAAATTTGCTGGATTAACTTCTGGACATGTTGTAATTGGTAGTGGTGGTTCTTTGATTAATGGTACTATAAATGGAGATAGAGTATTTGGTGAAGTATTATCAGCATCATATGCTCGTAGAGCTGAAGTTGCTGTATCTGTTCAAGGATTTGATTCTGCATCTTTAGCATCGTTATCCGCTTCATTAGGGGATTCATCTCAATATGTAAGAAACAATCAAACCGCATCAATGAGTGTGTTTAGTGCAGTAAGTTCTTCTTACGCATTAACCGCATCTTTCGCTTTAAATGGCGGTGGTGGTGGAACTGAATTATTTATTTATCATACTGGTTCGTTAGTAAAATCTCAAACCGCAAAAATAAACTTTAGTGGTTCTGGGGTAGATGTGATTTCATCTGGTTCGGATGGAGTATTGGTAACAATAAATGGTGGAGCAGCTCAATCATCTCAAACGGCATCTTATATTTTATCAACTGGAGTAGATGGACCGTTGGGAATGGATAGTATAACTTTTTCAAGAACCGCATCATACGCATTATTTGCATTAAGTACTCCATCATCTGATACATCTTCATTCTTACAAATTAACACAGACCAAACAATAAACGCATCACTTACAATTAGTGGAAGTTTAGGTGTTAGTGGTAGTATAATGCTTGGGGGAATCGTATCGGCATCATATGATGAGGTTGTAACGTGGGACCCAATAACTAAAAAATTAGGATATAGAAACGTAGCAGCTGCTGTAGGTTCATCTGGAACCGGTGGTTCTTCTGGTTCTTCTGGTACATCTGGATTTACCGGTACATCTGGTTCATCTGGTAGTTCTGGTTCTTCTGGTACATCTGGAAGCAGTGGAAGTTCGGGAGTAGATGGTACATCTGGTTCATCCGGTAGTTCGGGAAGTTCAGGTTCAACTGGAACTTCTGGTTCATCTGGAAGTAGTGGTAGTAGTGGTTCATCTGGTTCTTCTGGCTCATCTGGAAGCTCTGGTACATCTGGTTCTTCTGGTTCATCTGGAAGTTCCGGTACTAGTGGCACTAGTGGCACATCTGGTACATCCGGTTCGGACGGAAGTTCTGGAACATCTGGTACATCCGGGTCATCGGGAACATCAGGAAGTTCAGGTAGTTCAGGAACATCTGGTACATCCGGGTCATCTGGTTCATCAGGAACATCTGGCACATCAGGTTCTTCTGGTTCTTCTGGAAGTGGAGGTTCATCTGGTAGTAGTGGTTCAACTGGTTCTGCAGGAACTTCTGGTTCATCTGGAAGTGGAGGTTCATCTGGTAGTTCAGGTAGTTCAGGTAGTTCAGGAACTTCTGGTACATCGGGTTCTTCTGGTTCATCTGCAACATCGGGTACTAGTGGTAGTTCCGGAACATCTGCATCTTCTGGTAGTGGTGGTACTGCCGGGACATCTGGCACCTCTGGTACATCAGGTACGAGTGGCACATCTGGTACATCTGGTTCTTCTGGTAGTGGCGGAACATCTGCTACATCTGGAACATCGGCATCTTCTGGTACCGGTGGTTCAGCAGGTACATCTGGTACCTCTGGAACTTCTGGACAAAGCGGCACATCTGGTACATCTGGTTCATCTGGTTCTTCTGGTACATCCGGGTCATCTGGTTCCGATGGTAGTGGTGGTTCATCTGGTACAACCGGTACATCTGGTAGCTCTGGTACAACCGGGTCAGCGGGTTCTTCCGGTTCTTCTGGTACATCTGGTTCATCCGGAGAAGATGGGTCATCTGGAACATCAGGAAGTTCGGGTTCATCTGGCTCTGCAGGAACTTCTGGTACAAACGGTTCAGCAGGTTCTTCTGGTAGTTCTGGTTCATCTGGAACCGCAGGAAGTAGTGGAAGTAGTGGCTCATCTGGTTCATCTGGTAGTAGTGGTTCAACTGGTTCTGCAGGAACTTCTGGTTCATCTGGAAGCAGTGGCACATCTGGCACATCTGGTACCGATGGTACATCTGGCAGTAGTGGCACGAGTGGAAGTAGTGGCTCATCTGGTACAACCGGTTCATCTGGTTCTTCTGGAAGTAGCGGAAGCAGTGGAAGTTCAGGGGTAGATGGAACATCAGGAACTTCAGGTTCATCTGGTACATCTGGTAGTTCTGGTACAACTGGTTCATATGGTACATCTGGAAGTAGTGGCTCATCTGGTAGTAGCGGCACATCTGGTAAAGATGGAACATCGGGTTCATCTGGAACATCTGGAAGTAGTGGTTCATCCGGGTCATCTGGAACTTCTGGATTAGACGGAACTTATTTTGGTTCTTCAGGAACTTCGGGTACTTCTGGCTCATCTGGAAGCAGTGGCACATCTGGTACATCGGGTTCTTCTGGAACAAGCGGTGTTGATGGAACATTCTTTGGAAGTAGTGGTACATCCGGTGAATCTGGTACATCGGGTTCATCAGGATTAACAGGAACTTCTGGTACAACTGGTGTTGATGGTTCATTTGGAACATCTGGTAGTAGTGGTATCGATGGAACATTCTTCGGTAGTGCTGGTACATCTGGTTCTTCTGGTAGTAGTGGCACATCCGGTTCATCTGGTTTATCTGGTACCGATGGTACTTCGGGTAGTTCCGGTAAAGATGGAACATTCTTTGGTTCACATGGTACTTCGGGAACATCTGGAGAAAGTGGCACTTCGGGTACATCAGGTTCTTCTGGTTCATCTGGTAAAGATGGCACATCTGGTACATCTGGTTTAGACGGAACATTCTTTGGTTCACATGGTACATCTGGTAGTAGTGGTTCAACTGGTTCTGCAGGAACTTCTGGAGAAAGTGGCACTTCGGGTACATCTGGAGAAAGTGGCACATCTGGTTCATCTGGTTCATCTGGTACTTCCGCGGAAGGTTCATCCGGTACTTCTGGTTCTTCTGGAGAAAGTGGCACATCAGGAACTTCTGGTTCTGATGGCACATCTGGTTCAGCGGGTACATCAGGTAGTTCTGGTAAAGATGGGACATTCTTTGGTTCTTCAGGGACTTCTGGTACATCTGGAAGTAGTGGCTCATCTGGTACAACTGGTTCATCTGGTAGTGCTGGAACGGGTGGTACTTCGGGAGTAAGTGGCACATCAGGTAGTTCTGGTAAAGATGGAACATTCTTTGGTTCTTCAGGAACTTCTGGAGAAAGTGGTACAGCCGGTACATCGGGTAGTTCTGGACAAAGTGGAACTGATGGTAGTGGTGGTTCATCGGGTTCTTCTGGAACTTCTGGTAAAGATGGTACATTATTTGGTTCATCTGGAACTAGTGGAGAAAGTGGTACATCTGGAACCAGTGGAGAAAGTGGCACATCAGGAACTTCTGGTTCTTCTGGTACATCGGGTAGTTCTGGGTTAGATGGTACTTATTTTGGTTCATCTGGTACATCGGGTGTAAGTGGAACTTCGGGTTCTTCTGGACAAAGTGGCACATCTGGTGTGAGTGGAACTACTGGTACATCTGGTTCATCTGGTAAAGATGGAACTTTATTTGGAAGTAGTGGTACATCTGGTGAATCTGGTACATCGGGCGTAAGTGGTACATCTGGAACTTCTGGATTAGGTACAAATGGTACATCTGGAACTTCTGGATTTGATGGAACATATTTTGGTAGTAGTGGTACATCTGGTAAAGATGGTACAAATGCAACCGGTGAAGCAGGAACATCTGGTACATCGGGTACAACACCTCCAGGCTTTACATCGGGAACATCTGGTGAAACTGGAACATCTGGTACATCGGGTACAACGCCTCCGGGCTTCACATCCGGTACATCGGGTAGTTCTGGAGAAAGTGGTACTGCTGGTACATCTGGTACAACTCCTCCTGGTTTCACATCTGGTACATCTGGTACTTCTGGAATAAGTGGCACGGCTGGTACATCTGGTACAACTCCTCCTGGTTTTACATCTGGTACTTCTGGACAAAGTGGTACATCCGGTACATCTGCACCTGGATTTACATCAGGTACATCAGGTACATCTGGGTTCCCATTAGCGGGTAATACCGAAGATGGTATCTTAACTTATAATGCCGTTTCATTTGGTGCAAACGTTGAATCGAATTTAACATTCAATGGTAGTACGTTAAGTGTAACTGGTAATGTAACGGTAACAACATCATTAGCGGCAACTACATTCGTTTCGGCAACTACATTTAGAGAAACTTATGCAGACCAAGGGACAGGTGGAAGTGTAACAATAGACCTTTCAACCGGAAATAACTTCAGAAGACAATTTAATACCAATTCAACCGTTACATTCACAAACGCACCGGGTTCAAACGCATTTGGATTTACATTAGTTACTGTGAATGCTGGAGCATATACGATAACTTGGCCTGGTAATGTAGATTGGGCTGGTGGTAGCCAACCAACATTAACATCCGTTGGAACTGATATTTTGGTATTCTATACTTATGATGGCGGTACTACATATTATGGATTTGTTAGTGGTAAAAACTTTAGTTAATAGTTATGGGAATTTTTAGAAGATTAATAACATCAGCAGAAGGGGGACAAGAGTTCCCATTTATTATCAGAATTACTACAACATCTGCTAATACTATTTTTACTTTACCTATTGCTGATTATGCTGGGTTTACTCCTACCTTTACGGTTAATTGGGGAGATAGTAGTTCTTCTACAATTACCTCATCAACTGATTTGGATAAAACGCATACATACGTTAGTGCTGGTACATATGATATTAGTATAAGCGGGTTTATGCCGTATTTTAAGGTTAATAATAATGCGGCGATTCGTCCTCTTATTGTTGCATTAATACAATGGGGTACTGTTGGATTGAGAGCAATTGATTTTTATGGTTGTTCTAATTTAACAACTATTCCTGGTAGTGCTTCTTTAAGTGGAGTTGGTGGATATACTGGATTAGCAGAAGTTATTACCTTTGCTAGTTTTATGAGAAATACCGGATTAACATCAATCCCTGCGGATTTGTTTGCATATTCTCCAAACGCAACTACTTTTACCGATACTTTTACAAATACACCAATTACATCAATACCTACGGGATTATTTGATGAAAACGTATCAGCTACAAACTTTGCAGCATGTTTTAGTACTTGTACTTCATTGAGTACTGTACCATCAACTCTTTTTGATTTGAATATAAACGCAATTAGTTTTGCTTCAACTTTTAGAAACTGCTATGCTGTAACTCAACCTTTACAATTTACATATAATACTTCGGTGAGTACTTTTGTAAACGTATATAATATGGCAACAACTGCTAATGCAATGACTGGAACGGCACCCGATTTATGGAATAGAGTTCCTACTCCATTTGGAACGGATGCTTTTAGAAATTGTATAAATTTATCAAATTACGCTTCAATACCTACAATTTGGAAATAATATGTATTTAAGAATTATAAATAACGAAATTCAATATCCGTATTCTATTGAAAATTTAAAAACGGATAATAAAAATGTAACGTTCCCTTTGGAACTTACTGAAAACGATTTATTATCGTGGGATATGTATGAAGTAAGACAGACTCCTAAACCAAATAACTACACAAAAATAGTGTCCGAAGAAACTCCTATACTAATTGAAGGAGTTTATTATCAAAATTGGGTAATAACCGATGCAACACAGGAACTAATCAATACACGAGTAGAAGAAAAATGGGCTAATATTAGAGATATTAGAAACGAGCTATTATCGGAGTGTGATTGGACTCAATTATCGGACATACCAACTGAAATTAAATCAGTTTGGACAGAATATAGACAAAATTTAAGAGATATAACAAACCAAATAGACCCGTTTAATATTGAATGGCCAATAAAACCTTAAAAGAAGGATTCGTTTATATTTATACCTATAACAAAAGTAAGCAGGTAAAATGGTAATACACAATCCCATATTTTCGGGTTCAATTTCACAGGATAGAAATTTCGCTTTTGCGGATTTAAGCGGTTCGTTTACAGGTTCATTGACGGGTTCTTTTAAAGGAACTATCGATGTACAGCAGGCATCATTTGATAACCTAAATGTAAATAACCGATTATCCATAACTGGCTCGGTAATTTTGACGGGTTCTATGAACCTAACTGCGGGTGGATATTTAGTAGATGGAGTAGATGTACTAGATACCTCTTTAGCATATGCTATTGCTTTAGGATAAAATAAAAATATAGATGGCAAACGTATTTAAAAATAGTATTACAGGTTCAATCGGAACATCGAATACAATAGTGTATTCAGTTCCATCTGCAACCACTACTACTATTATTGGAGTTAATGTTGCAAATGTAGCAACACAAAATATATCGGTAAGTGTTAGATTGACGGATACTTCGGCAACTAAAACCGTATATTTAGTAAAAGATGTACTTATTACCCAAGGGTCATCAGTAGTTCTTGTAGGTGGCGAACAAAAAATAGTTATGGAAGCAACAGATACTTTAGCAGTAGTATCATCTGTGGCATCGTCTGCAGATGTAATCATTTCAGCGTTAGAGTTATCATAAAAAAAGTAAATTAGGTAGATGAGTAGTTTTATAGGTATTGACCCAAATGGATTAAATCAAGTAAGTTCTAGCGTAATATCACTTTATGTTAGTGGAAGCCCTGTTATAAGTGCTTCCCCAAATTCAATTAGTATTGTAAACGCGATACCTTTTTCTGCTTCTAAAATTGAAACATCAATAATCGATACTCCAGCATCAGAAACACTTACAATTAATGCAAATACATTAATAACTGGGTCGGTATCGGCATCAATATTTAGAGGAGATGGTAGTGGACTATTTAATATACAAGCGGATTCGATTGGTGATATCAATAGAATAAAATCAGGTTCTGCAGTTGCACAAATTTCACCTAATAACGGATTGGTAGTAAATGTACCAACAAATATAAGTGGTGGATTAACTCTAACTGGAAATGCAAATGTAACCGGTAATGCAAATATAATTGGTAATATTAATGTTAGTGGTAAGATTACATCAACTGAAATAAGTACAACATTTATTTCATCATCCGTAATTTATTCATCTGGTTCAAATAAATTTGGGGATGCTACATCCGATAGACAAGAAATCACAGGTAGTTTAAACATAAGTGGTTCTATATTCGTTGGAACTCCTGATACGATACCAACCGATAACACAACAAATGAAGTGTTGGTATTAAATACAACTACTGGTAGAGTTAGTAGAAGATTTGCAGCAGCAACTTCTGGTACTTCTGGTACATCTGGAACAAGTGGCAGCTCTGGTACAACTGGTTCTGCGGGTTCTTCAGGAACTTCAGGTAGCTCAGGTTCATCTGGTTCTTCTGGAACATCAGGTTCTTCTGGTAGTTCTGGTTCTTCTGGAACATCCGGGTCATCTGGTACCTCTGGTTCATCTGGAAGTAGTGGTACATCTGGTAGTTCAGGTAGTTCAGGTTCTTCTGGTAGTTCAGGTAGTTCAGGTTCTTCTGGTACATCGGGAAGCGGTGGTTCATCGGGTTCATCTGGTTCATCGGGAACATCAGGTTCTTCTGGTTCATCTGGAAGTTCTGGTTCATCAGGAACTAGTGGAGTATCCGGTAAAGACGGTTCTTCTGGTTCTTCTGGTAAAGATGGTACATCTGGTATAAGTGGCTCATCTGGTAGTTCAGGTACTTCCGGTTCATCTGGAACATCTGGTAGTGGAGGTTCTTCTGGCTCATCGGGAAGTTCTGGTATATCGGGAGGAACGGGTACACCTGGTACTTCTGGTTCATCTGGTACATCCGGGTCATCTGGTACTTCTGGTAAAGATGGAAGTAACGGAACATCTGGTTCATCTGGTACTTCTGGTAGCGGAGGTTCATCTGGTCTAACTGGAGCAGGTGGTGGTTCTGGTACTGCTGGTAGTGGGGGAACGAGTGGCTCATCTGGTAGTTCTGGTTCTTCTGGAAGTAGTGGCACATCTGGTTCATCTGGTTCTTCTGGTAGTAGTGGAGTAGGTGGAGCGAGTGGCAGTTCAGGTTCATCGGGTAGTTCGGGTACTTCTGGTTCATCTGGAAGTTCTGGTACATCTGGTTCATCTGGTACAAGTTCAACGGGTGGTACGGGAGGTTCTGCAGGGTCTTCTGGTAGTTCAGGTACTTCTGGTTCATCTGGTACTTCTGGACAAAGTGGAAGTAATGGAAGTAGTGGTACATCTGGTAAAGATGGTGCAGTAGGTACATCGGGAAGTTCAGGTTCATCTGGTTCTTCTGGAGTATCTGGTAGTAGTGGCACATCTGGTAGTAGTGGAAGTTCTGGTACAAGTGGAAAAACTGGAGCAGATGGCACGAGTGGTAGTTCTGGTACATCCGGGTCATCTGGAACAAGAGGCACCGGTGGTAGTTCAGGCACATCAGGTTCATCTGGAGTATCCGGTTCATCCGGAAGTAGCGGTACTTCTGGTTCATCTGGAAGCAGTGGCTCATCAGGCAGTAGTGGTTCATCTGGAACATCTGGAAGTAGTGGTTCATCCGGGTCATCTGGAACATCTGGTACACAAGGTACATCTGGTTCATCTGGATTATTAGCATTAACTGGTACAACTGATAATGGTGTAATTACATTAAACGGAACTGCACCAAATGGAACGGTTGAAAGTAATTTAACTTTTAATGGAACTTTATTGACAGTTACTGGTAATGCGGTTATTACCGGTGACTTGACAGTTAGTGGTACAACAACTACAATTAATACTGAAACAATCCTATTAGCGGATAATATTATAACTCTTAATTCAAACTTCACAACTGGCACACCAACTGAAAATGCGGGTATTGAAGTTAGAAGAGGTTCATTATCAACTGTTTCATTCTATTGGGATGAATCAAATGATAGATGGACAGCAGATAACACTTTATCAGTAAGTGGAAATGTAGTTTTGAGTGGTACGATTGATACAGGACAAGGTGCAACCGAAGTTTACTTAATGAATCAGAATATAAGAACAACTGATTCTCCAACTTTTGCTGGACTTACACTTAATGGTGATTTAACTTTATCTTACACATATCCAAGAATTAATTTAACGGATACTAATAATGATTCCGATTATTCTATTATAAATGCGGATGGTTCGTTTGTTGTTTATGACGTAACAAATAATGCAAATAGATTTACAATATCAAACACAGGCCTTTTAACGCATAGAAGTATAACGGGTGGTACTGCTGGTAGTACTGTGGCGGGTCATATCAAAAACTTCTCATTAGGTGGCGGAAGTTACAATAGTACATGGAATAGTGGTAATTCGGTAATGTTGTATATTGAAGGATATTCAAATGATGCAGGCGATAGTGTTTATCCAGTTTATATTGAAGATGAAAATAATATAGTTGATTTTTATTTATTCTCTGGAACTGACCAAAGTTTAGGTACAAAACAGGCTTACATAGCAGGTAATACTGGTATAGGTACTGCACCAAATAATTCATATAGATTAAATGTTGGTGGTTCAATTAATATACCAAATGACGGATTATTATCTGTAAATAATGAACCAAACACTTGGGGAGCAAGATTTAGAACAACTACTTCTACTACAAATTTAGGAGCACAACTTAAAAATATTATTTGGACAGGTGGTGGTACTAATGAAGGATTTGCCGTAAGTGGAGTTGGTACTGGTGGAGCTGCATTAGAAGTTAGAAATGATGGTATTGTTTGGGCAAAGAGTTCAGTATATTCAAATGCAGCCGGAAATGGTGGGGCATTTTATTTATCGGATACAGCGGCTGGTATTTATAGAGATAATACCTATGATGTAACCGTTATACAAAATAATTCATCTGGTAATATATTAAACTTAGCAAGTGCCGGTGATGTTCGTGTAAGTATTGATTCTAATAATAATGATACCGGTGTAAGATTTATAGTTGGTAATAATGCAATTAAATCAACGAATGAATTATTCTCTGTAAATGAAAGTGGTGTCGCATATGCATCTTCTGATTTTAGAGCACCAATATTTTATGATTCCGATAATACATCATATTATACCAATCCATTATCAACATCTAGATTAAACGCATTACAAGTAAATAAAACTTATCAGAACGAACAATATATTGATGTTCCTGGTACATTTAATGGTAATAGAAGATGGGTAAGATTTAGTATTAGTAGATTCAATAGTGGTGGTTCACCAGTTAGACTTTCTATATCTCGTGCAATTAGTGATAATGGTAGTAACCCGTATGGTGGTTGTACTGCGGAATTTGTAATAAATTCTAGAGAATGGCATAGTGGGCAAGAAAATATGTGGTATTTCTATACTGAACATGGTTCTTACAACGCTAACCAAAATCCATATGGATATTATATCTACCAAGCTGGTCCAAGAGATTTAGCCGGTAGTGGATATTGGTTCTATATGTTATTATTAGATGGAGTTCGTTATAGAATGTCTGTATCTGCGGACATGAATTTCAATAATGATAACATTGGTTCAATTGAATATAGTGTAGCTGATCCGGGTGGTGTACCAAGAGTTCCACTAGGTTCTGGTGTAATTGGTAACAATACAACTTATAATCAAACTACATCAACATATGCAATGCATAGTATTATGTATGATTATGATGATAGAAACTATTATATTGACCCAAATAGTACTTCAAGAATTAGAAAAACTAATTTAGTAGCAAGTGGTACGAGTTGGGATGATGGATTGAATTTATATTCTTCTGATGAAAGTAATAGATGGAACTTATTAGTTGATAATGGTGCATCCGATTATTTAAGATTTGCGTATAACAACTCCGAAGATTTTAGATTACAACCAGATGCGACTATTTCGTATAATTCAATGTACGCACCAATTTATTATGATTTAGATGATTCAACATATTATACAAATCCTGCAAATGGCGGATTTGTACTACAAGGTGGGTCATCAAATCGAGTTAAATTCTACACAAACGATAGTGGGTTTAGAGTTCAAAATCCAGAAGGTAATGGTGTAAGTGATGTAAGGTTAGGAGCAGCTTGGGGAGCACCTGGTGTATATTCATCAACGTATTTAATGTTGGGTTCTGAAAACTATGTTGAATTTAGAATTGGAAACTCACAAAAAGGATATATGGATAGTTCATCTAACCTATATTCTTTCGGTTCGGTTCGTTCTCCAATTTATTATGATTACACATCTACTGCATATTATTTAGACCCGGCATCTACATCTAATCTGAATGAAGTTTACGCTTATTCTTATAGAGGTAATGGTAACGTTGGTGGAACGGGTAATGCTTCTTGGCATCCAAATGGTATCTATTCAGCCGGATATAACTGGTTGTATGGTGGTATAAATGGTGGTGGTAATTCTGCTACAAACTTTAGTGATGTAAGAGCAAGTATATTTTATGATTATGATGATACTGGATATTTCTTAAATCCAGCTTCAACCGCAACATCTTTAAGAATTCAAGGTGGTATTAAACAAAGAAATATTGTTGGTAGACCATACGCAGTTTGGGGTGCAACTGGTGCAACCGGTGCCGTAATTATTAAATTCCCTGGTGGAACCGGTAACTATGGTATGATTCACGCCGTAATTGACATTTATGAATATAATGGAAATGCGGCAGCAACTGTAATTGTTGGTGGACATAACTGGAATGGTGCGTGGTATAACTATAACGCAAACGTAGTAGGATATACTGATAAGCAAGTTAGAGTTGGTGTTAAAGATGGTAGATATTGTATCGTAATTGGTACTGGTGGTTCTTCTTGGTCTTATGGACAAGTTGTTCTTCGTAAAATACAAAATGGTACATATTACGATGGTGTAATGGATGTTGCTGAAGGATATTCGGCGGCAATCGAATCTGATTCATATAGCTGGATTTCTGGTGACCTTCAGGTATTAAGAAGTAGAGACATTTATGGTGTAAACTATGTACAAGCTCCAATATTCTACGATACAAACTCAACTTATTATTTTAATGGTGATAGTACAACTGCGATAAGAACTCATGGTAGTTGGAGAGCAGACTCTTCTGGATGGGATGGTGAATATGCTGGAAAAATTCAATATCATAGTAGTAACTGGTATTTCCAATATGCTAGCTACTTTATTTTTAGAAATTCTGGTGGTAGTAATGTTGTAGAAGGTGATACATCTGGTAATCTATGGGCGTATGGTTCAATGCGTTCTCCGATATTCTATGACCAAAATAACACAGGATATTATTCAGACCCTGCTTCTACTAATAACTTCAATCAAACGGAGCAAAATGGTAGAATGTGGTATAGTAACTATTTGGTAAGTAGAAATAGTGGTGGTTTGATGGGTGATTATAATAACGCAGGTACATCGGCAAAAGTAATTTGGACGATTGGTGAATCTTGGCCACTTGGTAATATGTACGGATTGGGTTATGAGTATGGAAGTGGATATGGACATCATTTGGCATTAAAAGATAATGGTACAACTTATTCTCGTTTAGGTTTTGCAGGTGGTGCATTTATTGGTGGTACTGTATCCGTTGGTGGTGCAATGTACGCTCCAATTTATTACGATTCAAATGATGGTGGTTATTATGGTGATTTTGCATCAACATCTCGTACAAACTATATTGTTGGTAATAGAATTAAACTTGTTAATAACGTAAACAACGAACCTCGTTGGGATTTCTCAGCATATGTAGTTGAGGCACAACATTGGTATGGTAACAACTCATCTATGACAATGTATATGGGTGAGGGTAGTAATACTATTCAAGTACCTGGTAGTGGTGGTATTAGACCTCAAATAATTTACGATTATAATGATAATGGCTGGTATCTTAATATGGATGGTACATCTAACTTAAATAGATTTACTCAAAGAACACATGCCGCAATGAATAGGGGTTATCATTGGATTACTCCTAGATTCGATTATACAAGTGATGTAAACTATTGGACGGGTACTTTTGGATGGGGTACATCTGCTGGAAACTGGGATAACGCTTGGAAATCTGGTTTTGGGGGATGGGATATTTGGGGTGGTGGAACTGGTCACCCTCAAGGCGGTGGTTATGTTCACGCACAAGGTATAGTTTCGGGTCAACACTACGCATCATCTGATGGTGGTTCTGCGTATGGTTGGCAAATGGTAGGTGCGCATGACGCAGGAAGCCGTTGGTGGTTAAGAGGTAAATGGGGTGGTACAACATATCCTTGGTATGAGGTGATGTTGTACGATAGAAACATAGGTGGTGGTACATTCTATGCCGGATATTGGTATGATGGTAATAACACCGGATATTATATAGACCCGAATGGTTCTTCTCAAATGAGTGCGGTATATGCAAATGACTGGTTCAGAGCACAAGGTTGTGCTGGATTCTATTTCCAATCATATAGTAGAGGACTATGGTCACCTGAATGTGAGGGTAATCCTTATGGGCACGTTGCAACAAACGGAGGTGGTAGAAACGGATGGGGTGGATATGGTATATTCAGCCGTTATACCCTGATGAGTACCGGTGGTGACAACGTTGGTATGCATGACAGTGCTAGAGGATGGGTGTGGTATATGAGTGGTGGCGAACTAAACTTATATTATGCCGGTTCGGATAGAGCATCGATGAGGTCACATGGTATTTATGCACATTCCGATGTTAGAGCAGCCATATATTATGACCACGATACTGGATATTATTTTGATGGTAATGGTACATCGAATATGAATAGATTTACCGATAGAACAAAAGCTTCTATGGGTAATACCGCAAAATATAATTCACCTCGTTGGGATTTCACCGGTGATAGTAACTATTGGGTTGGTTCAATGGGTTGGGGTACAACTGACCTTAACTCCGTTTGGAACTGGGGTAGTGGATTCTTTGATAGCTGGGGTAATCCTGGTAACCAACCAGCGGGTACATCTCACTGGACCGGTATTCAAACCGCTCACTATACTTGTGGATATGGTTGTGGATACGGTTGGCAAATGGTTGGTGGACCTATTAGTGGATTGTGGTTTAGAAATGTTTGGTCTTCACCGTCTGGTTGGAGAAAGATTGCAATGTATGGTCTGAATGAATATTCTAGTGATTTTTATGCAACTATCGTTTATGATTCAAATAATACCGGATTCTATTCAGACCCTAATGGTACATCTGCATTAAGCCGTATTACCGTAGACAGTGAAATTATTTCTAGAAACGGTTGTGGTAGAATTTATCTTCCTGGTAACTTACATATAGATTCGTATTGCGGATATTCAATCTATATGAACTATTATACCAATCAATGGATGAGATACTTTGGACCATCTGAATATTATGGAAATGGTATTTATGGTGTTGGTGAAATATATTCTAATATTTTTTATGATAGAAACGATTCTGGTTATAGATTAGACCCGAATGGTACATCTCAATTACACTATGTATTAGCAAACAACTGGTTCAGACCACAAGGATGTACCGGTGTTTATTGGGAATCTTATGGTAGAGGTATTTGGTCTCCAGAGTGTGAGGGCAATCCATATGGCCATATAGCAACTTATGGTGGTGGTAGAAATGGATGGTATGGGTATGGTATTGGTAGTAGATATACCTTTATGAGTACTATGGGTGATAACGTTGGTCTTCACGATAGTGCTAGAGGTTGGATTTGGTACATGAGTGGAGCTGAGTTGAATATGTACTATGCTGGTTCTAGAAGAATGGTTACTACTGGATGGGGTGTTTATGTAGACCAATATTTAGAAGCAGGTGGTTCATTAAGAGCGCCAATTTTCTATGATAACCAAGATACTGGATATTATTTAGACCAACACAATACTGATAACCAAGGTTTAAGAATTAGAGGTGGTACACTTCACGGACCTAACTGGTGGTGGGGAGCTTATTTAAGAGTTGGTGCTAATAACCATATAGGTGATTGGGCACAAATGTTTACATCAAATGGTAACTTACACATTGATGCTAGACCGGGATATCCAATGTATCTTAACTGGCATACCGGTAATACCGTTCTTATAAACAGCGATGTACAGGCTAGAATTTATTACGATCTTGACGATACTGGATACTATTTTGGTAGTAGTTCTGGTGATGGTAGATTTAGATACACCAACACAAATGGTGGTTTCTCTCAACCAAACTATGAATTCCAATTTGTAACAAATAGAGCATATTATGTAAACGATACCAATACTGCAAACTTACAAGCCTGTGCAAATAGTAACTTAACCGCATTCTTCTCTTGGCATAAATACGGTGTATTTGCAACTAATATGGGACTTGATGTTGATAACGTAATTCGTATCGGTGGATGGTCAATGGGTGCAAATAGATGGCAATTGACACCGGGTGGTGATATGTATGCAGCAGGTAACATTATTGCATATTCATCGGATGAAAGATTAAAAGAAAATATCACTACAATTTCAGATGCATTAGGAATGTTGAAAAGATTGAGAGGTGTTTACTTTGATTGGAAAGATATTGTTGATGATTTAGGATTTAATCCGGTTGATAGGCATGATATTGGGGTAATTGCACAAGAAGTTGAGAAAGTAATACCACAAGCTATTAAACCTGCTCCGTTTGATGCATTATCCGATGGTAAATCAATATCCGGACAAAACTATAAAACTGTACAACTTGAAAAGATTGTACCTGTATTGATACAATCAGTTAAAGAGCAGCAAGAAATTATAGAAAAACAAAACAAAGAAATTGAAGAACTAAAAACAATAGTTCATAAAATTTTAAATAAAAACTAAATTGGTTACTTTTTTTAAAAACACATATATTTATAGATAAAATAGTAAGCTATGGCATATACACAAAGTTGGTCATTAAAAGGACTAAGAAAACAAAATCATGAAGGTCTAGAGGGAGTTATCATTGGAACTAACTGGGAAGTAGTAGTTACTGATGATGATGGATATAGTGGAAAATTTACTGGTGCAACTCCATTTAAAGCATCTGACGTTAATGTAAGTACTTTTACATCATATAATGAACTAACAGAAGAGCAAGTATTAGGATGGATAAAAAATCACGTTAGTGGTTCAAATACTGCAACAAACTATTGGGACCATATAATTGGTAGAATCCAAAAAGATATAGATGGTCAGCGAAATGTTGTACAAATCGTTGGAGAAACCGAATTACCTTGGTATACCGGGTCATTATCTGGTTCAGTAACGCCAGACCCATTATCCGGTCAGGCATTATATGCATCTCAAGCAGCTCAATAGGTTAATTTAAAAATAGTATATACCCAAAACACTTTAACTAATAAAATTGTGTTTTGGGTATTTTCATTATATTTATATGTGTATTGTTATACAAAAAATAATACCAACAATCAAAATCAAATCGGAGAAATAAAATGGCAGAAAGAATTGTATCACCTGGTGTATTCACAAGAGAAAATGACCTGTCCTTCTTAGCACAGGGAGTAGGTGAAATTGGTGGCGCATTTATAGGACCTTTCAAACAAGGACCTGTATATGTACCAACTGTAGTAAGAACTCAATCAGAGTTTGAAACTATTTTTGGAACACCTGATGGGACCTATTATACTGAATACGCAGTACAAAATTATTTAAGAGAAGCAGGTTCAGCAACAATCGTAAGAGTTGGTGGAATCGGTGGATATTTACAAACCGCACCAATTGCAATTAAAGCATCTGGTTCGTTTGGAGAAAAAATCGTTGCAACTCTACATTCAACAAGAGTTGGTGATGAAGGAGTAGGATTCCCATCATCGGTTTTAACTAGCGATGGTAGAGCGGCATTCTCTGGTTCTTTCTTACTTTCTGGTTCTGGTATAGGTTTGGTTTCTGCATCTGTATTACCATCATCTCAAAATGATATTAGAGATGTATTTGGTGAATCTCCATTTGGTTCTAAACATGCATATTCATACACTTATTTTGAAAATGTAGCAAGTGAGTACGATACCGATGGTGGTGGTGCACAAGGAGTTGTGATTAGTGTGGTACAATTACCAACACAAGATTTTGCATACGATGCAACAACAGCAACTACTCCTTGGATATTATCACAAAAAGATAACAACGATTTAAGATATGAACTTTTCCGTTTCCATACGATTGGACATGGTAATCTTTATAATAGAAAATATAAAATTGGAATTTCAAATGTAAGAGCAGCTGGTGAAGATGGTTCAACTGATTATGCTGTATTCTCTGTAACGCTTAGAACATATGGCGATACCGATAAGAGAAAGAGTGTAATGGAAACATGGAATAATGTAAACCTTGACCCATCATCTCCTAGATATATTGCTAGAGTAATCGGTGACAGATATTTTGAAACTGATGCAAATGGTAAAATTACTGAATTCGGTGATTATTCAAACAAATCACTTCATATAAGAGTTGAAGTTGCTAAAGAAGGTTCATTCCCAATTTCAGCAGCACCATTTGGACACAAAGCATATGAATTACCAATTAAAACTACTGCAAGTGATAGTTTAATCCCAGCAGTTGTTTTCCAAACCGGTTCTGCTAATAACACATCTTCATCTCCACTTTATTTTGCTGGATTTGATTATGAAACAACTGGAGTTGTTATTGATAACCAACAATATTTAAAACCAATTCCTGACGGAGCAACAACTGGTGCAAACACACTATTTGCATTCGATTCTCAATTGACTTATAAAATGACCGGTTCAGCCGCTGTTGATATGGTTAAAAGACAATTCTTGGTAGCATTCCAAGGAGGGTTTGATGGTGTTAATCCAACAATTCCTATCGCTAAAGCTGGTGATAAAGATTTAAATAATGTTGATATATGGGGAGCGGCTAACAATCAAGGATTTAACTGTGGAACATCCACCGCATCTGGTTCGGTAGGATATACTAAAGCAATCAACGCTTTATCAAACCCTGATGAATATGATATCAATTTAGTGGCAGCACCTGGTATTAATAGAGAATTACATCCAGCAATCACACAAAGAATTATCGATATGTGTGAAGATAGACAAGATTGTTTCTATATCGCTGACTTTACTGATTACGATTCTGACATTACAACTGCAACTGAACAAGCAAACGCAGTTGATTCAAACTACGCAGCTTGTTACTATCCTTGGTTAAAAACAATTGATGTTAATACCAATAAGATGACAACTGTTCCACCATCAGTATTATTACCTGCAGTATTTGCAAGTAGTGATAGATTATCGGCAGAATGGTTTGCACCTGCTGGTTTAAATAGAGGTGGTATCATCGGTGCTGTGAGTGTATTAAATAGACTTACACACGCTGAAAGAGATACTCTATATGAGAACAAAGTAAACCCAATCGCTTCTTTCCCTGGTCAAGGTATTGTAGCATTCGGACAAAAAACATTGCAAGATAAAGCATCGGCATTAGATAGAATCAACGTAAGAAGATTATTGATTGCTGTGAAGAAATTTATTGCATCTACATCTAGATATTTAGTATTTGAACAAAATACTTCTGAAACGAGAAGCAGATTTATCAATACTGTAACTCCTTATTTGGAATCAATTCAACAAAGACAAGGCTTATACGCTTTCAACGTTGTAATGGATGACACAAATAATACACCAGATGTAATTGATAGAAACATATTAGCGGGAGCTATCTTCCTCCAACCAACAAAGACAGCGGAATTTATTGTAATAGATTTCAACATCTTACCAACTGGAGCAAGTTTCTCAGCATAATATGGGAAAGAAATAAATTGAATATTTATTAATATAAATTAAAAGGAAAGAAAAATGGCAGATGATTTAATATTATCGTATGATAAAATGACTTTCGCTCAGTTTGAGCCAAAGATGAAGAATCGTTACTATATGGAAATGGCAGATACTGGCATTCCAGCATATATGGTAAAGGCGGCAAATAGACCAGAAATTCAGTTTCAAACTGTAAAGATTGACCACATTAACGTTTATAGAAAACTAAAAGGTAAAGGTGAGTGGCAAGATTTAACTATTACACTTTATGACCCAATTGTTCCATCAGCGGCACAATATGTAATGGAGTGGGTACGTTTATCTCATGAATCTATTACCGGTAGAGATGGATACGCTGAATTCTATAAGAAAAATCTTAACTTTTATATGTTAGGACCTGTTGGTGATAAGATTGAAAAATGGACTATTATGGGTGCATTCATTTCAAGAGCTGCGTTTGGTGAACTTGATTTCTCAAGCGAAAACGAACCTGCAACGATAGAATTAACTCTTACATACGATTACGCTATATTAGAGTACTAATAATACATTTAGATATAACAAAAGGGATACTCAAAAGGTATCCCTTTTTTTATTTCAAATTTTTTAAATTTATGTATTTATATATACAAACAAAATAAAACACAAAGTTATGAGTGAAAAGCAATTTGATTTTCCAACACAGGTACTTGAGCTTCCATCTAAAGGAAAACTTTACCCAAAAAACAATCCATTATCCTCTGGTAATATTACAATAAAGTATATGACGGCAAAGGAAGAGGATATTCTTTCATCTGCAAACTTAATTAAAAAAGGTATTGTTTTAGATAAACTTTTTGAATCAATTATAGTAGATGATGTTAATATTGATGATATCTTAATCGGTGATAAAAACGCAATTGTTCTTGCAACAAGACTTTTGGGATATGGACCAAATTACAAAATATCGTTTTATTCTAACAAACTCGGTAAAACTATTGAAGCAACTGTAGATTTATCTGAAATTAGAACAAAAGATATTGATGTATCAGATATTGCAAATATTAATGAATTTCAATTTGAAACACCGGTTGGTAAAAATAAATTAACATTTAAGTTACTTACACATGGTGATGAAAGAGCAATTGATAAAGATATCCAAGCATTAGAAAAAATAAATAAGGATACTTCATTTGAAATTACAACACGATTGAGATATATGATTAAATCGGTTGATGGTAATACAGATCTTGGTAGAATTAATAAATTTATCAACAATGAATTTTTAGCTAGAGATAGTAAAGCATTCAGAGATTATGTTAAGAAAGTTTCACCTGATATGAACATGGTATTTAAATATACACATGAAGATGGTGAGGTGGAGGAGGCGCCTATTCCAATTGGAGTAGGGTTTTTTTGGCCTTCCGAGGAATCATAGTGTTCATCTACATACTCAAATATTTGAAATGGTTGAATATAGTAACGGATTTACAATCATGGAACTATACAAAATGCCAACGTATTTAAGGATGTTTTACTATGAAAAATTAGTTGAATCTAAAAAGAAAGAAGCAGAAGATGTTAAACAGGCTCAAAAAGGTAATACATCTTCAAAAGTTAGGATTAAAAGATAGTCCTAACTTTTTCTTTTAATAGATATTTATAGTTTGAATAAGTGTAAATAAACATAAAATGGCAAAAAAATATAAAATATCAGAAAACAACCTATCGGAATTTTGGGGGTTGTTTCGTAGTAACAAAACACCTGAAAAACTTCAAACCATTGTAAACAATGACCCGGTGTTACAAAAGTTACAATCTGATTTAAGAAAGATACACGATAAAGCCGCTGATTATTTGGATAAAGTAAAGAAAGATGAGCCGGATATTTATCAGTATTTGCAAAAACATGGGTTCGTAAAATAAAATTTTTGTAAATGGCAGATGTAAGAAGTTTATCCGCTCAAGAGCTAGAAAGACAAAATCAATTACTCAAAGAGCGAGAGCAGATTGAACAGCGAATAGAAGAGCGAAATAAAAGAATGGCTGTTGCTGGTCATGAAGAAATCAAGCGTCTCAAAAAAAGAAATGAAGAAGACAAAACTCATGGTAAAAATTTAGACGAACAATTAAAAAGTTTAAAAGAGGTTGAAGATAAAGCAAGCGATTATGTAAAGTTTTGGGCAGATGCGGCAGAAAAGCAAGAAGATTTTTGGGAAACCTCAAATGATTTTGCATCATCATTTGCAAAAATGACACCAAAAGTAAAAGAGCTTTTAACAGATTCTAATAATGGTGGTAATCAATTTGCAGCAATAACGGCTAGAATATTAAGTCTTAAAAAGCAGGAAATAAATGCATCCGGAGACGAATTAGAATCGCTGCAGGAAAGAAGAAAAGCATTAGAAGGTATAAGAAGTACACAGGTAGATGCGGCTGAAGGGTTAGCAACCGAAAGAGAAAATGTGTTTGGTATAACTGATGCACAAAGAAGAAGACAAGAATTTCAAGCATCTATTATAGGAATGAATGAGGAAGATAGAAAGTTATCAGAACAAATATTCCAATCAAACGAAAATTTAATAAAACAATCGGAACGATTAGTTGAATTACAAAAGCAACAGGATGGATTAGTACAGCAATTACCGGAAGGATTACAATCCGCTTTAACTGTTGTAAAGGATATGATAAAAGGGATTGCAGCGGGATTGGGTCCAATTGTAATAATGGGTGCATTATTTGCAGCCGCATTATCATCGTTTACTGAAATACAAGAAGCAAGTAAGAAGTTTAGAGAAGAAACTGGTTTAACAAATTCTCAAACAAAGCAAATTCAAAAAGATGCACATAGTATTGGAGTTGATTTTGCTAAATTAGGTGTGGATGCTGGAGTTGCATATGATAGTATTGCGGCATTTAAAAGTGAATTTGGTGATACAGTTCCAGTATCAAAAGCAGTAGCGGCCAACGTATCTGTATTAAACAAAAACTTTGGAGTTGCACAAAAAGATGCGGCAGCCGTTAATATGATTTTTCAAAGTATGGCTGGCTTATCTGCCGAAACTGCACAAGGAGTTTCACAGCAAGTAGCTGATATGGCTAAGTTAGCTGGTGTTGCTCCATCGCAAGTGTTTAAAGATATAGCAGACTCGGCAGCAGATACATATACATATTTTAAAGGTGATGTAAATCTTATTGCTAAACAAGCCATTGAAGCTAGAAGATTGGGTATTACATTGAAAGATGTATTAGAAACAACTGAAAGTTTATTAGATTTTGAAACTGGTATTGAAAAGGAATTAGTTGCAGCAACTTTTGTTGGTGGACAATTTAATTTATCACAAGCCAGAGCTTTAGCATATGCCGGAAGACATGTTGATGCACAAAAAGAATTATTAAGACAAGTTGAGAGAAGTGGTAAGTTTGCTGACCAAGATATGTTTACCAAAAAGGCGTTAGCAGATGCTACTGGTAAAACGGTTGAGGAATTAACTAAGCAAATTCTTATGCAAGAAAAGCTTGGACATCTTAGCGAAGAGGAACAAAAAAGAGTTTCTAAAGCTATGGATGCTGGATTGGATATTACCAATATGAGTGAAGACCAATTAAATGCAAAAACAAAAGAATTAGCAAAACAAGAAGAAATAGCTGATAAGATAACTCAAATGGAAAATTCATTTAAGGGTATCGTCGCAGCTGTTGGTGAAGGATTGTTACCATTAATGGAGGCTTTAGCACCGATAGTAACTACTTTAGGAAATGTATTTGGTGGGATATTTGGGGCATTAAATTCAATACCAGGTCTATTCCCTGCACTTATTGGTGGATTGACAACAATGTATATTTTAAGTAAAAAAACAGCATTGTTAAAAATGAAAGAAGCAATTGCATCCATTTTTGCTGGTAATTCAAAATTAGGACCATTGGGATTGATAGCAGCGGGTGCTGGTATAGCTTCTTTGATGGCATATATGGGTAGTGCAAAAGTTAGCGATGCTGGGGATGTATTATCTCCTGCAAATGGTAGAACTCAAATATCAACAAAAGAAGGTGGTTTAGTACAAATATCTCCAAACGATGATTTGGTGGCTGCTCCAAATGCGATTTCAAAATTAAATGAAGCATCAAGAATGGCAAATATGTCAAATGTGGGAAATGGAATGCAAGGCGGAGGATTGAATGCAAATAGTGGTGTAAGTATCTTAATAAACGAAGTGAAGAAGTTAAGAGAAGATATGGGTTCGGGTAAAATTAAGGCAAGTGCATTCTTGGATGGCATAAAGATTACATCAGGTATATCGAATGTATCCGAAAATTCTACAAGAAACAATTTTAGTTACGGACAAAGATAAGAAAAAATAAATAGAAATAATGCCAACTTTAGAAGAATTATTTAAAAATAAAGTAATAACCGAAGGTCCAAATACTGGAAAAACTGCTGAAGATGCATATTCTATTAGGAACAGTAAAGATTTGCCTATACAATCTTCGAATTTTTTATTAAGAGCAATTAATAAAAACACAAACCCTAGTCTTTTGGGTGGTGTTATTAAAAGTTTTGATTTCATTGGTAAAATAAACGAAAGAAGAAAAAAGTTTAGTATTAGAGAAGGTGAATCATTTGTAGAACAGGAACAGGTAGGGTTACAACAATTTGCAATTACTGCAAGACCTTTGATTTATGGTGGTGATATTTTCAGAATTCTAAATAAAAGAACAACAAGTTTAAGTTATATTAAACAAAAAGCGAATTTAAGCAATGGTCTTTCTGGTATTACCGATACTATTGCGAATGCGGCCGGTAATATGGCAAATGATTATATTAATAATTTATTTGCCGGTAAAAAAGGAAAAGATGCAAGACCACCTGCACCAGATTTAACTGCACTCGGAACACAATTGGCAGTAAATGTGGCCGGTGGAGTATTGGGTTCGGTTTTACCAATGCCAATGGTCCCTTCAAAAGTTGCAGACGAATTACAAAAAAGAGGAAAGGCGGGCAGTGCTAATAAGGCAACCGATTTCAATAGAGAATATAATAGAGATAAGGCCATAATAACATTGGCAAATTCATCAAAAGTTCCTGGATTCTTTGCAAATCTTTTAAAAGAAAATAAAAATTTATTATCTCAAACGGGAGGGGTTATTCAATCTACTGTCGCTGGGATTGCATCCGGACTTGTAAAATCTGGCGTAAGGTCATTAATAAATTTGGGAGTAAATGCTGTAACAAAAAAGAAAATCGCTGCAAATAAATTACAAGCTGCCGGTGGAGTTCCTGGTAAAACACCATTAGGAAAAGAAGATACTCCTTGGTCAAGTTATAATCCATATGGAAAATCCGCGGATTATGAAACTATTAGACCATTAAGTGAACAAACTACACTTAAAGCAATTTTTTTACAAAGAGTAGCGGAAGAACTAAAATCAGACCCAAATATAAAATTACCTGCATCTTCACCCGCCACACCTCAAAAACAAGCGGATGAAGACCTACTGAATTTTTTAAATAAAGAGCCGAAATCATACAGTACCAAAACAGCGGTTGTCGATAATTCCAGAGATACCAGTAGAGGGTTATCAACAAAAGGTGATGTAATAAATCTTTCAGATGATGCGATTTATTCTGGTGTTGAAGTTATTGATGTAGGTACAAACAAGTCTTTTGATAATTTTGATTTTATTGCTTTAAAATTTTATTCAATCGGATTAGACCAAACGGTACAATTTAGATGCACCGTAACCGATTTTACCGAAACATTTACACCATCATGGGAATCGCATAAATTTATAGGAAACCCATTTCCATTCTACACATATGACAGTGTTGAAAGAACATGTACTTTTAGTTTTAAAGTTTTTTCTTTGAATCTAGTTGAACATATGAACGTTTGGAAAAAACTTGATTTTTTAGGAAAACTAACGATGCCGCAAGGATTTAAAGGAGCAGCGGGTGCGGTTGTACCACCTATTATTAAATTTACATTAGGTGATTTGTATGTTGCAAAACCGGCGATTGTTGAAACGCTTTCGTTTGCAATCAATCAGGATAGTCCTTGGGAAATTGGACTAAATGAAAAAATAGCAAATGGTACACAAATGTTACCTATTCCAAATGTTGGGGGATTTGCTGCTTTTATTGATACTGGATTGACTTCAAAAAATCATAAACTTCCAATGATAATGGATATTGATGTATCGCTTAAATTTCTGGAATCTAGACAATCAATTGAAGGTTCAAATCTATATGGATATGAATTACCTGCAACATTTAATAGTGTAGATAAAAACGGCAAACCAGTTCCACCTAACTATACAAAAGTTTAATAGATGAGTGTATATAGTACGGAGCCCGTAAAAAATAATAAAGGAGATAAACCCACCAAATCACCAACAACTACTAATGGTGATAAGGCTGTAATTGAAACTAAAACGGTTTCATATTCAGTTACATCGGATTTTTATTATCAAAATAGAGGTACACTAATTGATCCAGATACCGGAAAACGTTTAACCGCAGGCGATTTTTATAAAAAAATACTATCGGGTACAGCGGGATTAGTATATAACACATTATTATTAATAACGGTTGAAGGAAAGGTTGCACAAATTACATTAAATGGGGGAAGAGTAGTAGCATCAACCGTCAGTTTAGCTGCGGATGATGTGAAAGTTGTAAATGCGTTTGCGTTAAGTCTGACCACATTGATTGGTAAACCGTCTTTTGCAACATACGATGCTACTAAACCAATATTTAAGAACGCTAAAGATAAGTTGATAGCACAAGGTGATATTACATCTAAAATAGCTGGAAACGCGGTAGGTGCATGGCAAACTGTTGGTCAGAAGCTTCATGACTTTTACCACACAGGACCTGCGTTGCATCTAGGAAAGCCACATGTTCATAATGGTAAAACACACTACCCATTTTCACTTGCACTTGCAAATATAACACCACTAACCGAAGCAGCGATTTCAAAAACTTATATTGCAAAAAATATAGTACCTTATAAAAAGCAGTATGATGGGTATAATAAGAGTACGGATGTTGTTAATAAAACTTTTCTTGAAAACAATAAGTATAGCTCAACTGATCCGGAAAATTCTTTAAACTTAAATCTTAAAAGAGATTTTACATTTAATAACGTACAAAAACAAGGAATAATGGTCGATGCGTACGGCCTGGCAATTGAAGAAAAACAAAAAATAGATAACACCAGATATGTACCACGTATGTTAGGCGATTCTCGAACCACTAAGCAAAAATTAGAAAGCTTTATATCGGGGTTTGAAGATAAAAAATCAAAAAATATATGGATTGAACGATTGGATAGAATATTTCAACCAGAAGTGTACGCAAATTATGACAAAGCAAAAAAAGAATTAAAGGCCTTAAGCAAAGTACCAAAAGATGGTGCTCAAAAAATTTCGGCCGTATTGGCGTTTTTTGTAGATGTTACAATTGGAGATATTGCAAAATCATTAGAAAAGATAGGTAAAGGGTATTCTGGTGCAAGTAAATTAGATGCTGGAATCGATTATAATTCTACATTTGTTAATCTGTTGGCAGCATACAAAACCGATTTGGAAGCTGCGGGTGGAACATTTACAATTCAACCAAACGGAACTTTTAGTATTAAAACACCCCCACAACCTATAACACCATCCGAACCCCCGGTAACAACTTTATCCATTACTACTAACAGTAATGCAGGACTAAGCGGAAAATCTGGAACAAGTCAAGTGGTTATGGGTAATGTACAAGCTCGTTTAAAACAAATAAAGGGTAACGAACCTGCTATATGGAAGCTTATAAACGATTCAAATAAGTCTGCCGCCACCGAAGCTTACGCAAACTTTAAGAAAAATAATCCAACTCTGGTAAAAGGAAAATGGAATAAAGATATTCTTCCTTTCTTTTATGACGCGAATCCAAAATTTGCACCAGCAGAATTCAATCGTCAAAGGGGGATACGTTCCGGTGATGCAGCACGTGCCAAAATTTATGCAAATCCAAGCGCAAAAGAAAGATAATAATTAATTATATGAGATATAGAACTAATTCAATAAAACAAACAATAGACGGGAAAGAAGTTTATTTGCCAAGAATCTTACCAGATATTCCAGAATCACCGAGTGATATATATGTTGCTACGGAAACTGGTGATAGATTAGATTCATTGGCATACACTTTTTACAAAGATTCAAACTTATGGTGGATTATAGCTGCTGCAAACAAAATTCATAATGCTCCAATTGGGTTTCCTGATGGGACAATATTACGAATACCATTAGCGTATAAGGCCATACTTTCTCAATTGGGTTACTAAAAAATAAAATATATAAAATATGTCATATCCAGTATTTGGTAGTATTGATACCAGTATCTATAACAACATACAAACATCGGGTAAAGCACCTAGTGGCGGAGCTGTAGATATAACACAGGCTTCATCGGAATTGGTGTCATGGGTTCGTATTATATCTGCAACGGATAGATTACGAACTCCGAAAAATAAAAACGATTTTGGATTGATACTTTATTCAAATCCAGATGTACCAATGTTTTCAGATTATCTTTCATTTACAAAAGATGCAAATAATCAAATTACGGCGGTAAATCAAACTCCGAGTTTATATGGGGGAAGATATAGTAGTGGTATGCTTGGTAGGGATTTTATGGGTAATGCCGTTTATCCTTACTTAACACCATGGACGGGAGACCTTGTATTAAGACCAGGTCCATTGGTAACTGCTATGGAAATAAAAGAAGGAAAAGACCAAATATCAAGGCATTGTACATTGACTGTTAAATGTTTTTCACTTGCTCAAGCTGAAATGTTGCAAGAATATTTGATGGAACCAGGGCATACTCTATTTGTTGAATATGGTTGGAACACGGATGCAGCTACCGCAGAATTAATAGATACTTCTACTCCTGGAACAATTATATCTGAAGCAACCGATGTAGGACTGGATTACTCCTTATTACAAACCAAACGTATAACTGCATACGGTGATTATGATGCGTTTTACGGATTTATAGTAGGGGGTTCTTTGACTTCTGAAAATGATATATTTAATTTGACCATTAATTTAAGAGGTGCACCTGGATTGCCGGTATTTCTTCAAGGACAGCATACGATTATGGAATTGGATAGTGGTACTAAACAGGTTACAAATGTACCTACTACACAAACGTATTCGATAAACGATATTGATGAGATAGCTACTGGTGCAGGTCGTGCTAAAACTATGGGTGGTAGAAGGTATAAATGGATGTTTAATAAATTACCGGGTAATAGACAAACACCGGAAGTTAAAGGTATAATTGAAAAGGTATATAGTACCGATGAATACGGTTGGTTTGATTTATTAAATTTTGATTATAAAGTTCAACAAGATGTTGCTAATGCATTGGCAGATACATTTATTACTTCTATAAAAGAATTGTTTGGACAAAAAGAATTTAGTGTTGGTGGATTGACCGTTCCAAAAGATAAATTAGTTTCTGAAAATAGATACATACGTTTTGGAGTTGCACTTGATATACTTAATGCAAACAATGGGTTATGGGCGTATAAAATGGGAACTAAATCTGTTACATGTAGGGTAAACAACTATGGGCTTATTGGTGCATTTCCAAATATGTTTTCTACAAAGCCTAATAAATTGATAATACCCGGAAAAATGCCAAACTTTTATGAGTATTATTGTAATCCATCACCCGTAAGTATTGACGATGTTTTAACAAAAAACTTTATTGATAATCGTATAAACGGATATGCGTTTAATCGAAGTACCGGTAAATATGTGGCGAGCTTGATATCCTTCGTACAGGATGTAGATATACCAGGTACTGTAGCTCCTGGAGCATATTATAATGGATTTTATGAAAGAGCAGGGTATTATGGTAAATTGGAAAACTTATATATAAATTTTAATGTATTTGCAAACGCATTAAAAAACTCATCAAACAAATCAATGAGAGATGTGTTAATTGAGTTGTGTAATGAAATGTCATCAGCAGTAAATTCGTTTTGGAATTTACAAATTATTGAAATACCAATGGAAGATGGTGTTAAGTTACAAATAGTCGATGAAAACTGGAGAGGATATCTTAACAATAAAAAAGGAATTGTAAAAGAATTTTTTCATTCTGGAGAGCAATCCGTATTTTTGGAAGCAACGTTGGATATAGATATTCCACAAGAAATGACGAATCAAATTGTTTTAAAAAGAGAAAACTATTCAAGTAACCCTGATTCACATGGTTTGGATATGGGAGGCCTATTTGGTAAATCAAAAGACAGATTTTTTGATGAGGTTGATTACAGAAAGACCTCGGTAACCGGCACCGCTAAAAAAACTGCCGCAACACCATCGCGTAAACCCGCGGATGTGCAAGCTGAAATTGATGTATTATTGGCAAGTTTAGTTAAAACTACATCTACAAGAGGTGCCCGTACTGGAATAACATATACAACCGATACATATAAAGATGCTACGGGTAATCTTGTTTATACTGAAACGAGAATGGGTGGTACGATTACATCAAACAAATATAATAATGGTATATCGGAAGCTGATAAATTATTAGATTTGAAAAAAGAACTTGCCAAAGTTAGTGCTGAAGCTAAGAGTATAGCGGAAACTGCATTAAGTACCAATTTAAATAAAATTGATGTTATACCAAATCCAGATACAAATATAATTGTACCAATGACGTTGAAACCAACCGCAGGATTTACTGAATTCAATAAAAACTTTAAAATTTATTGTTGTGATGATACTCAACTATTTGATGTTTTAAAAAATAACGCTTTTGAATCATATAGTGGTACGGAAAAAACATCACATCCACTTCCAATAAAATATACATTTAAGATTTTAGGAAAAAGTGGTTTAAGAAGGGGTGATACTTTTAATATTATTGGTATTCCTAAAAAATATAGAGATTTTGGATTTTTTCAAATAACTCAAATGGAACAAACCGTTGAGGGTAATAGTTGGTACACAACCGTTACTGGTCAATACTTTCAACAAATAAAATCAACATAATGGCAATAGATATTATTACATATGTAAGAGCCAAAACAACGGCCACCGATGAGATTTCACAATTGGATATACAAACATATGTTCCAACTCCGGAAGAAAACGATTATGAGGTTGGATATATTACTCGATTTTTTTTACAAAAAATAAACGATTCGGATGCTACTATATATGAAATAAATAGTTATTTTTTGGAAGTAATAGAATCAAATGGTTTGTATAAAGTTCAATCTATTAAATGGAGAATTACAGGAACTCCTCAAGACATTATGGATTCTAATAAAAAATCAATTTCTTTAGTTTTGGAAAACATGCCAAAACTTTCATTATATCTTCCAAATCTTTTGCAGTTCGCAAAAGTAAAATAATTTGGTAATCTAAATTATTATTCGTATATTTACATAATTATATGGGGATGCCATGGATTTGATTGCGATGAGAATGGTAGTACCACACGTAGACAGAAGTGCTAGATGTCTTTAAATCTGTACAAAACAATAACTGACGTAGAATTATCTACTTGGACCTTTGATGATGTAATGTCATTCATGGGTGCTGATTTAGCTGTAGCAGCCTAATCACCTCCCGTATCACTCATGGGGTTTAAAAAAGAAGTGAACAAAAAGGAGCTCTACCTATCGGCTCTTAAAAACTGATAGGTTGGTGGAAAGCTGTACTAACCATACGGCCCCAATTATTTTGGAAAGTGAATAAGATTAAACTTTATCCTAAACGTGTGATATACTGGTATTATGATTACTTCGTAAGACAGGGGTTCGATTCCCCTCATCTCCACCATTTTTTTAAAATCCTCAATTTACATTTGGTAATTTGGGGATTTTTTCGTATATTTGTACAAATTGTTTTTTTATGGGAAGATGGCCCGAACCACCGAAAGA
>Ga0315902_10000745_pt1 | contig 54765 bp, 73 predicted proteins | sample LakEriMetagenome_9_FD_203523 | JGI IMG/M metagenome (GOLD analysis project Ga0315902, IMG submission 203523) | Freshwater fungal communities from buoy surface, Lake Erie, Ohio, United States - Buoy 12 MA117 | ecosystem: Environmental > Aquatic > Freshwater > Lake > Lake biofilm | place: USA... | reverse complement strand
AAACTTCTTACTGATTGGCTCACGGGTAACGTTATGATTTCTGAAAAAACATTAATAGAACAAAGCGCCTTTTTCGCAAACCTTAGTAGTTGTGTATATAAAGATTTAGCCTTCATGCGTGTGAACTATGAAGGGTTTAAAGTTGTGTATCATGGTCATAAAGGTGCCGATGCCTTCACAATGGAAGATGATAACAATTTCATCGTTGCCTGTCGTGGCACAGAAGTAAAACAATTCTCTGATGTGAAAGCCGATTTAAGTATTTCCAAAACCACAGTGGCACATGGTAAATTACATATTGGCTTCAACCATTATGTTGATAAAATTTGGCAACCCATCATGGCACTCGCCCAACACACACAGAAAAAAGTTTGGTTTACAGGACATAGCTTAGGTGCCGCAATGGCTACCATTATGGCATATCGGTTCGCCACAGATGACACACTCCCAAACCCAGCAGGATTATTCACATATGGAAGTCCTCGTGTGGGAAATCGTACATTCATTAATCATTTCAACACACTACCCTTCCCACATCATCGGTGGGTGAATGATGGTGATATTGTCACGAAGATTCCCTTTGCGCCATGGTTCTATCACTGTGGTACAATGCATCATATTGACTCCGAAGGATATGTCACACCCTTTTATGAAAAAGCATCACTGGGATATCGGATTATGCGTGTGATTAAGAGTCGCGGTGTGTTCCGTATGTTATGGCAAGATACTCAGGATCATAGTTCCGAATTATATCGAAATTATCTTGCTCTCGCAGAAAAGTTCCCCATCATGGAGAATTCCACTCTGTAGAGATGCTGTAAGTTGTTGATTTATAAGCACTTAGACAGGGACTTGACAAATGGTCCCTGTCGTGCTATATTTCATATATAACTTCACAGGAGATGATATGAACACGGATTTGCTCATTCAGGAGTATCTTGACGTTCTCATTCAGGCGGTGAACACGTATTACGCCAAGTATTATCCCAATCTGGAGCCCGATAAGTATTACATCATGAAGGGACGTAAGTATCACCGTGTGGTGTCGGCAGGTAAGCATGGAAATCGGTCGGTTCATGCCTTTGTGGGTGAGGATGGTATGCTCTACAAGGCGGCAGGATGGGCGGCGCCCGCCAAGGATGCGCGGTACAATCTTGCCACAGACATGGACGTTCTTCGGGAACGTATTGATCCCCACGGCGGCTATCTCTATAAGCGGTAATCATCATGCCCATTGACATCATCAGCATCCATGCTCCTGCCATTACCACACTACGTGGAAAAACCTGGGTGGTGCCGAATTGGGTTGAAGTGCCTCAGGGTACCACATTACAGGACATTTGCTGGATTCGTCCCGCGGAACCAAAAAGTAACAAGACCACGAAGCATGTAGGTAAATATCTCATCACCATTTATGATTCAGGAAACGTGACATGCGATTGTCCAGGATTTACATTTCGGAAAAAGTGCAAGCATTCCGCCGAATATTTAACATGAAGCGCACATTTCGCAAAGTGAGACATCGGGTGGATGGCATGTTCATTGCCCGACAAATCCGAAAAACGGAATTGTGTGTACAATGTCAGGTTGACACAGGTGTTCCCGTGGGGCTTGACATTTCAGAGCGATTGTTTTATGTTACAGGTGTCGGGCAACTCTGCCATGATTGTTATCTACCATAGGAGATGAACATGCTTGTTAAGACGAACGACCTCAAGAAGGGTGACCGTGTGTTGCTGCGAAATGGGTGGTATGCCACAATTCAGGATAATCGCAAGGGTGATGTCCGCGTGGCCACGGTGGAAGGAGTATATACGGAAACGGGTAGCGTCTATGCCCATGACATCATTGAGGCACACATTGCCGATGCCTGGGTCACCATTTCACACACGCCCAAGCAACAGCAGTTGCAGCAGCGCGTGACACATTGGGGGTTCTAATGCAAAACAAGGACAAGGGAGGGTGGTGGGGTCTCGCAGTATTTCTGGTGGGATGCACCATTATGGCAATTCACGCTCTACTGGATGACGAGGACTAACCACATGTCAAAGTGGGACTATTTGGACGAGGAATATGAACGTTATCAGCGCGTGGAGAAAATTCAGAAAAGCATGACGCCCACGGGGAGTGTCACGGAGCATCTGAAATTCGTGGAACCGCGTAGAAACAATGCCCAGAAGCGCCTCATGTATGCCCAGCAACGCGCTTTGAAACACCCAGTCTGGGATTAACGGCGCCTTCTTCGTCCCCAGCACCAGCCGTCAGGTAACGTGAAGGGGAGATACATGAAATGTTCCCGACCATCAGGACTGAGCGCCCAGCGTCTCGGTCCTCGATGCTTCATGCCCAGACTAATCTTCAATTTCGACCGAGGAGTATGGTGCATATTATAGAAATGATGATGTTCCCCGCGGCGTTGCTTCTTCATGGTGGCGGCGATTTTCCGTTTATGTACCTCAGATAATCCCGAAGCGTTGGGATTCTTGTTCCCGCGCTTGGCGTCACGCATCTTTTCACGCCCCGCCGGGGTGATGCCTGTCCACGTGGTGTTCACTAAGGATGTGACGGGATGCTGTTGTTTCTCGCAGTATCGTTGGGCATCTTGTATCTTCTTGAACACCCCGAGCAGTTCACTCCCAGGATGTGAGATGCGCGGATGCTGATCCGAGAGATACCAGATGTCATCACGCTGAAACAGATAAATCATGTTTCCAAAATGCGCATGAAATGTCGATGTTGTTCACGAAATAACGTCTGAGTCATCATGGAACTCCCATAATTGTCCAAATAGAACACTTCAGAAATGTTCGTGGCGAGTATGGCCTGAGCACAGGTGACACAGGGTGTATGCGTGACAAACAATGTGCAGTCAGACAACATGAACCAGCGCTCCCACCAAAACAGCTTTTGTAAGGCGTTCATTTCGGCATGAATCACAGTATCTAACGTTTTATTGTCACGTTCCATGGTGTTGTCAGCTCCTGCAGGGGTTCCATTATATCCCACACTAATGATGCGCCGTGAGGGACGATGCCAAATGACACATCCCACACGGGCACGAACAGCCCGACTGCGTTGAGATAATGCTCGAATGGTTTGAATACAGAAGCGCATGTCCCCAGGATGCATCTGAGACTTATGATTGGAAAGTGTCATAGAGTATTGTATATATGAAAAATAGTATCATGAAACATGATAACAAGAGAACACAGAGAATGCCAGAAACAAGAAAGATAGTCTGCGAGATGAAGGAAGTCAAGAGAGAACACCAGAAGAAATGAGATGTACTAAGACTAGAGATTGTGGATAATAGACTATTTATAAGGGTTTGAAATGAAGTAATCCCCCGCCTGCTCCCCATGACCACTGTGACCAGAACTGCGGGTGTTATTGCGGGATATATCACGGGAAAAAATGCGGGTTATTCTGCGGGAAAAAATGCGGGTGGTGTGCGGGTTGTGCACGTTCTCTTATACGCAATGCGCACCCCGCACCATGTAGCGCGCACCATCTAACACGCACCCCGCACATGATGATACGTAACCCCATGTACCCACGCATCTTGACATATCATGGAACATCATGTATATTCAGAGATATACCCCACACACAGGAGATGGCTATGGGAAATTCTGGAGCGCGTGCTGACCGTGAAATGCAGGCCCTGATGCGGAAAGTGCGCAAGTTGGCGGCTCGACAGCGCGGGACCCCCCAGGAGCAGCAGGACCGGGAGGACCAGGAGGCGGCGCCGGGCAAGAGGCGGTTCGTGGATGTGTCAGGCGAACATGATGTCCGCGTGGAGGATGCCACCGCCGACGAGATTTTCCGCGAAATGAAGCGCCGGGATTTTTAAAATTGGGAAATCCTCAGGTACCTCAGCGCTGAGCATCTTAGTGCTGAGGTATTTTTTTGGAATTTCGGAATTTCAGCACTGGGAATCTCAGCACTAAGACACCTGGAAATTCGAAAAAAATATTTTCCAAAAGGACTTGACAAATGGTTCCTGGGGTGCTAGATTGCGGTATGATGAAAAACGACACCGAACTCCGCCTCGAGCTGACGTTCCATCCCGAGGCGTCCGAGGCAGAAAAAACGCAAATCACGCGCATGCTGGCAACGGCAATCGCCGACATCATGGATGATGAAATGCGTTTCACGGATCTAGGCGAGCTGTTGCAGGATTACACGGTGAAGATGCACAGGGCTTGACAAATGGTGCCCCCTAGTGTATACTACAGTATGATGAAAAACGACAACACAACCGAACAGACGCAGCAGGCGCAGCAGGCGCAGCAGGATCAGTCCCTCATGGGCGGCTACTATCATGGCCCCAGCAATGAGGCGGGGCTCACCGCCCGGGAATACTGGGACGCCCGGTGGGAATATGAGGATGAGCAGGAACGCCTCAGGAACGATTGGTAACATGATGCGTAGACGCATACAACCCAAGCCCCCCACGGGCACCCAGGCTCTACTCGCGGCAGAGCGCGAGGCGCGCAAGCAACGGTTACAATCCCGGGTCAGGCTCAGCCCAGGTGGGCGCCCCATGTGCCAATACTGCGGGGTGCATGAGGCCCAGCATACGGGGCATCGCAGAAAGGATGGGAGCGTGATTTTGCGAAAACATGAAAAGCTGTACACTTGCGCAGAATGCCATAATGCACGCTATGACATCACCCCCTATTGGGGACCGCGATATAAACGCGAGGATGTTGCTGAGGCCTACTAAGTGCATGGAAATCAAGCACTTACCCCAGGGCTTGACAAATGGTGGAAACCAGTGTAGCTTTAGGTATACACTCAAAAGGAGAACAGCTTGTCCCAGTACAACGGTTGGATGAACTACGAAACGTGGCGCGTGAACCTGGAGATGCTGGATGGGATGACCATCGAGGATTTCGGATACCGGATCTACAACACGGATGCTGACAGCATCGCCGATGTGGTGGGCGACCTGAGGATGAGCCTCGAGGAGTATGTTTGGGACATTGTCGGGCAGGACGCCAAGGGCTTCGCGCTCGACCTCGCGGAGAGTTTCCTCAGCAAGGTGGATTGGGAGGAAATCGCGGAGCACATGGTGGCAGACGCTGCCGCGGAGTGTGTCTAATGAAAACGTTCCAGGTTCCCGTGTGGTTCAACATTCAGGCCGAGACACAAGAGGAAGCGTGGCAGCAGGTGCAGACGCAGTTGACGCATTACACTCCCATGCCGTCGCACTGGGAGTATGTGGTCGAGGAACCCGTGGAAATCAGCGAGGATAACTAATATGAAAAATGGTGAAAATCTCATCTACCAAATTGCGCAGAACCGTGAAAGTCTCATCTACCAATTTGCCGAGTGCATGGTGCATGACATGGATGGCGACTCGCTTATGGTGTATGCACTGGAAAAGCTGCGGGAAGATTATGCGCAATATAGCAATGAGGTGCTGCTCGCAGAAATTTCGGAATACTATCCTGAACTCCTAGAGGAACAGTAATGCTTTGGCGATTTGAGGATGCCACGGGTGTGTGGCGGACGGGCAAGATGGAACGGTTTTCGGATTTCGGTGGCACCGATGTCACCTATTGGTTCAAGGATCAGGATGGACGCATCCACCTGGTGTCAGGCGCGCGACTCAAGGCAGCATACCCCTTTCCAGAGGCAAACTAACATGGCGGAACGCATTCTCGGTGCACTGTACGAAGGCAAGGAATATCAGCAGGCCATGGCGGATGCCAAGGCAGAGTTCCAAGCCTGGGAGCGGGATAAAAAGCGCAACCGCGTGTCCACCAAGGAGAAATACAAGGCGCAGCGCCTCGCCAAGCTCCATATGATGGAGATGATGCGCTAAGTCCATGTAAATCAAGCACTTACGCCAGGGCTTGACAAATGGGGGAAACGGTGCTATATTACAGTATATGATGAATAACACCTACTCCGATGATGTGCGCGTGATGACTGCCGCGCTCCTGGTGTCCACGCAGTGCTATGAAAACTACGCCTTCACGCCGGAAGGGGATGTGGATGGGGAGAACCCCTACTGGAAGGCGAAGGGGGGATCGGACTACCTGATCCTCAACGTGGACGCAGAGTCCACGGGGCTGGAGATCCAGTATGTACTGGATGCCGTGGCTCCGCAGGTGGAGACGGACAACGCCTTGTTCCGGGAGTACATCATTGGATCCCGGGTGGTGCCTGCCAACTTCACCTTCGGGGACTGGCGGGATGACTTCCTGGAAACCATTCCCAACCCCAGGGCTTGACAAACCCGGAATCCGGTGCTATATTACAGTATATGAAAACATACACCATTAATCGGTTCGCTGAGGTTGAGGGCTTCGCCTCCACGTGGTACGTCATTAACATGGTGACGGGTCTGGCGCAGGACACCGTGTACCGCACCTACACCGAGGCGCGCGCTGCCGCGGATTTCCTGAAAACCTATTATCAGGCAGTGGAGCGGGGGCACCCACCCCGATCCTGGTGAGCACTTGACAAATGGTTCCCCGGGTGCTATATTACATGGTATGATGAACATTTACCAAATCCGAGAATACCCCGACGGCATCGCCGTCGTGGACGTGCGCACCAACTCCACGATTAATACGTGGAACCCCGAACTCAAGCACATGGCGGTGCACTTCTGCCAGCTCCTGAATGAGCGCCTGGACCGGGAAATTTGGTCGAAACCCATTTACGCCTAGGGCTTGACAAATGGTTCCTGGGGTGCTATATTACAGTATACACTTAAAGGAGATTAAGCATGTACCATGTCCCGATGTGCAAGGTGTGCGGCGAGCATGAGGTGGGGACCTTCACGGGAAGTGCGGAGTTTTGCTCGGAGAAGTGCCAGACGGAGGCTTGCTACTCCTATGATGCCCCAGGCGACGGGTGGGGGTATGATGACTGCGAAGCCATCTATTCAGGATCCTACTCTGAGGAGTAGGGCTTGACAAATGGTTGAAACGGTGCTAGATTACGCAGTATAGTCACTCAACACAACACACATCCCAGGAACTATGTCTCTCCAGATTAAGCGTCGTGGTCGTCCCTCCAAGCAGATGCTCGCCGAGCGCGCCTCGAAGGCGACTGTCAAGGCTCGCACCGATATCGAGGTTCTCACCGACCTCAAGGATCGTTTCGACATGTTGGGCAAGCTCACGCAGGGTAGCACCAAGGGTGACATTCGCAGCATGGTGGTGACGGGTGCCCCAGGCGTAGGCAAGACCTACACGGTGAGCAACATCCTTGAGAACACCCCGAACATTGTCACGGAGTCGGTGTCGGGCGCCATCAGCGCGGTCGAGCTCTACAAGCTCGGGTATCGCAATCGCAAGCACGGCAACGTGATTGTCCTGGATGACGCCGATAGCATCTTCACCGATGAGGACGCACTCAACATCCTCAAGGCGCTCTGCGACTCCAGCGCCAATCGCCGCGTGTCCTGGCTCAAGGACAGTCACACGCTCAAGCAGGATGATGTTCCGCAGAGCTATGAATTTCACGGCTCATTCATTTTCATTTCCAACCTTGACTTCCAGAAGTATGTGGACATGGGCGGGAATAAGTATGTCACGCATTTCGAGGCGCTCATGTCACGTAGCCTCTACTTGGATCTGCGTCTCCATGACCGTCAGGCCATTAGTCTCTGGATCGAGCACATTGCCACGGGCGGCAAGCTCTTTGCGCGGGAAAATGTCAAGCCAGACGTTGGGAATAAGATTCTCGCCTTCATTAAGCAGCATCGGGACGACCTGCGTGAGCTGAGTCTGCGTACGGTCATGAAGCTCTGCGCGCTTGCCAAGAGTCACCCCACGGACTGGGAGCGCATGGGACGGGTTCTCTTGACGCGAGGCTAAGTGCATGGGACGTAAGCACTTATCCCCTCGCGCCCGTAAGTGCATATAAATCAAGCACTTAGCCAGGGCTTGACAAATGGTTCCCAGGGTGCTATATTACGCTATATGACTAAAACGACCAAGACCATCGACGCAACGCCCACGTGGGAATCACTGGTTCCCGTTCTCCTCTACCTTGTCCGAAACTCGCGCACTGCGACCGCGGATATTGAGCAGGAGCTGGTTCGCATGGCTCAGGCAGCCGATAAGTGGAATGCTCACTGCAAGGAGACCCGCTAATGTTTACGGAAGTGAACCCCAAGTTGGTGAAGGGTGAAATCCTCGGGTACAAGAGCTTCGGCATCCATTTTGCCCCGGCGCGGATCTCGGGGTATCAGGTGTGCAGTTCCGCGAGCGAAGGATGCACCACGGCGTGCCTCTACACCAGTGGGCATGGCAGGTTCACGCGCACGCAGGATGCCCGGATCGCCAAGACCCGGCGGTTTTTCGAGGAGCGTCCTGAGTTCCTCACGGAGCTGGTGAAGCACGTGGAAGCCGCCATCCGGAAGGCGGAGCGGTTGCAGCTCACCCCGGCATTCCGGTTCAACCTCACCAGTGACGTGCGCTGGGAACTGGTCCCCGTCATGGTGAAGGGTGTCCAGTATGAAAACATCATGGCAGCATTTCCGCAGGTGCAATTTTACGATTACACCAAGCACACGAACCGCAGAAACATCCCCGCAAACTATCACCTCACGTTCTCACGCAGCGAAAGCAATGATGGTGACGTAGAGGAGATGTTTTTCCAGGGATACAACGTGGCGGTGGTGTTCGACACCAAGAAGGGCGAGCCGCTCCCTACTACATACAAGGGTCGCCCGGTTATCGACGGCGACGAACATGACCTGAGGTTCTTGGACCCCAAGGGTGTCTGGGTGGGACTCCGAGGCAAGGGGGAAGCCAAGAAGCACGACCACAATGGGTTTGTCATCATCACACGCAACAGGAGCTAATTATGGACAACGTGACCTATTTCTTTGCATTTCTCGGCGCCACTCTGACTGGATCCCTTGTAGGCATTCTGCTTGCGGAATTGGTGCTGCGCGCGAAGGATGTCATCCAAGGGGTGACATCATGATGAATGTCCTCATCCTGATGATGATCCTAGCGATAGGAGTGCTGGCAGGCGGCGTTATGATATATGTTCTGGACAGGACATGAAAACCGAGGTAGGGAAATCTCTAGTCATCCATAGTGTGTAAGGCGACATAAACCCCCTATTGACAGGTATCGTGTCTTTCCCCCTCACATGAAAAACTCCATACATTGTCAGAATTCCCTATAGAAAAAATTTTTCCCAGCAAAACATGACTCTTATACTGTTTTCCATCTTTCTGTTATGCATCACCCTGTTACCCTGGGTGTTGTATCGAAAATCTCAGGGACATGATGTTCCTCCCATTCTCGCCATTCTTTCCACAACATTGTTCTTTTTCTCACCCATTGTGTTGTTGTTGGGCATCATCTATTACATCATTCATCTCATCATTCTCATCATTGTTGGAGTGTTTTCATGAAAAAATACATGATACTGTGTTGTGTGTTTCTCTCTGCCTGTTTCCCCATGTATGTTCTGGCACCCAACATGTCAGGATACATTGTGCGCATTGAAAGTGATGTTGCCTGGGAAGGGGTGGTGAATGACACCTGGGTGTCGGGTGTCAACACTTTGAGCATTCCCGTCACGCCTCAGGTGGGGCGCGTGGTGTGTTGGGACATTAGAAAATCTCCGCCCGCCCCGGGACTGCTGCGTGTATTCATGACATATCGTGATTATCACACCGGGAGCACCACACATCCGCGATGGGGTGATGATGCCACCGTGTCCATCCTGGGAAGAATTCGGGGATGTAGTTCCGGGTGGTGAAAAATCGTTTCACAACGAAATATCATGTTTCACCGCCTCAGATAAATAACAATGTCCACTTTAACACGAACCCTCTCTTATGAAAATACCTGACATTTCAGAAATCATTGTGTCATGGCATCGGGCACGGAAACCCACGCCTGAACAAGAACATGTCGCCAATCAGCGAGCGAACATTTGCGATACCTGTGATGAACGTGAATTCATGCCCGTCATTAAAATGTGGAAGTGCGGTGCCTGTGGATGTCCCATCACCAAGAAGATTTACTCGCCCAAGGGCCCCGGTGCCTGTCCCCGAGACAAATGGCCTATTTAAACGCCAACATTCCCGTGATGAGTTGTTTGGTGCGCGGGGAATATCTTCAAAATCATGAACGCGGGTGGGGTGAATATTATCCCTGCATTGCCTTCGCCATTATGAGCCGGCCGGGTGAAGCCACGTTGTTCAACATTCTCATGGAAGATGGGGGTGTCTGGTGGGGTGTGCCCATCAGTGCCTTGTGCTGGCAGGAATGTGAACATCGTCCTTTGGAACAATTGCAACTCTGGAATTCTTTCAGCTACAACGTGAGTGTAACCACATTTGCCGCCTTGAGCCATTTGTCATGCATCTATTATGATAGAGACAATGTGAAACATGCGGGTGAATATCTATTCACCATAGATTGGAGTCAGGGTGATTATTCAGAATTGCGCTATGGCTATGCCGAAACAGCAGACAATCATAAATGCGGGCATGTGATAAAGTTGGATTCCGGGCATTTCGCCATTCAACCCAATAATCGAATGCGCTTCTTTGATCCCAGCTTCACGGTGAAGAAAGACTTGGTGGTGCACCGCCTCATCTCCGATAAGAAATATCGTGTGGAGAACACACCGAAATATTCCACGGAAGATAGTAACAAATTCTATTACGACATTATCCGGGATGAAACTTTATGACTATACAGAAATTCAATCGAGGTGATGTGGCGGAAGCCATACTGGGTGCCACTCTAGTGGCAAAATTTCTTCAAGTGGAACGTGAACAAGGTGATGCTCCAAAATTAATCCATGCTCAAGTGGATGATGTCTTGGATGATTTCTTTAGCAAAGCCACAATGGTGTCATATACATTAAATGATATTTCCGCTGTGAAGGGTAAGGTGGTGCTAGATAATGTTCGTTTCTATGTAAACATTCCCACTCCTGCCAAGATGTTATTGCAACAACGAAACAATAGAACTGTAGTGAATGATTTATATGATTCCGCAATTCAGTATGTGGAGGATACATGGGAATCTGAAATCATTGAATTGTTGGGCAATCAAACACCTGATGATGTTGCCATTATTTCTGATGGTGTAGGGGATCAAAAGGGTACTAAGGCGGATATTAAAATCACGGTGAATAATAAACCGTATAAGCGACAAATTTCATTGAAGGTGGGTGGAGGCGAGCAGTTTGCACAAATCTCAGGTGATGAATTTCTAAAGCAAACAAAACTCTGGAAAGACATTCTAGGATTGAACATCGCACATCTAGAAAATGAATATAATGCCACACTTCGTTATGATAAAAAAGAATTGTTTTCAAGCCGCGAAGATGTACGTTTGGCAGCACTGAAAAATATGATTAAAACCGCTGTGGGCGCTGTGTATAAAGAAGCCGCAGTGCAAATGAAACAATTTGTTTCTAGTAACAATAAACCGTTCTATGAGAACATTGCCAAATTGGTATATCAAGGTGCCACGTTGGGTGATGCCAGTATTGAATTGGTGAAGTTGGAAAATAGAAAATATAAAAATTTAAAATTCTCTGATGCTGACTTCATTAACATTTACTCCACTCGTTTGAAAAATGCCAAACTCATTGTGAAAGTCTCAGAATCAGGAGATCCCAAAGTTCAGCTCTATGCCGAATCTATGACACCCGCCAACTTAATCGTACAAATTCGTGCCAAGGTGGAAGCTGCCTCACGAACCACAAAGGCAGGCAAAACATATTCACCATATTTACGTAATCTAGTTGAGGCGGGCCCTAAAATGTTTTCGCTTATTTAGGACTTGACATTTTCACGTAACATAGATATATTATAGATATATTTTCATCATGGAGGTGTTTATGCGCACTTGTGTTCGTTGCAAATGTTATATTCCTAATGCACGTCTTGAAATACTCCCTGACACACAAACATGTGTGGGATGTTCGGGTGTTCAGAAATATGTAGGCGCCATGGTGTATGACCACAAGACGGCAGGACGATTGGAATTTGTCCGCCCAGAAAACACACAAGCAGTACAAACTTTAATTCGTTTTGTTAACCGAGGACGATAATGAATATTCACGTAACTGATAACGCCATCACAGAACTCCGTGCCAACAAGGAGCATGATGTTCAACATTATCGCATGGGTGTCATGCCCGGCGGATGTTCAGGATTTAAATATACACTCATGTTGGAAGATGTTGCTGCCGATGATGATGTGCTCATTGATGCCGCCGCCGATGTGAAAATCATTGTTGATCCTTTCTCAGCGCAATATCTTGAAGGTGCTGAATTGGATTATGTCAAGACATTGACGGAATCCGGATTTACATTTAAAAATCCCAACGCCACAGGCGGATGCGGATGTGGGTCAAGTTTCTCGGCATAACTACACATAGGATTATATTATGATTAAACATGCAGACATTGTAATTGATTTACAGGCAGGTGACACAGGAAAGGGTAAGGTGTCACATCATTTGGCAAAACAGCGTGACTATGATGTAGTCTTACGTTTCAATGGCGGCGCCAATGCCGGACACACCATCTATCATGAAGGACAAAAGGTGGTGACACATCAAGTTCCTGTGGGGGTGTTCTACAACATTCCCTGCATTATTGGTCCTGGGTGTGTCGTAAATATTCCAGCCTTGGTTGAAGAAATTAACATGTTGAAGAAATTGGGATTTGAAACCAACATTTATGTTGATAAGCGTTGTCACATCACGGCACCCGCCCATATTGCCGAAGATGGTCAAGATAATAAAATTGGGACAACACGCCAAGGCATTGGTCCCACCTATCGGGACAAGTATGCCCGTACAGGAAATCGTCTGGGTGATTTAGTTACATTCAATGATTTCACCCGGCCCTATGGCGTAATTGATGTTGCCCAATATTTTTTTCAGATGCCGCGTGAATTAACTGTATTGTGTGAGGGAGCTCAAGGATTTCAAATTGACATTGATTGGGGAGATTATCCCTATGTCACAAGTTCACATTGCACAACAGGCGCCGTGGCATTGAATGGTATTGCTCCGCGCACATGGCGCAATGTGTATGGTGTCATGAAGGCATATGAAACCTACTCAGGATTTAAAACACATTACACACAAGATGATGCTGTGTTTGCATCCATTCAAGAAGTGGGGCAAGAATTTGGCGCCACGACAGGCAGAAAGCGACAGGTGCGCTGGTTACATCTTGATGATGTCATTCAAGCCATGCATGTGAATGACGTTACAGATTTAATTATCAACAAGGTGGATGTATTGGAAGTAGTGGGTGTGTTTGGTGTTGTGCATCAAGGAACAAATCATATGTTCCGTAATGTTGATGATTTTAGGCGATTTGTAGAAAGGACAATTCGTAATGAATATAAGTATAAACTGAATAGCATTGTTTGGTCAACTTCACCGGAGACAGTATGAAAATTTTAGTTATGGGATTACCTGGTTCAGGCAAGACCACCTTGGCAAAGGTGCTTGCTGAAAAGCTCAAGGCGGCATATTTCAATGCCGATGAAGTGCGTAAGATGTTCAATGATTGGGACTTTTCAGAAGAAGGAAGAATTCGTCAGGCTTCACGCATGCGCGACTTATCACATGTAGCCAACACGGAATATAGTGTTGCTGATTTTGTATGCCCCACACCAGATACGCGCTGGGCATTTGAACCTGATTTCGTCGTGTTCATGAACACCATTGAGGCAGGACGATTTGAAGATACCAATAAGGTGTTTATTCGCCCAGATTTTGTTGATGTTGAAATCACAGCTTGGGGCGATGTAAATGTTCAGACAGATGACATTGTTGCCAAGATTGAAAAGACGTTTGCTCCGAGGCCTGTGTTCAATTGGAAGGCACCCACAGGATTGATGATTGGACGTTTTCAACCCTTCCATGATGGGCATGTGAAGTTGTTTGAAACCATCTTGGAAAAGGAAGGGCAGGTGTTGATTGGTATCCGTGACACTCACGGCACGGATGCAAAGAATCCGTTTACTTCATATGAAGTTGAAAATTTCATTGATGAAAAATTGCGCGACAAGTATGAAGGACGGTATCACATCTATTATCTTCCTAACATCACCGGTGTGTATTATGGGCGAGATGTTGGGTACAAGGTGGAACAAATTCATCTAGATGCCCAAACAGAATCCATCTCGGCAACTAACGTGCGTAAGGAGATGGGATTGTAATGGTTCAGCGTAAACGACACATTGCCAAAGCCATTAGTTGGCGAATACTAGGTACTATAGACACCATGATAATTGCCGGATTAATTTCCGGTAGTTGGAAAATTGGTGTATCAGTGGGTGGTGTGGAAGTCATCACAAAGATTGCCTTATATTATTTCCATGAACGTCTATGGTATAATTACGTTTCTTTTGGATTAGATAAAGATTTACAAGATTGATGAAAGTTGGATTGTTTTTTACGGGAGGGGTTGAGAGTACTTTGTTGTTGAACCGATTGTCTAAAGAAGATAATGTGTTACAACTTTATACTGTACTTGACCCTTCCATTAACTTAGACAGAATAGAAAACATAGTAACATATATAAATGAAAATAATAATGTTAGTGTGAATTTTCCTTTTACAATCCCTGTGAAGAATACAAAAGAAGATAAGGATAGAACGTTTATTAGATGGGCACTACATTTAGCAAAGGTGGAAGTTGATATGTTATATATTGGCAGCAATGAACATATGGACCATTTACCTAAACGCGAATATTTAAATAACAATAAAATAGTTCTACCTTTTAAAGGATTACAAAAAGATAGAATCATTGAGATGTACAAAAATGAAGGATTATTAGAATTATTGAATATGACACATAGTTGTTTCATAGATAAAATATCACATTGCAGTAAATGTATTGGTTGTGTTGAAAGAACATGGGCATTTGAGAGGAATAATTTATGAATGGTAAAGGAGATGCACCCAGACCGTTAAGTGTAGATAAAAATATCTACAATGACAATTGGGATAGAATCTTTGGAAAACAAGAAGAAATTTGTGAGTATAGCGGATTACCTAACACGGAGAGTTATAATGCATCCAAACGAAGTGCAACTTACACGGGAGAACATCCCAGAATTGATGAAGATGGCAACCGAATTGAGCAAGAACCATGTTGAGGCTCTTAAGGAACAGTGCATCCGACAAAATGTGTCGTATAACGTTTAACATGGGATAAAGATGGATCAGACACTTCCTTCTTTTTTCGGAAATTTTTCTATACCTCGAGGTATATTGTGGGTATATGCCAATAAGTGCGGATCCACTTTTTTAGAAAATTTTTTTAATAAAAAGGGATATAAACAATTGGCTATACGTGATGAGTCATCTAATGAGTTAATAGATGACCTTTCTATAAAAGAAAGATATTTCATTTATAGAGATCCTGTTGATAGATTTATGGCTTGGTATAATGTATTCGTCTACAGGGATAAAGTAGATGCTAGTAATCTTAAATATAATTTAACAAATGATAAGTTATATTCAGAAGCATTTCTAAAATTATCTTTCAACAAACATCCTGATTTAATTTCAAGTGCATATAATTTTCTTTCCTCATATAAGGATTATGAATTATATGATTTACTACAGTATGATACCCATACGGTGCCACTAATAAATTATTTCAAGTACACAAAAGGTGACCCAAAAAAATACCGTATAGTGAATATCACCTCATTGTCTCATGTTATACATGATAAATTTTTTGAATGGCATACGGGGAGTTTTAATAAAAATGCTATTCTTTCAAGAGATAATATAGTTCTTCTTCAAAAGATTGTTGAAATACTACAACCTCTATATTCTGGAGATTTTGAAATTCTATATCCAGAAACTTTAAAAAATAATTCAACTGATAAACAGGAGGAATGATGCCACACCCACACAAGAACCGTCCACGTAAAGGCCGGCGAAAGGTTGGTAGCAAAAAGCGTCGAGCACGCAATATTCGCAGAAAGAGATAATGGCGAATAAATATATCGCTGAAGTTTGGCGTAAAATAAAGAATAAGAAAACAGGAACTGTGAAGAAGGTTCGCGTGAAACCACATCTTCGCAAACCTAAAAAATCTAAGTAGTGATGCCTTGACAACACCACCTAAAGGTGTTATATTACAATATGACTCTAATCGTGAGGTGTTATGCCACATCAGGTAGGTTACTGTTGCATCAATGTCACACTAGGTAAGCAAAAAATCACCACTGGGCGGACGATGCGCCAGGCCTCATTCCAACAGGATACAGGTTTGGTTCGCACGTCCGCTTTAGCCTTACAGAATGCCAAGGACTTGGTGGCTATCTTGAATTGGAATGTTGCAAATAACATCAAGGTGTTTCGTATTGGCAGTAACATCTTCCCATGGAATTCAGAATATGTGATTGATGATTTACCTGACATGGTTGACATTGTAGATATCATGAAGGATGCCGGTAAAATTATTCGTGACAGTGGTCAACGTGTCTCATTTCATCCTGACCATTTTGTCAAACTCGGCACTGTGAAGGATGAGGTGGCTCGGCGTTCTATTCATGACTTGAATCATCACAATGATTTGATGGCTATGATGCAATTACCTGCCAATCATTATTATCCACTAAACATTCATGTCGGGATGAATTACAGTAAGGATGTCATTGACCGATTCATTGACCGATTCCATATGCTCAAGGAAGATACACAAAAGCGATTGGTTGTGGAGAATGATGACAAGGCGAATGCCTTCTCGGTTAAGCAATTGTATGATGACATTTATTCACAAATCAATACACCCATCACCTTTGACTATTTTCATCATACCTTTCATCCTGATGGTATGACAAGTCATGGTGCCGCGCATTTGGCAGCAACCACGTGGGATTGTACGCCGCTGTTTCACTACAGCGAAAGTAAAAATCTCAATGAGAATGTACAGGGCAATCCTCGTGCCCATTCTGATTATGCATTCAACTTCATTGATGATTATGGACTAAATATTGACATAGACCTTGAGACCAAGGCGAAAGAACTTGCACTGATGAAATATCGGGAGATACAACATGAAATGGTATAGAAGTGAAACTAACAAGAAGTTTGGGGGAGTATGTGGCGGTATTGGTGAGATGTACGATTGGGATGTTACTGTCGTACGCATTGCAGCATTTTGCCTATTGTTCACCCCGGTGCCCATTGTGATTGCATATTTTGCCGCCTGGTTCATCATCCCCACAAAAGGAGAACTAGATGCTGGCAACACTATCACTAGCAGTGATGCTACAACTCGCAGCGGCAGAACCAAAGATAAAAAAGAATTTCTTGCCGGGTAAGGTTCCCCGTGACACAACAAAAAATTATGTTGTTATTCATAATGATGGAGGGAATTTAAATGCGAGTGCAACACGATTGGTTTTACGGGCAAGAAAATTGGCATACCATTATTTCATCCAAACTGATGGGTCAATTTTTCAATTCATGGATTTACGCCATAGTGCAAAACATGCAGGCGATTCACGTTGGGGTGGTATGTTTGGTTGGAATGGCTTTAGCATAGCCATTGCACTACAAGGAACAAATTCCACCAATTATAGCTGTAAGCAGTACGAGAGCTTGAAAAATTTATTATCTTATATTAGATTGCGGTATCCTGATAATGTTGAGAAACCCATACTAGGTCATTCAGATATTGCATGGCCTCGGGGCAGAAAACATGACCCAGGGAAAAACTTTGACTTGAGGAACATAGAACATGACTCTACCTGCATCACCTGAAGATAAGCTGAAGTTACTTGATGCCTTAAAGGAAATTTCGGCCAGCATGACCCGCGTTGAGGCGGAGCGTGACCTGATGAAAACATTAAAGAACGATGTCTGCGACGACCTACAATTGAATCGTAAGGTGCTCAACAAGTTGGCACGCACCTACCACAAGGGCAATTACAGTGAAGAAGTTGAACTGCATAAGGATTTTGAGCAGTTGTATGAAACTGTAACCAAGAAGGCGTCATAATATGGTCAAGTTGGATTTTGATGATGTCTTAATTGTGCCACAATTTTCTGACATTACATCACGTAGTCAGGTAGATGTGACTACAACAATCCAAGGCAAGTGGGGTACATCCATCACGGGTGTCCCCATCATTGCTGCCAATATGGATGGTGTCGGTACATTTAGTATGCATCGCGCATTGAAGAAGTTTGATATGTTTACTGCCATTACAAAACATCACATGTTAGATGATTGGATGGTGCAAGAAGATATCTCTCATGCCTTCTTAACAATTGGTATGAGTGATGATGACCTGTGTAAGGCGTTGGATGTGTCACAATATATGCGTAACAAGGGATTGAAGCCGAAAATTGTCATTGATGTGGCGAATGGTTACATGAACACCTTCTATGATTTCGTTTCGCGTGTGCGCGAGAGCATACCTGACGCCTTCATCATGGCAGGAACCGTAGTTACACCTGAGGCAGTTGAGCGTGTGATCCTGTCAGGCGCAGATTTAGCGCGCGTGGGCATTGGAACCGGTGCTGTATGTACTACACGGCGTGTTGCGGGTGTGGGTTATCCGCAATTTTCTGCTCTCATGGAGTGTGTTCCTGCTGCTGAAGGCGTAGGAGGCGGCGTTCAGAGCGACGGCGGGTGTGTTTTTCCTGGTGATTTCTCAAAAGCACTGGCCGTAGGAGCACAAATGGTGATGGCAGGCAGTATTTTTGCCGGCCATGATGAGTCGGAACAAGAAATTCGTGATGGAAAAGTGACTTTTTACGGCATGAGCAGCCATGCAGCTCAACAAAAGCACAATCAAGTGAAAAATTACCGCGCTTCCGAGGGGCGTGTCGTACAAATTCCATACAAGGGACTAGTAGAACACACTGTTATTGACATTTTAGGCGGAATTCGTTCAACATGTGCCTATATTGACGCGATAAATATCTCGGAAATGTCTGAAAAGGCACAATTCATCCAAGTAAACAATGTCCTTAACCGCTCTTTGGAGCAATATACGGTGCGATGATGAAAATTGTAGATAAAATTGTTGATTGGCTTATCACAAAGTTGCTAGATTATAAATTTTACAGACAAAAAAAGAACAATAACGATGAATTCATTTATCCATGAAAACTGTTACAATAGCACCTGAAAGAATCATTCAATGGATGAATGTTATTCGTAGCTATCAACATGATTCTTCTAAACAATATCGTATTTTAGAAAATTTTTGGGAGAGCCAAATTAAAAGTAAGGTTTGGTTAGTGGAAAATCTTTGTAATACCAACACTAAAAATTTTTCAAACGTATACATATTCGGGGGATGGTACGGAATTCTATCACAAATGATAGTGGATACATATCCCCATGTGAAAGTTTTTTCTATTGACCAGGATCCTGAATGTACAGCAATAGGAGCTGCATTATGTAATCATGATTCTAGAATAAACTTTATCACAGAAAAAATGGAAAATTTTTCTGATTATAGCGATGATTCTTTGGTAATTAATACTTCAGTTGAACACGTAAACCAAAAAATTCTTGATACCTGGTATAGAAAAATACCCAATAATACTGTTATTGCTTTGCAAAGCAATAACTATTTTGATTGTGATGAACATGTTAATTGTGTAGACACGTTGGAAGAATTTTATGCGCCGTTCATTCTAATGAATGTTCGTATGACTGGATCTTTAGATTGTAAACAATTTACTCGTTTTATGATTATAGGTGTGAAGTGATTTTTTACTGTACAAACTTTTAAATATGTGCACTCATGACTATAGAATATCATAATAGCGCAGAAATAATGCGTGAAAAATTGAATGGTGTAAGTTCCTCAATGTGTCTTGCAAAATGGCTTCAGGTTTCTCTACATTTGCCTCAAGGAAGAACACAGAGTTGCTATCACCCGCCCACACATTCCATCCCGGTTGAACTTTTGAAAAAGAATCCGGGTGTGTTACATAATACACCTCAAAAAATTGAAGAACGACGGATGATGATGGAGGGAAAACGTCCTGCTGGTTGTTCTTATTGTTGGAAAATGGAAGATGCACCCGGCGGAGGTGTAGAGGGGCATATGAGCGACCGTCATTATAGAAGTAGTGAATGGTGGGCTGCACCTGTATTTGATGAGGTTGTGAAAAATGGGGCTGAATGGGATGTGTCGCCAAGATATGTTGAGGTAAACTTCAATCAAGCCTGTAATTTCAAGTGTATGTACTGCAGCCCGCATTTAAGTACCACCTGGCATGATGAAGTCAAAACATTTGGTCCCTATGCATTGAAAAATTTTGAACACAATGATGTTAAGGCGTTAGAAAATATGAATTTGATGCCTTTGGACGTTGCACAGAAAGATAATCCGTATGTTCAGGCATTTTGGGACTGGTGGCCACAAATTTATCATAATCTCCGTGTATTTCGAATGACGGGCGGCGAACCTTTAATGGATGCCAATACCTATAAGGTTCTAGACTATGTTAACAATCACCCCCATGGACAGATAGAGTTATCCATTACTTCTAACATGTGTCCTCCGCGTCAAGAATTATTTGAAAAATTCATGAGCACAGTTAAAGACATGGAAACCATCCGTGTTTTTGAAGATACACACAACGTAAATCCTGAAACGAATAACAACTGGTATATTCAATCTGCCTTCAAACACTTCATGTTATTTGTGAGTTGTGATGGTTATGGTGAGCAAGCTGAGTATATGCGTCATGGTATGGAATTTCCAAGATTACTGAATAATGTGAGAACGTTTTTGAGAGAAACACGACATACAAGTGTAAGTTTCATCAATACATTCAATATTCTCAGTATTCCTAGTTTGAAACAGTTTTTACAGATGATCCTAGACCTGCGCGAAGAATTTGGAGGTAAGCACCAACAAGATTATGTTGTAGAAGTTGCTCCCACACACGGTGTTGTACATCCTCCTTTTGTAAAAAAGAAATTTCAGAGAATTTGGTTTGATATTCCAGTTCTTCGATATCCCACATGGTTCATGATTCAAAATGCAGGACCGGAAGGTGTTGAAAAAATACAGGATATCATTAAATTCATGGAAGACAATGTTCAGGGTGAAGATTACTCCGAGACATTCACGGGATTCAAGCCATATGAAATTTTAAAGTTGAAGCGTAATCTAGCCTTGATGGAGGAAGGTATAGATAGTCAACAACTTCGTGACAATAAAGAAAACTTTTATCGTTTCATTCAAGAACACGATAAGAGAAGAAATACAAATTTTGTGAAAACCTTCCCAGAATACGAACAATTCTTTTTAGAATGTAAACATGAGGCATACAATAGATGACTAGACGTTCAGATGAAAACTTCTTAGAATTCAAGAAACGAATGATTGATAGTGTCAGCCCAAGTTTCTGTGCTGCCAAATGGTATAATGCAACCATTTGGTTGGGACATGGACAGACTACAAGTTGTCACCATCCTCCTGGTCATAACATTGATGTCGCAGAATTGGAAGCAAATCCTTCTGCCATTCACAACACAAAACATAAAAAGCTAATGCGTAAGTACATGCAAGAAGGTACACGCCCAGCAGAATGTGAGTATTGTTGGAAGGTGGAAGATATCGGAAGAAACAATGTCTCTGACCGAGTATACAAAACAGAAATTTACAAGGATGCGGACATTCTTCGTGCCAGTACAATGAATTGGCAGGATGATGTTACGCTTCGTACACTAGAAATTTCTTTTGAACGGACTTGTAATTTTGCATGTTCATATTGTAACCCTGCCTTCTCAACAACCTGGGTGAAAGACATTAAAACTTTAGGTCCATATAGAAATATTGTAAGTGATGGACGAGGACATTTCATTGATGTTGCACCCTGGGCTCAAGGATATCGTCACGAGGATGAGAATCCGTATGTCAAGGCATTTTGGCGTTGGTGGGAATCAGATTTGGCAGATAATCTTGAAGAAATCCGTATCACAGGCGGCGAACCTTTGATGGCACCGTCAGTCTGGAAGTTATTTGATTGGTTCAAGCAAAATCCGGAACGTGGTAGAAATATGCGATTTGCCATGAACTCAAATCTTGTACCGAAAAAACAAGAAACACTGGACAAGTTGATTGAGGCTAGTCATCATGTACCTCGTTTTCAAATTTACACTTCAAATGAATCAGTGGGTAAACATTCCGAATATATTCGTGATGGTATGAAATATGAGGAATGGAAGAACAACTTACATCGGTTAATTTCTGAGGGTAATCTTGAAAGTTTACATATGATGATGACCATTAACAGCCTGTGTTTATCATCAATCACAGAATTTATGGATGATATGTTTGAGTTCAAGAGAAAATATGGTCGTCAGTACATGAACATGTCATTAAACATTCTTCGTTTCCCATCATTTCAAAGTGCAGCTGTACTGCCCAAAGACATGAAGGAGAAATTCCGTGATAAACTTCGAATTTGGCTTGATGCTGTTCTTGTGAAAGGAGAGAAGGATATGAACGGTCTCACACTATTAAGCCCATGGGAGCAAGCTCATGTGGAGCGACTAATTGATTATCTTGATAGTGTTGACACACCACATAAAAATACTGCCGAGAAGGACATGTTGTATAATGATTTCAAAAATTTCTACTTACAATATGATGTGCGTCGAGGAAAAAATTTCCGTGAAACATTTCCGAAGGAATTTGTAGACTTCATTGATAGTATTGATGTTCCGGTGCCAACAGAAGATGAAATCAAGAATAATCGGTATCGTAAGGAATTAAATGTTATACATGACATGGCAGGAGATCCTGCCACTACGGCAGGATATGATGAAGATACATCTCATGGATGGAATACCCTCAAGGATGAGTTAGGAGCCAATGAGTAAGATTCTTCCAATCTGGCAACATGGCCAGCTGGATCCTGAGAGTCCAAATAAAGTATTTTGTATGGCACCTTGGACACACACCTACATCTCCCCGCAAGGAGAACGTAGGTTGTGTTGTGCCAGCCGTGAGGAACATAGTTTTCAAAAACAATACATTGATGCATCAAATGATGAACGATATGGTGAAGTAAAAGCATCAAAAACATCAGCAGATGATTTCAATCCTGTGTCACTTAAGGAACACTGGAATAGTGAGTACATGAAGGATATTCGTAAAAAACTCATGGCAGGTGAACGTATCCCTCAGTGTGATGTATGTAACGATGACATTTTGAGTGTTAGTAGTTATCGTAAATGGTTCACGGGTGCGTTATTTCAACACAAGATTCAAGAGGCATTTACCAAGACGGATGAAACAGGATTCACAACTATGGAACCCATTTCATTTGATTATCGGTACTCTAACATTTGTAATTTCAAATGTAGAATGTGTGGTGAACAGCTTAGTTCATCCTGGGAGGCTGAAAAGAAGAAACATGGGTTCTGGACACCTGAACACCAGCCCTTCATGATTCCTGAAGTCAAAGAGAAGATGCAGAAATTCCAGATTGATGTTGTGGAGCCTGAATTTCGTGATGCCATTTCTCGCGGCATTGTTGAGGAATGTTACTGGGTCGGAGGGGAACCGCTGATGTATGAGATACATTGGTGGGCATTGGAGGAAATGATTAAAAACGGTAGTGCAAAAAATTGTTATCTTCGATATAATAGCAATTTAAGTCGTGTGGAATACTATGGCAAGAACTTATATGACTATCTCCCACAATTTAAAGATTGGTTGATGTGTGCCAGTATTGATGGCACGGGCGACATTGTTGAATATATTCGTAAAGGTATTAAATGGGATATATGGTTAAACAATTTCAAACAAGGTTTACAAATTCCAGGTGGTCAAGATAGAATGTTGTTTGACTTGACTATTACAGGACCAGGCATGTTTGCATTAAAAGATTTGTTTGATTTATCATTGGAATTAAATGTGCGTATTGAAACAAAAATTATGTTTGCATTTCATCCCGATATTGTGTTGAGTCCTTTTGCATGGCCACGACATATTCTAGATAGAAAAATTGACGAACTATTGGCATATATGACACCTCGGGCAACAGGTAAAAGCTACTCACTAATAAACACGTTAAACGAGATGAAGAAGCGCCCGACCTTCCAGGAACAATTTTCAGATGCCGAAGAAAAATTCTTTAATGGAAGAAATTGGCATCGACAATTAGATAAAGTTCGCGGAGAACTATATACTATCGAAGATATTTACAAACAGGATACAGAATTATATGACTGGTGGAATAGACAATCCGTACGGTAAAATTTGCTCATTGCCTTGGAAACATTTGGCCACACATCCTCACGGTGGTTGTACATTGTGTTGCATTTCAGACCACACAGGTGGAGCAAGTCGAGCAAGAAATTTTCAAGGAGATAAGGTTGAGTGGCTTTCGTTAAACACGAACAGCATCAATGAAATCATGAATAGTGATTATTATCGTCAGGTTCGTTTAGAAATGTTAAACGGTGTTGAACCCGCTTCATGTAAACGCTGTTATGATGATGAGCGCATGGGACTACGAAGTAAACGAATTGAAGAAAATGAGCGATATTTTTCTGATGATATTGTAGAACACACTAACTCTGACGGTACTATTTCCCTTGACTTTGAATTCATCGAACTTCGCTTGGGTAATGTGTGTAATCTTCGATGCCGAACATGTAATCCTGCAAGTAGTACCAAATGGATACGCGACCATAAAATGTTAGAACATAAACTTTCGTTCGTCACGAAATATGGAGATATTGAACGTGGCACATGGTATGAGAGTGATACCTTCTGGGATGATTTGCTATCTCATTCACACAATGTTAAAAGAATATACATTAATGGAGGAGAACCCACATTAATTAAAAAACATTTTTCCTATCTTGAAAAACTCATTGAGACCGGATTAAATAATAATATTGAACTTTGGTACAATTTAAATCTCACTAATGTTGATGATGAATTATTAGCCTACTGGAAACAATTCAAGAAGTGTACTATAAGTGCAAGCATAGATGATTTGGGAGAAAGAAATGAATACATCAGAACCAATAGTGTGTGGGAAACAACGTTGGCAAATCTACGGAAATTAAAACAGGAATCCTGGATAGAATTAAGTGTCGTACAAACTGTTAGCCTATATAATATTGAACATATAGCTGAATTTTATGATTTTATAGTTCATCAAGAAAAAATTCCAATACACATAAACTGGGTTTATGATCCAGTATTTCAACAAGCATGGCATCTAGAAGAACATAAAAAGAGTGTTATAATAGAGCAGTGTCGGAACATCATGTACTCATGGGATTTCGATAATGTAAAAAATCATTTGTCAAAACCTAGCATAGAAAGTATGCGAGAAAAATTCATAACCTTTAACAGTGTATTAGATGAACATGTTTAACAAAGAGCTATTAAAAGAAAGTAAAAGATTTTGTTTAATACCGTGGATACATATGCATACATGGCCTAACGGCAACACATACATGTGTTGTACATCTGACCCACAAACTCCGTTAGGGGTTCTTTCTAAAGAAAATTCTTTGAAGCATCTATGGAATTCACCTCAAATGAAAAAGAATCGTTTAGCAATGTTAAACGATGAATATGTTCCTGAATGCAGCAGATGCTACGAGATAGAAGAATTTGGTGGTAATAGCCTTCGCACTGACATAACTCGTAATTTTTTCCATCACATTGATAAAGTAGATGAGACTTTAGAAGATGGCACAGTTGAGAAGATGAATCTTCCCTATGTTGATTTTAGATTTAGTAATTTTTGTAATTTACGGTGTAGAACATGTGGCCCTGAGCTTAGTAGTAAGTGGGCATTAGACCATAATACTCTTTTAGGCAAACCTGCGGGAAGTGTTGTTGTAACTAAACCCGATATTCCCAGGGAAATTTTTTGGGAACAGATAGAAGAAATAATACCTACAATAGAAAGTGTGTATTTTGCTGGCGGTGAGCCCTTACTGATGGAAGAGCACTATAAATTTTTAAATCTTTTAATTGAACACAACAAAACAAATATCAATCTGATATATAACACCAATTTATCTAATGTTGTATTTAAAAATACACATATCTGTGATTATTGGAAGAAATTTGATAAAGTTGTTGTACTAGCTTCTTTAGATTCATGGGGTCCCAGAGCGGAGTACATTAGAAAAGGACTGACTTGGTCCAAAGCAGAAAAAAATATTCGTGATATTAAAACATTAACTCCACATGTCGAATTTATTATTGGTGTAACGTTGAGCGTTTTTAATTTTGCAACCTTAGTTGAGTACTATGATTACATGATAGATAATAATTTTATTTCATATGATAATATGAATATAAACATTGTAACTGATCCTCTTTGGTATAAAGCAAATGTTGTTCCTTTAGATTTTCGTTTACAGGTAGCAGAAAAATATCAGGAAAAAATTGACTTTCTCACGAAAAATAAACTTTGTGGTAAGACCATGTTAGATAGATGGGAATTGGCTAAAAATTATATTACTGCTCCCTTTGACGCAGTAAATCATGAGCAGTTTATAAGCCTCACTAAACATCTAGATAAGATTAGAAAGGAATCTTTTACCTCTACATTTCCTGAATTGAGTTTTATGTTTCATGAGTAAAACATTTTGTATTCTTCCATTTGTGCATTTAGAGGCACGGTCGGACAGTTTTGTTGCACCTTGCTGTATGAGTCAAGAATTTTATACAAAGGATACAGGAGAATTTTTTTCCCTTAGTAAAGACACCTTATCAGATGTATGGAATTCTTCTTCTATCCGAAATTTAAGAACTTCTCTATTAGAAGGTAAAAAACCCACTGCCTGTGCTGCCTGTTGGAAGGAAGAAGAATTTGGTAAAGAAAGTAAAAGAATACGTGAAAATAAAAGATGGAATATAAATCACGAAACTTTTACACCAGAAAGAATTAACTCAGAAAATACTGTATGTGAGATAAAATTTCTTGACCTCAAATTAGGTAACACATGTAATTTAAAATGTAGAATTTGTAGCCCAGGTAGTTCTAGTAATTGGGTAAAGGAACATAAGGATATATATGGTTCTGACATAGTTACTGATATTGGACAAAAAGTAAACGCAGATAGAAAGCAAGTAATGCAATGGCCTGATTATAATGAAAATTTTTGGACCGATTTGAATACTATATTACCTAATGTTGAGTTATTTGAAATATATGGGGGAGAACCTTTCTTAATCTCCCGCCATTTTCAAGTATTACAAAAAAGTATTGAGATGGGATATAGTAAAAAACAAAAGATACACTATAATACCAACGGAACTATTTTCCCTGAAATAGCTGTAAAGGAAATCTGGCCACATTTTGAGGATGTGGATATTATGCTAAGTATTGATGGAATCGGACCACAATTTGAGTATCAACGATATCCTGCCAAGTGGGATAGTGTTTTGAATAACATTCAAAGATTTAAAAATGAATTTTCAGGAAGAACGCAAATTTGTCTAACCGTCAGTTCCATTAATGTATTTTATCTACCTGAGTATCTTGAATTTTTTCAATCACAAGAAATACCTGTTTGGTTAAACATTTTATATCACCCTGAGGTTCTTTCAATTGTAAATCTTTCTTCATTCGCTAAGGATAAAATTAGTGAGAAAATCAATAAGTACACGCATTTAAATACTGACCTTACTTCCGTATTAAATTTTATGAATGCTGAAGGTAAGAATCTAGAACAGGAATTCATTCACAAAATGAAAACTCATGATGAATACCGTAAACAAAATTATGCTTCTGTGTTTGAGGAATTTTCAAACATATTGACACTATGAAAAAGAAACTGTTAATAACGCTAGGATGTAGTTTTACCGAAGGAGTTGGTGCATACGATTTGAATAAAATTCCTTCTGTCCATCGTCCAAACAATATTGGAAATGATTTTGTTGTAGAGAGATACAAATTGTATAGACCAAGATTTCATATGCATAGTTGGTCTCGTTATTTACAAAAGAGTCTAAATTATGATGTGTTGATAAATTTGGGGTTAGGAGGTTCTAGTGATTCAAATGCAATTAAACGATTTATAGAAGTATTTGATGAAAATTCTTTATCTGAAAATTATGATGTATTAGTTGTATGGGGTCTTACTTTTCCTGAAAGAATATCATTCTATAAAGATGGTAAAAATGTTAGTATATTACCTGGGTATAAACATGGCGACACCAATCACTATTCACTCGGTGTCTCTTATAATAATTTTACCCAAAATAATATATTGGATCATTTTCTAGAACAAATTTTCCATGTCAAAACCATGAGAAATTTATGTAACCGTTATAGTTTCAACTTCTTATATTTTTCTATGTTTAATTTTAAAACGAATATTCCAACTAATCTTGCTGAACTACATACTAAATATTTTTCACACGATGAGTACTTAAATTCCTATCTTCCGGATTCAAATTTTTTGTTAAAAAATAATGAATATAAAAATATATCTGATGCTGATATCACAACTATGGATAAATTTAAAAGATTTTTCCCTTCTGTTGAAGAAATGTTTCGTGTAGGAATGTTATCACCTGTATGTGGTCATCCCAATGAATATGGATATAGATTCTTATCCCATAGATTATTTTCTATAATAGAACAAAAATTTCCACAATATGTAAATCATAACACTCCGGATTTTTTCAGTAGCCTATACTGGGGTGAACCTTCAACTTGGGTGGGTATTTTACCCTACCAACAAACTATCAAATAGATTGTAAAAATGCAAAAAGAGTTTAAAGTTTTTCCTATTAAAACTAATACAGCATGCCAGTTCAAATGGACCTGGAGTACATTATTTCTTTCTGAGGGGTCTTCCTCTAGTTGTCATCGCTGTCATGGGTGGGATGTGTCTGATGATATCCAAAACTTCCATAATCATCCGGATAAAATAAAGGATAGAGAAAAGATGTTGGCCGGTGAATGGCCAGGTAACGGCTGTGAATATTGTAAGACAATTGAAGATGCAGGGGGTGCCAGTGAAAGAACTTCTTTTATTAATGATTTAGACCTTGTCCCTAAAGAATTGTTTGATGTTCCTGATGCCACTCACGTTACTCCTAGAATTCTGGAAGTATACTTCACCAATGTTTGTAATCAAAAGTGTGTTTATTGCTCGCCATTCTTCAGTTCATTAATTCAGAATGAAATTGAACGCTTTGGTCCCATTGAAGCTGAATATGACCTGATGGGATTCAAAAGTAGAGAAGGATATGAACATAGAAAAGAAGAATTCTGGAAGTGGATGGATAAACATTCTACCGACTTATATCATTTTCAAATTTTGGGCGGAGAACCTATGTACCAACCTGAATTTGAAGAATGTCTATCATTTTTTGAGGCTAGACAACACCCAAATACCAATTGGAAAATATTTAGTAACTTAAAGCATGATCCCGCACAGTTTAAGAAAAAAATTGAGCGCGTGGGTACATTAATTGATAGCGGAAAATTACAATCATTTGAAATTGTGTGTAGTATGGATTGTTGGGGCCCTGAAGCAGAGTTTGCTCGATATGGTATGAGTTTAGATGAGTGGAAAACTAACTTTGAAACACTAATGACTTCACCTCACGTTAGAGTTTCTGTCCATTCTACTATCACGCCATTAACCTTGCCTACTATGGCAGAATTTTATAGTTTTTTAAATGACTGGAAAAAAACAAAATATATCAATTACGGTTGGAATATTGTTGTGACACCATCATTTATGGACCCATGTATTATTGGCCATCATGCAACAAAATATTTTGATGACCTTATAGAACAAATACCTGTTGAGGAGTTCCCTAGAAAAAATTATCTAGATGGTTTTAAGCAAAAGGTAGTGAAACATGACATTGATCCTGTTCGCCTACGTAAGTTGTGGGATTATTTGGATAAAATAGATGTTAGACGAGGAACCGATTGGAAAGCAATTTATCCTTGGTTATATAACATTTGTGTTGAGCATGCAAAAGATATTAAACTCAACCATGTTGATAACATAGAACTGATTAGTTTGAAAAAGAAATGATAATCTGGGGTATATCTGCCAATAGCCATGATGCTGCCATCTCTGTGGTCCAAGATGGCGAAATCTTGTATGCATCACAATCTGAACGATATTCAGGAATAAAAAATGATGCTCATTTAAATCCGGGCATTGTTACAGACGCCAAACGATATGGTGAGCCTGATGTTGTTGTGTGGTATGAGAATCCTTGGCTGAAAACGTTACGGCAACTTCGTGCAGGACAAGGATGGATCAATAATAGTATTAGAGGGTATCTAAACAAATACAACATCACGGCACCCGTCACTACTGTAGGACATCACCATAGTCATGCAGCGGGAGGATATTATACCTCCCCATTTAAAGAAGCGGCTGTATTAGTAATTGATGCCATCGGTGAGTTTGACACCACAACCATTTGGCATGGCACAGATAACAATCTAACAAAGAAATTCTCTGTTAAATATCCACATAGTTTAGGGTTGTGGTATTCAGCCATGACCCAACGAATAGGATTAAAACCCAATGAAGAAGAATATATTCTCATGGGCATGGCGGCATATGGGGATCCTTTGAAGTATACCCCAATGATTTTGGAAGATTTCTTTGATAGCAGAGACATTTTGAAGTTGAATGATAATCTTCATCGAGGATGCATGAACTGGCGCCCTGAATTGAAATCTCAACAAGACTTGTATGATATTGCCGCGGCAACACAATTTGTCTACGAACTATATTTTCATGATTTAGTAGATAAGGCACAAAAACTCACAGGAAGTAAAAACTTAGTGTTGGGTGGCGGGTGTGCCTTGAATTGTGTTGCCAATAATATTGCCTTCCAATATTTTGAGAATGTCTGGATTATGCCAAATCCAGGCGATGCAGGAAATAGTCTCGGTGCCATTGCTGCTCATCAACAAGAATTCTTGAACTGGCGTGGTCCCTATCTTGGATTTGATATGGGTGTGAAATATCCCACGGGACAATTGATTGAAACACTACAGAAAGATGGCATTACAGGTGTGGCATTTGGTCGTGCAGAATTTGGTCCTCGTGCTTTAGGACATAGAAGTTTATTGGCTGATCCTCGCGGTGATGACATCAAGGATAAGGTGAATGTCATCAAGAAACGACAGAAGTTCCGTCCCTTTGCACCTGCCATTCTTGCCGAACATGCCCATGAGTATTTTCACATGCCTACTATGGAAAGTCCCTATATGCAATACACGGCATTGTGCAAACATCCTTTACAATTCCCTGCCATTGTACACGCAGATGGGACATCTCGCGTACAAACGGTTTCTCAAAAGGATTCACCCTACTTTCATAGTTTCTTACAAGAATGGTACAAAGAAACTGGATGCCCGATGATTTTAAATACCAGTTTAAACATTAAAGGTAAACCTATGGTGAACAACCGCATTGATGCTATAGAGTTTTCCAAACGATATTCGGTGCCTGTACATACTTGACAAACCACAATGAATGATGTATATTACATATAGACTCTTAAACGAGGATATATCATTCATGGTGAACCAAATCTTTGAGCAACTTGCCGCGACTACCAGCCGCCTAGAAAAAGAAGCCATTCTTAAGGAACACCTTGCGGACCTAACACTCCGCAAGGTGTTATTTCTTGCTCTTGATCCATATACACAGTTTTACATTCGACGCATCATGCCATATAAGACGGGCGTGAGAAACACCCATATCACACTTACACAAGCATTGGATGAATTGGAAAAGTTTTCTTCTCGGACCTTGACGGGAAATGCAGCATTTCATCATCTTCACTGGATCCTGGAATCTCTTGATGCCGATGATGCCAAGGTGATTGAACGTGTCATTGAAAAGGATTTGAGGTGTGGGGTGTCTGAGGCTACAGTAAACAAGATTTGGCCTAACTTGATTCCCACATATCCTGTCATGTTGGCATCTGGATTTGATGAGAAAATCATGAATAAAATGACCTATCCCGCCTATGTGCAATTGAAGTTGGATGGGATGCGATTCAATGCCATCGTGGAAAATGGTAAAGTGGACTTTCGTTCACGAAACGGTAAGCAAATTGATTTGCTTGGAAATCTTGAAGCCGAGTTTCTACAATTGGCAGGTGAACTCCCTGTGGTGTTTGATGGTGAATTGGTTGTGAGAGAACGTTCTGGCAATATCATGAACCGTCAGAAAGGTAATGGCATCTTAAACAAGGCGGTAAAGGGTACCGTCTCTGAGAACGAAGCTGGTATGGTGGAAGCTGTGGTCTGGGATATCATTCCTTTGGATCATTTCAAGCAAGGTGAGTCCAAATGTTCCTATGAGTCGCGCTTTCAAATTCTTGAAGCAATGGAGATGCCTGAACGTGTTTCATTGATTGAAAATATTGAAGTCATTTCAGAGGATGAGGCTCATCATTTGTTCGAGGAATATTTCGCCAAGGGAGAGGAAGGTATCATTCTCAAGGACATCACCAAGGGATGGGAAGATAAGCGCGTAAAGCATCAAGTGAAGTTCAAGGGTGAGTTGGAATGTGACCTTCGTTGTGTGGATTGGCAAGAAGGTACGGGGAAAAATGTGGGAAGATTGGGGGCACTGGTACTAGAATCTGCTGACGGCATCATTCAGGTGAATGTTGGGTCAGGATTCACAGATGAACAGCGTGATAAATATACAAAGAGTAATACTGTAGGCAAGATTGTTGCCGTCAAGTATAACGCACGTATTTGTGACAAAAAGACCAACGTGGAAAGTCTATTTCTACCGGTTTTTCTTGAATTACGTGAGGATAAGAGTGTTGCTGATTCGTCAACCATTATTAAATGAGGTCGTTATGACTAAGCATGAAGAATATACCGAAGCATTAATGGAACAATGTGAACAAAAAATTCATTATATTTTTCTTGATATTGAAGATGAGTTAGACAACATTGAACAAGAACTAGAAACCGAAGCATCCAAAATTTTATTGAGTTGGGTACGCGATAGTATCCGGCGTGTTTCAGACAACTACAAAGTATAAATAATTTTATGCCGACATATGAATATCAGTGTGAAAAATGTGAGCATTATTTCACGAAGTATACTAGCATCTCTAACATGAACCTAGCCGAGGAAGAGCCATGTCCTAATTGTACAGAACTGGCAGTCAAGAAGGTGATGTTTACCGCTCCTTCTATTGGTGACCCCGTGCGTCTACGTATTCGACGCCCTGATGGTGGATTCAAAGAGGTACTACAAAAAATTCATGAAAAGACCCCAGGTTCACGTATCAATAACAACAGTAGTTTCATTTAAACATCTTTCATTTCACGGTTTAACTCCGGCGGAGCCTGCGCTCTGTCGGAGTTTTTTCACCCCCTACCATGCGAGAACGTCATGTCACGTAAAAAGCGTCTCAAACTTGTTGCTCCTGAAATCCCCACGTTCAACAAGAATATCTTAACTTCCTCTGACCTCAAAAACATTTACCCTTTAACCCACAATCAAGAAACATTTTTCAATTTGTATCGTAAAGGACATTGTGCCATGTTACTACATGGTGTTGCAGGAACAGGTAAAACGTATATCGCCATGTATAATGCATTTCAGGAAATTTTAAGTGAAGATGCTGAAGTTAAGAAACTTGTGATTGTTCGTTCAGCAGTACCATCAAGAGATATTGGTTTTCTCCCAGGCAATGAAAAAGATAAAGTAGAGGTCTATTCCCAACCTTACCAAGAAATATGTGAGGATTTATTTCCAAGATTTGGACCCAAGGCATACACAAAACTAAAGGAACAAAATCTTGTTAATTTCATGGTGACGTCCTATGTTCGCGGATTGACGTTAGACAACTGTATTGTCATTGTGGATGAAGTTCAAAATCTCAACGACATGGAATTGAATAGCATCATGACTCGCGTTGGACAAAACACCAAGATTATTTTCTGCGGAGATTTTCGTCAAACCGATTTGAATAGAAAACATGATGTGTCTGGATTAAGAAAGTTCATGCAAATTGCCAATCATATGCAATCATTCCGTCATGTGGAATTCCAAGTGCAAGATATTGTTCGTAGCCAATTGGTGAAAGAATATATCATTGCCAGAATGCAATGCGAGGATTTACAACTCGTATCTTGACAAACACAACGTAATAAGATAATTTTATATCATGAAAACATTTATACACAACCCCGTTGAAATTGAAGAAATCTCAGCCACTACTGGTACTGATGGGAATAGAGTTTATCAAACGCCTGACGGTAAACTCTATCCCTCAGTAACCACAGTGTTATCTCAGCATACCAAAAAAGGTATTATGGAGTGGAGAGAACGTGTAGGTGCGGATGAAGCCAATAAGATATCTCGGCAAGCCGCCACACGTGGCACCAAGTTTCATACCCTGGCGGAACGATATCTGAAAAATGCTCCTCAGGAAAAACTGTTCCCAGATAGTTCATTAAAGTCAGTGCTAGACCAAGAACTGTTTGAGATTGCTAAATCAGAACTGAATAAGATTGACAACATTCGGGCTCAAGAAGTTGCATTATGGTCCCATCACTTACGATTGGCGGGGCGGGTGGATTGCATTGCTGAATATGAAGGAAAACTGAGTGTCATTGACTTCAAGACAGCTCGCAGAGAAAAAGATGTGGAGCATATTCAACATTACTTCATGCAGGCATCCGCATATGCTGTGATGTTTGAAGAACGTACAGGCATTCCTGTGAATAGATTGGTGATTGCCATTGCAGTTGAAGATGGATTCATGCAAGTATTTCAAAGTAAACGAGATGCTCATATTGAAGGATTATTATACTATCGTGATATGTACGAAGTAATGAAGTGATGTATAAATAGTATTGTAGGATGGTAGTAGATTGCTTAAATAGAAACTTTTCTTGGACAGGGGTTCGACTCCCCTCACCTCCACTCAGAAGTGCTCAGAAGTATGTTGGTTCGTAGTTTAGGGGGTGCCTGGTTTCGACAGGGGAAGAAGTACAGGAGAGAGCTACCCGAGAGGCGACTGCCGCAAGCAGAGCAAAAACAATTAAATGACAACAATTACATGTCATTCGCTACCTCTTACGCCTTAGCTGCGTAAGACACTTTAGCCGGGTTAAGGGGGTTCCTGGGAACAGAATACCCCCATTCCCCTTTCTATGAATATGATACCTGAAAACACAGAAAAAATACACATATTATTTTCAGGAGGTGCCGATAGCACCATTTTGTTGTATTTGTTATGTAAAGAAAAACATGACAAAAATTTATCAGTACCTATAATATGCCATGTGATGCTTAAAAAGCCCAAACATATTGATGAAATTATTGAGTACATTTCAAATAAATTCTCGCAGAAAATAGATTGTATATTCTGGAGTAGAAAGTTTTTCATTCGTGTATTTGTGGAATCTATACAAAAAATATATGGGGGCGTGGTGTTTTCTGGCTGTAATAAAGTTTTAACTGAAGAATTTACTCCGTCTTTTTTCATTCTAGGAGACACACCCCCTGTTCGCGGCCCTGCCTTCAATGAAAATCATATTCGTCCGTTCATTGACATAGATAAGGCAGAAATTATAAAATTCTATATAGATAATAATGAACATGTACTATTAGATAAAACCATATCGTGTGGGGCATATGATGATGAGACCGGTTCTAAATGTGGGGGACAATGTTACTTTTGTCTTGAAAGAGACTGGGCACTGAAACAACTTAATATAAATACTAGATAATAACAAAATTTTGGAGATTTTATGCTGAAATATAACGTCATTTACCACTCTGATACAGATGTTTCTGTATTAAAAACAACACTATCTGAAATGGGTGTTGTTGTTCACGAAGAATTTTCTGAACTGAAAGTATTAAACATTTCAGCAAATGATACGTCCTTTTCAAGTGTCTCAGGCATTATCGCCTTTGAGGAAGATGTAGAAATCAGTGTCACTGCCTCCTCAACTCCTTGGCACTTATTAAGATTGTCCACTCCAATGTTGCCCATGAAATCCTCATATGCTCCTAAGAATTTCGGTGAGCAGGGGGTTGTCTATTTGGTGGATTCAGGTGTAGATAGTAGCCATGAACAATTTTCAAATACAAATATCGTAAATCTCCATAGTTATCTTGAAAATGATTTCACCGATACAACAGGCCATGGTACAGCAATGGCAAGTCTAATTGTAGGTAATACATTAGGTGCATCAAAAAATGCCACATTGAAGAATGTAAAGATTCCCATGTCAGCTAGTACTACGTTAAGTGTGTTGTTGTCAGCATTCAACAGCATTTTATCAGACCATACATTGACATCGGGTGTTAAGGTCGTGAATTGTTCATGGACAATACCTAAGAGTCAAATACTTGACACAAAGATTCAAGAACTTCAAAACGCGGGATTAGTTGTTGTGGCAGCAGCAGGTAATACCGGTGAAGCTGCCGACAATTTCTCTCCCGTTGGTTTAGATACGGTAATAGGTGTGGCTGCTTCAGATGCATATGACCGTGTTATCTCATGGGCAACAGGTGCCTCAAGTAATTGGGGCCCTGAAGTTGATGTAACAGCACCTGGCATTGATATTGAAGTGGCGTCAATACATACTGAGTCAGGATATGCTACCTCATCCGGAACATCATTAGCGAGTGCACTTGTTTCGGGTGTAGTGTGTCAATACATCACAGCAGACCCAACATTAACCGCTGACGAAATTAAATCTCAAATTATATTACCACCATATTCTTCAACGGATATATTGTTCCGTAATGAAACCATTTATGGTACAACACCAAATCGTCTAGTACATTGTCTTTTCCTTGATGCATTAATTGAGAATATTAAAACTCCTGTAATCATCAAGGCTGGGGAAACTTCAACGTTCAATCTACAATTAACACAATATGTAGATGCTGTTAATGTGCACAATGTTGCGATAGGAGCAAGACATCATGAAATTCCTTCTTGGGCATCGTTTGATACAGAAACCAATACATTCACATTCAATCCTCCTGCAGACATCACTACCAAGCGTATTGTTATCATGTTGGAGATATTTTTCGAAGGTGAACGATTAGGGGTTCCTGGTGTAGACCTTCGCATCTATCACAACGATACCAATGAAGTTGAAACGGAAGAAAATTATCATTTAGTGTTACGTGGAAATGAGAGCGATGTTGTGTATATCACACCTGCTGCATGCGGAGGGGGCTGTTCCTATTGGACATATTGTAATCCAGCAAGTAGTGGAAAACAACAATGTGTTTGTAGTACCAATTGGGGCGGATACTGTTATACCGGATTGTCCGTCTGATATTTTCTTTTATATTATGCCTACAAAAATTGTAAGTAGTAAAAATCCTGAGTTGAAATTTTGGTGGATTAAAATACCACGAACAGCAACATATGCATATTCTAGGTTGTTTGGGTTGTATAATTCTGAATTATTACAGCAACCCAAACATACCCATGAAGCCTACTGGCAGCTAAAAGATATTGAAATGTTACCTGCATTTACTGTTGTGCGTAATCCTGTGGATAGATTTTTCTCAGTCCTATCTCATTATCTACATTTACAAGAAAGATGTAAACAAGGTAATTGTATATACGAAAGTCCCCCATGTATTTGGCATAGCATAAATATTCCAACTGATAGTGAACAGTCATTATATGAATTTTTCAGTGAACATTGCACTAGTAATATCGCAGATGCAAAATCACAAATGATATTAAGCGACACTATTTTCAGAACACAGACCTGGTATGCCTACCATCCCAAAGTGAAAATATTTCGTTATGAGAACATCACAGAATTCAATGATTGGTTATCAATAGCATTAGGATATGATGTTTCACCACTACAGCGTGTTAATGAAACTCAACCAAAATTTCTTCACAATATAGATAAACGTCATCCAGCATTCATTAAAACAGCAGAATATCTCTATAACATAGATTTTAAAACCTTTAACTACCCCTTGCAGTACTTGACATAAGGCTGTAAGGGTGTTAAGTTTAATAGATACGAATGGAGGATTAATGACGAAATTCATTAGCATACTAGTAGCATGTGTTCTATTAGCTGTGGTGCCTACCACTCTCTCGCGTGCGCACGTGCCTGTACTACCCAAAAAGCCATTCAAGGTTATTTCAGAAAAGGAATTGACTTGTTTGGCAAAGAACATAGCATTTGAAGCTCCTGATGAATCATACGAAGGAAAGTTGGCAGTAGCCACGGTTACCATGAATCGTGTGAAATCTCGGTCATTCCCTAAGACGGTGTGTGGTGTTGTCTACCAGAGAAATCCTCGGGGATGCCAATTCTCTTGGACATGCGGTCCACGTGGACGATTGGAAAAAGACATCTATGCTGAGTCACGAAGAATTGCACGAGCAGTATTGACACAGAATCTTCGACTCACTAGTTTAAAGAATGCCTTGTATTTTCATAATACAAGTGTGAGCCCCAATTGGAGTTTCGCTGAACCCATTAAACAAATAGGAAATCATATATTTTATGCCCCAAGAAGAAACAACCCAACCACCTGAGTTAGAGAATGTTGCCCTTACGGTAACCTATCTCATTACTAGAGAATTCACAAATCCCACAGATTTCTCTATGCACATTGAAAAAGAAGCAGTGCGTAGAAAGATTGGTTACATGGAAGCCATTGTGGATTATTGTGAAGAAAATGATATTGACACCGGGGCGTTAACTGGGTTGATTTCCAATTCTCTGAAAGAAAAAATTCGTGCCGAAGCGGAAGAAATGAATTTGCTCAAGAAAACAAGTAAACTTCCTCTATGACCATTAACGAAGCCTACAAAATTTACACGGCGTTACGATTACACTTCACAACAGACAACTTTGATATACGAAATGGTGTTCCTCCCAGAGCACCTAAGACAGGTGTAAAGACGGCGTTCAGTAAAAAGCTAGAACAAATGATGAAACAGTATAATTATGATTCAGAAGCATTTGTAGGATTTCTCGTATCAAATTTTTTGTCTGGGCATGAATGGGGTGCCATTTTTGAACCCACAGGGCATGAAGTATATCTTGAATGGAAAAAAATTCAAGAAAGATTAACATATACATTTACACAAGACATTGACTTTCTCACATTACAAGTGAATAAAGTGGATGATTTATGGAAATGTACAGGTGAACATCCGGTGATATTGAAGTCGTATTGTGGTAAAAAAAGTCGGTTGGAAACACTTGTAATTCTAAATAAATTATATAAGTTTAGAGAACAGTTAGATGAACAACTAAAAAATGACCCCGTATGGGCATCAACATCTAGACTGGTATACAAATATTCACCGTTTGTTAACATCAACAAGGAAAAATTTTCAATGATTGTAAAGAAGGCCTTCAATGAGTAAACATCACGATTGGGAAGATGATGACTATCGTAGTTTCAAGAAGCCCAAAAGAGTAGAAAAAGACAAGTTCGGTAAGCATCGTAAGGCAATTTACGATATGCTTGACACTGAGTTTGACGAAGATTATTTTAATGATGCATACTCTGATGAAGATTATGATGAGGTGGATGATAGGTATTAATATCATGGCAGGTCCGTAGTATCATACGTTTTACACACTAACATACAACGCTATACGCAAGGAGTAACACAATGTCTTACACAAGTTTATCCGATTTACGCAAGTCACGTGGCAATTTCGACAGTCTCATGAAGGAAGTTGAAAAGATTGCCAACCCTACAAACGAACGCCGCGAAGATGACCGTTTTTGGTCTCCTTCAGTTGATAAGGCAGGCAATGGATATGCCGTGATTCGTTTTCTTCCTCCCACAAAGGGTGAGGAGCTTCCTTGGATTCGTGTTTGGAATCATGGGTTTCAAGGACCATCAGGTCGCTGGTACATTGAAAACAGCTTGACCACATTGAATCTTCCCGATCCTGTATCTGAATTGAATTCAGAACTTTGGAACTCCGGAATTGAGAGCAATAAGGAAATTGCTCGTAAGCAGAAGCGTCGTTTAAATTACATCGCTAACATTCTTGTTGTAAAGGACTCTGCCAATCCTCAGAACGAAGGTAAGGTGTTCCTGTACAAGTTTGGCAAGAAGATTTTCGATAAGATTAAGGACATCATGCAGCCTCAGTTTGAGGATGAGGAGCCCATCAACCCCTTTGATTTCTGGAAGGGTGCAAACTTCAAGCTCAAGATTCGTAATGTCGAAGGATATCGCAATTACGACAAGTCTGAATTCGAACCTGTCTCAGCCATTGCTGATTCAGATGATGACATCGAAACAGTTTGGAATCAGCAACATGCACTTCAACCCTTCGTTGATCCCAAGAACTTCAAGAGCTACGAAGAATTGAAGAAGAAGCTCGACATGGTATTGAAGGGAAGCCCGGTTGCTTCCATGACGGCTGATAAGATTTCTGAGAGCCGGATGGATGAAGAGCCAGTTGCAGAATCTCCTAAGGTGCGTTCTGCCCCAGCCCCAACCTTCAAGTCATCAGGTGCTGACGAAGATGACGATGATACTCTAAGTTACTTCGCCAAGTTGGCTGAAGATTAATTCTTAGATATAGCTAAAAAGAAAAGGGAGCCCGAAAGCTCCCTTTTCTGCTATACTCGCGCAACTCGCTTATCTTGGAATCGAACAAAACTATTGTCTTGTATTCGTATTTCTGTGGGTCCTATTGCAGGAGCTCCACCGCCGCCTCCTGACACATTGGTGACGACCGTACTGCCACCGCCACCTGTTGGTGCTACCATGGCAGGTATTGAATTTTCTGTTGCCGTTGATACCATCCCTGCTGTATCTCCAGGTGCGCCTTCTATGGAAGCATTTGACATATCTCTTGCTGCCAATCCGGCATCTATGGCAGCACTTGCTGCCGTGCCTATGCCAGGCACTGTTGATGCAGCACCTGAGGCAACTTCCCCTAAGGCACCTTTCCAATCACCTGATAGTAATCGTGATGCTCCAAATCCCAATCCTGCCACTAATCCTATACCTGGTATTTTCTTTAGTAGTGATTTACCTAATGCTTTGGCACCTACTTTACCTGCTGCTCGCGCACCTAATCCACCTGCAACTCTGGACGCCAAAGGTGCTGCGCGTGATAGTAATGATCCTCCCTTGCTCATTAATCTTGAGGATCCGCGCATTAAACTTCCCCCTAATCCCTTGGTCTTTGAGAGCATTCTTCCTCCCAAGCGATCCATAATCATTTGTCCCATTCCACCACCACCTGATTGTTGTTCTGCACTGGCCACTTGTTGTGCTTCTGCACTTCCCACTTTTGCGGATTGAACAGCTTCTACTTGCCCCTTCACTTCTTCGTTGGTGAGTGTAGATTGCCCTGAATCTTCTTCACTATCACGTTCTTTATCAATTTTTGCACTAGTCCCTGTATTATCAGCAATTTTTTCTAAGGCACTAAGAATATTGCTTTGTACTTTACCTTGTTCTTCTAATGCAGACAACAATTCAGTAGGAGCAGCAATGCTTTCCGCTGTTCTTTCTATCGGAGAAATTCTTCCTTCTTCTGCTGCCATTTGTTCCAATTCTTTTATACTGGTCTTTTTTAATTCAGAAGATGAAAGACCCAATTGTTGATTCAATTCATCCTTACTGAACAATCCTCTGCCTGATGTGCGTGCAGTTTCTTTACTGATATACTGTCCAGTATCAGTGTCCCGATATTTACCACCCTTGTCACGTTGTAGACTACCTTCCACGATGCCACGAATTACTGATACTTCTTGTAGCAGAGATTGTAGTGTTACTAGTACAGCACTATCTTCAGATGCATTTTCTGTGGCATCACCTATTGCATCCGCCATATCAGAAGTAGTTTCAGGATTTACAGAACCTTGTTCCATTCTACCCATTAATCCTTGTAACTCCTCTTGCTGACGCATTGCCTCACGTTCAGATTCTATGAGTTGTGCGTTACTAGGAGCTTTTTTATCAGGTTCCAATAGAACACTACCAAAGGCTTGCATGAATCCTTTACCGGTCGTCACCTTCTTTAAGTTGCCCGTGAGCATATCTTTATATGATTGTCCTTCTTCGGGATTCCAACTTAATCCAGGTGCAAACTTTCGTAAAGCGGCTGTGGTGTCACCCTTAATGGCATCCATCATGGTAAGACGCTTTTCTTCAGGTTCTTGCATCTTGTTCTGTATTTCTTCAGACAACTTTTTCTGCGTTTCTAGAGACTTTGTTAAGCGTTCTTTATCTTTCTTCAATGTTGTTAATTCCACAACACGCGCTTCAAGGTCTCTCTTGATTTCTTCTTTTTCTTTCTCTGTGACAGTTTTATCTTCTTGTGCCTTTTCTTGCCAGTATTTCAGATAACGAACTTCTTCTTCTTTACTTTCCACTTCTTTCTCATTGACGACAATATCCTTCTCCACCTTTTCTGTTTGCTTTTCGGTTTGTACAACCATTTTTGCAAACATGGTTCGTAATTCTTCTCTGTCTTTGGTTGTATCACCTTGACTGGTTGCCATTTTTTTCAAGGCGTTAAGCATGTCTTGAAAAATCTTCTTCTGTTCATCTGAAAAGTCTACTTCGTTTTGAACAGATAAGTTTTCAATTATTGAACCAATACTGGTTGACATTTGCCCAGCAAATTCCATGTTTCTTTGCAAGTTGTCAGCAGGCGAGGTTTTTAACATACTTGCCTGTAGATTTTTTGCAATCTCATCCTTTGTTTTATTTGCCTTGGGCTTACTTTTACGAGCCATGGTGGATTCCTATTAGTATTGTTGATTCTTTTTTTGAGCCTTTTTTTCTAAATGACGTATTAACATACCAACGTACACATCTCTTTCCCATGGCATCATATTCTCTAGCTCAGATAAAGAATATTGATGTTCTTGCATCAATATGAAATTTGTTTCGTAATAATTGATGACAGAATCATGAGAAAGAGTTAAACGAAAAAATTGACTATCTCATTGATGTTTACAATATTATTTCTTGCACACTTTGGGCATGCAAAACGAATATCGTGATGAATTGCTGGCATTGTGTCAAAAAACAATTTCATCATTTCAAACTGTGTACTTGTCACATTGTCAACAAATTCACGAAAATCTTCTTGTGTAGCATTTTCTCTGTTGTATACTTCTTCGTTCGTCTGAATAGTTTCAATACAGTGTGCCACCATATCGTAGATGTCATCAACCGTAGCATCTGGATTTGATAACAATGCCAAATGTTCAATTTTTGGATATCGCATCATCACAATTAAATCTTTCGATAACTCTAACCGATTGGTATGATGTTCATTGTATAACACTTCCACTTGATTGATATCAATTGTTGATGATGTTGAATGTTTACAATTACCACAGATGAGATTAAATTCAATGATTTCACCCACAGATTTTCCACGTATTTCTAAAAATAATTTCTGTACGTCAACCATAGAATGAGTATCACATGACACTGTTCCGTTTGTACACGCCAATACAGCTTCATTTAATGCACGCAACACGGCATTTCTATCACCACTTTCAGATGCCAATAACAATAATTTTTCTTCTCTCATGACAAACGGACGAAACGTCACTTTTTGTTTTGACACGGGTAATGTAGTTTCAAAAGTTGGTAAATGATTTATTTTCATAATTTATCCTATGTTGTAATGTTTTCAACCGTCCAATATTTATAGGCAAATCCAATATTCAAACGATGAATTCCTACAGCAGAATATGATGTCTGCATCAAATTCATTGACTTAGGAAATGCCTCATGCAATTTCACTTTATATCGTGTTGTTTCTTTGTATCCCTGAACAGGCGTGGGACCAATGGGACCTTCATGTACAGCTTCAATAATGATGTCACCGATGATGTCTCTGTATGGTGCCACTTCACGGGAAGTGCCAATAATGGCATTCATCCAATCATCAAAAAACTTTTTCACCTTCCATTCAGAGTCTACAAAAAATGTAAAGTTGGCTGACTCTCCAAAAAAGTCAACCGCAGAAGGACGTTGAATGTTTAGATTGTGTATTCGTGCTGGTCGTGTAATAATGGTTTTACCCGGAAACGCGGCTTCTTCACAAAACAATGTGAGTAGCTGGTCAGCGGGTGCTGTAACTATGTTGGGTTTGGAAACAATAGTTACAGAAAATTTTTCAGATTTTGCCAATCCTTTGGCACGTACTACTGTGAGAAAATTTTCTATACTAGGCATCTATGTTTTGTTTGGAGAGTTGATAGACAGATGATTTAGTTTCTCCTTGGAATGATTCAACAGGAAGAAATATAGCAGCACGCCAATCTTGAGGATTTATCTCAAGGAAACGAGATTGTATATTGGGATATAGATATCGTTTCACACAAGGTTTTGCTTCTGGGAACCGAGAAAAATTCCCAATAATATTCCAAGACATACGGAGTTGTGTGGTATTTGAAATGGTGGGTTTATCCGCCAATTTCATTAGTTCATCTAACAACTTCATACGCAAGAGTGGTGGTAGATAATGTAAGTTCAATCCCAAGAACCCCCCTTTAATCACGTTGAAGGGCATCACCAAGGGAAACTCATCATAATAGGGAAGTTTTGCTGCCATTTTAGGATTATACATGAACAAGTACATTCGTCCAGGTTCTATGTTACTTGTCAACTTACCTATGCCCGATTCCAATGCCTTGTTCGCAGTCATGGTATTCAATCCCAACTTTCGTATTTGCGCTTGATACCATTGGTAGGATTTCACACCCTTCCCATCAGGTCTCATTTGCTCAAATGGATTCTGTTTCTTAGATTTCATAAAGTGGTGAAATTGGGGGCTTGACTACTACTTGACAAGGTGATAAATTCACTATGTTAGGGATGAATAGATAATTCTGTTACTATTTATCTCTGTTCTGTAAAAGCCCTAAGTCTTTCTCCGTGATGAGCATAAATTCCCATCCGTATTGAGCAGCAGCTTTACGCGCCGCTTCCCATTTGGCATTGTTCACAGCCCATTGTACAACCTCACTAATAAATCGCTTCGTTTTTTTACTAGGGATTTGAGGTTCTTGCGTGAATCGAAATGGCTTCACTTCAATCAAATACTTTTTTATAGTACCATTCTTAGTTTTTACTTTGATGAAGAAATCCACAAAATATCGGTGAATTTTATTGTCTACTGGGCTTAAATATGGGACGACAATTTCTTCTGATCCCCATTCTATTACACCTTCGTTGAAATCACACCATTTCATAAATCGCACTTCATAACTGCTACGATAAATGATGTTTGTGACATCCCCACGATATTTGCGGGGATTTTTTGGTGTATATTTGCCTTTGTATGTATCTTTAGTATAAGCCATATAAATAATAGGTAAACGTTCTTCACGGGATTATTTAGATGGCGCAAATTCCATTAGCACCAAACAGAAACAGAGATGCCACACAGGATTCAAGTGTCCGCCAACAGCGCATCCCAGAAGGATACCGCGAGGCGTTAACACAAGGTGCCATTCGTCAGAATGAGTCACGAAACACATTTCGTTCAACCCAACAACTTCGATATCCCAAAGAAACCGGATTGTTAGCAGAACAACCCCATTGGTTGAAAATTCTTATTCGCGTGCGTGAACAAAATAGCCAAGCCACTGGAGGCAATGTTGTGGGTGGCACATATACAGAAACAAGTGCTCGTAGAGTTAGTGGTGAAAATGCTACAGCAATAGCAGCAACTGTGGGAGCGGCATCGGGAGCCTCACGCCCTACAGGGGGATTAATCGGAAAAATCCCATTACTAAATTTTGCAACTAAGGCGGTGAAGGGTGTGACGGGCGCAGCAGCAGGTGCCTTGGCAACCGCCGCATCAGGTAGTAACAAATCAACAACATTATCAACATCAATATGTTTAGGCTTACAAGAACCCCCAAAAGCTGATTATTCTGTGGAATGGGAAGAACAAGCATTGGGTTCTGTGTTGAGTGGGGGTAGTCAAGGATTGTTTAATACGGCAAAAGGTTTGGCGGGTGAAACATTACGTAGACAGATTAATCCGGGTAAGATAGGTGAAATTGCAGGCGTTGACCAAGCGGCAGCAACTGCTGCTGTAGATAAATCGTTAGGAAAAATTCGTAATCCTTATCGTGAACAAATTTTCAAACAAGTGAATTTTCGAGAATTCACCTTTGAGTATACATTCTTACCTGAAAGTGTGCAAGAAGCAGAACAGGTTTTAGCAATATTAAAAGTTCTTCGTCAAAACATGTTACCCGAAGTTGCACAAAATAGTTTCTATATGATATATCCTGCAGAATTCTCATTGTATTACATGTACAAAGAAAACATCAATCCCCATGTGCACCAATTCAGTGATTGTGTACTCACTTCAATGTCAGTGAAATATGGTGGTCAAGATTTCGTGACGTTTAAAGGGACGCCAGGATTGCCCGCTGAAGTTACCATGACATTGAAGTTTAAGGAAATTGTTCCCATCACAGGTGATAGAGTTTACGGAGAAAATCTATAATGCTACGAGGACTGCCACAAATTGTTGTACCAGTTTCAACATTTACTGGAACTGATACACAACTATCCGGTGTGATTACCATCACGGAAAAGCAGATTACAGGAGTCAATACAAAGTTCATTGAAGAAATTGTAATTGGTGCTGAGTTATATGTTAATGATGTTATGGTGGGCATCATCTCTCGCATTGAATCAGATGTGTTATGTTTTCTAGAAGAACCTGCATCTGATACATATACAGGTGTTGCAACAATTCGAAATTTTCAAGTAAGTGATACAGGACGTCCAATTACAATATCAGACATCTTGTATCGCATTGCAATCAATAAAGACTTTTCACGCAAAGCATCTTTTTTGATGCCCTATACTGTAGTTGAAGGTGATACACCTGAAATTGTTTCCTTTAAGTTTTATGGGACACCATTATATCATTGGGTAATCCTAATCATCAATGACATTGTGAATCCCCGCGAAGAATGGCCCTTGTCAGAAAAACAACTACTAGAAAAAATTGCACTACAGTATCCTGATGATTTACCATCCGATGTGTATGAGTGGAGAGAAATAAATTATGGATACGTTGTAGATTATAACGCAGGATTGGCGGCGCAACAACAAATATATTCTGTTTCAATCTATGATTATGAAACAGAAAAAAATGAAGCAAAGCGTACCATTAAGGTACTAGACCCCAATTTCATTACTGATTTCATTACAGCATATTCACGAGCATATACTGATATAACATAATTATGGCAAATCCTATAGATGCCCCAGCGTTAAATCCTGGGTCTGTTAACATTAAAGAGGTCACATTGTTCAAGGCGGGACAGGAATATCCATTAAAGGATTTCATTGTTGAACTATCTGTGTTTGAAGATATGTTTTCCAATACCATGTCAGCTACAATGATTTTATCTGACGGATTAAATTTGGTGGGATCACTTCCTATTACAGGCGGTGAGATTATTAATATTTCATATACTGTACCAGGATTTGAAGATTCACAAATTTTTGGTCGTGCCTTTTATGTGTTTGCTGTTCGTGATAGATTTCCCTCAAGCACAGACCGTCAACAAATGTACATGTTATCTCTCATGTCATTGGAAGCAGCTGTAGATTCTGTTACTGTTGTTTCAAAAAAATATACAGGTAAACCTAGTGAAATTGCAAAACAGATATTTGATGAATATCTTTCAATGCCTCGTTTTTGGAGCAAAGAGTACGATATGCCTGCTGGATTAAGTGACGAAGAAACATTGACACGTCCTGCATGGAAAAAATCAGTACCGCAGCAAAATAGAACATCATTACAATTGATGCCAAACTCAGAGTCTAAAAATAAAGTTACCTGGGTTGTACCCATGTGGAGTCCAATGAAGTGTATCAATTGGTTGGCAAATCGTCATCTCGATGAAGGTAGTAAAGCAGCCAACACCTTGGCATGGGAATCATCACAACAATTTTATTTTGCGACTGTTGATAGCATATTCAAAGCTCAAGAAAATGTGAATGAGCGCAAGGTGTATTATTACGGATTTGATGATGCCATGATTGAACGTATTACAAAAAATAATTCTACAAAAAATACGTTGATAGAAGGATACAAGAAGGTGGAAAATGTTGCCATACCCACAAACTATGACATTCTTCGTAGTCAAGAAATGGGACATTATTCATCAACAATGCACGTGTTCGATGTGGTCACTAAAAAGTATGATGAATATGTGTTTGATTACATCAACAACTATTCACAGTTTGAACACTTACATGGCAAAACAAATCCCACGTTTCCGTCACAACAACTACGAAATGTTCATTCATATGTAACATTCCGTCCTAAGCATAAGAAAATTTTCAATGATTTTGAAGACCCAAAATTTGAAGATTGGGTTCTACAGAGAACAAGTTTACTATACGATATTAGTAATTTGAAAATTGAAATCACAGTTCCTGGTTTGGCAGGAACACAGGCAGGTGAAGTTGTACAATTCTATTATCCAAAAATGGCAGCAAAGGGTAGTGATGAAAATGTTGAGAATTTGATTGATAGATATCTATCAGGAAGTTATCTGGTGACTGCTGTACGTCATATTATTGCGCGAGATAAGTATACAATGAAATTGGAAATGGTAAAAGAATCACTTGCTTCAGGATTAGGATAATGCATACAAATGTATATAATAATGGGGGCTTCTATTGGTTCATGGGTGTTGTGGAAGATAGACAAGACCCTGAGGCACTAGGAAGATGTCGTGTTCGTATTGTGGGATATCATAATCCCGACAAAACTATTTTGCCTACTGAAGATTTACCGTGGGCAATACCTCTTATGCCCATGACATCAGCTTCTATTTCAGGAACAGGACATGCACCTGTGGGTCCTGTAGAAGGAACATGGGTAATGGGATTTTTCCTTGACGGTGATGAATGTCAGTTGCCTGTCATGTTAGGCACATTCCCGGGACGTGCTGAGCCGGTCAACTTGGTAACATTACTACAAAAACTTGCCGAAGCATTATCAAAAACTCTTACATTACCTACAACTGGGTTGTCCAGTTTGGCAATTCCTACTGTGAATGTATTGGCCACCAATGAGACTCAACGAAATGATGCCTTAAATAACAGCGTTACGGTACAAGAATCATGATAGATAGACGTTTAATTATCAATGAAATACAACGACAGTTTCCGAAAGATAATGATAATAGTATTGAATCATTATTGCGTATTTCACCCACCTTACGTGGATTAATTGAATCAGAAGAAGGCGCCGAAACTTTCACAACAACATTTGGGACATTTTCTCTCCCCCAATTTCTAACTCCTTCCATTATTAATCAGATTGTTCGTGAAATTGCGGAAGCACGAAATGTTGATGGCACCTCAATTAACAGTGTTAATGCATTGTCAGCGTTAACTGAAGTTTTGCAGATTGCTCAATCTCAAAATCCATTCACAGTAACACCTGATGACATTTACGCTGCGTCACAATATGAAAATTATGAAGATATCCCATTACAAGAAAATACATTATTAACGACATTTGATGGTGATGTATTCATTGACCCAACAACAGGAGCATTGGCATTAGCACCCACTCCTAATTCTCGTATTCTTGCACCAGAAAAAAGTCCCGAAGGACACATTGGACCATTAACTCCTGAAGATGTTGAAATTTTTGCTTTGTTGCTCGAAGATGAAATTCGTCAAGAACGTGTGGCACAAGGATCACCTCATGGGTTAGATGTCATTGATGAAAATGAAAAAATGGGTTTATATGGATTGACGGTTCCTGATTTAGTCTCAATTGGTGTCGTAAGTCAAGGAGCCATTGATGATTGGAACTCCATCCCTGAAAATGCACGTGAAGATTATGCCAAACAAGCTGTATTGGCAGGCGTCATCTCATTGGCATTTTACAATAACATCCCATATATTCTACGAACATCATTAAGTTGGTATGTCATGGCGAATGCTCGCTTTTGGCTTGAAAGACTTATTGGTCCTAAAAACTTCATGACGTTACAAAGAATACAGCGTTTGTTAATGTATCGTCATGTATTGCGTCAGTGGAAAACAACGTTTGCATATTTTGTTAAAAATCTCATCACACGCAAATCACAGATATTAGGACATTTATTGGCGGCACGATTAGTGGGTGAACGTGCTGCACGTGCATTTGGATTAGGTGGGCAATTCGCCTCGGTGATTGGAAGAACAGCGGAAGAAATTTATAATCGAGGTGTGAAGGCAGTAGAAAGTGGTATACGAAATCCTACGTCAGCAGCTCAAATTGACCAAGCGGCTCGTACAGTACCAACACCACCCACACCTCGTCCAACAACATCTCGCAAATATAGATTCTTCCCTAACATCCTGCAGCAAAACACGAATGAACCTTTACGCCGAGTCCCAGATAATCAAGGATTCTATGACCCCAATCGTGTATATCCGCGTGTCACACATATAGGTGAACCTGATACAAATCGGTTGGCACGTAATCATAAAATTAAGGACACGATTGTACAAACAAAGGATGAAGAACGCATACTTGATGTTCCTGTTGCACGAAAATCATCTCCCACCAAATGGAGTCAACCCAAGTCCCCATATAACACAAAATATCCTTACAACCATGTGTATGAGTCTGAATCTGGACACGTAATTGAATATGATGACACACCAAACAATGAACGTATGCATTGGTATCACCGTGAAGGCACCTTCATGGAAATTGATAGAAATGGTACTATGGTGCGTAAAATTGTGGGTGATGGTTATGAAATATGGGAACGAGATGGGTATGTATACATTGGGGGCAAGTGCAATGTAACCGTAGAAGGTAATTGTAATCTGTATGTGAAGAACAATGTGAATCTTCAAGTTGACGGAAATCTTACTGCCGATGTTCACAAGACAGTGACTTTCAATGTTGCCAAAGATTTCAATGTTACAGCAGGCGGCACAATTAATTTGAAGGCCAAGAAAAATGTCAACGTGGAGTCAGGTGCCACTATTAATGCCAAGGCGAAAAACAACTTTAATGCGTCAGGCAAAAATGTCAACATCCAAGCTCAGGCAGTAATGAAACTGTCAGGTAAGTTGAAGGCTTCATTGGCAGCACCACAGGGACAAGCATTATTACTATCAGGTGCGGGTACGGTTGTTGTGAACGGTACAGGATTGGCATTGCTACCATTGCCAGGTGCCGCTGCGGCAACTTTGGCTAAATCGAATGAAGCATCTACCGCAGGATCTGCTGATATTGGTGATCCTCCAGGTGAACGTAATCCCCGCGAGCCTCAACTTGTACCTTTGACATTGGAAGATAGAGTTGATGAGTGGGCGTCATCATTGTCTACATTGGCGGAAAATCCTGAAGATAATCGGGACGCCATTAATGCCTTGAAGAAGAAAGGCGTTGATGAAGGATTAGTCACAAATGAAGATTTGAATCGCCCATTGGCAGAAGGAACAAGAGATGAAACACCACCTCCGGCAGCGAGACCGGCGGCAGTTGCCTCATGTCAGCTCATCTATTCACAATCTTCATTCCCAAGTTCATATAGTTTAACTCCGAATGTTACATTAGGATCCCTGCCCGGATATAATGTACTTCGCGGACAATATGGATTAACTGTACAGGACATGGTGTGTAATTTACGTCAATTGGCAGTAAATGTCATAGAACCCATGTTTGAATTAGTTGGGAAGGGTAACATCATCATCACCTCGGTGTTTAGAACTCCTGAATCTGTAACTGGATCCTTGAATCCACCCCGAGGCGTATCATTCCATCAACAAGGTCTGGGTATTGATGTATGCTTCCATAGAAAAAACTTCTCAGAATACTATAACATTGCTGTCCAATTGAAAAACTCCATTCAGTACGATAAACTACTTCTTGAATATCGTTTAGGAAATGTTCGTGGGGTGTCATCATATAAACCTTGGATTCACATACAATGGCAACAACAGGGTATTAATTTAGCGAATGGGAACAAGGGAGGACAGGCTAGATTACAAGCATTTACTCTCAAAAATGATAGAACATATTCTCAGACACTTGTTAACCTATTACCAGACTCCACATTAAGATATTAAATTTAATATAAATAATGTCATGACCATACCTAATAGAATTTACCAAGATTTAGACTTAACATTTAGCGTTACTGCAACAAAAGATGTTGCAAAACGTTTGGATGTTAATGCTGTCAAACAATCCATAAAAAATCTCTTGTTTATTCGGAAGGGAGAAAAGTTATTTCGTCCTGAAATTGGTTCAGATTTGCAAAGAATTTTGTTTGAACCTATGGATTTTTTAACTGTAGACTTACTTCGTGACGTTATTAGTGAAACGATACAGAAATTTGAACCGCGTGTTCGCATAGAAAATATTGAGATTATTCCTGACTATGACACCAATTCATATGATTTAACATTGTATTTTTATGTGATTGGCATCTACACACCTGTTACATTTAATCTAACCTTACAGAGACTTCGCTAATGGCCGAACTAAGAGTCACGGAACTAGAATTTCAACAAATCAAAGAGAATTTAATTCGTTATTTAGGTGCATCTGAACAGTTCTCAGATTACAATTTCGAAGGTTCAGGTATCAGTAATTTATTGGATGTGTTGGCATATAACACACATTACAATGCCATATTGGCACATCTACAAGCTAATGAAATGTTTATTGATACGGCTGTCAAGCGTTCATCTGTTGTATCTATTGCAAAAACACTAGGATACACACCCAGAAGTGTTATCTCCCCTAAGGCGAGAGTTAATGTCACAGTGGCAAGTGCTCAGGCAGGACCTTTATCACTACCTGCAAATACAAAATTTTCAGCATCAGTTGATGGACAAAGTTTTACATTCGTATCATTAGTTGAGCATATTGCAACAAAAGTTGCCGGATCATTCACATTTAGTAATGTTGATATTGTTGAAGGTGTTGTCATCTCACAACAACAAACAGTCACATCTGACATTGTGACAGGTCCCATCACTATTAAAAATAGTAACATTGATTTGTCCACATTGGCCGTCACTGTTCAAAATAGTCAAGCAGATTTAACAACAACAGCATGGAAACGTTCAGAAACCGTTATTGATATTACAAGTAGTGATACGGTGTATTGGGTGGAAGAAGGTCAAGATGGATATTATAAGTTGTTTTTTGGTGACAACATCATAGGTAAAAGTTTGACATCAGGAAACATTGTTAACATTCAATATGTGGCATCGTTGGGTGATAGTGCAAATGGTGCACAAACCTTCTCAATTCAAACAACACTAGGCGGCGGATCTCCAATCACAACGTTAGTGCATGCTGCTTCAGGTGGTTCTGACAGAGAAAACATTGATAGTATTCGTTTTAACGCACCTCGGTATAATGCCACACGCGGCAGAGCTGTTACTGTTGAAGATTACAAGTCATTAATTTTAGCAAACTTTGATAAAGCAAAATCTGTTGCCGTTTGGGGCGGTGAACAAAATGTTCCTCCCATTTATGGCAAAGTATTCATGTCAATTGATCCTAAAGAAGATTACATCATCACTGAATCTGACAAAGACAACATCATTAACAGTGTAATTCGTCCTCGTAGTGTATTGTCATTACAGCATGAATTTGTTGATCCTACATATCTTCATGTTGGAATGGATGTGAAAGTTTCGTATAATCCTAAAATTACACCATACACATCCAATCAAATTTCAAGTTTAGTGGCAGGGGAAATTCGTCGCTACTTTTCTAATGAATTGTCAACATTGGATAAGAAATTCTATTATGGTCAATTGATTAATAGAATACAAACTTCACAGCGTTCCATCTTAGGAACATTGGTGGATTTACGCTTGCAACGTAGACTTGTTCCCATTTTAAATGTCCCTGAATCATTGAATGTGTATTTCACAACAGCCATTGAACCCAACTCGTTTAAGAGTACAAATTTCAAGACCACAATTCAAGGTGTTCAATACACCGCCTATATTCAAGATTATCCAGATGAAACTCCGCCTTCACGTACAGGAACGGGCACGTTAAAACTTCTGGATGCATCAACCAATAGAATCATTGATAACAACTACGGTAAAATTTACTATAGTGATTCAGGGTTATTTGTTATCAACCGTTTATTGGTTACACAATTAATTGCAGGCGCATTTGATGTCCGTTTTTCTGCGTTACCACAAGATTTAAATAAAGATTTAGCACCCACCATTGTAAGAACTACTCCTATTGTGGAACGTGCTGTTTATCCCTATCCTTCACAAAACATTGTGGTTGTGTTAGATGATAGTCAACAAAATAAAGCCCTAGGAACATTGTCTGGTTTAACCGTTACAGCACAACCATTTGAAGGATAATGTCAAACTTAAAGAACAAGTTACAGCATTTAGTTGAAGGACAGATACCTGAATATCTTCGCGTATCATATCCTAGATTTGCTTCGTTCATTAAAGAGTACTATACATTTCTTGACACCAATCGTCAAGCCAATGCAGTACTTCTTAATTCTAACACTTGGACAGACGTTGATTTAACATTAGATTTATTTGTGGATGAAATGCGTAAGCAACATGCTTATGATATTTCCTCAGAAGCCTTAACTGAACAGCGTCGTTTAATTAAGTTTATCAATCAATATTACGAAGCAAAGGGAACAGAAAACGCTGCGGAATTGTATTTCCGCATGATGTATAATGATACCGCAACTATAAAATATCCCGGTGATTATGTTCTACGTGCTTCTGATGGCGTTTGGCA